>WNGI01009526.1_pt1 | contig 18722 bp, 20 predicted proteins | sample 5400621 | NCBI WGS metagenome assembly WNGI01 (sample SAMN13153374, study PRJNA577476) | soil metagenome | isolation source: 20 cm soil or saprolite under Garry oak tree replicate 1 | place: USA:California | collected 2016-06-15
GGGGTTTGCATCCGTGCCCTGTGCGAATGTGAGCCGCGTGACGCCGGTACCATCCGCGTTCATCACATAGATCTCGTAGTCGCCGTCGCGATTGCTGTAAAACGCGATCCGGGAACCGCACCACGCGGGCTTGCGACTCCACGAGGGGCCGCTGCTCGTCAGACGGGTGACGCCAGTTCCGTCAGCGTTCATGACGAAGATTTCAAAGTACCCGCTGTCGCGGTTGCTCATGAACACGATCCGGTTGCCGTCGGGCGACCAGGCGGGCTCGTAGTCGGCAGCGTTAGCGAGATTAGAGAGCTGGGTGACTCCGGTCCCGTCCGCGTTCATGACGTAGATGTGGTAGTTGATCGGGCCATCCCGCGTGCTTGCGAAGGCGATTGTCCCTCCGAGCGGCGGGGGCGGTGGACGCTGCATCGTTGGGGCGACCGGCGGTCGATCCGTGTTACAACCAGCAAGTAGCAGGATAGACCACAAATAGAACGGACGAAGACGTGGACGAACCATACCGACCTCCCCCGAAGAGACTGCTCGCCCGAGACGGGGTCGCTGATGCCGCAACGTCCATGCCCGCACCTTGCGTCAGAATCAGTGGGAGATCGCCCATCGTGGTCGTGGCATCGGAGCAACACCTGATGCCACGTCGTGTGACTTCAGTACTTCAGCCCCGCCTTCTCCGCAAAACTCTTTACCGCCTCCTGCTCCTCGGCGCTCAGCTTTTCCGGCAGCGTCACATGAGCTTCCACATACATGTCCCCGCGCCGTCCGTTCTTCTCGATGCCGTGGCTCGGAATCCGAAACTTCTGGCCGTGCTGCGTGCCGGCCGGAATGCGCAGGACGACACGCTTGTCGTCGAGCGTCTTCACCTTGATGCGCGACCCGAGCAACGCCTGCGCGAGATTGATCGGCACGACGCCAATGAGGTCGAGCCCCTCACGCCGGAAGAAGCGGTCGGGCGCGACGCGGATTTCGACGATGAGATCGCCACGGCCCTTGGGACCCTGGTTCTTGAGCCGGAGCCGCGCGCCTTCCTCGGCGCCGGCGGGGATCTCCACGTTGATGCGCTTTTCCACGCGTACTTCGCCGCTCCCCTGGCACGTGGGGCAGCGCTGGGACGGCACCGTCCCCTTGCCCCGGCACACCGGGCACGGGCGATTCACCGCGAACCCACCCTGCCCGAACGAAACCGTGCCTCGTCCCTTGCATTCGGGGCAGGTGTTGATCGTGGCGCCCTTCGCGCCCCCAGACCCGCCGCAGGTCGGACATACCTCGGGCATCGCCAGCGTGATCGGCACGGACCCGCCGAGGGCCGCTACGCGGAACGGAATTGTGACTGCGGTCTCGGTCTCTTCCGGCTCGGCGTCGCGCCCCCCCCCTCCCCCCGCCCCCGCCCCGCCACGGCGTCCAAAGATCGACGAGAAGATGTCGCCCAGGCCGCCGAGGTCAGAGATGTCGAAATCACCGCCGGCGCCGCCGCCTTCCGGTGTGCGTCCGCGGCGCGCACCACCGCCAGCGAATGCGCCGTAGCGCCGCAGCTGGTCGTATTTCTTGCGCTTGTCGGCGTCGCTCAGTACGTCGTGCGCTTCGTTTATTTCCTTGAAGCGTTCGGCGGCCTGCGGATTGTTGGGATTGCGGTCGGGATGATACTGCTTGGCCAGGCGCCGGAAAGCCTTCTTGATCTCGTCCGTCGTGGCTGTTTCGGCGACTCCCAGGACCTGGTAGTAGTCGCGCTGTGCGGCCATTACTGTCCCTGCCAGGTCAGCACGATCACTCGCGCCGGCCGCAGCAACGTGTCGCGCATTTTATAGCCCGGTTGCACGACCTGGCCTACGGTATGGTCCTGCTCCGGTTTCGCGGCGGGCTGCGTCGTGACTGCCTCGTGCACGTGGGGATCGAACGGCACGCCCGCCTGATCGATGCGCGTAACTCCGGCGGCCTCGAGCTCCTTCCAGATCTTGCGCTCGACCAGATCGACGCCGTCGTGCAGCGTCTTCGAGTCGATCTCCGCGGGCTCGATGTGCGCGAAACGCGACAGGTCATCCAGTGCGTCCGCCAGACGCGAGACGAGATCGGCCTGCGCGCGGGACCAGACCTCCGCCCGCTCCTTGGTCGTGCGCTTGCGAAAATTGTCGTAATCGGCCGCCAGGCGAAGGTGGCGATCCTTCCAAGCCTCGACCCCCGACTCCTCGACGGAAGCAGCCGTCGGGGGAGTGGCCGAGGGGCCAGGTGGGGCCGGGGGGGGCGAGCCGTCGCCAGGCGACGGCGCCACGTCTTGCACCGGCTGTCCCGTATCGGGATCGAGTGACGGCGCGCGAGGTGGATTGGCCTGATGAGGCGGCGCGTGGGGACGTTTGTTCGTCATTGATTTGGAACCTTCGGTCTGACAACAAGATACCCAGGGGCGGTGCGTCTGGAAAGCTGCTAGGCGTGCCTGCGATCGCGATCCGAAGCACGGTATTCTGCGATGAAGCTGCTCAGCTCCTGGCGAACCTGAGGCGCGGCAAAGATGTCGTGACCCAATCCGGGATAGACGAGGAGGGTGGCGTGCGATCCCAACTCCTGGGCGAGCCCGCGGACCGCTCCCCCATCGATGTCCGCGTCCGTCTCTCCCAGCAGCAGGAGCAGCGGGCGCTCGATGCGGTGGCAGTCGGCGACCACGGCCCGTTGCGCCCACTGGAGCTCGGCGCGCGCGCCGGCGGTCATGTATCCGGCGCCGCTGCCGGTGGGAAGTGTCGGCCAGAGATCCGCGAGCTTGGCGGCCAGGCGCTTCCAGACTGCCGGCCGCGCGCGCGACGCGAGCCACGGACTCGCGACCACCGCCGCGGCGGGCGGCTCCCCAGGCTGCGTCTCGAGGTAGCGCAGCACGATGAGCCCTCCGAAGCCGTGACCGAGCAGGATCTGCGGGACATCGTGGCGGCGTCGCACGGCGCGCCGGAGGGTCTGGAGATCGCCCAGGAGCTGGCTGAAGCGTGAGAGATGGCCCCGGCGGCCGCCGGATCGTCCGTGCCCCCGTTGATCCAGGGAATAGGCGGCGAATCCGGCGTCGCGCAGCTGCGCGCCCAGCTCTGCGAAACGCTCCGCCAATCCCCCGCGCTGTGGATACCAGTCATGCAGAAACAGCACGGCGAGCGCCGGCTGCGCCGGCTCGTACGCGTCGAACACCAGCGGCGTCCCATCCGGCGCGTTGACGTGATTCATGGCTGCTCCGCGAGCAGGCGCCGGAGCAGGTCGAGCGCTGCCTGCGCGGCACGGGCCCGAATCTCGCCCCGATCGCCCGGGAAGATCCGCTGCAGTGCCCGGCTCTCTGCGCCAAACCGGACCGCGAGCCACACCGTGCCCACCGGCTTCTCCGGCGTGCCGCCGCTCGGCCCCGCGATCCCCGTAATCGCCAGAGCGGCGTCCACGGCGAACTGGCGCTGCACGCCCTCCGCCATCGCCGTGACGACCTGCTCCGACACCGCGCCATACTGCTCGAGCAGCTCGGGGCGGACATCGAGCGTGCCGCTTTTTACGACGTTGTCGTACGCAATGACGCCGCCGATGAAGACATCCGACGCGCCCGGAATCGCGGTGATACGACCACCGAGCAACCCACCGGTGCACGACTCCGCGATGACGAGCCGGGCTGTGCGCGTCCGCAGCTGATCGAGCACGACAGCCGCGAGGTCCGCACCATCGTCGCCGTAGTAGTGGTCGCCCGCACTCTTGCGCAGCTGTGCGGTGGCGGCGTCCAGCCGACGATCCGCATCGTCGTCCCGCAGTCCCCACGCCGTCACACGCAGGTCCACGCCCGCGACCGAGGGCAGGTACGCCAACGTCAGCGGCTCCAACTCCTCTTCGATCGCGCCGACGCGCTCGGCCAGAGCGGATTCCGCGATGCCGGTCGTGCGCACGGTCCGCGAGCGGACCACAACGCCTGCGCCGCGCGCCGCGAGGCGCGGCAGCACTTCTTCGGCGAGGAGGCCGCGCATTTCCGAAGGCACACCCGGCAGCATCACCACGACCCGGCCGTTCTCTTCGACCCACAGCCCGGGCGCCGTCCCCCGCGGATTGGGCAGGACCGTCGCGCCCGCCGGCACCTCGGCCTGCGTGCGATTTACCGCCGGCATGGTTCTGGCGAGGCGTCGAAACCGCTCCTCGAGCGAGCGCAATACGCTCGCATCCATCTCCAGCGGCTTGCCAAACAGCGCGGCCACTTCGCGCTTGGTCATGTCGTCCCGCGTGGGCCCCAACCCGCCGGTCGTGATCACAAAGCCGGTGCGCTCGAGGGCTTCCGCCACGGCGGCGCGGATTGCGGCCGGCCGGTCGGCGACGGAGAGATGACGCACGACTTCGACGCCGGCGCCCGCGAGCGCGCGCCCCAGTTCGGCCGCGTTCGTGTCGACGATTTGGCCCAGCAGCAGCTCGGTTCCGATGGTGACGACTTCGACCTTCACTTGCCGACTTTGAGGAGCGCCCGGTAGCGATACAGGTAGACGAGGAGAGAATAGACGGTCAGCACGATCGCGCCCGCCAACGTTACGGCCACGAACCAGCCGTGGAACTGATCCCAGAAATTCCGAAAGTCACCCACGAGGTGCATCTCGGCGATCGCATCTTTCCACGCGAACCAGGCGATGGTCGCGCCGATGAAAACGTTCTGCACCACGGCTTTCAGCTTGCCGGCACCCACCGCCGGGATCACGATACCGCGGCGCTTGGCAAAGAACCGGAACACCGTGATGAGAACTTCCCGGCCGACGAGCAGCAGCGCCACCCAGACCGGCAGACTGCCCCACCACTTAATCGCATAATCGACCTTGTCGCGCGCGAGAATGACGGGATGGCGGGTGATCCAGAAAATTGGAATGAGCGTGGCGAAGAGCAGCAGCTTGTCGGCGATCGGGTCGAGCAGCATGCCGAGCTCGCTGATCGTGCCGTAGCGGCGCGCCAGATAGCCATCGAGCAGGTCGGAAAATGCGGCGATGAGGAAGACGACGAAGGCGATGACTTTGGGCCAGTAGCCGGAGATGAACGGGAGCAAGGCAATCACGGGCGTGAGACAGATGCGCGCCAGCGTGATGATGTTCGGCAGGGTCCACCGCATCGAGCTGGCTTTCAGCTCAGCGTCTTGAGGACGAGTTTGCTCACCGCTTTCAGTGTGTCGAACACACCGTCGCCGCGAACAGCCACGGCCTCATGGTAGGCTGCCTTCCCCACCCATTCACCGCCGAGCTGCTCGACGAGGTTCTCTCCCGGGTGGGAGGGGTCAGGTGTCTGCTTCTGGCGCGCGCCCTCCTCGACCGGCCAGCCGGGGTTCAACGACGCCTGGAGGTCCTTGATCGGCGCGGCGTTGGGAAGGTCGCGTTTGTTGTATTGGATCACGAACGGAATCTTCGTGAGATCGTAGCCATACTCGGCCATGTTGTCGTACAGGTTCTGCATCGACTCGACGTTCGCCTCCATCCGCTCGATCTGGCTGTCGGCGACGAAGACAATCCCGTCCACGCCCTTCAGGATGAGCTTGCGGCTGGCATTGTAGTACACCTGGCCGGGGACGGTGTACAGATGGAACCGCGTCTTGAAGCCGCGAATCGTGCCGAGGTCGACGGGCAAGAAGTCGAAGAACAGCGTACGCTCGGTTTCGGTCGCGAGCGAAATCATCTTGCCCCGGGTGTTGGGCGAGACCTTCCCGTAGATATGCTCGAGGTTGGTCGTCTTCCCGCCCAGGCCCGGTCCATAGTAGACGAGCTTGCAGTTGATTTCGCGGGACGCGTAGTTGATCATCGACATGGGCGCGTCCCTCTAACCGAAGAGTTTGTCAATTTCGTCTTCCGCCCCTTCGAGCAGGCCCTTCTGCTGCGCCTGGCCCGTGCCCACGCGATTGAACATCTCTTCGAAGACCTTGTTGAGCTCGCCGACCACGTTCTTGGCCTTGAGCTTCACCAGGCCCAGCGTGGCGCGCTGATCGAACAGCACGACGAGGATCACACGCTTGGCGATGTCGGCGAGATACATCGATTCCTTCTCACCCTGGTGCACGAGCGAGGCGAACTCCGCCTCGCCGATCATCTTCGCGAGCTGATCATTGGCGCTGAAGTCGGCGGCGGTAAGCGAGGCGAACGCGGTCGGATCGAACTGCGGCGTTTCACCGACCGTGGCGACGAGCTGGCCGTTGCGGTCGACGAGCAGCGCACAGCGGGCGTTCGAGTCACGCAGGAACGCCTGTAGGTGCGTCTTGATTTGCTTGAAATCGTTCTCGTTGAATGACCAGCTTGCGGCCCCGGCCATGCGCCTCCTAGAGGTCTAGTCGGTCTCCGACATCTCGCGCCGCGCCGCCAGCGCCTGGGCGATGGTCACCGCATCGGCGTACTCGAGGTCGCCCCCCACCGGTAACCCCCGCGCGATCCGCGTGACCCGAACACCGGTGGGCTTGAGGATCTGCTGCAGATACGTCGCGGTCGCCTCCCCCTCCATCGAGGGATTGGTGGCGACGATAACCTCACGCACTTCCGAGCCGTTCGTCAACCGCGCCAGCAACCGATCAAGATGCAGCTCGTCGGGTCCCACGCCATCGAGGGGGGAAATTCGGCCGCCGAGCACATGGTAGCGGCCGCGGTAGCGGCCGGCGCGCTCGATGGCGCTGACGTCACCCGATTCCTCGACCACGCACAACAGGGCCGCATCGCGGCGCGGGTCGCGGCAAATCGGGCACGGATCCTCCTCGGAGAGGTTGCCGCACGCGACGCAGGCCGTGACCTTGCCGCGGACCCGGCGAATGGCATCCGCCAGCCGTTCCGCGGTTTCCGCGGGCTGCTTAAGCAAATGGAACGTGAGCCGTTGGGCGGTCTTACGCCCGATGCCGGGGAGCTTGGCGAGCTCCGCCACGAGCTCCTCGATGGCGGACACGGGAGGCCGGGGCCGGACGCCTAGAGTGGGAGCTGGAATGGGAACGGCAGACCCGACGCCAGCTTCCGCACCTCGGCCTGGTACAGCTCGGCCGCGCGCTTCTGCGCCTCCGCCACGGCGGCCAGCACGAGATCTTCGAGCATCTCGACGTCCCCCTGGCTTACCGCCTGGGGGTCAATCTTGATGCCCCGAATGTGCCCGCGCCCGTCGACCGTGGCCTGGACCATGCCCCCACCGGCCGACACCGTCAACGTCTGCTGCGCCAGCTGTGTCTGGATCTCCGTAAGCCGCCCCTGCATCTGCTGCGAGAGCTGGAGCAGGCTAGATAAATCCGCCATACGTCGAAAGTTACCTCGCTGAGAACCGTTGGCAAGCTACTCGAGGAGCTCCAAATCTAATGCGTCCACTGCGGCGCTAAGCGTCGGGTCTTTGGCGCGCAAACTCTTGAGACGTTCCGCCGTGGCACTCGCGGGCGTGACCCGATCCGGGGTGGGCGGAGGGCCCCCGCCCCCAGACACGAACTTCACGCGGGGCGCCTCGCCGATATAAACGCCGAGCGCCTGTGCGATAGTCTCGCGCTGCCGTTCGAGTCCCTCGGCATGCACGGCGTTGCCGGGACGCAGGGTCACGATGCGCCCGTCGACCGCAATGACTTCGACGTCGGCGAGCAAGCTGCCCAGGACGGGTGTCTTGGTGCGTGTGTCGTTAACGACCTGCGGCCACACGGCGCGAACGTTTTCGACGGTGGGCTCTAACTTCTTGCCAACAGGCGGCGACTGAAGCGGCGCCGATTGAAGCGGCGGCGAAGGGGCGGCGGCGCGAGGGACCGGCGGCGCGACGAGTGCCGGAGTCCCGCTCTTCAACGCCTCGAGGACTTCCGACAGCTCCACCGTCCGATCCAGCATCGCCCACCTGAGCAGCAACACCTCCACGAGCAGACGCTGGTTGGCGCTCCGGCTGAGGCGCTCTTCGGATTCGCTGAGGATCGTGAGCAGCCGCACGATATCGGCAGGCGGCAGTTGCGGCGCGTATTCGCGCACGACCGTTCTGAGTCCCTCGGTCAAGCCTTCGGGCTGCGCGCCTTCGCCGCTTCCCCCCCCTCCGACACCGACGAGCAGCAGTGCCCGAAGCGTCTCGCCTGCCCCATTCACGAACTCGCCGAGGTCCGCGCCCGCCTCGAGCAGCTGCTCGACGAGCGGAAAGATCGCGGCCGGGTCGCGTTCCACGATGGCGCGGAGCATTTCGGCATAAAGCTCATCGGGGATCAGACCCAGCACCTCGCGCACGCGCGCGGTGGTCACCGGGCCCTCGCCAAACGAGAGCACCTGATCGAGCAGGGACAGCGCGTCGCGCATGCCGCCGTTGGCGCTGCGCGCGATGAGGCGCAGCGCGTCATCTTCGACCTGGAGCTTCTCCGCGCCGGCGACGTCCTTCAGTCGTGCGACGATGGCGTGCGGGCCGATCCTCCTGAAGTCGAACCGCTGCAGCCGCGACAAGATGGGCGCGGCGGTGTTGGCGATTTTCTGGGGCTCGGTGGTGGCGAACACGAACACGACGCGCGGGGGCGGCTCCTCGAGAATCTTGAGCAGCGCGTTCCACGCCTCGCGCGTGAGCATGTGGGCCTCGTCAACGATGTAGACCTTGGAGCCCGCTTCGGTGCTCGCCGCGTACATCGCCCGCTCGCGCAGGTCGCGCGCGTCGTCCACGCCGCGGTTCGACGCGGCGTCGAGCTCGACGACGTCGAGATTCGCCGCGCCGGTCCAGATGCGCCGGCAGGCGCCGCACTCCCCACAGGGGTCGCCGGGATCTCCGGGCTTGCGGCGCTCGCAGTTCAAGGCCATCGCCAGAATGCGCGCCGCGGTCGTCTTGCCGACGCCCCGCGGCCCGGCAAAGAGGTACCCGTGGGCGACGCGGTTTTGCGCCACCGCCCCGCGCAGGGCGGCCGCGACATGGTCCTGGGCGATCAAATCCGAGAACTGCTTGGGGCGGTACTTGCGCGCGAGTGCAATCATTGAGTCCTAATCTACACTGGGGCGCGAATGTTCAATGAATGTTCAATGATCATTGAACATTGATCACTGATCATTGATATTTCAGGCGCCCCAGGTCCGCAGGCTTTCCGCTCGTGAACCGCGTCAGGCCCCCGCAGGGAGCAGCGCTAAACGATGTCGGGATTCGTTGCGGGGTGCCTGGGGCATTCCACATCCAATAATCAATGTTCAATGATCAATGATCAATGAACATTGATCATTCTACATTGATCATTCGCCAATCAGGGCCGCGGACATAACGAACGCTCGAATCGGCTCTCGACCGAGTCCACCGCGGTGTAGACCCTCTGATCCTGCGTCGCTCGGGTTTCATCGAACGACGCCATCCGCGCTCGCCGCTCGACCCTGTAGCTGCTCCAGAGGTTCTCGACCGCGACGAGCCCCGCGGCGAGGCCATTGCAGTCCATCCGGGCACTTGCAAACAGCGCCGCCCGATCCTGGAAGTTGCGCACCGCCCGCCCCAGCGAATCCGAGAGTCTGTCCAAGCGCGCGAACGGCGAGGGCGCCGCCACCGGTTGCGGGACCGGCACGGGAACGGGGGAGGTAGCAGCGACAGGTGGAGGCGCCGGTTGCGGGTCAGTCGTCCGAGGGAGAGGTGGAGGGGGGGCGGGCGGGCGCCGCGAGGCGGGCGGGCGGACCGCCGATTTCCGGCTCGTCACGCCCGACACGAACTGCTTCGCACTGGCGAAGAGTCCCGGCAGCATGCGCGGATTCTTGATCCCAAAGTACCAGTAGCCGCCCGTGACCACTCCCGCCAGCACGAGGAGAATGGCAAACCGCTTGAGCCACGGACCGCGCCGCTTGCGCCGCTTCGGTTTCGGTGCCGGCCTCCGCTCCGCTTCCTGTTCGAGCAGCCGGAACTTCGGTGACGAGATGCGCCGCGGTGGCGGAGGCGCCGGAGGCGGCGGCGCAGAGACGGGCGGCTGGGCGGAAATCGGCATGAGGGGGATCGCCGTCGCGGCAACCTCCTGCGGCGAAACCTGCCAGGGGATGTCTTTGGTCTTCTCCGGAGCCTTTGGCGGCGGCCGGGGGGGGGGCGGCGGCTTCGGTGCCGGCTCTTCCACGGGCGCCGGCCGCGTCTTCGCGACGAGCGGGGGGGGGCGGAGGCTCCCGCAGGGGCGGCGGCGGCGGCTCCGGCTTCGGCGGCGGCGCAGGCTCGTCGTCGGCGGCCGTCTTGATGACGGGAATGTCGTCGGCGCTCGAGCGCATGATCCGGAACCCGAACAACCCGCCCTTCTTCTCGGTCTTGGGCTTCTCGGGAGCCTCCTTCTCCTCCGGCTCTTCGTCTTTTGGAGCCGGGGGCGGGGGCTCGGGTGGCTTGGGCTTCGGGCCCGTCAGCGTGGGACCGAAGGGCTTGTAGTTCCGCCATGTGATAAACGAGCGCTTCTTGCCGTCCGGCTTGATCGACTCCGGCTGCAGGAGCTCGTGAAACGGCAGTGGTGTCTTGAACCAATCGGCATTGGCTTGCGACGATCGAAAGAATCGTCCCGTGAGCCCGCCGGCCTCGGCCGCGACGAGGACCGCGACGTGCCACGGCTCGGTGAAAAACTTCTCGTGGGTCTCGACGTCATGCTGCGTGAGATAGCCGCCCTGGCCCGGATGACTGTGATACCACCCGAGCAGCGTAGCCGATGCCTTGCGCAGCTGCTCCTGCATCCGCTCCCACAGGCGCGAGACCACGACCTCCGTCTTATCGCCATAAATCGCCTGGCTGAGCTTCAGCGTCTTGTCTATGATGGTGTACAGTGCGCCGGCTTCGGGATCGCGATAGACGTCCCCGATGAGGAATCCAAAGATTGCCTGCGTCGGCGAGCTCTTGAGATGCTCCTGCAGGGCGATGACCGCTTCTTGCTGGAAAAAGATCGGATACGGCGTCCGGCTGGAGGACTTGCCGGGATTGGTGGTCCCACCTCCCCCGGCGACCGGCGGATTCCACAGGATCGCTCGCTCGAGGGGCATCGACAGCGTCTTGGGCGGGGTGCTCACGCGAGCGTCTCCACGACAATGCGCGCCGCTCGCTCGACATCCGACCGGCCGACATCGAGGTGCGTGACCGCGCGGAGCCGCTGCGGCCCGTACGGCGACATCCGCACGCCCGCCTGCGCGAGTTGGGCCGCGGCCGCTTGAGCCGTAGCGCCGTCGCGCTGCAGGTCGACCATGACGATGTTCGACTGCGGGTTGGAGGCTCTGACGGCGGTACTGCCGGACAACAGCTCGGCGAACCGCTTCGCGTTCGCGTGATCTTCCGGAATGCGATCGAGATTGTGATCGAGCGCATAGAGTCCGGCCGCGGCGAGAATCCCGGACTGCCGCATGCCGCCGCCCAGCCGTTTGCGGATTTCCCACGCGCGCGCGCGCCTGTCTTTGCGGAATCCCAGACACGATCCGACGGGGCAGCCCAGACACTTGGAGAGGCTCACCATGACGGTATCGGCGCCCTGCGCGAGCCGCGCGGGGGGTACGCCGGCCGCGGCAGCGGCGTTCCAGAGCCTCGCGCCGTCGAGATGAACGGCGAGGCCGGCGTCGCGCGCGGCGCGGATCAGACCATCGACCGCCGCGGCGTCGAGCACACACCCGCCTGCCACGCTGTGCGTGTTCTCGATCGCCAGCGCCGTGATGCGAGGGACGTGCGGGGCCACCGTCCGGCGTCGCAATGGGGCGGATCTGCACCCCCGACAGCACCGCGACCCCGGCGTGCTCATAGTTGACGAGGTGCGCGTTCGCTTCGAGGAGCAGCTCCGTTCCGGGCTCCGTGACGAGTGCGATGCCGGTCTGATTGGCCTGCGTGCCGGAGGGAAAGAAGAGCGCGTCCTCGACGCCCAGCAGCTCGGCGACCCGCTCCTCGAGTCGGCGGGTCGTGGGATCGCCATCGAGCACATCGTCGCCGACTTCCGCTTCCGCCATGGCCCGGCGCATCCCTGGCGACGGCTGCGTGACGGTATCGGAGCGAAGATCGATCAGCGGTGCGGTCATCCGAGGCGCACGCGTTGCAACCGCCGCATGCGCATCAAGTCGTACGTTTCCGCCACCTCGCCGCCCAGGAGAAAGACGTACGCCGTGTAGTAGATCCAGAGCAACAGCAGCAGGATGGCGATCGCGTTGGCGTTCGAGGCGGCGCGGTCGAACGTCACGAAGTGCGCCACATACAGCGTATACAGGCGCTTCGCCACCTCGAATCCCACGGCGCAGAACAACGACGCGACCAGGCCGGTCCGCCAGTAGATGCGGCGGCTGGGCAGAAACTTGAAGATGATGAAGAACAGCAGGGTGCTGAACAGCAGCGTGCCGAGCTGTGCGTCCACACCCTTGCCGGTCGAGGCGAACGCGTTCGCGAGGAACAGCGCGCCGCCGACGAAGACCATGGCGAGATCGGTGAGCTTGGCAACGGGCCAGGGGCGGTTCTCCTCCGTATCGAAGACCTCGTTCAGGGCGGCGCGCAGTCCCCCGAACATACGAGTCGAGAACCACAGGAACAGGGGCGCAGCCACCAGCGTGAGGCCCCCGCGCTTCGCCACCAGGTCACCCAGGGCGCGCTCGATGAAGCCGAAGGTGTCGGTATTCGCCTCGGATTCCGGGAGAAAGCGCTGCAGCAGCTCGTGGACGTTCAGCTCGTGAATGGCCAGCTGGTACTGCACGAGGTAGCCGACGACGGCGAGCACCAGTCCGACGAACGGGATGGCGGTGAGGAGGATGTCGAACGAGACGGCGCTGGCGAGGAACGGGACGTTGTCTTCGAAGGCGGCTTCGAGGGTGCGCCGGACGACGCCTGTGACCGTGCGGTGCCAGCCGCCTTCACTAATCACGCGAGCGGCTCGTCCTCCTCTTCCGATGCGGGCGGCGGTACGGTCGGCCGGGCACGCGCGCGGCGGCGGCGCGCGGCATCGAGCCGGCGGCGCAGCTGCTCGCGCGTCGCGATCTCCGGCTCGTCGTCCTCGTCCTCGTCGGCGTCCTGCTCGTCAGCTTCCGCTTCGGCTTCCTTCAGGAGGCCCCGCACCTCGTCCACTTTATCTTCGGCCAGCTCTTTCAGGTTGCGCAGGCCCTTGGTCACCTTCCGCCGGGTGTTTTCGCCGCCTTCGGTGGGTGCGAACAGGAAGCCGGCGACCGCGCCGAGCACGATCCCGAACAGAAAGGCCCCGAAACCACCACCACGCTCGCTCATTCGCCGGCCTCCGCATCATCGGGAGCGGACACGAGCGCCGCCCGTGGCGCCGCATGGGAATCGAGCGTGGGTTTGACATACTTGTCGGTCATCGCCCGCGTGCCCTTCACGCGCAGCTGCTCGAACAGGAACGCGAACGTCTTTTCGAGATCGGCGCCGACCCGGGCGCGGACGTCGTCGGGCAGATCCCAGAAGCGCCGTTTGAAGGGTCCAATCGCCTTCTTGCGGCTCTTGTAGAGGAACTGCTCCTCACTGTCGCCCTTCTTCCACTCTTCCTTGGCCTCGGTCTTCACCCACTCGTTCACCTCACGCCGCAGGTCTTTCGGCAGCGCCGGGTGATCCATGACGATCGTCTGGAAGTTGGTGGCCAGGTGGATCTCGACGGCCTCGCACTCCGGGAACCTCGAGAACGCTTCCTGCGGCAGTGTCGATGCGCCGTGCTGCACCGCCCCGCCGAGGCCGTACTTCGTACACGCGTCGTGCGACAGGGCCTTGAGCGCTGCCAGATCGAGCTGGACCTTCGCGATCGAGCCGTCGGGCAGAACGACGCCGCCGTGGCTCGTACCCGTCTGGACCGAGATCTTGGAGATGCCGGGCTTGGTGCCCATGCGTTGCAGCGTCCGGTTGTAGCCGTCCATGAACGCGCGCAGCTCGTGCACGTCGCTGTTCTTGCCGCCGACCTCGCCGATCTCCGCCCCGACCGAGACGGTGACGTGCTCCGGCTCGTGCTCGCGGATGAACTGGGTCAGCTCGGCAGCGCGCTCGTAGTTGGTGCGCTGCTGCTCATCGAGCGTGGATTTGGAGAGGTCGACGAGCGTCGAGGTGTCGACGTCGATGTTGTAGAAGCCGGCGTGCACCTCTTCTTCGATGAGCGCCCGCAGCGCGTTCAGCTCGGCGTTGGGGTCGGCCGCGTACTTTTTGGCGTTGACCTGGACGTGGTCACCCTGGATGAAGAGCGGGCCGGTGAACCCCTCACGCAGCGCCGCCGCCGTCATCACGGCGACGTACTCGGCGGGCCGCTGATCAGTGTAGGCGATCTCGCTGCGGGCGATTTCACAGATGATCGCGCCCGCGTCGAGGCGCTTCGCGGCCCGGAAGATGGCGCGGCCCGTATCGTAGGAGAGAATCCGGACGTTCATCGCAGGCGTGGTGAAGGCGGGGACGTCGCCCCGGCCCCGCGCCATGTACAGCTCGTGAATGGATGCGGGCCGGACGCCTGCCTTTTGCCCCGTCTCCCAGATCAACCAGCGCGCGTGCGCTTTCTCGTCTTCAGACCCGAAGACGGCCTTACGCACCAGCGCGTCGATATCCGTGCTTTCCTTGAGCATGAGCGCTGACATTCCTCCTCGCGGCGGAATCTATGCCCCGGGTAAGTCGATAACCAGCCCGTCGTACGCCGGCGCGATGCCGGGCGGCAGCATCGCCGCCAACGCGGCGTGGGTGTTTTCGTGCGTCAGATGCGTGAAGAGGGTGCGGCGTGCCCCCACACGCTGCGCCGCGACGATCGCTTCGGGAACGGAGAGGTGCAGCGGGTGGGGCCGCGAGAGCAGCGCGTTGAGGACCAGCAGGTCGAGTCCTGCAAGCGCCGCGATCACCGCGTCGGGAATCGTCTTCACGTCGGTCAGATACGCCATCGGCCCGATGCGATAGCCGAACACCTGGTGGTCCCCGTGCGGTAGCGCCAACGCGAGCACCGGCACGCCGCAGATCGATGTGGTCGTGTTCGGCTCGAGGACGTGCGCCTTCAGCTCCGGCTTGCTGGTGCCCACCGGCACGACGATGGCCGGGTCGAAGATGTACGGAAACTTGGCGGCGAGCTCTTGCATCGTGGCGTGTGAGCCGTACGCCGGCAGCATCGTCCCCTGCCGCACCGACAGCGCGCGGAGATCGTCGATGCCGTGCACGTGGTCCGCGTGCGCGTGCGTGAACAGCACCGCGTCCACCCGATCCACACCGGCGGCAACGAGCTGCAATCGCAGCTCGGGTGGCGTGTCGATCAGGAGTCGTTTGCCTTGCGTGTCGATCAGGGCGGCGGTGCGGGTACGCCGGTCACGCGGGTCAGTGGAGGTACAGGTGGGACAGCGGCAGCCGATCTGCGGCACGCCGAACGACGTGCCGGTGCCGAGCACGGTCAACCGCACGTCACACTACCTCGACCTTGATGAGGTTGGTGGAGCCTGACACACCCCACGGGACACCCGCCGTCATCACGATGCAGTCGCCCGGCTTTGCGTACTGGCGCTTGAGGATCAGATCGCGCACCACCGCCAGCATCGCGTCGTAGCCGGGCACCTGATTCACGAGCACCGGCATGACGCCCCAGACCAGGGCAAGCTGGCGGTAGGTCGTGGTCTCCGTGGTCACCGCCAGGATCGGCACGGGAGGCCGCAGCGCGGCAACCTTCCTCGCGGTGAACCCGCCTTGCGTGAGCGTCACGATGAGCGGTGTCTTGAGCATGCGCGCGACCGCGTACGTCCCCCAGGCGATCGCGTCCTCAGTGTGCACAGCCATGCCGGCGCTGCGACGCTCTTCCCGCTGGCGCAGCGGATGCCGCTCCATCTCGCGGATGATGCGATCCATCGCTCGCACGGCCTCGACCGGATACTGCCCCACCGCGGTCTCGGCGGAGAGCATCACCGCATCGGTGCCATCCAGGATCGCGTTCGCCACGTCGGATGCCTCGGCCCGCGTGGGCCGGGGATTGTGGACCATCGACTCCAGCATCTGAGTCGCCGTGATCACCGGCCTGCCCTGGTGATTGGCTTCGACGATGAGCCGCTTCTGGACCAGCGGCACCTGCTCGAACGGCAGCTCCACGCCGAGATCGCCGCGCGCCACCATCACGGCATCGGACACCGACACGATCTTGTCGAGGTTGTCCAGCGCGGTCGCCTTCTCGATCTTCGCGACGAGCTTGATCTGCGTGTGGCGCACCAGCCCGCGGAGCTCCTCGATGTCCTCCGGCCGGCGCACGAACGAGAGCGCGAGATAGTCTACGCCGGCTTTCAGGGCGTCCTGTACGTCCTCGCGATCCTTTTCCGTGAGCGCGGGGGCGGAGACCTGCACGCCGGGCAGGTTCATCCCTTTGTGCGCCGTCAGAATGCCGCCGTCCACCACGCGTCCCCGGACCCGGGCGGCATCGACGCCCGTCACCTCGACCGACAGGAGCCCGTCGTTCAGCAGAATGCGCGAGCCGACGCGCGCGTCCGTCGCGAGGCGGTCGTACGTCGTGGGCAGCTCGTCGCCCCGGGCCTCGTCCTCAGGCGCAAAGACCACCTGCTGGCCCGCGGTCAGCTCGCGTGGTGCCGAGAGATCGCCTACCCGAATCCGGGGACCCTGCAGGTCGAGCAGCACGGCGACGGCCATGTCCGCGCTTTTCGCGACGCGGCGCGCCGTGGCGATCCACCCCGCCCGCGTCTCGGCGGTCCCATGAGACGCATTGACCCGGAGGACATTGGCGCCAGCCTGGAGCAGGGCGCCGATCGCGGTCTCATTGCCGGTCGCGGGCCCCAGGGTCGCGACGATCTTGGTGCGCCGGATCCCCGGCACCCCGTTGGTGCTGTTATCCACAAATGCGCGCGCTCTCTGAAATGTGGAAAACTGGACAGAATGAGACGAGGACTCCATCGCGGGTTAATAGCGACACTCGTATGAACTGCGTCACAGGAAATGCGTTGAATTGAATGCGTCTAATGAGATGCGTTGAAGTAGTGCGTGAAGCGACAGTATGCCCGAGGCGGGTGACTCCTCGCTGCATAAAGATTCGCACATCTGTATACGCGCTCAGCGCACGACCTCGAGCGACTTCTGCTCCAGCCTCGCTTTGAGCTCCTGCAGGACGTGAATCGTCCGCGCCATGGCTGACGCGGGCATGCCCTCGATGGTGCGGGCCGCAAGTCGGCGTTCGAGGTGTCCCACGCGCAGCAGTACCTCCAGGCCGTGACGGGTGAGCGTCACACGGACCCCACGATCGTCGTCGGGGTCGCTGGTGGTCTCCAGGAACCCCTTCGCCTCGAGCCGCTGAATGAACGTCGTGGCGGCCGCGCGCGAGACGCGCAACTCGTTGGCGACGTCGCTGGGCCGAGCGCCATCGGGCCCCCCCAAATCGACCGCCGCCATGACGGCGTGAGCCCGCTGGGACAGCCCAAAGCTCTTGTAGGCCCGATTGCCGGAGCGCTCGATGGCCTGCTGGGCCGCGATCACCGCGTCGGTGAGTTGGAGGGCGAGCTCGGAGCGATCAGACACGGTTCTCGGTGTCCGGTACTCGGGGCTCGATGATTGTTAACATGTTGATAGTTAATATACTAAATATTTTCAGGCCCGCAATCACAGCACCTTCTACGCATTGGCGAGAACCGAAAACCGAGAACCGCGCACCGATCTCAACAGGTTTCCGACCAGTCGACTTTCGACTCCCGCTTGCAGCGCAGACATTTCAGCGAGTCCGGCTTGCCGCTGAAGTCCTGCCGCTCCTGACAGTGGGGGCAGACGGCGTACGTCGTCGTGACCTCCTCCCCTTCCCTGCCGCCCAGGGTAGGGCGGAGCAGGCCGGTCCGGACCACGATGCTCCACTGCTCGGGAGGCGCGACGCGGACGGCCACGTCGATGCGGCTGACACGGACCGGTCTCTTGCGAACTTCGAGGACGACTTTGCCGTCGTCGGTTTCGCCCACGATCGGGTACCACGCCCCTCGACGCAGGATATCGGCGACGTTGTCGAGGCACCGCGCCCAGCCGCGGGCAGACGGGGAAGAAGAGGAGGACTGGGTCGCCATGCGCGGCCAATGTAGCACATCGTGCTAGATTCCGTTATGCACACGATCGGTACCATAACCCGCCTCCAGATCCAACGCGACTCATTGAAGCGCGGCGACAAGCCCACCCGCGTTTACGACCCCGCGCCGCTGCTGTCGGTCCCGGCGCTGAACGTCACACCCGACGGCGCACTGGGCGGGACGCCCGACGGAATGTGGATCGTGGACGTGCACCACCGGGATCACCCGCGCACGAAAAACGACGACGGCCTCCACGGGATCTCGTTGGGCTTCACGTCCCACTACGACGCGATGCGCGAGCACTTCGGCAACCGGGTCGAGATGGGCTGCGCCGGGGAGAACATCATCGCCCGAGCGGACCGGCGCTTCACGTACGAGGAGTTGGCGGATGGCGTCGCGATCCTCGCGCCGGACGGCACACAACGCGTCCGGCTCAGGATCCTCGAGGTTGCGCATCCATGCCGGCCGTTCACGGGATGGGCACTCGGCAAAACGGTCGAGCCGGAGGAGCTGAAAAAGCACCTGCAGTTTCTCGATGGGGGCATGAGAGGATTCTATTGCGTTGGTGAGGGGACGGGGAACTAGGCCTCAGACGCAGCAGCGGGCCACACGCATAGGAAACGGGACAACCCTCGCGAGGATTGTCCCGTTGACGTGTGACCGTTAACCGCGGCGCGTCTGTAGCCTAGTCTTTGCAGGTCCGCGTTTTTGCTTTTAGGAGAGCTCGTCCCACGCCATCGCCGCGCTCTTATGGCAGCGATCGCACATCATCTCATTGACTCGTGCTTCGATCCCCTGCCGATGCCGGCAGCTGGGACACACCGCGTAGGTCAGCGGGAAAATTCGTCC
>WNGI01001809.1_pt1 | contig 18705 bp, 15 predicted proteins | sample 5400621 | NCBI WGS metagenome assembly WNGI01 (sample SAMN13153374, study PRJNA577476) | soil metagenome | isolation source: 20 cm soil or saprolite under Garry oak tree replicate 1 | place: USA:California | collected 2016-06-15
GTGTGCCATCGGAGGACATTCCATCGACGACGAGAACCTCCGTCGTCGTATCTGGCGGCAGGTCGAACGCCATGACGGATTGCAAACAGGCGCGAATGAAGTCGCGCTCCTGATAGCAAGGGATAACGATCGATACTAGAAGCATTCGCGAGTAGCCTATGCTGTCACGCGCTCCGAGGCAACGCTAGCTTCACTGGCGAATGACCACCCAGCCATCTGCCGGCAGCCCGCTCGACATCGAATTCTCGATTGTGAGCGGATCGAAGGAAAACCTTCTCCTCGACTGCATCGCGTCCGTTTATGAAACGATGGAGGGAAGTCGTTATTCGTGGACGATGACAGTTACGTGCAATGGCCCGGGAACCGGTCTCGCCGAAAGACTTCGCGCGCGCTTCGGAGGCATTCGAACAACCGAGAACAGCGTTCCAGAAGGATTCGCCGCAAATCACAACAAGGTGCTGGCGCATTCATATGCGCGTTTCGTGTGGCTGCTCAACGACGACCTGGTAATTCTTCCGGGTACCATCGACCGGATTACAGAGTACATGGACGCTCGAGGGAATGAACGCGTGGCAGCGGTCAGTCCGCGGTTGCTGAATCCGGACGGATCACTCCAGACATCTACTTACAGTTTTCCCACGATGCCGCAGATCATGCTCGCTTACTCAGGATTGAGAGAGCATTCGCTGACCGACCGGGTTTTGCGAATCGCTGCGCCCGTTCTTCGACCGCGCAAAGGATCATCTCGATTCTGGATGCACGATAAGACCATCGCTGTCGACACATTTCGCGGAGCGTGTGTTGCAGTTCGCATGTCCGCCGCGCGAGAAGTCGGTCTCATGCTCGAAGTGGCGCAGGTGGGCGGCGAGGAGACAGAATGGCATCGTCGCTTCCATGAGCACGGATGGAAAGTTGTTTTCTTTGCTGATGCAAGCGTCATCCACTACGGGAGTCAGACGGTCGCCGAAAGCTCGCGTGACCTTTATCCCGAATACCTGAAAGGCGCTCTCTATTATTTCAGGTTACATCGGGGAACTGCGGCATTCGCTATTTACTGCGAAACACTGATCGCGATGTATTCAACGCGATTGGCATGGGCGCGACTTCGACGAGATAACAAAGGAATCGAGGCGGCACGACAGTATTTGAGCGTGGTGCGAGATGCTCGAGTCCCTAGACGGTCCTTGTAGCGCGTCTCCGAAGTCTGGGCAGTGTAGACACTGCTTTTCGGAATCGGGTGCTCTCAGGATCCGCACGCTCGAGTCGTCGTCGAGTCAGATCGGTCAGAAGAACGGTCAGCGACAAAACCACGAGAGTCACGACCGCCGTAATCGCCATTTTTTGCAGCACGCGCTTGCGCACCTTCGGAAGCTCGCTTGGAAGCGGGTCCTGGACGACAACTGTCGGCGTTGCCTCGAGCTCCCTCGCATATGCCGCTTCGCGATCCGTCGCGGCCTGTGTGTACACGTCCTGCGCGAAATTTATCTGGCGATTCAGTCGCTCCTTCTCGAGACCCGCAGCGGAGAAGGCTGGCGTCGCTCGATTCTCGTCGTTGAACTGACGCAAGCGCTCCTCTGCGCTCGCTAGTGCAGCCGCCGCGTTTTGTACGCGCGCCTCCTGAGCGATGCGAAGTTGTTGGGCCTGGGCTTTTGAGGTGCGTACAAATATCTGGCTCGCGCTGTCTACGACCCGCTGGGCAATTAGCCGAGCGAGCGCACTATCAGGGTGTTGTACCGCGACGTCAATCGTGCCCGTTTCCTTGTTGGTCTCGGTGGTCAATCCTTTTGCAATCTGCTTTGCAACCTGCTCTGCATCGTTCTGATCGTATTTTTTTCCGAGCACGCGGTCGATGATTCTTTCCTGACCACCTGGCTTGGTTATCGAGAATCCAACGCCTGCGAGAACCGCGCGCGATCTGATGAGCTCGACCATGCGGGCTGGGGTGAGCTGATAGCCGGTCTGCAGCGTCGCTCCCGCAAGCGCGGCAAAGCCACCCAGGGCAGAAGAGGACCTGCTGTTTACGACAGGAGTGAGTGACAGCTCAGCCTTGTATTTTCGGGGCATCGCGAAAGAGATGACTCCGACTGCGAGCGTCAGCAGAATTGCGCCACCGATAATGAGTCGCCTCTTCTCGATGAGAGGCGTCAACATCGTGAGCGCGTCAACGCCCTCTTCGATGTAGGTCTCCTTGAGCTGAGCTGTCAATTCAATCCCTCAGGTAGCTGCCGTCCGGCGTTGCCCCGCCAAACACGAATCAGCAACACGATGATGCCGGTAGCCAATACTGTAGCTGTGAGGCTGTTGTATAGCCAGAACCAGGTAATCGGTGTCCACAAGATTGTCACGTAGGCAATGAGAAGGAGGGGTAAAGCGCTCCATTTTCCTGCTGCAACCAGGCGAAATCCCACGCCGCCAACAACGCCTACCATCGCCAGGATCGCGAGCGCTCCAGGAATCGTGAAGTCCTGAATTAGTGGTCGGAAGGCTGTATAAATGTTGCTTGTCTCGCCCGTTGCGAGATCGACGAGACTCTCGAAGAGTCCCGGAATGCGTTGACCAAAGCCGAGCAACTCGAGTGGTCCCGCGAGCGTAACCTTGCCGAGCGACGGCGAGAACGGAGACGCAACGTAGTCAGCAAGCCAATGCGAAAAAACGGTCATGTGACCGAACGCGGCCGACGCAAGCTTGTCGTAAACAATATTGATCAGCGTTACGTCAGTTGTTGCGAGGCGCGCGAGCGTCACAGCAAAGAAAAAAACGGCGATCGTGGCGCCGACTCCGAGCGCCGTGAAAACATGCGCTCGCGTGAATACCGCCAGTTTCCCCTGACGCAGGCGCGTAGCGAAGTAGCTCGAAAGCCAGACTGTAATCGCAAACAACAGCGCTGCTTTCGTAGTCTGAAGGATCGTGACGGCAATTGCGGGAAGGTATGACAAAATGCCGAGGATTTTGTATTTCCAGCCTCGCTTGAGCGCGAAGATCACGCCTCCTGTCGCCGGAGCGAGATAGACGAACGGAAGCAGCGCCTGACTGATGCGCGGAGCCGGAGCTGCGCCGGTTTCCGCGTATCTCGCGAAGTAAGCTTGGTTCGACGCGACGACGAGTCGCTGAATATCGATGATATCCGCGAACGAGATTCCGGGCGTGCCGGCAACGAATGCAACGTTCGATCCCATGCCCAGAATCAATGCGACGAGACAAACTAAGGTGAAGACGGCGACCTCCCTATCAGTCGGCGGAGACGGTTTAGCGAGTCGCTTTGTTTTGAATCCGCCGTTTCCGATCAATGCGCCGATGCTGAACGCGATGCTTGCAGCAAGGAGCCACACGATCGCATTCACGCCGACTGGATCTGACGGCGTCGCGATGAGTGGCAGAATTCCCGCGAAGCACCAGCACAGGGCAAAGAATGCAGAGGGCTGCAACCAGGTCCCCGCAAGCGCGCGCATGGCACCCGCCCACGCTATGAGGGCGATCGAGCAAACCAGCGCGGCTGTGGTCGGACCGATCACGAATGCCGCTTCAGGTGATCGAGGTTTGCGAGATACCAGTCCACGGTTTTTCTGATTCCCGAAGCGAAAGTCTCGCTAGCCTTCCAGCCAAGCTCTTCCTCGATCATCGAGCAATTGATCGCATACCGGAAATCGTGACCGAGCCGGTCCGTCACCAATGTCAGAAGATCTTCGTATTTCCCGCTGGCTCGAGGCTGTCGCTCGTCGAGAATCACGCAGATCTCTCGCGCGATGTCGATGTTGCGACGCTCACTATGTCCGCCGACGAGATATGTCTCTCCGTTGATTCCCTGTCTCACCACGAGATCGATCGCAGCACAATGATCGGCGACGTACAGCCAGTCGCGAATGTTGCGACCCTCCCCGTAGATCGGAATCGGCCTCTCCGCCAGCGCCGATCGAATCACCGTCGGAATGAACTTTTCGGCGTGCTGATATGGACCGTAGTTGTTCGAGCAGTTCGTCATCGTGACCGGCAGACCATACGTATGATGATATGCGTTCGCGAGATGGTCGGAGCCCGCCTTGCTCGCGGAGTACGGAGAGTTCGGCGAATAAGGAGTTCGCTCATTGAAGGGCGGATCTTTTTCGCCGAGGCTGCCGAAAACCTCGTCGGTCGAAACATGGTGGAAGCGAACGTCTTCGGTTTTTCCATCTGCAATCCACGCTTCGCGCGCGGACTCGAGCAGAGTAAATGTCCCTACCAGGTTCGTCTCAATGAATGCGGCGGGCCCCTCGATTGATCGATCGACATGCGACTCCGCCGCAAAATGCACGATGGTGTCGATGGGTCGCTCGCGAATCAACTTGTCCACCAGCTCGCGATCAGTGATGTCGCCTTTCACAAAATCGTGTCTTGGCTCGTCCGCTACAGCGGCGAGATTATCGAGTGAGCCCGCGTAAGTCAGCGCATCGAGCGTTGTGACTCGCAGCTCTCGATAGGACTTCAGGACGTACTCGACGAAGTTGGCGCCGATGAATCCGGCGCCCCCGGTGACGAGCATCGACCGCGGTATGTGTTTGTCCATCTAAGTGCGGGCGGGAGCGTTTCGTAACGAGAGCGCGACAGTATCGCGCAATGCGGATCGCCAGCTGCGAGGCTCGACACCGAAGGTCGCAGTAAACCCCGTCGTATCCAACACCGAGTACGCTGGCCTTCGCGCCGCTGTCGGATATTCACTGGTTTGAATTGCAGAAATTCGGGGGATGCGCGTCTCTCCCAATGCAGCGGCCTCCGCGAAAATTGCCTGCGTAAACCCAAACCAGCTCGTCTGTCCTGCGTTTGCAAAATGATACGTCCCAGAGAGTGCTGGCCTGTCGGTGATTGTGTGCGCGGCCGCAAAGAGCGCGCTTGCCAGGTCGGTCGCCGAGGTTGGACGTCCAATCTGATCGTCGACAATTCTCAGCTCATCGCGCTCTCTTGCTAAACGCAACATCGTTCGAACGAAGTTCGGCCCCCGGTGACTGAAGACCCATGAAGTTCTCACGATCACGTTCCTCGGATTTTCCGCTTTGACCCCGGTCTCGCCCGCCAATTTCGTTTTTCCATATACGTTGATCGGATCAGTTTGATCGTCCGGTTCATACGGAGCTTGCGCAGTTCCATTGAATACATAGTCGGTGGAGACGTGAACTATCGGTGCTCCAACTGCAGCAGCTGCGCGCGCGACATTGCCTGCGCCATCGCCATTTACCGCCATCGCAATCTCAGGCTCGGACTCGGCCCGATCGACGGCGGTGTACGCGGCGCAATTCACTACAACATGCGGATGAAAAATATTCATCGCTTCTCTCAAAGAGCGCGCGTCGGTGATGTCCGCGTCTGCATGTGACATCGCTCGCACTGTCCAACCCGCCGTTGCAGCCTGCGCGCACAACTCACTGCCTGTCATCCCGTTCGCGCCGGTGACAAGAATTCGCTTCATCTAGACAATCGGAATGTCATTGCGATTCGGCGAGAGCGGCTCATAAGACGAATCCTTCGACGAGAGCAACGCGTTATCCACCGGCCAATCTATCCCGATCAGTGGATCATTCCACGCGATGCCGCGATCATCGTCCGCCTCGTAAGGAACAGTGCATTTGTAGATGACGTCCGCGACATCCGACAACACGCAGAAGCCGTGAGCAAATCCGCCGGGAACCCAAAGCGACAAGAGATTCTCGTCGTTCAGCTCGACCCCGACCCATTTCGCGAAAGTGGGGGAGCCTCGTCGGATATCCACGGCCACATCGAAGATTCTGCCCCGTGCGGTATGGACGAGTTTTCCTTGAGGATGGTCAAGCTGGTAATGAAGCCCGCGTACAACGCCTCGGGTTGAGCGGCTGTGATTGTCTTGAGAAAAATTCTCGGGAATGCCTGATCCAGCGAGAGTCTTCGTGGTGAACGTCTCGAGAAAGAATCCACGTTCGTCTCTGAATACCTGTGGCTCGAGAATTAGAACGCCCGGCAATGATGTCTCGCGGAACTTCACCGGACCGGGCCAGGTTCGTCGAGAAGTGACATGAGGTAAGCCGCATAACTGCTTGAGCCCAAGGCCTTTGCCAGGCTACGCATGCCGCTGTCGTCGATGTAGCGCATTCTGTACGCCGCTTCCTCCGGCGAGCCGATTTTCAAGCCCTGACGCTCTTCGACCACGGCGACAAAGTTGGAAGCAGCGAGTAGCGCGTCGTGCGTGCCTGTATCGAGCCAGGCAACGCCGCGCCCAAGGATTTGAACCGTCAGTTCGCCGCGATCGAGATAACGCCTGTTGAGATCAGTGATCTCCAGCTCGCCTCGCGCTGATGGCGCGAGATTCTGGGCCTCCTTCACGACCGAGTTGTCATAGAAATACAAACCCACGATCGCGTAGGATGATTTTGGATCGCTCGGCTTTTCTTCAATGCTCTTTGCCTTCCCATCGCGATCGAATTCCACAACACCGTATCGCTGGGGATCCCGGACGTGATAGGCGAATATCGTTGCGCCCGAAGGTTCGTCGGAAGCTTGCTGAAGCTGCTCCGGCATTCCGTGCCCGAAGAAGATGTTGTCGCCGAGGATGAGAGCTGCGTTGCTGTCGCCGATGAAATCTGAGCCGATGATGAACGCCTGCGCCAACCCTTCCGGGCGTTCCTGGGCCGCGTATGAAAGCTCGATCCCCAGTTGACTGCCGTCGCCGAGAAGCTCACGAAATCGTGGTAAATCCGACGGCGTGCTGATAATCAGAATGTGCCTGATTCCCGCGAACATCAGCGTGGTCAGCGGATAGTAGATCATCGGCTTGTCGAACACCGGTATCAGCTGCTTCGACACGACTCGCGTCGACGGCCAAAGCCTCGTGCCCGAGCCACCCGCGAGAATAATTCCTTTTCTGGTCACGGTGCCGGAACGGTGAGGGGAATGCCCGGTGCGTCAGCGACACGCGCTGCGAGCGCGCGCCGTCCGAGTCGAGCTTGTGTCTCCCACAGCGAAAGAACGCCGAGAAGTGTCAGTGCGATCAGAAGACTGGATGCCATCGACATGATGTCAGTTCTCAATGCACAGAGGACGAGCAGTAGCGCGAGTGTGATGAGAAGATTGCGACTGTTCACGGCGCGGACGTCGAGAGCATCGAGAATATTTCGCAAGAGAACATAGATCACGTATGGAATCGCCCCGAGCAGGCAAATTCGGAATACGGGAATCGCAGGAATAAAATCCTTTCCGAAATACCAGCGGACGAATGGAGGAATGAGAATCTCACCAGTCGCAACGGCTGCTATAGCTAATACAATTCCGGCGCCCAGCAGCTTGAGAACGATGCGACGCAGCCCGTGAAGGTCGCCGCTTGCCGCCTGCGCGCTCGCTCTCGGAAGCATTACGAGACCAACAGGACCGAACACGCCGGCAACGAGCGAGAGCAAAGACATTCCAGCAGAGAATTGCCCGGCGGCAACGACGCCCTGAGTGCGCAGTGCGATCAGCGCGGGCAGCGCGAACAAGCCAACGAGTGCGAATTCGCCGGGAACGCGCGGCACACCGAATCGAAGAAGAACTCGCAGATGCTCGCCGAGTGGATGCTCGCCGAGTGGACGCTCTGCAATTTCTTTGGTTCGATCACGGGTCATTACGCCGACAAGTGCAGCGACACTCGTGAGCATCCAGGTCACACCCGTTGCAGTCAGCACGGTGGGAGCGTAGTGCGGCACAAACATGAACGCCGTCACCGGCACGATGCCGTTGTTCACGAGCTGAAGAAGATTGGCGAGGTTCATGTCGCCGCGTCCGCGAAAAACCGCGTACGTCATGCTGTGCATGGTCAAACCCGCGAGCGCGATCGTTGCGGGGCGCACGAGGAATGACATCGAACTGCTGCCAAACAAAATCGCGGATGCGCCGCCGGGACTCAGATTCATCAAGACGATAACGATCAGTGCGGGCAGCAGGCCGGCGGTGAGCGTCGCGACCGCGAACGATCGCGGACTGTATCCGGGTAGCGCGCCCGCGGTCGCGATTGCGATGTATCGTGGCGCGGCGATTCCCAATCCAAGTACGAGCGGAAGATAGAGCAGCGCGATCGCGCGACGGGTCAGTGTGTATTCACCAAACCCAACCGCTCCGAGAAACTGCGCAGCGAGTTTGAGCACAAGAATTCCGGCGGCCATGACGACGAGCTCGGTAATCAATGTCCAAGTCAGCTGAGATCGCATCAGCGCACGTTGTAGCGGACGCCGACGATGGCGTTGATGTTGGCCGCGTCTGAAGCGAAGTCGCGGTTGAAGTCGCGCACGAACGTAAGTCCAGTCGTCACGTCGAAACCGCGAATCAGTCGCGTTACCTCCAGACCAACGGAGTGGCTCACGTCCATCGTGCGAGGCTCACGGGCGCCGTACGCCGGGAAAGTGCCGTTTTCCTGATTGAGATCACGCTGCCAGATGAGAGTCCATCGCCCCGTTTGCGTGTAGTGATCGATCGCCAGCGTCGAGCCCGCAGCCGCACCGACGCCGACGTTTGCGCCAAGCAGCTGGCCGCGATTTGTGTGGCCCTGTCGAATCACGCCGTGAATGTATATCTCGCCCTCGCCGCGCGGCGCGCGAATGAGTTGTGGAACCTGAAAATTGATAATCTCGAATCGAGCGGCAGTCATTGACTGCGAGCTGAGCGAAAAAACTTTTCGGAAGCCGACATTGTAAAAGCGGGAATGGTCGGGCTCCTGTTCGAGATCGCGGATGTCCTGGTTGTGATCGTCGCGCCCGTACTCTGCAGCCACTTCGAATCCACTGTGTGGCGCGACCCATCGCGCAAATACTTCCGCGAGCTGATTGTCCCCGAGGTCCTGTCCGCCGAACGACTGGGGAAATCTCGGATCGTCAGGACGATTTGTCGGCAGATGTGTCTTGAGGAACGCTTCGAAGATTTTCGTGAAGTAGCTGCGTGGAATTCCCGAGCGCGGCCAGACCGAATGAAAGAAACGCGCTCCACCAATCTCCAGTCCGCTAATTCCGCGGGGTTGTCCAACAATCGTAACTCCAGTCGCGAACCGTTTTGTGCCCGGCTCCGCTTTGCTGACATACTCGCTTGGCCCTGTCACGTTTGAATAGGCCGACTGCTCGAGCTGGCCCCACATGAAGTTCGCGTGGATTTTTCCGATCAGGATGTTGAGCGGCTCACTCGACCCAAGAAAAATGTGCGGGAAGCCGGGCGCATTGTCGCCGAGGAGGAGAGGATATTCTGTACCCGGGCCCCATCCGATGTTCGCGGTGGAAACGCCGACAGCAATTATTGGAAGATCGATGCGTAGCGTGCTCTGTCCAGGATCGACTCGCTGGTACGCGCCAGCGCCGAAGCGTTGCGGAAGATCGACGCCTCCCCAAATCGCGTTAGCAAATGCGCCCGCGCCGGTGCGTCCAGTCGGCATGATGAAGAACGCGCGATTCTCGGCGCGAAATGCCATCGGTGCAATCGTGAGTGATGCGGGGCCCCAGCGCGCACTGATCCCCGCCTGAATTGCCGACGTGAGTCCACGTCCAGCCCAGATCGGTCCATCGTTCGAGCCGTACGCGAAGCCCGTGTTGTATCTGAGGCTCGAGCTCGGCCGAATGAAATCGTAGCGAATACCATGAAAGTTTTTCGCGCTCGATACGAGGCGGTCGCGCCACGGATGAGCACTGTCAGTCGGAATCAGATGGTCAGTCTCGCGCTGAGAAAACGGTCGCGATGACCAGGGATACAATGGGACCAATCCCATGGTCTGCAGGTAACGCAGATAATTCTCGGGGATGCTACCGACAAAAATCTCCGACCGAAACGAGTCGCCGCCGAGCTGCTGCGTTTGCGCCGGAAGCGGCGCGGAAGAGAGAAACGAATACGTCGCAATCGCAAACGCGCATGCGCGCGATGCGATCATGCTGTTCCTGCTCCGGTACCGATTGTAAGTTTCCCGCGCATTCAAACCGATTTCCAGCTCCTTCCAACATTGTTTTTTTCAGGCGCAAAATCTAAGTCATGGTTCGAGAAGCCGCTGCTCGCGACCGTGATTGCAATCGTCGCGATTGCCGCTATCGCCAGCAGCGTCGCTGCGCAATTGCCGCGCGATTCTCTCCTCGATTATGTACAGCCGCTCATCCTGGTGACCGGCACTCCTTCTGATCAGCTCCGACTGGACCAGCTTCGTGGAAAAGCGAATCTCGACGGTTATCTGATTCGATCGCCATCGTCGATGAATGACAAGCTACCGGGAAAGGGTTTGTTGCGATTCGCTGTGATCGCGCCCGAATACTACGCAGTCAATAATTCGGAAATTCCATTTTCCGCGAATGATGGGGCCGTGTGGGGCGGTCGCGGAACAAGCAGCCGCGTTCTAATCGGGCTCCGCATCGAAGCCGGACCACTTTCGATTATCGCTGCTCCGGAGTTTCTCGATTTCCAAAACAACTATTGGATGCTGCGCGACACAGTCAAATTCTACGCGCCGCCAATTATTCCTGAACGACAGGGCGGCGGATTCGTTTCTCCCTATTACATCGCGCCGTACTCGATCGATCTTCCATTGCGGATGGGCCCGAAGCCGATTCAACGTCACGATGCTGGACAATCGACGGCGATGCTCACGTTGCGCGGCACTTCCTTCGGAATCTCGAATGAGAATCAGTGGTGGGGGCCCGGAATCAAGAACGCGATCGTGCTCAGCAACAACGCGGCGGGTTTTCCGCACATCTTCATTCGAACCGCCCGTCCGTGGCGCAATCGCCTCGGCTCACTCGAAGCAAGACTTCTCGTCGGCGGACTCACCGAATCGAAATGGTTCGATACAACGCAAGCAAACAATCTGCGATCGATCAGCTCTTTTGCATTTACGTTCCGCCCGGCGGCGCAAAAAAATCTCGTTGTGGGTGGCGCTCGTTCGGTGTATGCGACAAACAGAGGTGGATGGGATCGAATTCCCGGCCGACTATTCGACGCCTTCGTCGCGACTGGCCGGCCCAACAATCGTCCGCTTGGCGACTCGTCACTCACGCCCGGTGGACGCGATCAGCTGTTTTCATTTTTTGGCCGCTACGTTTTTCCGGACGATGGTCTCGAGACATACGTCGAGTGGGCGCGCTACGAGTGGCCGATCTCGCTCCGTGATTTATTTGTCGCGCCAAACCACACGCAGGCCTACACGCTTGGTCTCCAGTGGACTCGTCCGACTCCGTATCGCGATGGCAGCGTAAGGATCCAGGGCGAGGTCACGACTCTCGAGCAGAGCGCGACGTTCCGCGACCGGCCGTTGGGGTCGTGGTACACAAGTCGTCGAGTGATTCAAGGGTACACCCAGCGCGGAGAATCGCTCGGGGCATTCATCGGTCCGGGCGCCTCGAGCCAGTGGCTTGCCGCTGATTATATGGAGCCCCATTGGTCATTCGGAATCTTTGGCGAACGCATCCGGTGGAACGAGGACATTCACGATACCCGTGGATTTCCTTACTATCAGGGTTATTGTGTGCATGACATAAGTCTGCTTCCGGGCGCCAGAGCGACCGCAGGTGGCAGGTTCGGCTATATTTCCGCCGACGTTACGTATGGAAACCGATTGAACGCCTACTTCCAGGAGCAGTCGGGATGTATCGTCCAAAACGGAAGACATGACATCAGAAATCGCACAATCTCTCTCACGATCGGAAGCTTTACGCCTGGAAGGAAGCGCTGAGACCCGACTTTGCCGCGACGTTGGCAGATTATTTGCCAATACCCGACGAGAGGCTTCCCCCGATCGCTGGTTACGCGCTCAAAGAGAGATACATCATTACTAACCGCTGATGGCAAAACGCTCGGCGCTGGCAAAGCATCACCTGCGCCTTACATCTTCGCCTGGTCCATCACCCGCATCGACGCGGGCCGGCTCGCCACTTCACGTCCGCACTCGGTTGCGCGAGCGCCGGCCGGTGTCGGTCAGGCGTCACACGGCCCGCATCGCGACGCGACTCGGAGTGCTGCTCGCCGCCGACATTACTGCCGCATTCATCTGCGGTTTGCTCGTCGACGTCGCGACTAACAGCAGTGGATGGATCTCCGAGCAATCTGCGCGCGCCGCAAACGCAGGCTACGGTGGTCCGATTTTCGGCGTCGCGTTGTTCCTCAGCCTCGTGACAACCGGCAGCTATAGTCGTCACCGCAGCCTGAATGCGAAAGCGAGACTTCTTGCTGGCTCCTCGCTCGCTTGCGGATTGATTCTCTGGCGTCTCGTCGGTGGAAATCTTGTAGTTGCGGCCGCCGTCTATACGCTCACCAGCATCGTGACGTGGATCGTCGTGCTCGGCGTGCGGACAGCCGCAGAAACGTTTCTCAGCACTGTATGGCCGGGCACTCGCGGTGCTGCGCCTGCGTTGCTGATTACCGACCGGCGAGATCCGAGCTTGCAGCTCGAGAGAGCGATACTCGCGGCGGGCGGTGACTATTCTCTCGCCGGCTACGTTTCAATCGGTCGGCGTCAATTCGACGGGTCGGTCGGCTGTCTCAGTGACCTTTCTGATATCATCGACTCACACCGCGCTGAGACTGTAGTGGTGTGTGAGCATCTCAACGACCAACAGATCACGAGCGTTCGTGATGCGAGCCTTGCCGCCGGCTGTCAGCTACTCTATCCCGCGCGCGCCGTGAAAATTGCGGGCGTTCGCCCTGCTCTCGTCTGGCATCAGGACCAACCCTTCTTCGAGCTTGGCGCACCCGTGCTCAAGGCCTCCGCAGTCATCTGGAAGCGCATCATTGACGTGGTGGGCGCGGTCCTGGGATTAGTCCTTCTCGCCCCGGTTTTCCTGCTGATTGCGTTTGCGGTCAGATTCGATTCACCGGGCCCGATCTTCTTCAGCCAGGATCGCGCAGGGCTCGGCGGACGGCGTTTCCGAATGCTCAAGTTCCGTACGATGCGCGTCGGTGCAGATGCCGAGAAACACAAGCTTTCGCATCTGAATCACACGGGCGATTCGCGGCTCTTCAAGATTCCGGAAGATCCACGCGTGACGCGATTGGGCGCGCTGCTGCGCCGATGGAGTCTCGACGAGCTGCCGCAGCTCTGGAATGTTCTTTGGGGCGACATGTCGCTGGTGGGTCCGCGTCCGTTCTTCGAGGCAGACTTCGCGACATACCAGGATCACCATTTCCGTCGCCTGGATGCAAAGCCGGGAATCACGGGATTGTGGCAGGTGAGCGGCAGGAGCTCCGTCGTCGACTTCGAGGATGTCGTTTACCTCGACCGTCAATACATCGAGCAGTGGTCATTCTGGCTCGACGTCAGCATCATGTTCCGGACACTGCCGGCGGTCGTGCGTCGCACTGGCGCTTATTGATCTCGAGAGCGCCTTTGCCACAGAAACACAGAAATCACAGAAAAAAGCCTTTCAATGGGAACCACGTACTTGCGAACTTTCATTCATGGAGTCGTTCTCTGTGATTTCTGTGTTTCTGTGGCAAGTCGTTGATTAGCGGCGACTGAGAAGCCAAATTTGTATCTACGCTCGCGCCGATCGCGCGAGTTTTGTTTAAATAACCGGAGAATGGATTGAAAGTTTTTGTAACCGGCGCTGCCGGGTTCCTTGGAAGTCATCTCGCGGATTCGTTTATCGCCCGAAATGACCAGGTTGTCGGCTGCGACAACATGATCGGCGGAGATCTGCAGAACCTCCCCGAGGGAATCGAATTCGAGGTGGCGGACTGCAACGATCTCGCGGCGATGAAGCGCCTGACGAAGGGTGTCGATGTGATTTTTCACGCCGCCGCGATCGCGACTGAGGGATTGAGCGTCTTTTCGCCCGCGCTGATCGCGACGCACGTGTACACCAATACGGCGAACGTCCTCGCTGCTGCTGCAAGCAACAAAGTCAAAAGATTTGTTCATTGCTCGAGCATGGCGCGCTATGGCAATGGTCCTGTGCCTTACATCGAGGATCAGCCGCTCGAGCCCGCCGATCCATACGGCGTAGCGAAGTACGCGAGCGAGTTACTCGTGCGTAATGTCTGCGAGACTCACGGAATCGAATACACGATTGCGGTTCCACACAATATCATCGGACCCAAGCAGAAATACGACGATCCGTATCGCAATGTCGCGAGCATCATGATCAACCGGATGCTGCAGGGAAAACAGCCAGTGATTTACGGCGACGGCGGACAGAAGCGTTGCTTCTCGTTCATTCAGGATTGCGTAAATCCGCTGATCAAAATGGGTACGCTTCCACAAGCCGTCGGCGAGGTGATCAACATTGGCCCCGACGAAGAATACGTCACGATCCTCGAGCTGGCTCACATCATCGCCGAGCTGCTGAGCTTCGAGCTCGAGCCGATCATGGTTGACGAGAGGCCGCGTGAAGTTCGCTACGCAACCTGCTCGGCAGACAAGGCGCGCCGCCTCCTCGGCTATCGAACAACGGTGAGCTTACGCGACGGGCTGCAAAGCATCATCGACTGGATCTCTGCCCACGGCACGAAGCCGTTCGATTATCACCTTCCGATCGAGATCGATTCGCCGCTAGTCCCCGCGACGTGGACGTCGCGCCTGTTATAGCAGACCCGAAACTTCGCATTGGCATGCTCGGGCTTTACGGCATGCCGATGGCGAACCTTCATTTCACGGGATTCGAAACCGGGTTCGGCGAAATCGCGCCGCGACTTGTGGACGCGGGGCACGAGGTCACGATTTATTGTCGCCGTGGATCATATCCCGAGGCGATGCGCGTCACCGAATACCGCGGCGTCCGCCTCATATACGTCCCATCGCCAGGCGGAAAGAATTTCTCGGGACTCCTCGCCACTCTATTCGCCGCCGTTCACGCGCTCGCTGCCGGTCGCTACGACATTTTCTTTTTCGTCAACGTCGGCATGGGACATCACGCCGCTCTTTGTCGCGCGTTCGGAAAAAAAGTCGTGATGAACGTCGATGGGCTCGATTGGACGCGAGCCAAATGGGGACCTGTTGCAAAGTGGTATTTCTTTTCCGCGGCGCGATCTGCGGTCCGATTTTGCACCGAGCTGGTGACTGATGCCGAAGCGATGAGAGTTTTTTATCTGGAACGTTTCAAGAAAGAAACGACGATGATTGCATACGGGGCGTACATCGAGAGCTCGCAAAGGCCGGAGCTGATCTCCCGGTTCGGCGTCGTGCCCGACGATTATTATCTGATTGCAAGCAGGCTCATTCCGGAGAATCACGCGGACTTGATTGCGCGAGCGTTTCTAAAGTCTGGATCAAAGCGAAAGCTGGTAATAGCAGGCGGCGCAAATTACGACAGTCCATTCCATCGGGAGCTTCGCGCGCTCGCCGGGAAAAACATCATTCTGACGGGCCACATCGACGATCAAGAGGTGATTCGAGAGCTGCATTGCAACTGCTTCACTTACGTCCACGGCCACTCTGTCGGCGGCACCAACCCGTCGCTTCTCAAGGCAATGGGCTATGGGAATTGCATCCTCGCGCTCGACAATGTATTCAATCGAGAGGTGTTGGCAGACGGCGCGGTTTTCTTTCCGCGGGATGAAGACGTGCTGGCCAACGAGATTCGAATGTTGGAATCAAACCCCGCGCGGGTGGCTGAGCTGCGAAAAATGGGGCCGGAGCGAATTCAGAAGAACTACACTTGGGAAAAAATCGCCGGTCAGTACGATACCATGTTCAAAGAAGTCTCGGCGCGATGATCGCTGGGGTTGCCTGTCGTGGCTGAGACCTGGCGAATCACGCTTGGTAAGCGCGCGGTACTCGCGGCGGCCGACCTCATCGCTCGGCCTTTCGCGCGGCTGCTCATTCCGCCCTCCAAACGTCTAGATGAAGGCATCTGGAAAATTCTCGTCGTCGAGATCTGGAATATCGGTGACGTCGTGATTGCGACGACTGCCCTCCAGGCTCTTCGAGCCCGATATCCCGACGCGTGGATCGCGTTTCTCGGAAAACCGCACGCCGAGGAGATTCTTAGCGGAAGCGGACTCGTCGACGAGATCATCACTTTCGATTTTCCGTGGACGTCGGAGACCGACAAATACAAGCGATCGCGCTACGACAAGCGCGCACTGAATTTGTTGTTTCGCCGGCTGCGGGACGAGCGATTCGATCTGACGGTGGATTGTCGAATGGATTTTCGAAGCAACTGGGTGACTTTCGCTACTCGGGCGAAGCGACGAGTCGGCTACGCGTTTGGCGGTGGAACGTTTCTTCTCACGGACGCAATTCCGGCAGCACCCCGCGCCCATCACAAGGTCCGCGATTGGCTCAAGCTGATGGAAGCAGTCGGCTCGCAACGCGGCGCGAAAGTCATCACGGGGATTGATTCCGGCGAGCCGTTTCGGCCTAGGCTGACGCTTTTACCGGAGGAGCGACAAGCGGCTGCGGGTAAGCTCGAAGAATGTGGAATCGCGCCGCGTGATCTCATCGTCGCGGTCCACGTTGGCGCGAGCAATCCCGACAAACAGTGGCCCGCAGACCGCTTCGCGGAAGTCGCGGACTCACTCGCGGACAGTTATGGCGCGCGAATTGTTGTACTGGTCGACCCGGAAGGGTACGGGTCCAGGCTGCCGCTGAGAAATCCCGCGTGCTATGTGAAGCCGACACTTCGCGAGCTGATGGGTTTCATAGGAAGTTGCGATCTGTTGATCTGCAACGACAGTGCACCGATGCACATTGCAGATGCGCTTGGTGTTCCAGTCGTTGCAGTGTTCACGACAGGAAACCCGAAATGGTATGGACCGTCGGGAAAAAATCAGAAAGTCGTCGGGAAGGGAGCGCCGCGTGGACAAATGCAGGACGTCGATACAGCTGAAGTGTTGACTGCGGCCGAGCAGCAGATCGAGCGCGCGATCGCGGCTCGCGCGAGAGCATACAGTTTGGCTCAGCGCAATTCACCGTGATTCATCTCTTACGGTCGACCACCGCCAGAAACAGCTATCTGAATCTCGCAGGCCTTGCCGTGCCGCTTATCATCGGCATCGCACTCGTGCCGATCACGATGCACGGGCTTGGCATTCCACGGTATGGGTTGTTGAGTCTCGCGCTGACCGTCCTCGAGTATTCGGCGCTCTTTGCGCTCGGCCTCGGACCCGCGACCACCCGATATGTCGCGCAGGCAATCGCGCGGAACGACGAGAACAAATCGGATCTGATTGCCCTCTCGATGCTCGGTCATACGATGCTCGGAGCCGTCGGAGGACTCATCATCATTGCGCTGGCGCCGGTTTTGGCCAACCAGGTGTTCTCGATACCTCTCGAACTTCGAGGGGAAGCGGTAACAGTGTTCCGACTGATTGGTGTGATGGTGCCGGCGACGCTTCTGCTTCTCAGTTTGTTCGGCGCTCTCGAGGGCGCGAGCCTTTTTGGACTCGTCAATCTTTTGCGCATTCCGATCAGCGCGCTCTCGTTCATCATACCAGCCGTGGGAGTCACGCATGGCGTGAGCCTGCCAATGATTCTCCTGGAGCTCGTTCTTCTGAGGTTTATCATCTGTGGCGTTCTTGCGGCCGTTGTCACGATTGCTATTCCCGGGCATCGCTGGCGCTGGCCGCGCGACTGGAATGGCTTCCGTCCACTCATCTCCTTCGGCGCCTGGCTCTCAGTGTCGAATCTCGTGAGTCCTACGCTGATTTATGCGGACCGCTTCATTCTGAGTGCGTTGCGCGGAATTTCGGCGGTTGGACTTTACTCCGCGCCATTCGATGCGGTGATGAGGCTGCTCATGGTTCCAGGCAGTCTCGCGCGGGCGATGTTTCCAACTATCAGCGCGCTTCACGGAACATCGCAGAACGAGAGACTGCGTCCGCTTTTCAGGAGGGCAGTCGGAATGACGGTCCTTTTGTTAATCGGTCCCATCGCAATTCTGGTTTTCTTTGCACCCCAACTTTTGAACTTGTGGCTCGGCCCTCAGGTCGCTGCCGCAGCGGGAACGGCGACGCGCGTTTTAGCGCTCGGACTTTTGTTCAACGCCGTGGCTTATGTGCCCTCGACTTTTCTCTCGGCAGTCGGGCGTCCTGACATCAGCGCGAAATTCCATTTGCTCGAGCTCGCGATTCATTTGCCGCTCGCGTGGTGGCTCGTGTCTAGCTACGGGATTCCCGGCGCAGCGGTCGCGTGGAGTGCTCGCGTCGCGTACGATTGCCTGCTTCTGTTCTGGGCGGCTCACCGAATTCTGAGATCGTCAACCGCACAGCAAGTTGGCGACGCGGGCGTAATTGCCGCTTTCTCAGGCTTGTCCTGCAGCCGAAAGCGCTGCACGCTCGTCGACGCAACGAATGATGCCGTCCGCGATCGCAGCGGAGTGTAGAGGGTCGACTAGGACTGCCGCTCCTCCGGTTATTTCCGGGAGCGCACCGGTGTCAGCGGCAACAACGGGCGTACCTGATGCCATCGCTTCGAGCGCAGTGAGGCCGAAACCCTCGTGCAGCGATGGAACTGCTACACACGATGCGCCTCGATAGAGGTTTCGCAGATCAGAATCCGAAACTCGACCGAGTTGTCTTACCTCGGTACCGTCGATCGTGTTGTGACCCCAACCACCGCCGCCAACTATGACGAGCTCCTCGGGCAATCCTTTGCGCTGCGTGATTCGTATCGCTTCCAACAAACGCTCGAGATTTTTGCGTGGCTCGGGCGTTCCGACGAACAGCACGTACGGCTTCTGGGAGTCGAAGCGTTCGGAGCTCGCTTGAAAAAAGGATTCATCGACGCCGTTGTAAACGACCCGTATTCGCTCCGCGGGAATTCCCAATAATGATTCGACA
>WNGI01004308.1_pt1 | contig 18703 bp, 13 predicted proteins | sample 5400621 | NCBI WGS metagenome assembly WNGI01 (sample SAMN13153374, study PRJNA577476) | soil metagenome | isolation source: 20 cm soil or saprolite under Garry oak tree replicate 1 | place: USA:California | collected 2016-06-15
CTCCGCGAAACTCGTGCGAAAACCCGGCGATGATTGACTCCGATATTCCAAGCGCCCTAAGACCCGGCGCTGTGAATGCGATATTTAAAGCAGTCTTTGGCGGCGGCGTCTGAGCAACCGCGCTGGTTACAGGAGCAGACCGGAGCCAGTCTTTCGCCGCAGCCACGTTTTTGACGTTCACGAGCGCGTAGGAGGAGCTGGTCATGTGGCCATAGCCAAAGCGAACCAGGCCTTGAACGTCGGCGTAATCCACTTCACTCATAGCAATGCGACCCATTCGCGGGCCTCCTCGTTAGTCATGGACGATTTTTCCAAACCTCGCCGAAGCCGTGTGTTTCTGTCCAAGTCAACCGCGGTCAAGCCTGGATAGGCTTTGTACCATACTTGCGTCGGCAATGTATGGCGACGGAGGTACTCTTTGTACTTGCGCTCGTCGATGCAGCCATCCATTACCAGCCAATTCGTTCTGGGATAACCGATCCCGTTGCTGAAAGAAGCATTCAGGCCGAAACCGGTCTTGTTAATGAAATCGTCCATGTAACTCTCGACGCTGCCATCGTAGTTGCTAAAAAAGATCATCCGCTCTCTACCGGCCACAAACACCCAGCGTGCGAAGTGGATCGAGCGTATGCGTCCGAGAGTGCCAGGCCGCGTAATATGCCGAGCGCCATAGTTAACAGTTTTGAGCACAAATATCGCCGTCAGCAGTCGCACCAAACCGGGCTTGAGACTTCCCATCGCACTGAATTGATTTGTCACGTCGTGATCTTCGAAACGTGACAAGTTCTCGGAATGCTTCTGATCTACCGTAGGACAAACTTCAGGGTCCGTCTTTTCCAAACGGCGAAGCGCGAAGACATAGAATGGCGCAACGAGAATGAGCAACGGCGATGCAATCAAGACCACCAGTGGCATGCCGAGCAGGTGTAGAAGGTTTTTGATCTGCCATCCAACCGGTGTTGGACTTTCGCCAGACAAAGTTAACCGTCCCTCCGATTTCTCGGACTCGACGAAGCTTTGTAATTTTGCGTGGAGTTCCTGCGGTGCCAGATCGCGAAGCACAGCTGCGTTTTTTTCGATGTAATTTTCGAGCGCTTCGTAAAGAGCCGCTTCCTCGCGAATCTGGCGCACCGTCCGTCCCCGCCAATTCACGTACGCTGCAATGGCGGGAGCATTGTGTTGTCTCATCCACGCCAGAAGGTCGGAACTAGAACTGAATCCCTGGCAACAGGAAAAAATTCTGGCCAGGCCTTTTCCAGCGCGCTTGATCAACTTGCCCAGAAACGCGTTTGCATCACCGTCGACATCCCCCAGGAATGCCAAGTAGAGCGGATACTGGCGCGGAGCTAATCCATAGACACGAACATCTTCGGTCGTCTTATCATCCAGGATGATGAATCGTGCGAAATGGAGCGTGTCGAATTCCGTGAAAGGAATCAGCTCGTTGTCTGAGTTCACGCGGCCCGGGGCGCGATTCATCGAATCAAGCAACTGCCGAAGCTCGGTCTCGCGCTTTGGATCGATCGGCGCAAGGACCATGAACGTCGACTGCGGAGTCATGATCTCCTAACCGAACACCTCATCCCCTGTCGGCTCGTAATGAGGAGCGTTGTTCATGTTATGCCGCAGAGTGGACAGCTCTAGGTACATCCGTTTTCGGGCGCGGCTTTGATTACCTAATGGGCGATGCTCTGCAATTGTATGCCAGGGATTGTAAGAAAGCCTTTTGGCAAACTCCATTTGCGCCGGTGAATCGAACTTCTGTTTTGGCAAACGTAGCGTCGCCACTGAAACCCGTGGCGAAAGTCGCTCCGGCCAGAGCACGCCGTTGTTCTCGATCGGCATCAGGAAGGGATCAGTTTGTAGCTGCAAGCGGAAGTCCAGTTCCACATCGCTTTCGCTGAGCGCCTTCACCATGGCATCGCGTAGATAATCGTCCCGCGGACGGAAGGGAAGCCGCGGAATCGGAGTTTTTTTCTTCGTCTTCGGCCAAACGGAGTATTGCATCGCTTGGCCTTCTCCCAGCAGATACGGCACACAACTAAAGTAAGGAGCTTCAAAAGGGCTGCTCTGCGTCTTAACCCACAGCCCCTGCATGATCATGTCCAGAATGTGTGGCTGCTGAAAATTGACGAAGTGAAAAATCTGCGCGTTTTTCACGCTCCACTTCTGCAGGTGGGCATTCGACTTTGTGTCTTGCGTCACAAAAGTCGGAGTGGAAACGCCGAACATATCGAGCGTGAACTTCTCCTCATCCATCAGCTTCGGTCCGGGCACACCCAGGAGTTTGATGCTGATGCTCATGAAGCCAACGTCATCGATGTCCGGTGTGATGTAAGGACCAGGCCCTGAGAAACGGACCCAACAACGGAAGGTCTGCGGTTTGGCATAGATGCCGTGCCGGAACTGGGGCGGAAGATTGTCATGAACGATAAATTCGCCGCGCAAGATGCCTTGCGTCTTGGTGTTCCCGCCGCGCTCGAAGCCGCCCGGTTTCCAGAGCCCTCGCATCTGCGTGGTGAAACTCTCGATGATCGAGCTAAGGTATTCCTCCTCATTCGGCAGCGGTTTTTCCTCGGCAATCTTTAGGCCTTCGTCCTTCCGCTGCATGTTGATCAATGCTGTGACCAGGCGCGCGATTGGGTCGCGAAGGATGGCGTCGAATGTTGGGCGAAGCCAGTGATCAACTCGGCGTTCCATCTGCAAAAGGAACATCGTGGTGTCGCTCACCAAGTTTAGGAACCACGAGCCAGTATTGGCGCGCGGCATTGGTCGGCTGACGTTCGAATTCACGGCTGACATGAATCCAAGAATTCGACTCTGCTATTTCGAACTATCCCGAAGGCGGAAACTGGAGCGCGAAGTGGATCAGCTTCTTTTTACCCCAGTAGACCAACCCGAGGTAAATGCCGGGACTAACCTCGCGAATCTCATCGCGTATCCAATGCGCGACGAGTGAAGTCTTGGAGTAATCGAGCACGATGCACTCCTTCTGATCGAACCAGCTCTTGTCCTTATATACTTTGGCGACAATTGCCTTGTGTCCCATAGGCAGGATTTTGTTCCGAAGCTCCCCTTTCTCCGGGTCGAAGACTTTTCCCTTCCATGTGAAGACATTTACAAACCAGGCAATTTCATCCGACACGTTGGTGCCGGGCGCCATGATCGCTGTTCCTTTTCCTTCCCCGCGCGGGATCTCGCCATCTGGACTTTGAGTGAACAAATCGTCGAGCTGCGCCTGCGACATTTTCAACATTTCAGGAACTGTAACTGCCATGTTTTCTCCTTTCGTTAGGTTGAATTACATTTCTTGGATATTCGATCAACCGCCTTTGTCGGCATCGGCCTACGATGCTGACAGCCTCGCGTGGACAATTCAAGGATTTTTTGGATTGACACTGCCATCTCTCAACTAAGGAGCTTGGGCAATGTGACCGGCTTTCAGCTTCGCGTCTTGACGTCGTTTCAAATCCTGCGCCAGTTCAGGCGTGATTTGCGCGGTGCTGAAAACCGATTGATAAAAATCTGGCTCTAAGGCGCCTCGGCCTTCCTGGCTTTTTTGGTATGCGATCTTTCGCGCCACGCCAAATTCACTCGCCGGTTGCCGGATGCTGTTTCGCTTGTCAGCAATCCAATTGCCAGGATTGGCGCCCATCTCGGTAGCGAGAATTGCCCAGAGGCTGGCGTCATCCGAGTCAAAATCGGTTTTTGGGAACACCACGATCCCGACTCGTTGCTTGTGATCTTCCTGCCACGGCCGTTTCAATGCTTTTGTCGGGGTCTTTTCTTCGCTCAAAAACGGAATCCAAACTAATTGAAACTCGATGTCGCCTCGCAGTTGTCTGTTTTTCCACTCCTCAGTGAGGTGCCGTGGGCCAGCGTGAAAATCCGGAGCGCGGTTTTCCTCGCGGGCGGGAACGAACGTGAATTTGCCGCCAGTGCCGCCGACTTCGACGATACCGGTCCAGTATCTTTGATACGCGGTGCTACAGAGAGCGGTGGGCAGTGTTTGTTTGGTCAGGTGGAGCAAAGTCTCGCCGGCTTTGATCACGCCGATGCGATGCGCTAGCGCAAGGCCGAATTCGGTTTCCTGCGCGCCAAGGTTCACGAGCTCATGCGCGCCCAGTTTTCCAACAAAGGGGACGTCGGCACCCGCCGACTCTCCGGTCGCGTACAGGACTGACACAAACTCGCGGTGATCATCAGTGGGCGCCGTCGGATTGTTGATGCCGAGAAAATCCACACGCTGGCCACCTGGAGTTTGAAAAGCGACCATGATGCCGAGGAAATCTGGATTAGTTTCCACATGCGGCGTGCCCAGTCCGGTAGAGATTCGGCCAATGCCGCTATGCTGCGCGCCAGGCTGAAAAAGCCCGAGGCCGCATAAAGGTCCAGGCAAATCGTTCGCGACCCGGAAAACAACCCTGCTGCCAGCGATTTGATATTGGTGCGCTACACGGTCACGAAATTTGAGATCCGCATCGTTAGCGAGAAGTTTTTGCTGGATGTCGGGGATCTCCCCCACGTCCTTGCCAATGGCTTCCAAATCCGCTGCGCTGGGCCGAAACGGACACCACTGACTTTCGTTTTCTGAATTCACAATTTCTTCCCCGTAGACATGAACAGAGATCAGTGGCCGACAGCCCCCACAGGCGTTCGCGCTTGTCTGTAACCGCACAGCATGATGACCACCCCAACGAGGTTAAGAAAAGGCGGAGGCACCAGCAAGATCCAGCCGAGGGTAGTCAGCGACGGTACGGCGAGGATGTACGACACATCCGTGAACAAATCTGAAAAACGCACGCCGGCGCTCACAGCGAGCCAGACGGGATCCTTTCGCCAACGCCAAAGTGTGATGGCTTGTGCCAGCGCGAACGCAGCCCACTGGCCAGCGGAGCGACGCAAGAGAGCGGTTTCAAGACCGGCCGGCACGCCAGCGTGGAGAAGCCGAAACCAGATATCAGGAGCGAGCCAGGCCATCACGAAGAGAACGGTATCCTCCACCAAAGCTGCCCAGAGATAGATGACAATGATCGTCTTGAGTCGTCGATCAATCATAGATGCGCGTCGCTCACCGGCGGCCGCTCAACTTCTTTTTGTTGTGTTGTATGTTGCATGCGAATCAAAACGTTTTCAGATATTCGATCAGCGCGCGTTTGTCGGCATCGGGCATCTGCGTCCCAAAGTAGTGCCCTTTGTCCTCGATAAAATCGGGGCATTTATTTGCTTTGATGAGATCTGGAACAAGATTGGCGAAAACCTTCTTCGCGGCTTCGCCGTCTAACTGTTGATCGCGGATCTTGTCCAAGTCTGCTTTAATTCTTGGAACTAGAGTCAGCATATCCCAAAAGCTTGGCTCGAGGTTTGCAATAAGGTTAATTGGAGTTCCTGCGGGGATCGGACCGATACTGAAATACCCGTCTTTGTCGCAGCGGAAGCGCAACGCCCAAGGGACGTATTCTTTGCGAATATGCAGCGAGCAGCGCTGGCTGGTGCGCCAAATACAGTCTGGTCCTTTGCGCTTCTCCGGCCAAAGCAGCTTTTCGATCGCGTCGTTAAATGCTTCCATGCGGCCCGCTACCGAAGGATCGCCGGTGAATTTTCCAAGCATGTTGTTGTGCAACAGCGGCGCGGAACTCCAAACACTGACCAGGGACGCCGTGCGATAATAACCGGGCGCCACATTTTCCTCCTTCGGCTTGAATTTGATCGGCTGCGTCTCATTAAATGGGTTGAAAAATTCGAGCTCGTCCACCGGCGAGAGTGCCTTGTAAGTCGCCGAGGAAAAGTTATCCCAGACGTGACCGGCTTTTGCATTTGTCGCGAACGCGCGTGCGGAATTGGTTTCGATTTTGGTCAATGGATAACGCTTATCGTTTGATAGAAAATTGTTTTCCAAAAAATCGGGTTTCATGACTTCAGCGCGGAACCACGCCTTTCCCTCGCCGGAGCGGGGATCAATACTAGCAGGCGGTTGTTTGCTCGAGTGACATGCCGCGCAGCTTTCGGCGAAAACTTCCTTCCCGCGCGTCATCACGGCTGAATCCGCCGTGACGTACGCCTCCCCGCCGGGCGCGTCGGCGAGACGAAACGATTTCAGTTTTCGAAAGAAGGCGGCGATATTGTCGAGGCGCTCCTCGGTAGCGCGCCAGAAAACCGAATGCTCACGCGCGTAGGGAATTTCAAAAGGTTTTTGCGGTGCAAGTCCGATCAGTCGGTTGTGACGCGTCAACCAATACTCGGAGAACATGCCGATGTTGACGTAAACACGAATGGTTGCTCCGCGTACACCAATTGAATCCGCGCCATCTTTTAGGATGTGCGGAACCGGCGACATGTCTTCCTTTTCGCCGGGCAAAGCGAGTGTGCCGCCTGCCATTTTCTCCGGCACCGCGATACGCTCCCGCTCTGCCAGCAAAAAGATTGCGTTGATCGCGTTTGGATTATTGATGTGATCGGTCGCGATCCGCGAAGTATCGGAAGTGCCGCGGGGCTGCGTGGCCAGCATTTCGTAAAAGAACCCGCCTTTCTCGACGTTGCAGGCGAAGACTTTCCCCTCGTTGATGTACTGATTGCCAATCGCCGACGCGAGATTTTTCCAGCGCGGATTCTCTGGATCAGCGGGCGGATTGCTCGGATTTGGCGCTATGTGACAGGCGCCGCAGGCCACGCCGACACGATAGGGACGCACGAGCTGATTGTCGTTGTAATAAGTCGGGTCCTCGTAGAAACGTTTGCCGTCCCACTTCTTGCGCGCCTTCTCATCGAACTCCGGATTTGGAAACAAACGGAAACCAAGGACGCCGGAAGCTTTGCCGTAGACTTCTTCGTTAATCCCAGCCGGTTCCGGCTCGATCTGTTCGTCGAGCCACAAGCCAAATTCGTCAGGTCTGGTGGCTGCACGAAATCCTGGCTCGTTCATCAGACCCAAAATTTTGAAACGCTGGCTGCGCGGAAATTTGCGGTTATCAAGCATCTTCAAAAGATCCATCAACCCGAAACTGTCCTGTGCGGCCTGATTCCAAAAGTGCTGGTTACCACCGCTCCACAGGTTCCAGGTGTTGCGGCCCATGATTTCCTCGGGCGAAAGATCGAGGCCGCCATCCATCGGCTTGAAAACATCAGCAGTAATCTGCGGGAAATCGGATGTTGTCAGGCCGGAAGCTGTGGCCTCGTCCACCGGCTCGTCTTTTTTACATGCGCCCACTGCCGCGCAAAAAACGACCGACCAACTTGCAGCAATAACGACGCAAAAATTTTTCATCAAGCTTTGTTGTCTTCCGCGATGACGTCACTTGCCTTCTCGGAGATCATATAGATGTTTGTAGCTATGAAGACTCCGGGGATCCGCGGGAAAACGCTGGCGTCGACGACGCGAAGATTTCGGACCCCACGCACGCGAAAACGGCTATCGAGAACAGCCATTGGATCACCTTGTGCGCCGATAGGACATGAACAGGAAGCGTGATGACCCCAGGCTTCCTTCGCGACGAACCGGCGAATCGAGTCCTCATCTTCAAGGTTCTCTCGCGGCCCCGGCCAGATTTCGCGTTTTACTACGCCTCTCGTCCTTGCAATCTCGTTGATTCTGCGGGCGAATTTGAATCCTTCGACAATCGCGGCGAGGTCTTCGCCGGTATCGCGGTCGGTGCCTTCGTAGAAATAATGGAAATTAATTTCAGGCACATCGAGCGGGTTGGCTGAGCGTAGTTTAACAGTACCCGCGCGATTTTTGGTATGCGCTTTCATCACGAGCCATGTCAGGAGATTGTGTCTCGTGGCAAGGTCCGGGTTAGCTCGATCGACAGAGTAGCCTTTGTAATAGCCTTTGAAGAATCCCGGCACAGCAAAAATGAAAAGATCCGGCGCCGGTAGATCGCGCCGGGATTTTTTCAGAAGCCCGATAATGATCGCGTTGCTGGTGTAAAGACCGGTTTTGCTTTCTCGCCATTCCCTTAGCGCGGGGTCAGGCTGCTCTCCCGGTGCCGGTATACCCATGGCAAGGTCTTTGAGAAGCTCGAAGTCTGCTTTCGCTTCCGAGATAATGCCGATCTCGTAGCGGTCCTGCAAATTCGTTCCTACCCCGCGCAGATCTATGCGAACGGGAATTTGAAACACCTCCAACTCGGCTCTCGGACCAATGCCCGAAAGCTTTAGCAATTGTGGCGTATTGTAGACGCCACCGCACAAGACCACTTCGCGGCGGCAAAAAACTTCACCACTTGTTCCACTGGCATTGCTCGGCTGCGGATGTGCATTGTACAGATGCTTGCCGCGCAGGAATCTCACACCTATTGCAGCAGGTTCGCCCGCCGCCCCGGGTTCTCGATCAAAGAGGATTTCGGATACCAATGTTTCAGTCTGAATAATGAGGCGCTCCGGATATTTCTTTTGCACTTCAATCAAGTAATCCCGCGGACTGCTTCGCTGACCATCGCGAACTGCGATCGGAATCAGCATCAGACCCTCCGGGCGCCGCTTCATTGTCTCCCAGTTATTTGGATCGAAGCGTGCCTTGACCTGCTGTCCGAAAAGATCAGATAGAAACGATTCGATTGTTGCGATAGCGCCAACGCCCTGGTCGATAAGAGTTGCCGCTAGCGCGGATAGAATTTCTTCGCCTAATTGCCGGTCTCCTAAGCCAAGCTTCGGATCGGCCACAGTCGTATGGAGCCACCCATCAAAGCCGTGCCGGCCCGCGTTTCCTGCGATTCCAAGCAGACCTCGAATCTTGCTCCAGATTTTCGCCAGGATAGAATCGTCCTTTGACGCCGGCCACCTCGCGTAATCGCAATGTTCGAGCCGTTCGAAATAGGCGCGCATTCGCTCGCCGCTCCATGAATCATCGCCCGTGATCCTCGCAATCTCATCCCAATCACCACTTGGTCCGCAAAGGGTGATCATTGCGTTGTGGAAAGTGCAGCCGCCTACCGTCGCTGCGCGCGGATAAAAAATTCCGTTCCCTTTCTCATCCCACTTGGAATCCCGCTCCTCTGGATTGGTGTAATGCTTAACGAAGAATTCCCAACTCAGATCAGGATGCTCGCTGGCGTGCGCGTGAAAGGCAGGAACTTGCGCCACCTCGGGCGCATCCCATCCACCTGCTTCCAAGACCAGAACCCGAAAACCATTTCTGGCAAGATTGCAGGCAAGCGGCGCACCGCCTGCGCCGGAGCCGACGATGATGAAGTCGTACTCCGCAGTTTGCTGTTTTGGATGGAGCGGAGTGTTGTTCATTTCAACCAGGACACAACGCTGCCCTTCCGAGCCTGCGTGGCTAGAATGTCTTCAGCAAATCGATCAGGTCTTCGAGTTCCTGTTTGCTCAGGTCTTTGGCAAAGTAATGACCCCGATCCAGCACCAAATCGGGTGAAGTACTCATTCCAAGAAGTTTGGCCACTTGCTTGCGTTCAGCATCTGTGCCGGGTTTTTTCAAATTTCTCATTCCGTAGGTTAGTGTGACAAGATTCGCAGGCTTGGTGATCGTGATCTCCGCGGGATCGAGGTTCGCAAGCAGATCGACTGGTGTGCCAACCGGGAGATGCAAGACGTTGAGATCACCGAACCAGCCGCGAATAAATGCGGCAAAGAATCCCAAGAGTAGGGCCAGCACGAGCACGATGTATCCGAGCGCACGTTTGCCGCTTGCGAGCAGGATAACAAGACCAATCAGCAGTAACACGGCGAATGAGATCCACGGATAATTTACGAGCCACCTGATCCAATCGGGACTCACCCCCGCAATGAATTGCTGAATACCACTCGCTGGAACATGCAGGTGCGTTTCAACCGGCGTGCGCCAGACGAGACCACGGTCCTGCTTCAATCGCTCAGCGGTCGCATGATTGATCGGGGTTCCCATTTCCAAGGAAGGTCCATTCGTCCAGAGATAACGATTCGCCGCCGCTTCCTCATCTGTCTGGCCTGGTGTAAGCAGCCGATGGATTCCATCGTCAAACGCTTCCAAGCGTCCCTTGACCGACGGGTCGTTGTTGAACAAGCCACAAGTGTTGTTGTGGAGAAAAGGCGCCGTCGCCCATATCCCAATCAGAGGCGGAGGCCGATAATAACCGCGACCGTTGCCCGGTGGTTGCCACTTCACGTCTCGCTGTGCGGCCGGATCCCAGTAGGTAATTTTTTGCACCGCGGGGAGATTCTTATAAGTGTCGGACGAGTAATCCTCCCACATGTGTCCTGCCACCGCGTTGCTTCCCAATGATCGCGCCGCATTTGTTTTAATTACAGTGACGGGGACGCGAATCTCCGTGGAAAGAAAATTGTTTTGCCAAAAGTCGGGTTTTTCGACTTCCGTCAGCGCCCATTGTCGGTAACCCGGATCCTTTAAGTAATCGAGCAACTTCTTGGCGTCCAACTTCTCCGGTCCCGAGGGCGCACCGTTCATTCCATTTGGCTGTTTGCTCGAGTGACAGACGATGCAGCGCTCGGCAAAAACTTTGCGGCCAGCCGCCAATGCCGGATCCCACGGTACTCCTTCGCCTTTTAATTGGCCTAACTGCTTGCCTCCGGGTGCATCTTTTAGCCGCATCGGTCCGGTCGATTTGAGGAAGAACTCCGCGAGGTAATCGACGTTGCCCTTGTTTACCTGCCAATACACCGAGTTCTTTTCGACATCGGTGACCTTAAAGGGCTGCTGTTTTCGAAAACCGATAAAAAGGTTCTGAAGAGTGATCCAGCGTTCCGAGAACATGCCGATGTTGAGATACACACGCGCCAGCGCGCCCCACGCGCCGATGGAGTCCGCGCCTTCCAACAAAACGCGTGGCACCGGTCGGGGGTTGGCATACACGTTGGAAAGCCCATATAGCGCGACCGGCATTGTTGCTGAAACCGTTGAGAGCTGTTCGAATTCGTTATGCCCATAACGCGCTAAATAATCATTTGCATATTCGGCGCTGCGATAACTCGGAGAAATGCTTAACAAACCGGAACGGTCGAGCCGTGCGCCAAAATCCCAGAGCGCATTCATCGTGCTGGTGTTGTTGATCTGATCAGTCGCGATCAACGATGTGTCTATGGTTCCTGGCGGCTGGCTATCGAGCAGGTGATAAATAAAATTGTCTTCTGTTAGCTGGTTTCCGAATACGGCACGCATGCGCAGATATTGAGCGCCGATAGTTGTCGAAAGATTTGCCCATTTCGGCGCTTCCGGATCCGCCGGCGGATTCAAGGGATGCGGCGCCACATGACAAAAAACGCACGACATTCCCACTCGATACGGACGAACTAAATTCGGGTCGTTGTAATATTTTTCGTCCCTTTGGTACCTGAATATGTCCCAATGTTTCCGGGCCTTGTCGTCAAACTTCGGATTTGGGAAAAGCCGGAGGCCGACAATTCCGGAAGAACGTCCGTAGATTTTTGGATCGGGTTGAGGAGCCGTTGCGTCTTCTGGTTGGCGAATGTACAACCCGAACTCGTCCGGTTTGTCTGGCACCTTCGTGCCGGGCTCGATCACAAGTCCGGTAGGCCCCCATCGTTTTCCGCCAAGTTTATCATTGGGCCCGAACTCGCACAGCTTGAGCAAATCCATGAATCCATAACTGTGGCCCGCAAGATAATCCCAAAACACCTCATCGCCCGCGCACCATAATACCCATGTGTTGCGGCCTTTGATTTCGTCTTTGGTTAAGTCCAGTGGCTTTAGCGTGCTGTTGCCGTTCGCGTCCACCGTTCCATCCGGGCGCATGTCCATGTCTCGGAAGTAGTCGTGATCGTCTGCCGGAAAATCGGCGGTTGTTTTGCCTGCCGCTTTCGCTTCATCGACAACCTCGTATTTCTTGCAACTGGCAAGAGCCAAAAACGCACATGCAACCAAGTGGCTTGCGAATCGGACGAGACGGAAAATATCGCCCCTGGCTGGCAGCAATGCCTTCACTGTGCCATCATTGATACGCCGGTCGTGAATCGTGTGGCAAGAAAATCCTTAACTCACGTTCCCTAGGAAATACCGAACAAACGCTGGCCGACCGCGAGAAGACCAAGCGCGGCGCCGGGAAAAAGAACCGCGCGGATGAAAGGCTGATCAGTCAGCGGCGCAAACGCGCCTGTCTTGAGGTCGCGGATTTCGGCGATGAGCTCATCGAACGTCTGGCGTTTCGCATCGACTTCGTGGCCGATCAGGCGAAATCGTCGCAGGTCACTGAGCGCAGTTTCACGCAATTGTTCGGCCGCGCGTCTGAGCAAAATGGCGCTGCCCAGCGCCCAAGCGGCGATGATGCCAAAGATCAGGACGAGACTCGCAGGCCAGGTCCAATTATCAAAAAGAGAAGCGCGCGCTACAACTATCAAGGTGAGGACGAGCAGCGGATACCAGATCAGCGGAGCTACTACCTGTGTGCGTTGTGCAACGAAAAAAATCTCATGGTAAGCAGAAAGTTCCTTTTCCGTTAAGGGCGGTCGGCGATGAGAGCGATCAACGACCTCGCGACCCCACCTAGTTACTTCTCGGCCAAACATGCGAATAAAATTGCTGTTCAACTGAATGGCATCTACTACGTAAAACGAGAGAAGCAGCAGACCAACGCCAGCGCCATAAAAGACGATGTTATCGATCTGAAAAGCCATCTCGCCCCGTGCGGGCGGCGGTGGTTGAGGAAACAAGTGCAAAATCGTGAAGGCGAAAATGCAAAACAACGCAAAGAGAATCCCGATTCGGATGAATCGCGGCCAAAATTTGTTTCGGCGAAGTTCCCGGAAGCTGTTTCATCTGCCAATGTTCAAAGCCGATGCCGAGATCTCGCCAGCGAAATGGCGTCAATGGCAACGGAGCAAACGAAAACTCTGCCTCGATCCTCCTCGCATTCGAACGAAGATCGAAGCTCGCTTTGAACATGAAGAAGATCGCGAGCATGAACGCGATCAGGCGGAGCATTTCAGTTGGCCAGATGCTGATGCCGGAAAAAAAGGCCAGCGGTTCTTCGGGTGCCCAGTACTGCGCAACCAGAGCAACCGCGAAAATGATGAGCGGTCCGCCACAGACTAACCAGAAAGTTGCGCTAACTAGTGCGCGTTTTAAACGCTCAAGAGCAGTACCTCCCCCGGGCAATGTGCGTCTGGCGATGCTGACACTAATCCAGACCGCCATGGCCAGCACCGTTAGCGCGACGATGATGAGTTTCCAGATGGCGCCCCGTGCAAACAACCAATCCCGAAACCACGTCTTGTTCGATGGGGAATTCAGATGTCCTGGGTTATAAAACTCGGGACTAAAATCATACGCCCCGCGACGGCTGACCTCGAAAATCCGGGCTTGCCACTGTAGATATGACGCTGTGTCCAGTTCCATTTTGCCCGTCGCGACAAGGGTGCCGATAAACGTCGACGTTTGGTTCGTATCGCGAAAGGGTGGAATGTGCTGCCGGAAGTAATTTCCCGGCAGTCCGCTCCCAAACGGCGAGGCGATGATGAGATTGTGTATGTCTTCCCAATCATCGCGGCGCTCGAAGTGAGCATCGTAGTTGTTGGTAAAAAAAATCGCGTCGGGGAACTGAGGACGCAACGCTCGCAGAATCATCAGCTTGTCATAAATATCCGAACCGAGCAGACCGATAGCGCGAACGCCGATGCCGCCTTCCCGCTGGCCGGCCTCTCGCAGCCAACGCCTGCTGTCCTCGTTGATCCGCCGCGCCAGCCGTCGTAGGTAATCCGATTGATTTAACCCTTCCGTTGCCTCGATCGCGACAGTGTCCTGGCCGAGCTGCGTTTTTTGCGCTTGATCACGTTGATTCTCTTTGCCCACATCGCCTGGCAACCGACCATCAATGCCGCGAAGATATTGATACAAATGAATCCATTGCGGCCGGTTGTCGGGATGAGATTCAATCACTCGGTTGATGCTCTGATCGCAAGCCTCCGCTACAAAGGCCGTGCTCAGCGAACGCCCGTAAGGCGTGTCCCATTCGCTCAGAATCACGATGTCGTCCACTTCGGAAAGTGGCCATCCCTGCGGAGTCGCTTGCGATTTGACCCGAATGCGGCGCCGGGCCAGTTCGTCGATCAATTCGTGCAACACATAATCGTCGGGTGCGACTGTACGAAAAAACTTCAGACCCGGGGCAGATTTCTCGAGAAGTGGCCCGACCAATGCGTTGTGGGTTTTATAATGCGAACGATCGGTTATTGCTCCAGAGGCAGATGGCTCGTAGAAGAGCGCGGACTCCGGAGCGGTAGCTCGTGGCGAAATAATCCAGATGTCCTTGAGAGTCGTCTTCACGTCCTCGCTCAGCGGTTTGTCGCGAACTTCGCGAATCATGTTCTGTAGCCCGGCGGAATTTGCCGGGCCCACTAACTTCACGTAGATCCTACCGCGAGTGTCGTCCGTCGCGAGGGCGTCGATAAGCCCAGCGAAACGGGTTAGCGGAACGGGATCGAAGTTGGTTGCCGGTAACCAAAGAACGAAAACTCTTTCCGTGCTCGAAGGGAGGACGGGCTCGCGGCTATCTAGGGCTTCACATTCCTCCCACGGCATTAGAAACGCGCTCTTCTCCACTGAGTTAGCGATGTCGACGATATTTTTGGCCGGCAGCGGCCACGGCGACGTCACGTATCCGATGTGCTCACCATCCGTCGGAACAAATCCGCTCTCACTCAGCCCTGCGAGCACCGCCTCCCGCGCGCGTAGCCGCGACTCCCCTTGTTCGCTGTATGGCCCCGCCTCGATCATCACCGCGAGCAAAAGAAGGTGACCTCGAATACTGGCCATACGTTGGTGGAGAAGGTCCCTAAGGGTGCTGATGTCGTGCAGTTGGCCGCGATCCTTTGGAACGCGACCCGCGCTCATATCCGCGATGAGCGAGTCTTTCTGTTTTTCCGCGACGGCTAGCGGGTCCTGCCATAACCTGGCATCCACATCCTGCGCGGCGATCACAGCGATCGGCTTCTCGCTCGGAACCGTCGGCCGCGCACTCACGAGCGGTTTGTACTGTGCGACCACTCCAGCGAGAACCGCTAGGAGCGGCAAAAGGGTCGCCCAGGGTAAGTCAAACTTCCGTTTGTCGTTATCTGCCATGGTCGTTTCCGGTTACGGTGATCTGCGGAAAATCGGCAGTCGTTAGGCCGGCTGGTTGCGCTTCATCGACGGGTTCGTTCATCGGGCAGGTTGCCAAAGCTAGGAACGCACATGCGAAAAGCCAGCTTCCGACTCGTGCGAGAGAGAGAAGATCGCTCCTGGCTGGCAGCAACGCCTTCACCGAGCCGTCATTGATACTTCCTTGCTCAGCAGGATGGCAAGAAAATTTGGAAGCTAAGAAACGGCAGGCTTCAGGCGGCGGCGCAGAAACACGACGGCTGCCCAAGCCGTCGCGCCTTGAGTTATTCGACAAATTCCAAGTTGATGGGGACGTCGATGAAACCTTTATCACCTGCCTCAGCTAGAAACTTGCGGATTGCGTCGCGTCCAATCTCACCGTAATCGCGAGTAAATTCGTTTACGTACATCCCGATGAATTTCCCTGTGAGCTTTGTGCTCATGTCGCGCGCGTAGGCAAGCGAATGGCGCACTGCATCGTTTCGATGCGCCAGACCGTAATCGATGCTTTCACGAACGATTTCGCTAAGATCGTGCCGGACTGCTGCTGGGATATCCTTGCGGACGACATTGCCGCCAAGAGGCAACGGCAATCCAGTTTGGCGTGTCCACCACTCTCCGAGGTCCACAATTTTCTCGAGACCGGATTCCGCGTATGTGAGTTGCCCCTCGTGAATGATTAAACCGGCATCCGCGCGACCGCTTTTGACTGCGTCAAAAATCTTATCGAACGGGACAACAACGTAATCAAACTTTCCCAGAAAAAGCTGCAGCGCCAGAAACGCGCTTGTCATCTCGCCCGGCACGGCGATCACACGCTGGCGCAGCAAGTCCGGATTGGGCGTTGAGCGTTGAGCGTTGAGCGTTGAGCGTTTTTGCACAACCACTGGTCCGTATCCGTCGCCCATGCTCGCGCCGCACGGCAGCAGCGCATAATTCTTGGCCACGTACGCATACGCGTGAATGGAGATCGCGGAAATGTGCAGTTCGCCGCGCCGCGCCCGCTCGTTCAGCGTCTGAATATCTTCCAAGCGATGGTCGAAGCGATAACCCCGGAGATCGATTTTATTCTCCGCCATTGCATAGAACATGAACGCGTCATCCGGATCAGGCGAATGACCCAAGGTAAAGCGGTCAGGGATGTGCTTCGTCATTTGTTCTCTGATTTCTTAATCATTTGCCGAGTAAGAATCCTTTGTCTGTTTTGGAGCCGTCCGCGTTGACACTGAATTTCAGTTTTTAGCGTCAATAGCTTTTGAGAATTCTTTTTTAGGGAGATAGGCAGGGCACCGTCAAGCGTTGATATGGTCGGCACGGATTGCTGTTTGCCATGATAAAGCTGTTCCGGTAGCCTCAAACGCATGGCACGTTCTGGTCTGGGTAAAGGTCTTGGCGCGTTGATTGGCCCGCCTTCCGTCGCCGCGAGCACAGACGTCGCCGAGTCGGGCGAGAGAGTGCACCAAATTAGCTTGGCAGGTTTTGTCCCGAGCACGCTGCAGCCGCGGAAGGATTTTGGACGCGAAGCATTGCAGGAACTGATCGATTCGATTCGGCAGCACGGCATCATTCAACCCCTCATTGTCCGCCAGGTAGGGGCGCGATTTGAACTTATCGCAGGCGAGCGCCGGTGGCGCGCGGCACAGGAAATCGGCCTTGCGACGGTGCCAGCGATCGTTCGCACTGCGAATGATCTGGAGGTGCTCGAGTTATCGTTAATTGAAAATTTGCAGCGCGCGGACCTGAACCCAATCGAAGAAGCTCAGGGCTATGCCAGGTTAGCGAATGAATTTGGAATGCGGCAGGAGGACATCGCGCTCAAAGTAGGGCGTAGCCGGGCGGCGGTGGCGAACGCGCTTCGGCTTTTGGATCTGCATCCTCAGGTGCAAATCTGGCTAGCTCAGAATTTGCTTTCAGTCGGTCACGCAAAAGTGCTGCTAGCACTAAAAGCTCCCGAGGAACAACTACTGGCTGCGGAAACAGTTTTGCGACGCAACGCGACGGTTCGTTCCACCGAGCGGCTGGTCGCCCGCCAGCTCGGGATCGGACGGTCACGACGAAGATCTCGACGAGTGCCGTCCGAATTGAGCGTCGCGGGCACGGCAGTGGAAGACTTGCAGAATCGGCTGCAACAACATCTGGCGACGCACGTCACGATTCACCACGGAGACAAACGCGGGCGGATTGAAATCGAGTACTACGGAACGGACGATCTCCAGCGGGTCGTTGCTGCTCTTGGGCTGCCGGGCGGGGAGTAGTAGAGTCTTGGAGTGCTGGAGTGATGAATTCACGGCAAACAACCCTCCGTTACTCCGTTACTCCACTACGCGTGATTGTCTTCGCCGTAATCGTTTGTGCGGGTGCGTCACGCGCGGCGGAGACCCCGAAGGTCTGGGAGGAGTTCTCCGGCGAGAAAGCCTTTGCTCAGGTTCAACGGCTTGTCGATTTCGGACCGCGCCCGGCTGGATCTAAGGCTCTCGAACAATCGAGAGATTACATTGAAGATCAACTTCGTCGCTCTGGCTGGCAGGTAACGCGTCAAGCATTCAGTGACGACAGTCCGCAGGGCAAGATCCAGTTCGTAAATTTGATTGCCCAGTTTTCCGGCGAGAAGAAGGCAGCAGCCCCGTCGTTTTTATTGTGTTCGCATTATGACACAAAAATGTTTGACGCGATTCAGTTTGTCGGAGCCAACGACGGTGGTTCCAGCACGGGCCTGCTCCTGGAATTAGCACGGGTAATCGGCCAGCATCCAAATCTCGCCAGAAAAATTGAGCTGGTGTTTTTTGATGGCGAAGAAGCTTTCGAGCAGTTTTCTGAGGCGGATGGTTTGTACGGAAGCCGCTATTTTGCCAAACAACTTCAAAGCGGTGCGAAACAATTTCGCGCCGGGATCCTATTCGACATGGTGGGTGACCGGTCTCTCGATATCACGCTGCCTGCAGATTCGCCTCCCGAAATGGCGCGAGGTATTTTTGCCGCGGCGGAGGCGCTAAAGTCGCGAGGTTATTTCACCTACCTGGACCGGGGGATGACTGATGATCACACACCGCTGAACGCGATCGGGATTCCAACGATCGACATCATTGATTTTGATTTTCCCTGGTGGCACACAGCCGATGACACAATTGATAAGATCAGCGCACAGAGTCTGCAGATCGTCGGATCCGTCGCTTTATATTATCTGTCTGAACTGGCGCTAAAATGAATGAGTAGCTCCGGCCAACGTGCACATCGTCGCAGCGCTCTGCCCGTTCATTACAAATTTCGGCATTGCCTGTTGCCATCTTTCCCGGCAGTCTGATCGTGATCGCCGCGGCCTGTTCCAAATTTTGTCGGTTCAGTTGGAGAACTGGCAGGGCTTTGCAATTACATCCAGATCTTTGTTTCCGACGACGAAGCTCTGCTGAACACTGTCGAGCAGTTAAGCAAAAAGCTCTCGCCGCGTCATCTCGTCCTGGCGCATTCAACGGTCACTCCGGACTCGATGCGTGCTGCGGCGGAAATTGTAGAACGCCGTGGAGCGCGGTTTGTCGAGGCATCATTTACCGGGAGCAAACCAGCGGCCGAAAAAGGCGAACTAGTTTATTATGTCGGCGGAACCGATACGGCATTGCGGGATGCGCGTCCCATTCTTGAGGCCAGCAGCAAAGAGATCAT
>WNGI01006931.1_pt1 | contig 18699 bp, 18 predicted proteins | sample 5400621 | NCBI WGS metagenome assembly WNGI01 (sample SAMN13153374, study PRJNA577476) | soil metagenome | isolation source: 20 cm soil or saprolite under Garry oak tree replicate 1 | place: USA:California | collected 2016-06-15
CTGTGGGATCACATGAATCGGGGAACGCTCAGGCCGCGAATGTTGACAGCAGCCGGCAGTGAATATCGGCGCGCGCATCATTTCAAAAACGAGGAGTTCGGCAGTGCCTGGTCGCATGGCGACGCCTCGATGACCAATGTGATTTACGACGAGAAAAGCGGGCGCGCCCGGCTGATCGATTTTGAGATTAGACACGAGAAATCGCTGCCTGCGACCGCCCGTCACGCCGATGACCTGCTCGTTTTCCTGCTCGATCTGGTGGGTCGAGTTTCAAGTCGTCAATGGATCAGGTTCGCGATCTGTTTTCTGCGCGCCTACGGAGATGCCGTGGTCATGCGCGAACTAAAGAAACGTCTCGTCGTTCCGACCGGCCTGGCCTTGATCTGGTGGAATGTGCGGACCAATTTTACCGGAACTGTGCGGACCAATTTTACCGGAACCGCAAAAGTAAACCGGCGTTTCCAGGCGTTGCGTCGTGCCATCGGCAAGCTGGAACTTCATCGTTCGCCTGCAACCGATTCCGTGCGCAAAAAACGGCGACCTTCGATTAGTTGCCAGAGAACGAGACCGGGAATCCCGACGATTAAATCGCGGAAACGTGCGAGCAAAGATATGGCAAAGGCGGTTTCTCCCGGAATGCCAAGAAGATTGCCGACGACAAGGTAGCCGCTTTCCTGGACCCCGAGCTGACCCGGAACGGGAAAAGCCGCTGATTTAACCGTCATGGCCATACTTTGCAGAATGAGTGCGTTCAGGAAGGTCGGGTGTGCGCCAAGCGCATATAAAGCGATAAAAATTTCGCCGGAGCTGCCGATGAGCGAAGCTATTGTCCAACTGCAACATGCCAGAACACCACGCCGACGTGCATAAAATTCGCGCACAGTGTGGTCGAGCGTTTCGCCCTTTTGCACGAGCGAACTCCATTCCGGCGACTTAACGAGACGTGTGATGATGACACTGACGAAGCGAAACATTCCTAGGCGCTGCGCAATGTAGAACCCAGCTATCGCAGCGATCGCGACAATGGCCCCGACCAAAGTGGGGCCGACAAGACTGGTTCGACCGGTAGCCTCGACAAGCAGTATCAGTCCCAGCAGCGTGAATAAGATTTGGGTAACGACGCCGAGGGTGACATCGACAATCACACTGGCGGCTGCTGCGGCCATGGGAGTTCCGGCAATGGTGGCGAGGCGCGCACGCACGATATCGCCGCCAACGGCCGCGGAAGGAATGAGATTGCTGATTGATTCGCCGATCCAGCGCATCCAAAACAAACTTTGCCAGCGCGGGCGAACCGCCTTCGGGAAAAGCACGTGCCAGGCGATGGCATCGAGAAGAATCGGCACAAAATGAAATGCCGCGATAGCGGCAATGCCCCAACCGGCGGTGACGACGGCGGCGCCAACCGCCATCACCCCTTGCCGAACGAGCAGTATGGTAAATAGCGCCGCGCCGGCGAAGCCGAGCAGGTAAATCGTGAGTTTGACCTTACCGCGCGTTTTCATGTTGGATCGGAGAATGATCGTGACCACGACATGATTTGGCCGCAACTGACAATGCAAACGGCTAGGGAACAAGCGACAATGGACGTGCAGAAGCACGTCCCTCCACGTAGCGACTCGCGACATTGTAGGGCAACCGCTCGCGGTTGCCTAATTGAGAACGGCAGGCGGGAGCGCCTGCCCTACAAAATTCTCAGCTCGACGCTTCCACTGTAGCCGCGGTCGCCGGCCGCGGCTCTTCTACCGCAATAGCCACCGGCCCTACTACGCCGCGTCGCATCGGCTTTATCAAAAGCGCGCAGATCATCAGCCAAAGAACGCCAAGAAATATCGCCGCAATGACGTCGCTGAGATAATGCGCGCCAAGAGCAATGCGGCTAAATCCAACCAGCATCACCAGCATCGCCGCGGAAAGAATGGTCAATCTTTGCCAGCGCTTCGATTTCATCAGTGGCAGGAGAAACAAAAGTAGCTGACCGTAGAGTAAAGTTGCTCCGATGGCATGGCCGCTGGCAAAGCTATAGCCTGACCAATCGACGAACCAGCCATCAAGAAACGGACGATGCCGATGGACCGCGAGCTTGAGTAATTCGTTTAGGAGCATGCCGCCGGGAACGGCGACAATCATTGTGACAAGAGCCGGCCAGGCACGTTTCCACACGAAGAATATCACGGCCAGAAACAGGACGACGCCGATCCATTGGGCTGAGCCGGGCTCACTGAAAACGCGCAGCAGATTCACAAAGGCCTGGCTAAGATGGGCATGGAACCAGCCGGCGATTTGATGGTCCGCACCCGCCAACGGATTGACCATTGCCATGGTCGCGCCGCTCTGAGGGGGAAGGGAGGCGTTAAACACAAAAAACGGGAAAAGCAGAATATATGCAATTCCGATTTCATCAAGCGGGGATCACAGAAATTTTGCTAAAAATTGTTCCCGCCCACCAGGCGCACAGGCTGCGGCGCATGCGCCTAGGAGGTGTGCAAGCCGGTGGCGGCCGCCCCAGAAACAGCATAGCTTCGACCCTATATTCCGCGCGATATTGCGGCCGCGTGGCCCAAGTCCTGCGTTATCGGACAATGCCTTTTTACAATTAGTTTTCCGACAATCACCACTTGCTCAGTTGCACTGAATCCGATACATCAAGCACGGCTCACATATCCGATTTACTGATATCTGCTGATCCCAATTTACTATGCACAAAATCCACCTCCGAAGAAATTTGCTAGCGTCACTGGCTTTCGGGATCCTTGCCGTTCTGGCCGGTGCCGGCGCATTTGCGGGAACCGAGCCGGAAATACAACAAGCCGCGCAACCGCAGCAGGATGAGGAGAAAAATTCGCGGGATCTCTTTTCCTACGATGGGATTTACACGCTGCGGAGCGATTTTAAGAACGAACCTCGGCTCGGCGAAGGTGATTCATTTTACAACGATTTCAGTTATGACCACCGGTTTCTCATCACCGGAAAATGGTACTTTCGCACCGGGTTCGAGTACGAGCGCTACGATTTCGGCGGAACCGACAACGGCCTGCCCGATCATCTCCAAGCGTTATACGGACATCTCGCGATTGAATATGTGGTGAAGGACCATCCCGGCGCGGGTATCGAGCTCGATCCTGGTGTTTACTTCCAAAACCGCATCACGGGAGATGCCTTTGACATTCCGTGGAAAATTTTCGTTTCTTTCCCGCTCAAGAAAGACAAGATTTTCGGCGTGATCGGCTTGGGCGGGGCGATTTATCAAGACCCAATCATCGCTCCGGGCGGCGGCTTGATCTGGCTTTTCAGCGACAATTTGCGGCTCGAAGGTGTGTTTCCGAAACCGGCCTTGGTTTACAATCTCAATGACGATTGGCAATTTCGCATCGCCGCGAATCTAGCTTACGAAAGCTACCGCACCGACGATGTCTTTACCCCGTTGCACAAACTCCGGCTGCACAATGCCGTGGTGCAATACAACGAAGACCGAGTCGGCTTGCAGGTGAGTTATTCCGGAATCAAGCATTTGAAAATTACCGCGGCGGCTGGATGCACTGTGCTGCGCGATTTCGATTTCTTCCGTGCCGGTGTGAGTGAGAAGACTGACCCCGCGCCCTACGTTCAGCTTAGCGTCGACGCGAAATTCTAGGGGTAGCGCGAGCATTATCCTCGCAAAAGCCGGCATCGTTCGATAAGTCGAGCTCGCGTCTTGTGCTTGCACGAGGCGGAAAACCGGTGTTTCTAGCGAAATCGCCTAACCTTCAAATCCCACTGCTTTTCGCTGATGTGGAATCGGTTTATCGAGATCACGACTTTCGGGACCTGTAAAATTCTAGCGCGGTTATTTCCTCCGCAACCAAAACCGCTACCACGCCAGGCGCGCCTGATTTTGGTTTTCAGCACTACTGGCCTTGGCGATGGATTGTTTGATTCGGCAGCGATTCGCAGCCTGAAGTTGGGTCATCCTGCCGCGAAGTTGATCGTGTGTGCGCACCGGACAAGGCAAGCGGTGGCCTTGCATAACCCGTGCGTGGACGAAGTCGTGCCATTCGGAAAATCCCCTTTTCGCCAATTTAGATTCTTCTGGCGCTTCCGACGTAATCGTCCGGACCTTGTCGTGGTGTTGCATGTCAATGAGGAGGTTTATCCGCTGGCTTACTGGATTAACCGGGATGCCGTAGTCACCTTCACGAATTTGAGTGAAAGATACGCCTTTCTCGCTGCTCACCCCGTTAAAGTTCGAGATACACAGCACGTGGTCGTTTTGCCTCTGAAAGTTGCGCAGTATGCTGGCGGCTCGGCGGTCGCTCCGCGAATGATCTATGAGGTGAAGGTCGACGAACTCGCGGCCATTCGCGCTAGATTCATCGACTGGATCGATCATCCCTACGTGGTTCTTCAGACAGGGGGAGGAAAGACTTTGTTCTGGCGGGATTGGCCTGTGGAACACTATGTAACCTTGATTCGCTGGTTTTCGGATCGCTTTGCCCACAAAGTCATTCTTACGGGCGGAGTGGAGAACCTAGAAAGAGCCAACGCAATGGAACGAGCGTGCCCGGAGGTGATCAATCTTGCTGGTAAAACCACGCTTGCCGAAACCGCGGCGCTGCTTCGTCTTGCGAAGATGTTACTGACCACGGACACAGGGGTCATGCATCTCGGCTTCGCCGTCGATTGTCCTGTCGTTTGTCTATTCCACGATTTGTGCCCGGCCAGGGATTACTGTCCCCTGGATAAGTCGGCACGATACGTCGCCCTGCAACTAAAGCGCTCGCACCCGCAACAGCCCCCGAGCGCTCACGACATGGCAGGCATCTCGTGTGACGAAGTTAAAGCGGCAATATCGGGCATGCTTGCTACACAGTGAGGAAACGGAACACAGACTTGAAGCCCGTGCGGTACATGGGCTCCGGCCCCGTGTTCCGCTAACGGAAAGGCTGTCTTTTACGGAAAAATTTCGTCCAGCTTCCGGGCTGCGGCCTGACTGCCATGAATTTTCAATCGCCCGGTAAAAAACGCCCACTTGCCGCCTAAGGTGCCATTGGAAAGGGCAACCCAATTTTTATCACTCGTGATAAATGTGACGTCGGGCTTGTCGATTTTCCCCTGCCCCATTTCGAATTTGCCGTCATTCACTTCGATCCACCACTCGCCACCATTCGGACCGCTCAATTGCCATTGGTAGCGCAGGTGAACGCCTTTCGCCTTCTCCCCCTGAAAACTCTGCCGCATACCATCGAACACCTCTTGTGGCGTCGAATTCGGCCGCTCGTTCGACGCGGCCATGATCGAGCCCAAGCCAATTGCAACAGCTATCATCGCGATTCTCAGCAAGGGCACCGCATTCATTTCTTCAATTATTTAAATCAGAATCGTTCCCGTCGCTTCAATCGGTTGTTCTAGCTCGCGCTACTCTTCGATTCGTCGCAGCAGAAATGCCGCGCCGATGAAGGTCACGAGCGCGCCGGCAAAAAGCACGATCAGATCGACCAGGTAAAATCCTGCTCCAGCGTGATACATATTTACCAAGCGGAAAGCGCGGCAGAAATGTGTCAGCGGGAAAACTTGCGAAAGGTATTGGATCGCCTTTGGCAACTGTTCGAGCGGGGCGAATGCGCCGGATAAGACAAAGACCGGCAGCAAAAAGAAGACGGAAAATTGAATCGCTTGCGTCTGGGTCTTGGAGAAGGCGGAGATAAGCAAGCCAAGTCCGAGAGAACAAAGTAAGAACAGCAGACAGATCAGCATGAGGGCGGGTGGTTGATAGAATTGCACGTGGAAATGAAAGCCGGCCACGAGCGTGATCACCGCGATGAGGACAATCGAGACCCCGAGATACGGCAAAATTTTCCCGATCACAATTTCGCCGCGCTTCAAGGAAGTGACCATCAATTGGTAAAGAGTTCCGGACTCGCGTTCGCGCGCGATGGTGCAGGCCATCAGGGTGACGGTGAGCAATTGTAAAATGAGACCGATAATTCCCGGAATAACGTAATCGATGAAGCGGGCTTTCGGGTTGTAGAGAATCTTGCTCTCCGCCGTCCACGCTTCCATGAGCGAGACGAATTGTTTGCGGATCTGCACCGGCAACTTTTTCCCGAGCTCGATCACTTCGTCCGGAAGATTTTCCACGATAAGATCGCGCTCTTTCACTTGGAAATCGGCCAGACTCTTTTGTACCCCGCCTTCCGCCGCCGACGCCGTATTGATGTCGCTACCGTCGAGATAAAGTGGGAGCGGCTTCGGGTTTCCCGCGCTCAACGAATCGCTCCAACCCTGCGGAATGACGAGCGCGGCTTGGACCCTGTTGGCGAGGAGATCGGACTCGTTCATTATCTCGGGCGGGGCTTGCCGCCAGCGAAAAGTTTTATTTTGCAAAACGATATCGATGAAACGCTGCGTCCGTGGGTTGTTGTCGCGATCGACCAGCATTGCCGGCACATCGCTGATCTCGCTGGTTTCAAAAGCGTGACCGAAGAGTAAGGTGAAAAGCGGCGGTAAAATGAGGAGCAAAAGCAACACACGCCGGTCGCGATAAATGTGGAGAAACTCCTTGTAAGCAACGCTGCCGATGGCATGGAGGGAAGACTTCATAAGCGCGGTTCCAATGCGGAGTGCACGGGAGGACCGTGGCCGGGACATTCTTGGCCGAGCAAAAGGCAAAAGATCGAACGCCGAACACCGAACATCGAACACCGAACGCCGAATGATAATTTCTGTGTCATCACGTGTTGCGCCCCCGCTCGGTTGTCCGCACGCTTGCGACAAAAATTCTGATTAGTTCTTCGGCTTCAGCCAGGCATGCCACCAAACGCGAATCCCGATTCATCTTCTTGAGCCGTGATACCAACCTGAGCCACCGTCGGGTTTCGCGTAGCTCCTTCAAGCAAACCTTAAGTTTATGGATAAAATCCTTGCGGGACTCCGCAGACTCAACTTCGCCGTGATGGCCGTATGGCGATGTTCCGCACCTGAGAAGTTGTCCGGCAATGTGGTTGCCTGCTCTTATGTTGGGCAAGTCATCCGTCAGTTCAACAACTGCAACGGCGAACTCCAATAATCGGTCTTCGAGGTCGTACTTTATCTTCTTCGGCCCTGAATATTCGGAATCCCCCTCATTGACCCGAAACAGCGGCCCTTTCCATTCGGCGTTGGGTGTTCGGCGTTCGGTGTTCGGTGTTTTTCCTTTCATCTTCATGTCGATGGCTTGAGTACGGCGTCATAGCCTTGCGAGTAGGCGGTGAAAACATCTTCCATGTCTGGTTCGACCCAGCGTTCGCCCAACAATTTCAAATCCGGAAACGGCCAATTCGTCTGCCAGGTCGAAATCAGCTTTTCCGGATCGGGCGCATAAATTCGCAATGCGCCACTACGCAAGGAAACGCCGAGAATCTCCGGAAGATTTCGCAACCGAACCAGCGCCGGCATCACCGGATCGACATCGATTTCGAGCAGCTTGGTGCGAAAGCTCGCTTTCAGATTTCGTGGCGGCGCTTTGGCCAGCAGGCGCCCGCTGTCGATGAAGCCCACCTCGGTGCAGCGCTCCGCTTCATCCATGTAATGAGTAGTGACGAAAATTGTTTTTCCACCGTTACTCAAATCGTAGAGCAAATTCCAAATATGCTGCCGATGTACCGGATCGAGTCCGGAGGTCGGTTCATCGAGAAAGAGCAAAGGCGGGTCGTGTACCAGCGCGCAACCGAGCGCGAGTAATTGCCGCATCCCTCCCGACAAACTCCCGGCGGGCGTGTCGCGTTTTTCTTCGAGATCGGCCAGGCGCAATAAATTCGCGATTCGTTCGTCCAATTGTGTAATTGGCACGCGACAAGCGCCGCCGAAAAAGCGAAGATTTTCCTCAACCGTCAGATCGGGATACAAACTGAAACGTTGCGCAACGTAGCCGAATTTCGCCCGCACCAGCTGCCGCTCCTGCCATACGTTGTGCCCGGAGATCGTCGCCCTCCCACCCGTCGGATGCGTCAGCCCACACAACATCCGGATCGTTGTCGTCTTACCTGCACCATTGGCGCCGAGAAATCCGAAGATCGTTCCGGCTGCAATCGTGAGGCAAACGTCCCGCACGGCCTGGACGTCGCCGAAACGCTTGCTCAGCTTGTCGAGCACGATCACCGGTTCATTCATTTGCGAAACGTTATTGCGATGGCAGAGCAAGATTTGCAACCCGGCGACGTGCCGCTAGAAGTGTGCGGATGAGAAATGGCCTTCTTTGTTTTGCCCTGATCGTTTCGGTCGGCATCGGCATCGCATCGGCCGAGATCCGGCTTCGGAACTGAGCAGCTTCTCCATTTTCGATAAAGTTGATCTGGGGCAATTGGCGAAAAGCGATGCGAAAACGGCGCACGGCCTGCCGATGAGCAATCCGCGGTTCCTCTCCGTGCAAAGCGTTTATGTTATGCCCGGCTCGCCCACGCAGCATTTGGAGGCAATGCGCAGTTGGAATCCAACGGAGCATCGCGAACCCAAAGTTTATCTGCACGGTGATCTTTCCGGTTCGCCAAGCGAGGCTGGCTTTGCCAAGCTCAAAAGCGCTCCGGATAACGGCCCGGTGCGTGCGTTTGTAAACGCGACTACCAAAATGGCAAATGAATTGCAGCTCAGTCGCGGGGAAGCGGCGAAGTGGAAAGGAGGCAATGGCACACTTTCGGGTGCCGGCGTGCGACCTGGTGATGAGTTGAACGGTTTGCTTCGCGAGCAAGGCAAAATTCGCAAGCAATTCGCGAGTCTGCTCGAAAGCACCGGCATCGGCCGCGGCGCTGGATCGCTCAAACCGGACTTGTATTGGGAAGTGCTAAATGCCGATGACGTTGCGGTCGCTACGCTCGGCGCCTTTTATTCGCGCAACACCGGTGGAAACGCCCAGGCCGCCGATACTTTTTACTACGCCAGCGGCGGCTACTATGTGACCCTCACTCTCCATCAAATGTGGCCGGTGGATGTGAATGGCAAACCGCACACCCTCATCTGGCGCGGCGACATGGTTTCCTCTGCTTCGCTCGCAGATTTACACGGCGTCGAAAAACTTGGTTCGGAGTCGGCAATGATGAAGGACATCGCCAAATCCATCGCGCTTTTCCGCAGGGAAAGTGCGCATTGAATCGTGATGCCGCGCAATTTCAACCGTCAGTTGCTGGTCGCGCTTTTGCTGACGGCCACCACAGAGTCATTCGGCAGCGACTTTTGGCCGGTCGAATATTCATTCGAGGAAACTTATGTTGGCGAGGCCAGCGTGGCACGCGGACCCCATCGGGTTGAGGATTTCGATGAGAGCGACACCTTGCTTCGTTTAATTCTCACTCCGCGGGTGAAGCTTGGCGTCTTACGACTCGGTTTCGAATACGAGCAATTCTCCTTCGGGATGGGAAAAAACACATTACTTCCGAACACGCTTCAATCAGTCGCCGCGGTCGTCGGAATTGATACTCAATTCTCCGATTCAATTCTCGTTAGATTGGAAACTACCCCCGGCGTTTATAGCGAAGCTTTCCGGCCCGGCTCGACCGATTTCAACATGCCGTTCGAGATCGGCGGCACCTATATTTACAATCCTGATTTGCAGTTCGTAGTTGGCGTCAGCATTGACGTGGAACGAAAGTATCCCGTCATTCCTGGCGGCGGTGTCCGCTGGAAGTTCCAGCCGAAGTGGGTGCTCAACGCCGTTCTGCCCACGCCGCGTCTCGAATACGAATGGAATAAGAACCTGATTCTGTATCTCGGCGCGACTTTGAAGGAAACGAACTTTCGGGTGAGCGATGATTTCGGTCGCGACCACGGAATTCCCAGATTGAATCACGCCGTGCTGACCTATAGCGAAGTGCGAGCAGGCGCCGGTTTCGACTGGAAGGTTACAAGCTGGTTATCGGTCAACGCCGAGGCTGGTTACCAGCCATATCGTAACTTCGACTTCTATCGCGCCAATATCCGCTTCCACGAAGATGGCAGCGCACCCTACGGAATGATTGCGCTGCACGGCGCGTTTTGACCGTCATCCCAAGTGAAGTCGAGGGATCCGATGCGATCCGCGAAGCGAAAGCCCTTCCCAGCGAGTTAACATTTGGGTGTTCCATGTGCGACATCCAAGTGTAACTTAATTCTAAAATGGCTGGCAGGATAAGAACCCGAAGGCCGACAGAATGTCGGCTGATGCGAGCAGAATGCTCGCGCTACCCTAATACAAATCTTGCCGGCGATGATCGAATACCGCCATGCGGCTGCGCACGGAGTTGATGACATCTTCTGAGATCTCAGCTTGAAGCAGTTCTTCACGATCGGCGGAGGCGGCTGCAACAATCACACCATAAGGATCGATAATCGCGGATGTGCCACAGAATGTGACGCCGTCGTCTGTCCCAACTCGATTTGCCAGAATGAGGTAGCATTGATTTTCAATCGCACGCGCCAGCGCGAGAATCCGTAAATGTTCCAGGCGCGGGAATGGCCAGGCCGAGGAATTAACGAAAACATTCGCGCCATGTTCGACCGCGAAAGCGCGGCATACCTCCGGAAAACGAAGATCGTAGCAAATCGTTAGACCAAAATTGAATTTGTTGAGCTTGCAACTCACGAATGCGTCGCCGGCATTAAAGACGGGGCGCTCGTCCAACGGCGCAGCTGTCACCAAATGCGTTTTGCGGTATTTGGCGCGGATGTTGCCGCCGGCATCGATGAAAGCCTGCGCGTTATAAATATGCGGACCGTCGCGATCAGAAACACCGGCGATAATCGCAAGCGAAAGTTGCTTTGCCATTTTTTGAAGCTGCGGAACAGCGCCTTCCCTCCAGGAAGTTGCGTGCTTCTGAATCACCGGCATCGAATAGCCGGTGTCGATCATTTCAGGAAAGACGATTAGCTCCGCGCCGGAGTGTTTGGCACGTGAGGCGAAATCGTTAGTTGTACGCAGATTCGCCTCCACATCTCCCGGCGTGCAGGCGATCTGGGCAACGGCGATTTTCATCGCTTCTATTTGTAGGACGTTTCTGTGAAACGCCAAGTCGCGAGCAGGCCGCACCGACGGTGATTCTTCGTCCTGCACGCCTTTTCATTTTCATCACGCCTCATCCTGAGCGAAAGCGAAGGATCTCACAAAGTTCGAGTGCGTCTTCGAACCTTGCGAGGTCCCTCAGTCCGAGCCGGACTGGCGGTCTCTGCGCGGCTCGGGATGACTGGCGAGTGTCAGCGCAAAGTCTTATCCAATTTTCCAATCTTCAACGTTTCCGGCCACCACTTCGCCACGCCGAGGACGACGAGAATGGTTCCGATTCCGCCGGCGACTACCGAAATGACCGGACCAAACAATGCAGCGGTCAGGCCGGATTCAAGGGCGCCGAATTCGTTCGACGTGCCGATAAAGATGTTGTTCACGGCGGAAACGCGGCCACGCATTTCATCGGGCGTGACCAGTTGCACGATGGTGCCGCGAATGATCACGCTCACGCTATCGAATGCGCCAATCAAAAAGAGCATCGCGAGAGAAAACCAAAACGCGTGTGACAATCCAAAGAGAATGGTGGCGATTCCAAAACCAGTGACGGACCAGAGCAAATTCCGACCGGCGCATTTCATCGGCCGCAAGTAGGCGACCAACAGCGCGGTGCCGAACGCACCGATCGCTGGCATGGCGCGCATCCAACCGAGTCCAATTGCGCCGACATGTAGAATTTGATCGGCAAACATCGGCAATAACGCGGTTGCGCCCCCGAGTAAAACCGCGAACAAGTCGAGCGTGATGGTTGCAAGGATAACGTGTTTGCTCAGAACAAAACGCATTCCCGCCTGAAGACTTCGCCAGGTATTTTGCTCTTCCCGTTTTTCCCGGGCTAGCGCACGCGGAATTGGCGATATCAGAAGAAAGAAAAGAAACGAACAGATGGCGTCGATGACGTAAACGCAGGAAAAGCTAATGTGCGCGACGATGAACCCGCTAATGGCCGGGCCGGCAACTGAGCCGATTTGAAAAACGCTGTTGTTCCAGGTGACGGCGTTAGCGAAAGCGTCGCGCGGCACCAGTGTCGGAAAAAATGAGCTGCGCGCAGCCCAGGCAAACGTTCGGGCCGTCCCTGAAACAAAGAGCAAAAGATAAATCAGCGGGACCGAGAAATCGTCGAAATGAAATGCGGATTGATGGCGCTCGAAAATCCCGGCGATCCCGCGCAATAGATTGTTACCATGCTGTAAAATCGGCCACGCTGGAATGACAAGATGTTTCCAGGAAACCAATGCCAGCGCGGCCGACGCGATCGCGCTGAAAAATTGCGCGATCATGATAATATGTTTCCGGCTGTATTTGTCCGCCAGGTGTCCCGCCGGCAGCGAAAGGCAAACGACCGGAACTGCGAGGACGAGGCCGACCAATCCGAGGGCGGTGGCCGAATGTGTCCGCCGGTAAATCTCCCACTCCACCGCCACGGCCAACATTTGCCGGCCGAGGATGGCGAGAAGATTTCCCGTCATATAGAGATTGAAGTTGGCAAAGCGAAAGGCGGCATAGGGATCATGCGGCGGCAGAGTGACTGGCGGAATGGCCGGCGGCGCTTCGTCGTGATCCATGAAAGTGCGCGCGTTTAGCAGCGCGTTCGCGAGAGGCTAGCGTCGGGCTCCTTTGTCGCAAGCGGGTTAAAGGCTCTCCAGCTTCTTTTTAAAGCGTTTGTCGTCATTTGAGCTTCGTCATTTTCCAAAGTGCCCGGACTTGCACCAGCGATGACGCCGAGTAGTTGCAAGCAATGACGCCGGTCTATTCCCGAACTAATCCGTTTCCAGGAAAAATGGTCGTTAATCGACGGCTGAACGAAGGAAACCGGAACAAGGAGACGCGGCACCACGAAATTTCGCTGGCCGGTTCAGGATTGACCTTCGAACCGGGTGATTCGATGGCAGTTTGCGCCTCGAACGATCCTCCGCTGGTCGAAGAGATTATTCGTGCACTCGGCGCAACCGGCGATGAGATCGTGCCAGCGGGAAAGAATGAAACAGCGCCGCTGCGCCGGGCTTTGCTGCGCAACTACGCCATCACGACGCCAACACCGAAGTTTTTGAAGGCGATCGTCGAGCGGGCCTCGGCCGCACCGTTGATAGAAGAATTGCTTCGTCCTGACCATAAACACGATCTCCAGGTTTATCTCTGGGGGATGGAGGTGATCGATTTCCTCTTGCAACATCCTTCGGCCAAATTTACGCCCGAGGAATTCGTTGGCTTGCTGACGAAATTGCAACCTCGGCTTTACTCGGTCGCGAGTTGTTTGCGGGTCTTTCCCGATTCCGTCCACTTCATCGTCGACGTTATTCGCTACGAGTCGCATGGACGCCTTCGCAAAGGCGTGGCTTCGACCTTTCTGGCTGAGCGCTGCAACGATCAGCCCGTCCCAGTTTTCCCCAGCGTGGCTAAGCACTTTCATCTGCCGGAAGGCGATGCCGATATTATTATGGTTGGGCCTGGAACCGGGATCGCGCCTTTCCGGGCTTTTTTGCAGGAGCGCCGCACGGTCGGCGCGCGTGGGCGCAATTGGCTCTTCTTCGGCGCACAGCGCGCCAGCTGTGACTATTATTATGGCGAGGAATTCGAGGAACTAAAAAGACAGGGCATCCTCACCCACATTCACTGTGCGTTTTCGCGTGATCAGGAGCATAAGATTTATGTGCAAAATCGGATGCAAGAGAACGCAGCCGAATTATGGCGCTGGCTCGACGCCGGCGCGTATTTTTACGTTTGCGGCGATGCGCTGAAGATGGCGAAGGATGTCGATGCGGCGCTGCGCACGATTGTGCAGGAGCAAAGTGACAAGTCGCCCGAGGAAGCGCAAGCGTATGTCGAGCAAATGAAGGCCGATAAGCGGTATAAGCGGGACGTTTACTAATGAATTGCGGATAAACGCCGGCCGTTGCTGACCTGATACAAGAGTCGGCACTGCGCTATGGAGAACGCCTCTCCTTGCTAATCATAGCGCGGCAACGGCGCGCGCTAGAATAAATCCGATCAAGCCGGTGGCTGGGAGCGTCAAAATCCACGCCCAGATGATCCGTTCCACTACGGTCCATTTCACCCCGCTGAAACGTTTGGCTGCCCCGACGCCCATGATCGAGGTCGAAATCACGTGCGTAGTTGAAAGCGGAATGCCGTAAACGCTTGCAGTCTGAATGATGAGGGCCGCGCTCGTTTCCGCGGCGAAGCCGTGCACCGGCTGAAGTTTTACCATTTTATGTCCGAGCGTGCGGATGATTCGCCAGCCACCCGCGGCTGTGCCCGCCGCCATGGTAATGGCACAAAGAATCGTTACCCACGCGGGAATTGCGCCGAAGGCCGGCGTTTGCAAAAAAGTCAGCCAGCTCGGCAAGTGATCGAAACTCCCCGCTTTCGTCCCGGTAAAAAGCGCGAGGGTGATGATGCCCATCGTTTTTTGCGCATCGTTGGTGCCGTGTGAATGCGCCATCCAGGCCGCACTAAAAATTTGTAATTTGCCGAAAACGGACTGGACCACCGCCGGTGTAAAACGATGGAAAATCACAAAAAGCGCGAACATCACTAGAGCGCCGAGAAAGAAACCGGCCAGCGGCGATGTAATCATCGGAACAACCACCTTCGGCCAGAGTCCGCTGTGCCATTTCAACACCGACCAGTTTCCGCGCGCGGTCGCAAGTGCAGCGCCGCACAAGCCACCAATAAGTGCATGACTGGAACTCGACGGGAGACCGACCCACCAGGTCGTAATATTCCAGGCGAAGGCGGCGATGAGCGCGCACAACACCGTCGCCATGGTCACGACATTGGTATCGACCAAACCTTTGCCGATGGTAGAGGCAACTGCACCGCCCAGAAGCGCGCCGGTTAAATTGAAAATCGCTGCCATCGCGATGGCTTGACGCGGCGTGAGCACTTTGGTCGAGACAACGGTGGCGATGGCATTGGCGGCGTCGTGAAACCCATTGCTGTATTCGAAAACAATCGCCGCGAAGACGACGACGAAAAACGTGATCATCGAGCAAGCCGATTACGCGTATTTGAGGACGACCTGCAGGATGATGTTCCCGGCGTCCCGACAGCGATCGATTACTTTCTCGAGTAATTCGTAAAGATCGCGCAGAAAAATGATGTGCTTGGGCGTGTAGTCACCGTGGTAAAGCTCACGCAGAAGCTCCAACTCTAGTTTGTCGGCGTCGCCTTCGATAGTTTGCAACCGCCCGTTCATTTCGCGAGCAGTCCGAATGTCAGTGCCTTTGCGCAATTGCTTGACCATCGCCAGCACCACTTCGGCCGCGCGGTCGAGCAGCTCGACTTGTCGGCGGAAACTGTGCCCATGCAAGTCCTCCGGGCAAATCAAAATGCGTTCGCCGATTTTCTCGACCGTTTTCGGAATTTTGTAGAGCGCACTGGCCAGCGCCTGAATGTCTTCGCGCTCTAGCGGAGTGATGAACGTTTTCGAAAGTTCCTCGGTCAGTTGCTGAGTGATTCGTTTGTCTTCGCGGCGGCTTTCTGCAAACGCTGCCAGATCGCTCGTCGATTCGCTTTTCTCCAGTTTCGCCAGCAGATCGATCAGGTGATGAACGCTGCTATCGGCTTGCTGCGCGCTCGCTTCCAGAAGGTCGTAAAACCTTTCGTCGTGACCGAGAAATCTACTGATTGAGAACATGGTGCCTCCGTTGTAGCTGCGGTCGCTGGCCGCGGCCAGCCCATTTGATGACAACGTAGCAGCGATCGCCTATGGGGCGACGCAAACGCGCTGGAACGTAGACCTGTGGCCTGTGTTCCTGCAGCGGCCGGCGAGCCCGGCTACAGCATCGCGCCGCGCATGACCCCAAGCGCAATGCTGGAATAAATTACCAGCCCCTTCAGGAGCGTCGCTTAGGAATGTGGCTCGTGCTCGCGGCAATGCTGCGTCTCGATGGTCAGATGAACCAGCTCTTCGTGCTCTCGGAGTAGGTCGCGGTATTCATCGGAGCTTTTGGGTTGATGCGCCACGATCGAGACGATGGCGGCGAACTTTCCGGTTCCAACCTGCCAGACGTGCAGATCAGTTACGAGCGAATCGCCATCGCTTTCCACGGCACGACGGATTTCATCCGGCAGATCTGATGAAGGCGGCGTCCGATCAAGCAGAATTCCGCTGGTATCCCGCAAGAGGGCGTAAGCCCAGGAAAAAACAACACCGCTCCCCACGATTCCCATGATCGGATCGAGCCAGGACCAACCAGCAAACTTCCCGCCAGTCAGCGCGATGATGGCGAGAACGCTGGTAAACGCATCGGCCAGCACATGAACGTACGCAGCTCGCAAATTCAAATCATGTCGATGATCGCCTGCATGACGGTGACCGCCGCGATGATGATGCGAATCGCCCTTCAGCAGAAGTGCGCAACTCAAATTCACCATTAATCCAAGAGAGGCGATACCGATTGCTTCATTAAAATGAATAGTTAGCGGAACGAACAAACGGTGCGCCGATTCGCCCGCCATCAGCAGTGCGATCATTGCCAGCACGACTGCACTGGAGAAACCGCCGAGCACTCCGATTTTGCCGGTGCCGAAAGTGAACTGCGCGTTGGAAGAATGTTTGCGGGAGAGATAGTAGGCCGCGGCGGTAATAAGAAACGCGATCACATGAGTGCTCATGTGCCAGCCATCGGCCAGCAGTGCCATCGAATGCGACACCAGACCGACCGAGATCTCGAGCACCATCATCACCGCGGTGATGCCGATCACGATGCGGGTGCGTCGTTCTGCGCCGGAGAAATCAGGAACGAAATTGTGCGTATGGCGAAAAGGCGAATGATCCTGATCCGACCGATGCATGGTGAAGAGATAAAGGGGTTCGTGACATCGGCAAGCTTCCCAACGGCTCATCTCGGTTGCCGACTTGAGTTATTCTTGTTACGTCCGGCGGAAATGTCGAACAAAGCAGCGCCACCCTCTAAGAAAAATTTTGTCCGACATTTCTTTTCGGTTCTGGGACCGGGATTGATCACCGGTGCGGCGGACGATGATCCGTCCGGCATTGCGACTTATTCGATCGCCGGCGCGCAGATGGGAACGTCGCTTCTGTGGACCGCGTTCATTACCTGGCCGCTCATGGGTTGCGTGCAATTTATGTGCGCGCGAATTGGGATGGTCACAGGGACGGGTTTGGCGGCCACGTTAAAACAGAAGTTTCCAAGATGGGTTCTCGTCATTTTCGCGCTGGCTCTTTTTGCGGCGAACACAATCAATGTCGGATCCGACTTGGCCGGTATGTCGGATGCCGCGGAGATGCTTACCGGCTTCAATTCACATTGGTTCGTCGTGCTCTTCGGCATCGCGATCGCCTTATCGACGGTCTATTTCCACTATTTTCAGATCGCTAAGGCTTTGAAATGGCTGGCGCTCTTTCTCTTTGCTTATGTCGTGACGGCTTTTGTTCTCCAACCAAATTGGCGCGCCGTTCTGCGCGACACGTTCATCCCTTCGTGGCCGAAGGGGCACGATGCGTGGCAGAGTTTCGTGGCGATCCTCGGGACCACAATCAGTCCCTACCTGTTTTTCTGGCAGGCTTCAGAGGAAGTGGAGGAAGAGAAGGCGATGGGTCGCCGAATGCTGCGGCACCGCGAAGGCGCGACGGGGCAGGAAATCGACAATCGAAGACTCGATGTCGGAGTCGGCACATTTTTCTCTAACATAGTGATGTATTTCGTCATCCTCACCTGCGCGCTGACGCTACACGCGCACGGCATGCGAGACATCGAAACCTCAAAGCAAGCCGCCGAAGCGCTCAAGCCACTGGCTGGTTCGCTCGCCTATATTCTTTACACCGTCGGTCTAATCGGCGTCGGGTTTCTCGCTATTCCGACGCTTACCGGCTCTTCCGCCTACGCTTTCGCGGAGACATTTCATTGGCGAGAAGGCTTGGATCTTCCCTTCAAGTCGGCGCACTATTTTTACGGCGTCGTGATCCTCTCCGCTCTGCTGGGCATCGGCATGGATTTCGCCGGAATCAATCCGATAAAAGCACTTTTCTGGACCGCGATCCTCAACGGCTTGGTCGCGCCATTCTTGCTCGTCGGCATTTTGATCGTGGTGTCGGATCGCAAGCTGATGCAGAACCAGCCGAGCTCATGGTTGTCGCGCATCGTCGTCGGAATCACAGCTCTGGTGATGTTCGGAGCGGCAGTCGCCATGTTTGTATTGTAGCGTTTTTTGCAGCAAAGAGTGCGAACGGAAGAACGCTCGTAATTCGATAAATCCGCGTCATCGTCAAAGTGTTCAAGGCCGGTTAACTACTTCGCGTTTTTCACTATCTCCTTTTCTCCAGCCTTGCCCCAAAGATGAAAGGTGTAGCTGAAAACGACGTAGCCAAACAGATCGTGCCCGGGTCCATTGTTGATGTAGAGAGCGGGGTTCATCTGGAAATCGCGGCTGATGTTGCAGGTAAAGCCGATGGTCGACGAGTTTTCCGCGCCACTTACCCAATCGATCTGCACGCGCCAGGTTCGATTGAAATCGTAAGCGTAACCGAGAATCGCCTCGTTCTTATAGCCGGCGTGAATGGCGCCAACGATGAATTTCTGATGTTCGGTGTAATAACCGGCTTCGATGTACGGTTGTGGATCGACATTGAGGTGCGGCGACCAGTTCAAAAATCCGACGGACAACAGGTACGGTTCTTTCGTTAGTAATCCGAATTCGGTGCTGAAGATCCAGTCATCCGGCTTGAACCCGCGAAAGACGGCGAACTC
>WNGI01004585.1_pt1 | contig 18689 bp, 22 predicted proteins | sample 5400621 | NCBI WGS metagenome assembly WNGI01 (sample SAMN13153374, study PRJNA577476) | soil metagenome | isolation source: 20 cm soil or saprolite under Garry oak tree replicate 1 | place: USA:California | collected 2016-06-15
ACGCGCCGTCGCTGTCCCACGTGCGGGTGGACGTTCTACGACAATCCGGTCCCGGCCGCGGTGGCGCTCGTCGAGCGCGGCGACCGGGTGCTCCTCGTACGGCGCGCACGGCCGCCCTACGCCGGCACGTGGGATCTGCCCGGGGGATTTCTCGAGGCCGGCGAAACCCCTGAGCGCGGCCTCCGCCGCGAGCTCCGTGAGGAGCTCGGGCTCGAGGTGCAGCGGCCACGATTGATGGGCTTCGCGACCGATCGCTATGGCCCGGGCGGCTTTCCGGTGCTGACGGTGATCTACGCGGTGACGGCGGGAGCGGGGAGGTTGAGGATCGCCGACGACGTGAGCGGGGCACGCTGGGTCCCGAAGGGCCGCGTGCCCTTCGGGACCATTGCGTTTCGAGGCCTGCGTCGGTTCCTGCGGCGCGCGCTCTCGGCTACTGGCGGCAGGTGACTCCGCTCGCCACCTGGTAGTTGGCCACCTTGTAGGTGGAGACGAAGTTGTCGTCCCACGCCTTCAGCTTCAGGGCGCCGAGGGCCGTCTCGCCGTCCCAGCCCAGGACCTGAGCCACTTCCGCGAGGTGGCCCACCGACGAGCGCCCGGCCAGGTACTCGGTGACGACGGCCTTCTTGAGGAAGACCGCGATCGTCTCGTGGACCGGGCGGTCACCAGCGGAGACCGCCTGCTTCTGCCACTCGAGGATCACCGTGAAGCCGTCGAGCTGGTTGTCCGTCAGGAGCGGGCGACTGGCTGCCATCCGCCGCACGAGCGGACCCACGTAGCGGGAGAACATCGCCGCCGCGCGCTCCTCGGTCCGCAGCTTGGAGAACTGCGGCGAGGGATCCTGCTCGATGTACACCCGCATCGACAGGTAGCGATCGTCCTGCGTCGCGCCCTTCGGCTTGAAGAAGCCGATGCTCTGCTTCTGCACCTCGAGCCAGGGCAGGCAGTGGTAGACGCCCTCGTTCAGCTCCCGCAGCGCGCCGTCGTGACTCTGAGCCAGCCGCCGGGCCTTGTCCGACGTGTACTGGTCGTTCGACAGGATGCGGTCGCCGGACGCCTGGGCGGCGGCCACGCCAGCAAAGAGGATGAGGACCAGCGAGGTGACGGCGAGGACGACGGAGAGCGTACGGATGAGATGGCTGGTGTGTTGGCTCATGCTTTTTTCCGATCTGCACGGCGGGTGCCAGAAATTGGACTGTCGAGATGACGCCGTTTTAGCACGCAAGCGCGTCAACATCGTTAGATCTGCGTCGTGCCAGACCGTCGCGCTCCTGACGTTGACTGTCCGTCTCAACGTTCGAGGATCTGCTCTTGGCCCACCGTGATCGGCCGGCCCCACCAGCCTTCGTCGCGCGCCGACGCGATGTCCTGGCGCGTGACCCGGGCCTTGCTATCAGCTCGGTTCCGCATCGAGAACCCCATGTGTGATCCCGACGCGAAGTGCGTCGGATGCGACTTCCAGGTATCCCACTCCTCGCCCGAGGCGCAGCCCGCCATCGCGAAGAGTGCACTCCCGATCAGGATGAGGCGCCACCGCTCGCTCCGCATGTCCGTCCTCCGGTCTGTCGCGTTGATTCAGCGCGGGCCAATGCTACCGGCGGGCCCGGAAGCGGTCAACCGAGTCTCCACGTGATAAACTCGACCGTGATCGGGGGAGTCCACGAATGGACCCGCTGAAGATTCACACGATGCCGGAGCACCTCCGGCGACCGGTCCTGATCATGGCCTTCACGGGCTGGAACGACGCGGCCGAGTCTGCGACGACGGCGGCCCGCTACCTGGCCGCAGCCATCAACGCTGAGAAGTTCGCCGAGATCGATCCCGAGGAGTTCTACCACTTCGGCCTCACCCGTCCGTACGTCCGCTTCAAGACCGGCTCGGAGACAGAGCGTGAGGTCGTCTGGCCGGCGACGGAGTTCTCGATCTCGCAATCGTCCGACCTGCCGCGCGACTTCATCATCGGCGTCGCGCCCGAACCGCACCTGAGGTGGCGGGCGTACACGGACGCGATTCTCGAGCTCAGCCGGATGACCCAGACCACGCTCGTCCTGACCCTGGGCGCGCTACTGGCCGAGGTCCCCCACACGCGGCCGGTGCGTCTGGTCGGCGGAGCCTCCGATCCCGAGCTGGCCGCCCGGCTCGGAATCCGGCCGACGAAGTATCAGGGGCCGACCGGTATCGTGGGCGTGCTCAATACCGCGTGCCGCGACCGGGGCATGACGACCGCGAGCGTGTGGGCCAACGTTCCGCACTACATCTCGGGCATCGAGAATCCCAAGGCGTCGCTGGCCCTGCTGCGCCGTGTCTCCATGCTGTTCGGCATGGAGGTCGATCTCCGCGACCTCGACGAGGCCGGCCGTCAGTTCGACCAGAACCTGGCCCAGGTCATCTCCCAGAACAAGAAGATCGCGGGCTACGTCACGAAGCTCGAGGCCAAGGACGTCGAAGACGCGCCGCCTGCCGCTGCCGGCACGAGCGACCTGCCGCCCGCCTCCGAGCTCGTCGCCGAGATCGAGCAATTCCTCAGGGAGCAGCGTCCCGAGTGAAGCCCGGCCCGGCCGGCCTCCTGCTGGCTGCCGCGCTCCTCGCCTCCGTCGGTCAGCTCACCGTCCTCGCCGCGCCCCTGTCGGCCCACGGCAAGGTGAAGGTCGGCTGGCGGCCCGCCCAGGTCCGAGTGGGCGACGTTGCGTGGATGGAGATCCAGGGCGTACCCGACAACGCCGCCCTCGAAGGCTCGCTGGGCGGACGGCCGCTCGCGTTCTTCCCGTACGCCGGCGGTCGCGCCGCGCTCGTCGGGATCGACGTCGAGACGAAGGCGGGCACCCAGCCCTGGCGCCTGGCCGTCATGACCGCCGGCGACCCTCCGCAGACGATCGAGGGGCGCCTCAAGGTCCACCGTCGTGATTTCCCGGTCCAGCGCCTGACCCTGCCGACGAAGATGGTCGACCTCAATCCGGAGACCGAGCGGCGCGCGGTGTCGGAAGCCGACCAGCTCAGGACTCTGTATCGCACCGTCACGCCGGAACGGTTCTGGCGGGGACGCTTCACCCGGCCAGTGGGCGGCACCGAGCCCGGCACGGGCTTCGGGTCACGTCGTGTGATCAACGGTCAGCCGAAAGCGCCGCACACAGGCATCGACTTCGGCGCTGCCGCCGGGACCCCGGTGGTCGCCGTCAACGACGGCCGTGTCGCGCTCGTGGCGAACTTCTTCTTCCCAGGCCGTCTGGTCGTGATCGACCACGGACTGGGCCTCTACACGCTCTACTTCCACCTCCAGGAGGCCACGGTCACCGACGGTGACCGGGTGCACCGTGGTCAGCCCATCGGCGCCGTCGGCGCCACCGGTCGCGCGACGGGGCCACACCTCCACTTCGGGGCTCACGTCGGCGCAGCACGCATCGACCCCGCCACGCTCTTCGAGCTGACGGTCACCGACTAGCGGCGGCGCTTCGGGCGGGCCTTGGCCTTGGGCTTGGCCTTGCCCCGGCTCATGGCCTTCTTCGCCTTGGCCTTGGGCTTGGCCTTGGCTTTTGCCTTGGCCTTCGGTTTGGCTGCCGCCATCGGCTTGGGCTTGGCAGCGACCGCGGGCTTCGGCGCGACTGCCGCCGGCGGCTTCGGCTTGGGCGCAACCGCCGGCTTCGGCGCAACTGCCGCCGGCGGCTTCGGCTTGGGCGCAACCGCCGGCTTCGGCGCGGCCGGAGTGCCCATCGGAGGTGCAGCCGGCGGTGCCGGAGGTGCGGGCGGCGTGCTGGGCATCCAGGGCTGTGTATCGCTGAACGGTCGCTCCATCGTCCCCTCCCCAGGGTGGTGGCGCTGAGGTCGTCCTAACCCTGCGACAACGTCTCCCGCGCACGCAAGGAAGAAATTGCGTCGCTACTGGACGCGACTGACGGCGGTCGCGCCAGCGGCGGGCAGGATGATACGCCGACGCAGGCGCTCGGCGAGGTCCGCGAGGCCGCGATTGGACCACGCGACGAGCGTCGAGCGCGCGAGGAGACCTCGAACCTGCGCGCGCGAGATCTTGATCGGCGACGTCGCGCCCATCGGATCGGGGTGGGCTGCGAGCGCGGCCAGCGTCGCCAGCCCGATCGCGAGCGGCCACGCGCAGGCCAGCCGCATGCGCCATTCGAGGGCGGGAATCGCCAGCGTGTAATTCCAGCCGTCGTCGTAGTGCCCGAGCGCCCGCACGAGCAGGCGATCGTACAGCGCTCGCGCGCGCTGGCGCGGTGCGGGCTCGCGGAGATCAACGGGACGCAGTCGGATCGCGGCGAGCTCGCGGGCGGGAACGTAGCAGCGCCCGTGCGCGAGATCGCCGGCCACGTCGCGCAACACGTTGGTCATCTGGAGCGCCTTGCCGAACGCGATGGCCTGCGCGTTCCGATGCGCGACGTCCCATCCGCGCAGGCGCCTTCGATGGGCCACGTGCACCGATGTCCAGAACGGCCCCACGCACCCGGCGACCAGATACGTGTAGTGGTCGAGCTCGTCGAGCGTGTTCAGCGCCGCGAGCGCACCGGCGTCTTCACCGGGAAAGCGCGTGAGGTCGAAGACCATGCCGCTCGTGAGCGTGTCGAGGACCGCGCCGACGGCGTGACGATCCGCGGCCGGCAGCGCGCGAACGCGAGTGATCGCGTCGCCCACGCGCTCGAGCAGCCGGCGCTCGGCCGCGAGCGTCTGGAAGGGAGCGGCGGCGCGCGCGACCGCGCTCACGTCGGCCGGCGTTCCACGGAAGGCGGCGCGCAGGGTCTCCAGGTGAGCCAAGCGCTCACCGCGCGCGACGAGCCGCGTGTCGGCCACGGTGTCGGCGGCGCGCGCCAGCAGATACGCGAGACCGAGGGGCTCGCGGACGTCGCGGGGAAGAATTCTCAGTGAGAGGTAGAAGCTCCGACTGACCCGCCGCAGAAGCTCGCCGAGCAGATCGTCGGCCATGCTACTCGAAGTCGAAGGGCCTCCGCGGGGGATCGGGGGTGTCCTTCGCCTTCTTCAGGCCTTCCTGGAACTTCCGGTCGAGCAGCTTGCCCTTCTGGGACTCCGCTTCCATCTGCTGGCGGAAGCGCGCCTCGCGCTCGGCGGCTTTCGTCCCGAGCGCGCCCAGCGCCGTGCCAAGGTCGGCGACGGCGCGCTTGGGCGGCGCCGGCTCGTGCGCGATGACGGCGCGCAGCTCGGCGTCGATCGTCAGCTTGCCGTCGCAGCACGGGCACACGATCGTGAACGTGGTGTCGGCCATCGCGCAATTACCGTAGCACGTGTTGACCGGGTCCGCACCACGCGGGTGTGCCTCATTAGAAGTGGCCGTGTGGCTCGGGTGGCTGACTGCGTGGCAGTTCCCAAGCCTGCGGCGGACTGCCACTCCTTGATCAGGAGCGCCAGTTCAGGAGAGTGACGATGCGGACCACATCGCGAGCACCGCCACGATCACAGCCACGACGGTCACGATCGTTTCCGAGCAGGCGGTCGCGTGAGAGTCTCGGCCTGCCGCTTGATTCAAATCTGATCCTCACCTGAGGGGTTTCTCCGAGAATCTCCCCATTGCGATTCAGGTATTCACCCGATTGGCGATCGCTCGTCGTGGGCGCGTTAATCGTCGATGTTTTCGACAGGGAGCCAGGCCAGAACCTCAGGAGGTCCCCCGATGAGAAACAAATCTTTGGGTGCATCGTGGCCGCCGGGAGTGATCAACGACCGGACACGCCGGAGCGCACAATCCCCAGAGGTCGTCGGAACGACTGCCGTTGACGTGTTGGAACACGTTGCTGAGCTTGGACACGTTGCTGAGCTTGATGACGGGGACGGGCTGCCCGGTGGACGCCATCATGTTCGAAGCGTGAGCGCCGGAGCTCGCACGCGGGTGTCGCCGCCAGGTCGAGGCGACACCCTACGTCTGGCGATGGTGCTGGCTTTCCCCACCATTGCCCTGGAGCAGCTGCTCCACACTGACCGATCGGCGTTAGCGACCCTGCCCCTGTACCAGGCCCTTCACTGGATGAGTGATAGCCTGTTCGCTCTGCCGCTCGCGGCGCTCGCCGTCTGGGGGGCTCAGCGACTCGCCACCGGGCTGGGCCTCGGTGCGTCCAGCCCGTTCGGTCTCGTGGGCCGAGCCTGCCTCATCTCCGTTCTCTTCGCTCTCCTACTTGTTCCGGGCGCGGCGCTTCACGATTTGGTGGATCGCCTGACTCACGTCCATACCGGCGTCGCGACCCACCACGTTCCACGGCCGCTCCAGTCCCCCGGTGGACTCGCCATCGTGGCCCGGTTTGTTGGTCACGCGCTGAAGGATGGGTTCGTGGGCCAGGCCATCGCGCTTCCCCTCATGATCCTGGCGCTCGCGTGGCAAGGACCGACGCGGTGCTCGAGGCGCGTGGACGCGCTACAGACAGAGGAGGTTTGACACATGTCGACTCGCCGAACGTTCTTGCAGCTCGGAACGGCGGTAGGCGCCGGTACGCTCATTCGCTGGCAACTCGATCCCACCAGCGGGCGCCTCTTCAACGTCGTGCGTGCCTTCGCCTCCGTTCAGACGCCGCAGACGCCACTACCTGGGAGCAAGGTGGCAAAGTTCATGTTCACGGACGCCCTACCCACCTTCGTCGGCAAGCGGATCGATGACGCGTTCATCGAGGTCGAGATGCTCGAGTTCCAGCAGAAGGTGCTCCCCAACCAGATGTACGCGGGCCTCCCCGCGCCGTTCAACGCTGGGACCTACGTGTGGGGCTACCAGGTGGGCGCCGGCGCGGGGCCCTCATGGCCAGGCAGGACTGTCGAGGCGCAGCGGGGCAGGACGACGACGATCAAGTACGTGAACTCGCTACCGCTCAACCCCGTCCTCCGCCAGTACCTCACCATCGACCAGACGATTCACTGGGCCGACCCGCTCAACCAGATGGGCTCTTTCAGCCCCTACTCGGGCCCGATCCCGACCGTCGTCCACCTTCACGGCGGCGAGGACACGTCCTCGTTCGACGGAGCGCCCGAGGCCTGGTTCACGCCCGACGGTCGTCACGGCAACGGCTACAGCACCTTGTTCGCGACGGATCCCAACGCGGCCGTGTATCAGTATCACAATGACCAACAAGCCACGACGCTGTGGTTCCACGACCACTCGCTGGGCATCACCCGCATCAACGTCTTCTCCGGGTTGGCCGCCTTCTATTTCATCCATGATCAATTCGACACCGGCCAACTCGACAACGCCCTGCGACTGCCGGCCGGCAATCAGGAGATCGAACTGCTGATCCAGGACCGCCAGTTCGATACCAACGGCCAGCTGCTGTTTCCCGACAGCGCAGCGAATCCTTCACTCGTGGATGGCCCGCCCGGGAACCCTGGCGTTCACCCATTCTGGATCCCGGAGTTCTTCGGGGATGTGGTCGTGGTCAATGGGCGTAGCTGGCCCCACCTCGATGTCGAGCCGCGTCGCTACCGCTTTCGCATCGTCAACGGCTCCAACTCCCGGTTCTTTCGTATGGGGCTGGCCGACTCGAAGAGCGGCGCGGTGGGGCCGGCCATTTGGCAGATAGGCACTGACGGCGGCCTCCTCGACCGGCCCGTCATGCTGGCCGGCCTGCCTGAACCGCCGGCCACTGATCCCAGCCCCACGTCGCGGCTGTTCCTCGCTCCCGCGGAGAGAGCCGACATCATCCTCGACTTCACGGGCTTGTCCGGCAAGCGCTTCGCGTTGACGAACGATGCCCAGGTCCCATTCCCCAGCGGAAGCCCACTGGATGCCTCCGACCCGACGCGCTCCGTGATGCAGTTCCGGGTCAACCTGCCGCTGTCGAGCCGGGACACCACCTACGACCCGGCCAGCGGCGGGCCCCTGCGCGGTGGGAGGAACCAGGAGCCGATCATCGTCCGACTGGCGAACCCTTCCAGCGGTCAGCTTGCCCCGGACGTGAAGCCCAGCATCACGCGACAGCTGATCCTCTTTGAAGCCGAGGGTCCCGCTGGCCAGCCACTCGAGGACCTCATCAACAACACCAAGTGGCGCGGCATCCGCGACCGCGCAGGCAATCCCCCTGATACTCCCGTTCCCGGCTCTCAGCCCGATCAGTTCGGGCAGGGCATTTGGATGACCGAGCTGCCGCGAGTCGGCTCGACGGAAGTTTGGGAGTTTCTCAACTTGACGGTGGACGCCCACCCGATCCACATCCACCTCATCCAGTTCCAGCTCGTCAATCGGCAGGCGGTGGCAATCGATCCGAATACGGGAGAGCCAACCTACACTGCGGTCTACGCCTCTCGGTTCCCAGGCGGGAGGTTCGCCGGGGTCAAGGCGGACGGTAGCTGGGGCCTGGTGAAATACCCGCGCGGGACGATCATCCCGGGCTACGGGCCACCCGACGACTATTTGACGCCCAACGCCGACGGAGCTCTCGGCGGCAATCCGGCCTTCAGCCCGTTCCTACAACGCCCGCTCATGCCGCCAAATCCCAATGAGGCAGGCTGGAAGGACACCATCAAGGTCTTTCCTGGATTTGTGAACCGCTTCGTGGTCCGGTGGGCGCCACAGGCGACTGGGGTCGGCGACGTCAAGCCTGGTCAGAACCTGTTCTCGTTCGACCCTACCACCGGGCCTGGCTACGTCGTCCACTGCCACATCCTGGACCACGAGGACAACGAGATGATGCGCCCCTACTTGCCGGTGCCCTGACCGGCGTTTGGCGGAGGCTCCGACTGCGGACATTCGTGCGAGTCCGGGCGGTGGGGCTCGATTCCGGCTGGGAGCCGAGTCGGGGATCGAGCCAACCACCGCCGACGTGGATGTCCTCAATCGCGAGATCGGCGCCTTCCTCGATGTCGTAGCCGAGCGGGGGAAGAAGCTCGAGTAGACGTCAAAGCGCCAGCAGCTCGTGACGGAGCGCCTCGTTGTCCCGCAAGGCGGTGGAGGGGCCGCTGAAGCGAAGCGCGCCCTTCTCCAGCACGTAGACGCGGTCGGCGAGCGCCAGCGAGAACTCGACGTTCTGCTCGGCGAGCAGGATGGTCAGGCCCTCGCGCTTGAGCCAGGCGATCTGCTCGCCCAGGTGATCGACGACGATCGGCGCCAATCCCTCGGACGGCTCGTCGAGCAGGAGCAGCTCGGGGTTGCCCATGAGCGTGCGCGCGATCGTGAGCATCTGCTGCTCGCCCCCGGACAGGAAGCCGCCGTTCCGTCCGGTCAGCTCGCGCAGCTTCGGGAAGAGATCGAACACGCGGTCGATCGAGAAGTCGTGGCCGCTCCTCTGACGCGCGCTGCGACTGGCCACGTCGAGGTTCTCCCACACCGTGAGGTCGGCGAAGATCCGCCGGTCTTCGGGCACGAAGCCGAGGCCGGCGCGCGCCACCCGATAGGGCGGCCAGCCCGTGATGTCGGTACCTTTCCACACCACGCGGCCGGCTTGAGGTGGGGTCAGGCCCATGATGCTGCGCATGGTCGTCGTCTTGCCCACGCCGTTGCGACCGAGCAGGCAGACGCACTCGCCCGCGTTCACCGCGATGGAGACGCCGAAGAGCACCCGCGACAGCCCGTAGGCCGTCTCGATCTCGTGGACGTCGAGCAGCGTGGTCATTGTATCGAGCGACGTGAGCCCGGCTCGAACCGCGGGTGGCCTGGCCTGGGCAGGCGTGGTGTCATCGCGCCCGCTCGCCCAGATAGACGCGCCGGACCTCGGGGTCACTGCGCACCTCGGCGGGCGCGCCCTCGGCGATGAGCCGTCCCTGGTGGAGCACGCTGATGCGCTGGGCGATGGAGAAGACGACTTCCATGTCGTGCTCGGTGAACAGCAGCGTGAGGCCTCGATCACGGGTGATGCGCTCGATGAGACGGATCGTCTCGCGCGTCTCCGTGGCCGACATTCCCGCCGTCGGCTCGTCGAGCAGGAGCAGCTCGGGCTCGCTGGCCAACGCGATGCCCAGCTCGAGCTGCTTCTGGTTACCGTGCGAGAGGAAGCCGCTGACCTCGCCGGCCTTGTCCTGCAACCCGACGGACTCGAGCACCGCGTACGTCTCGTCGCGGTAGAGGCCCTCGACCCTGGCGAAGAAGCTCAGGCCGCGGCCCCGGTGCGAGATGAACGCGGCCTGCACGTTCTCGAACACGGTCAGCCTGGGGAAGATGTTGGTGCGCTGGAACGAGCGGCCCATGCCGAGACGGCAGACGTCGTGGGGGGCCAGGCCGGTGATGTCGCGCCCGTTCAGGATCACGACGCCCGCGTCCGGGCGAAGATGACCGGTCACGAGATTGAAGAACGTCGTCTTGCCGGCGCCGTTGGGCCCGATGATCGCCGCGATCTGGCCGCGGGCCACGCCGAGCGTGACGCCTCCCACCGCCTGGAAGCCGTCGAACGCCTTGCGGACGTTGCGCACCTCAAGCATGACGCATCCGGAGCCGCGTCACGCCGGCGGCCAGCGCCCCGACGATGCCGCCGGGAAAGGCGAACAGGATCACGATGAGCACGGTGCCGAGCACGAACGGCCAGTACTCGGTGTACGACGTGATCTGCTGGTTCAGCACGAGCAGCACGAGCGCGCCCACCGCGGGGCCCCAGAAGCTCCCCATGCCGCCGAGCAGCGTCATGATGAGCACCTCGGACGACTTGGTCCAGTAGGCGAAGTCGGGGAACACGCCACGGTTGAAGATGCCGAAGAGCCCGCCGGCGAGCCCGGCGAAGATCCCGGCGATGACGAAGGCAATCAGCTCGTAGCGCCGCACGCTCACGCCGATGAACTCGGCCCGCTCGGGGTTCTCGCGAATCGTCGTGAGCAGGCGCCCGAACGGTGAGCCCACGATGCGGCGAAGAACCCAGAAGCACAGCGCGACGAGGACCACGGTCACCAGATAGAAGTGGTCGCTGGCGCGGAAGTCGCCGAAGAACGGCAGTCGCTGCATCCAGTCGAGCGCCGGGTAGGGGATCTCGGGCATGCCCTGCTCGCCGCCGGTGACGTCGTTCCACTTGAAGCAGATCGCCCACACGATCTGGGCGAAGGCCAGGGTGAGCATGGCGAAGTAGATCTTCGTCAGCCGCACGCAGAAGAAGCCGAACACGAGGGCGGCGAGCCCGGCCCCGAGCCCGGCCGCCGGAAAGGCCAGCACGAACGGCACGCCGAGCTTCTTCATGAGGATGCCGGTGGTGTAGGCGCCGATGCCGAAGTAGGCGGCGTGACCGAAGGAGACGAGGCCGGTGTAGCCGATCAAGAGATTGAGGCTGACCGCGAAGAGGCCCATGATGACCACGTCGGTCGCGACGAACGTGTAGAAGCGCGAGCCGAGCGCGGGGACGAAGAACGCGGCGACCATGACGAGCGGGCCCCACGGCACGCGGGCAAGGCGCTCGATCACCGCAGCGGACGCCCGAGGAGGCCCCACGGCCGCACGATGAGCACGACGGCCATGAGCGCGAAGACCGAGAAGATCGAGAAGCGCGGGAAGATGAGGATGCCGAAGGACAGCACCTGGCCGTAGACGATCGAGCCGAGGAACGTCCCCCAGAACGAGCCCAGCCCGCCGATCACGACGACGATGAACGCCTCGACGATGATCTCGACGTCCATGCCCGGCACGATGGTCTTCACTGGCGTGACGAGCGCGCCGCCCAGGCCGGCGAGGAACGAGCCGATGACAAACACGCCGGTGTAGAGGCCGGTGACGTTGACGCCGAGCGCGCCGAGCATCTCGCGGTCCAGCGCGGCCGCGCGGATGAAGCGGCCCGTGCGGGTGCGGTGCAGCACGATCCAGAAGGCCAGCGCGATGGCCGGGCCGAGCAGCAGGATGAAGAGGTTGTAGTAGGGCAGGCGCGTGCCGAAGAGCTCGACCGCGCCCGTCAGGCCGGGCGGCCGCGAGACCGAGAGCTGGCCCGTGCCCCAGAGCTTCTTGGCCACGTCGCCCAGGATCAGGACGAGGGCGTAGGTGAAGAGGAGCTGGTACAGCTCCTCCTTCGCGTAGAGATGCCGGAGGAGCAGGCGCTCGACCACGCCGCCGAGCGCCGCGATGCCGAGCGCTGCGCCGATGGTGGCCCACCAGAACCGCCCCGGGGTCGTTGCCGCCCACTGCACGACCTGATACGCGAGGTAGGCGCCCAGCATGTAGAAGGATCCGTGCGAGAAGTTCAGCACGCGCAGGACACCGAAGATCAGCGACAGGCCGGCCGCGATCAAGAACAGGAACATCGCCGCCGTGAGCCCGCTCAGCGCCTGCGCGAAAAGGAAGGAGGGATCGGGCAAGGCGCCTGAGCTTACCATCGTGGCGCCACGCGGTGGGACGGCTTACGCTGCGGTCGCGAGCGCCTCTTCCAGCGTCTTCCGGCCTTCCGGCGACATGTCGAGCAGCTCGCAGCCGCCCTGGCAGCTCTGATCGGCGGACTGACGCCAGACGAGCCGACCGATGGCCTCGATCGGGCGCCCGGCAATCAGATCGGGATGATGGGTCCGACTCTTGCTCCGGCGCTCGGCCCGGCGACGAACCGCCTCGACCTCGGCCGCCAGGGCGTCGCCGCGGGCGCGTTCGGCGTCGAGCTTCTGCTGCACGGTCTCGGCGAACCGCCGCATGGCCTCGACGTCGTGTCGAGCCCCGGCGAGCTCCGCGGCCATCTCGAGATGCTGCCGCAGGAGGGCCTCGTGGGCCGCCCGCGCTTCGACCAGGTCACGATTCGCGTCGTCGCGCTCGTGCGCGGCTTCGTGAAGCCTGGGTTCCACCTCGCGGTAGGCGTGCTCGAGCCAACCATAGGTCTCGCGCATCGACGTGAGCTGCTCCTGCACGTGGGCGACCGTCGCCCGCGTCTCGCCCAGATACCACTCGCTTTCCTGCCACTGCACCCGGAAGCGCTCCGCCGTGTGCTGCCAGTGTTCGACCAGGGCCTCGAGCTTCCTCAACACGTCGGCGACGTCGACGCTGGTGGCGAGGACATCGGTCAGCTGCGTCATGGCGCGCTCTCCTTTTCCCTGATCCTCTCGATCGATGACAGAGCCACCTGTCGGCGGGATCATAGCGTCATCCCTTGGCGAACCCCGCGTAATTTGTGACTGCCAGCGCGGTACGACGACGGCGAATGTGTCACCCGGCGAAGGAGGAGCGGACATGGCGGCAAGGATGGTGCTGAGTGAGGACGAAGCGGTGGAGCTCGTCGCGTTTCTCGTGACGGCCGCGCGGACACAGGTCGACGAGGCCGCCGAGTATGGCTCGTTACGGCTCCTGACGGCCGCCGGTCGCCTGGGGGAGCTCATCGCCGAGCGGGTGTCGCCCGAGACGCGGGCGTTGCTGACGGGACCGCTCAAGCACATTCCCGAGCTGGCCGTTCGTACCGCCGACCCTGCCGCGTACGTGGCCGCGCTGGACGGGCTGTGCGGAGCCGTCGGCCAGCATCTGGTCACCCACTTCGGTCTCGAGAGGAAGGGGCCATGACGAATCCCGTGCTCGAGACCATTCGAACGCGGCGCATCGCGCGCGCCTTGACCGGTGAGCCCATCGCCCGCGAGGCCTTCGAGGAGGTGCTGAAGGCGGCCCGCTGGGCGCCGAGCGCCGGGAATCGGCGGCTCCATCGCTTCATCGCCATCCAGGACCCGCTGACGCTGAGGCTGCTCCGGATGGTGACGCCCGGGATGTTTCAGCGCCCGGCGGCCATCGTGGTGATCTGCATCGATCGCGCGAAGGCGGCGTCCTTCGGCATGCGCCCGAACGCCAAGGGACTCTTCGTCGACGTCGGGACCGCGGCGCAGACGATGTTACTGGCCGCTCACTCCCTCGGGCTCGGCTCCGGAGTCGTCACGTCGTTCAGCCAGGCGGCGGTGAGCGCGGTTCTCAACATGCCCGAGGGGCTCAGCCCGGAAATGTTCATCTGCCTGGGCCACGCGGCGCCGACGCAGCCGCCGGGCATGCCCGCCCGAGGGCAGGTGACGTGGCAGACCTTGACCCAGTGGGAGCGGTTTCCGAAGAGCTCGACGGGCTGACTAGGCCGAGCCGTCCCTGATCGCAGTGACCTTGCGGTCGCGATCCCGCGCGAAGCGCTCGCAGTCCTGCGCCAGCTGGTCGTTGAGCTTCGCGACCTCCTCATGGCTGCGCGCCTTCCGGAGCGCGTCTCGGTGCAAGATCTCGCGCTCGGCCACCTTGGCCTCGTAGACCTTGCGCGCTTCCGTGATCGCCGCCTTCTGCGCATCCGTGAGCGGGCGCTCGACCACGCCCTCCTCACGGTCCTTCCGGCGCAGGCGCTCCATCGCGAGCTCGTAGGCTGTCTTCGGAGCGTCGTCGTTCGACATCGCCGATCAGCTCACCTGAGGCTAGTCCATGAACCTCGTCGGATCGACGTAGGTCACGGGCTTCATGATCGCGAACGGGTACTTCGGATCCTTGACCGTCTTGCCGTAGAGCTGGCCGCGGTTGGCCTGGTGATCCTTCTCGCGGATCGTCACCTTGCCGACCGGCGTGTCCACGCTGAGGCCGAGCAGCGCCTTCGACACCTTGTCGGAGTCCGTGCTGTTCGCCTTCTTGATGGCCTCGGCGAGGAACTGCACGCCCATGTAGCCCTGGATGGGCCACGAGGACGGGTACTCTTCCTTCGTGTACCGGCTGAGCCGCAGGATCCAGTCCTTGTGGGCGGCGGGCGCGTCGTCCCAGTAGAACGCGTCGTAGGAGTTGCCCCAGATGCCCACGGGGTAGTCGGCGCCCATGGCCTTGGTCGACTCCGGCGAGGCGCCCTCGCCGCCGGCCACCATGTTGTTCTTGATGGCGTCGAAGTAGCCGAGCGGCTTCGCCTGCTTGGTGAAGTTGAGGAAGTGCCCGCCCCAGAGCGAGGAGAACACGGCCTCGGGCTTCTTGGCCATCTGGGCGTTGATGAACGGCGTGTAATCGTTCTCGCCGAGCTTGGGCCACTGCTGGTCGACGATCTCCATCTGCGGCGCGATCTTCTTCAGGTGATCGACGAACGACTTCGTCACGTCCTGGCCGTAGGCGTAGTCCGGGCTGATCGTGGCCACGCGCTTCACCGGCCACTTCGCGATGATCTCGGCCGCGCTCCGGCCCTCGATCGTCGTATTGGAGGCCACCCGGAAGATGTAGGGGTGCAGCTTGTCCGGCGCGGTGAGCTGATCGGTCTTCGGGATGGGCGCGATGAAGACGATCTTGTTCTCCTTGGCCACCACCGACACCGCCGGGCCTTCGGCGGACGTCAGCGTGCCGACCAGGAAGTCGACGTTGTCCTTGAGGATCATTTCGCGCGCGACGCGCACGGCCTCGTCGGGCTGGCCCTTGGTGTCGCGGATGACCAGCTCCATCTTCCGCCCGAGCACGCCGCCCTTGGCGTTGATCTCGTCGACGAACATCTGAGCGCCCTTCGACGCCGGCTCGCCGAAGAGCGCGCCGGGGCCGGACAGGATGATCGGGAACCCGACCTTGATCGGCTTCTGCGCGCTGGCGCCGAACGGCACGAGCAGGGCGGCGGCCAGCAGCGCTCCGAGAACGATGCGACGATGCATCACGATCCTCCTTGCTTGACGGTACGCCTAGAACACCGGAATTCCGCGGGTCAGGACGCGAAGGCGATAGAGCGACGTCGAGGCGGTGATGAAGAGCGAGCGGTAGTCGTCGTCGCCCCACGCGAAGTTGGCCGTGCGCTCCGGCGTCTCGAGGACCTCGCAGAGCACGCCCGTCGGATCGAACACGTGGATGCCACCGGGGCCACAGCAGTACACGTTGCCGACGGCGTCGACCTTCATGCCGTCGGGGGCCCCGGGCTTGTCGCCCTTGGTCTCCGCCCACACACGGCCGTTCTTGAGCGTCCCGCTCGGGGTGACCTCGAACACGCGGATGTGCTGGCGCGCGGTGTCGTTGATGAACAGGCGCTGCTCGTCCACCACGAGCAGCTCGGGCGACGTCGGGTCGGCGCCGGCGCGATAGACGCCCTGGAGGGAGAGCTCCTGGGGCCGCTCGACGCCGTAGAACTTCGCGCGGCCGTACGGCGGATCGCTGAAGTAGATGCCACCGTCGCGCTTGCAGACGATGTCGTTCGGACTGTTGAGCTGCTTGCCGCGGTAGTGGGTGGCGATCGGCACGATGCGGCCGTCGCGCTCGGTCCGGGTGACCTGGCTGCTCGCGTGCTCGCAGGCGAGCAGCCGACCCTGACGATCGTAGGTCAGGCCGTTCGACATGTTGCAGGGCTTCCGGAACGTCGTCACGCCGTCGTGGGCCGACCACCGCCGCATGTGATCACCCGGCATGTCGCTCCAGAGCAGGAACTTCCCGGTCGGATGCCACACGGGTCCCTCGGTGAAGAGGAACCCGGTGCCAAGCTTCTCGAAGATCGGGATCACTTCTTGACGGGTTGCCCGGGAGCGCCAGCCGCGAACCAGTCGGTCGGGGGCACTTCCTCGAAGACCACCCACACGGCCTGAGGCGGGACCTTGCACACGTCGGTGACGGCCTGCGTGATGCGCTTGGCCAGCTCGTCCTTGCGCTCCTTGCCGTGTCCCTCGTAGAGCCGGACGTTCACGAATGGCATGCGCAGTTCCTCCTTCGGGGCGCCAACGTACCATGCGCTCCGAGGACCGACAAGCCGGTGACCAGCCAGGTACGTAAACCCCATCAGGACCATGCTCGTCAAATCCTTAAGTGGGCCGTCTTGTACCGGGCCTGAACCGGGTCGATGACCGCGCCTGCGGTGGGTGAATCGATGGCTAAGCCGCCCGCCTGGATGCGACCGATCGGGGCAGAGGCGCGCCGTCGTGCCAGGCTCCGCGTTCTCTCCATCATTGTCGGCATTGTGACCGCCATTCTGCTCGCGACCGGCCTGGTGGTCGTTTTGGACCGGTGGCTGAAGTGATGTGCCTGTAAAATGCGGCGCAATGGGCGACCTTGCCAACGAGTTTTCCTGGTCGCGCAGTCGCGACGGTGCGTTCCAGGAGTGCAAGCGCCGGTACTTCTACCACTACTACGGCGCCTGGGGCGGCTGGGACGCCGCGGTCGCGCCCGAGGTGCGTCGGCTCTACATCCTCAAGCAGCTTGCCTCCCGCCAGCAGTGGGCCGGCCGCACCGTTCACGACGCCATCGAGCTGGCGCTCCACGGCCTGCGCGACGGCCGCTCGATGCCGGTCGAGCCCTTCGTGGCCGACGTCATCGAGCGCATGCGCGGCGAGTGGCGATCGTCACGCGACGGCCGCTATCGCGAGATCCCCAAGACGACGGCGCTCTTCGAGCACGAGTACCAGGTCGACCTCAAGCCCGAGGCGTGGCAGGCGCTGCGGGAGAACGTCGCCACCTGCCTGCGCAACTTCTTCCGGCTCCCGCTCCTGGCCGAGATCCGCCGCACGTCGCCCGAGCACTGGTCGATCGAGCACTGGTCGAAGGTGTTCGACTTCGAGGGCACGCAGGTGTGGGTGGCGCCGGACTTCGGGTTCTGGACCTCGGAGGGACGGCTCGGGCTGGTGGACTGGAAGACCGGCGGCGGGTCGGGCGACGCCTCGTTCCAGCTCGGATGCTACGCGCTCTATGCCCGCGACCTGCTCGGCGTGGAGCCCAAGACGGTGGATCTCTACGAGGTCAACCTGCGCGAGCCGCACGTCACCGCGCACCGCTGGGACGACGAGCGCCTGGCCGCCGTGCGCGAGCAGCTCCGCCTGTCCATCCGCGGCATGAAGGCGTACCTGGCCGATGCCGAGGCCAACGTCGCCGTGCTCACGGACTTCGAGCGGACCGAGGACCTGCGCATCTGCCGCTGGTGTAACTTCCGCGCCGTCTGCCGGCCCGAGCTCTGATCACCCCGCGGGCCGGCGGGCGAAGAGGCCCGCGCCCACCATGGTCAGGACCGTCTCGCCCCGCTGATTGACCGCCTGGTAACGCACGCGGATCACGCCACGGTCGGGTTTGCTCGCCGACGGCCGGACCTCGAGCACCTCGCCGCTCGCCGTGATCGTGTCGCCGGGGCGTACGGGCTTGAGCCAGCGGACCTCGTCGACGCCGGGAGAGCCCATGCTCGCCACGCGATGGATCAAGCCCTCGACGGCGAGCCTGAACGTGACGCCGATCGTCTGCCAGCCGCTCGCGATCAAGCCTCCGTAGATCGAGGCCGAGGCAGCGGCCTCGTCCACGTGGAAGGGTTGAGGGTCGTACTGTCGCCCGAAGGTGATGATCTCGTCGCGCGTGAAGGTGTGAGAGCCGAATTGGAACGTGTCGCCAGCCTTGAAATCCTCGAGATAGAGGGTCATGGCCCCGCAGCATACCCGGTCCGTCGAGACGGGGTGAACGTGACCGGCAGCGATCGCACGCCGCGGAACACCATCGAGGGCAGCCACGTCAGATCGCCGGGCGCGAGGGCCAGATCCCCCAGGCGGCGGACCGCCGCCGCGATGGCGATCTGGCCTTCGAGCCGCGCCAGCGGTGCCCCGACGCAGAAGTGGGCCCCATAGCCGAACGCCACGTGCGCATTGTCGGCACGCGTGAGGTCGACGCGATCGGGGTCGGCGAACCGTGCGGGGTCGCGGTTCGCGGCGTTCACCATCACGAAGACGCGATCGCCCGCGCGGATGGTCTTGCCGTGCAGCCCGATGTCCTCGAGCGCCACGCGGACCTGCGCCTGGGTGGGCCCGTCGTAGCGGAGGAGCTCCTCGACCGCCGGCTCGATCAGCGCGGGATCGGCGCGCAGCGCGTTCAGCGCATCCGGATGGCGGAGCAGGCCGAGCAGGCCGTTCCCGATGAGGTTGGTCGTCGTCTCGTGGCCGGCGAAGAGGAGCAGCACGCA
>WNGI01002109.1_pt1 | contig 18685 bp, 9 predicted proteins | sample 5400621 | NCBI WGS metagenome assembly WNGI01 (sample SAMN13153374, study PRJNA577476) | soil metagenome | isolation source: 20 cm soil or saprolite under Garry oak tree replicate 1 | place: USA:California | collected 2016-06-15
TGCGTACCAGCGCGCGCTGGCCACCGACAAGACGTCGGCCTTCGGTTCGGTCATCGCGTTCAACACCGTCGTGGACCGCGCGGCCGCCGAGGCGATGCGGGAGCTGTTCGTGGAGGTGGTGGTGGCGCCGCGCGTGGACGCCGAGGCCCTCGTGGTGTTCCAGGAGAAGAAGAACCTGCGAGTGGTGGAGCTGCCCCCGCCACGGCCTGCGGACGAGCGAACGCTCGACTTCAAGCGCGTGCGGGGCGGATTCCTCGCGCAGGACCGCTTCCGCTACGCGGATGTGGCCGACGAATCCAAATGGCGGATCGCCACAACCCGGCGCCCCACGGATGCGCAATGGAACGACTTGCGGTTCGCCTGGGCGGCCGTGGGGTCTATCAAATCGAACGCCATCGTGCTGGTCAAGGACGAGGCCGCCATCGGGATCGGCGCCGGGCAGATGAGCCGGGTCGACTCATCGTTTCTGGCCGTCCATAAGGCGCGGCAGCAGGGCCACGACCCCGGCGGAGCGGTGCTCGCGAGCGACGCCTTCTTCCCCTTCCGGGATGGCGTGGACGAAGCGGCGGCGGCTGGCGTCACGGCGATCATCCAGCCTGGGGGCTCGGTCCGCGATGGCGAAGTCATTGCGGCAGCCGACGAGCACGACCTTGCCATGATCCTGACCGGTATGCGGCAGTTCCGTCACTAGATTATTGGGCCTATGACGAACGTTCGCCAAGGAAACGCCGTTACGCCGCCTTACTTGATGGCCGCGGGCGTATCCCTCAGCGCGTTAGTACTGTACCTCCTCACGCTCGCGCCGACGACGCAGTTCTGGGACGCGTCTGAGTACGTCACCGCCGCGCATTCGCTCGGCATCCCTCATCCGCCCGGCAATCCGTTCTTCGTCATTTTCGCGCACGTGTGGGGGCTCCTCCCGCTCGGCGCTGACTACGCGCGTCGCATCAATATCCTGGCCGCGGTATCGAGCGCCCTCTGCGCAGGACTTTGGTTTCTGATTGGTGAGCGGTGGCTACGCGACGTCGCAATACCCGACAGGTGGCGACGGCTTGCCGCTCTTGCCGGAGCGCTGGTTGGCGCCACCATGTTCACGGTGTGGAATCAGTCGGTGGTCAACGAGAAGGTGTACTCGCTCAGCGTGCTCTCGATCACCCTCATCCTTTGGATCACGCTCCGCTGGGCTGACCAGCCACCAGCGACGCGGCGCGATCACTTGCTCGTCCTCATTGTCTATCTGCTGGCGCTGACGGCGACCAACCAGCTCATGGGACTGCTGGTCGCACCCGCCGTCCTGGTGTACGTGGTCATGACCGACCCTGGCGCGCTGATTCGACCGCGCTTTCTGGCGGCCGCCGCAATCGTCGCCGTCGCCGGCTTGAGCGTGAACCTCTTCATCCCCATTCGCGCGCATCTCGATCCGTACCTGAATCAGGGCGATGCCTTCACGTGGCCGGCCTTGCGGGCGGTGCTCACACGCGAACAATTCGCCAAGCCCTCGATTTTCGACAATCCGATGTATCCGCCGGAAGGCAATCCCGGGCGGTCGCTCACTCTGGTCGGGCAACAGCTCCTGAACTATTGGCAGTATTTCAGCTGGCAATTCGGGCGGGATTGGTCGCTGGGGTTGCAGCGCTTCCTGGCCGTGCTCTTCACGGGGCTAGGCATCATTGGGGCACGGCGGCACTGGGCGGCGGAGCGACGCTCGGCGCTTGCGATGACGGCGTTGATGCTGACGCTTTCGGTCGCACTCGTCTTCTATCTCAACTTCAAGTGGGGATACTCCCAACCGTACGCGTCACCTGGTCTGGAGCATGAGATTCGCGAGCGCGACTATTTCTTTGTCGCCTCTTTCGCGGCATGGGGCGTGTGGGTCGGGATGGGGCTCGCCGCGATCGGCGAATCACTCGCGACATGGCTACGCTCACCACGGGCCTGGCGTCTGGCCGTGCCGGTCTTACTCATCGCGCTGATTCCGCTCGTTGGCAATCGTCTCACCGCCTCGCGCCGTGGCGAGACGGTCGCCCGGGATTACGCGCGGGACGTCCTGAATTCGGTCGATCCGTATGCGCTGATCATCACGACGGGTGACAACGACACCTTCCCACTGTGGCATGCGCAGGAAGTCGAGGGTTTGCGCCGGGACGTGAGCGTGATGGTGCTGTCGCTCGCGCAGACGAACTGGTACCTCGACCAATTGCAGCGCCGGCCGCCCGTCCCCTACCCCGGTGCTCCAGCGCCTACGAATCCGTGGATGAGCCATTACTACCTCGCCTCACCCGCCGATTCCCTCCCGCCGTACGTCGTTCTCCAGGGAGCGGTCACGGGACGCGTCGGCCCGATCCAGGTCGCCCTCGATCCCAGGGCACTCGGCCGCCCGTATCTGGACCGGTCCCAGCTCGCTGTGTTTGCCATCATCAAGAATCAACTCAGTCACCGGCCGATATATTTTTCGACCTCGACCGGCAGCACGGGGGACCAGCTGGGGCTCTCGCCGTATCTGGTCGATGAGGGGCTCGTCCGCAGGCTGAGCCCCGAGCCCGTGACAGCGAACGACAGCATCCGGGTCGTCGCAGGTCGCGGATTCGTCAACGTTTCACGGTTGCGCACACTTGCCTTCGATGTCTATCGTGGGGGCGAGGCGGCGGCGCGGCCGCGGCCCCGGGGATGGGTGGACATCCCATCCGAGAACAGCCTGTTGGGATACGCGCTGATGTACGATACTCTCGCAGCTGCGCTGCGCGATCGTGAGCCTGCGCTGGCGATGCGATCACTCACGTTGCGAGACGCTATTCTCGCCAACACCACTTACGCGCTGCCTCACACGCGGGGCAGCGACGAGTAACTGACTCCTTATGGCGACAATGCAGGCTAGTCTTCGATCGCCGCTTGCAGGCGGCCCGGCCGGCATGGCCTCGCGGGATGCAGAGACTCTGCGCCCGCCCTATCTCATGGCCGGGTGCGTGTCGCTCGGCGCGCTGATCCTCTACATCCTCACGCTCGCACCGACGACGCAGTTCTGGGACACGTCCGAATACATCGCGGCCGCCTACACGCTCGGCATTCCCCATCCGCCGGGGAACCCGCTGTTCGTGTTGATCGCGCACGTGTTCGGATTGCTGCCCTTCATGGCCGGCTACGCGGCACGCATCAACTTGTTCGCGGCCGCGACGAGCGCCGTTTCCGCCGGCTGCTGGTTCCTCGTCGCCGAGCGCTGGCTGCGATCGTTCGTGTCGGTCCTGTGGGCGCGGCGGGCGGCGGCGCTCGCCGGCGCGCTGGTGTCCGCGACGGTGTTCACGGTGTGGAATCAGTCGGTCGTCAACGAAAAGGTGTACACGCTCAGCCTGCTCTCCATCGCGCTGATCCTATGGCTGATCGTGCGCTGGGATGATCAGCCGGCCGGTGAGGCGCACGACCATTATCTGCTGCTGATCATCTATCTGCTCGCCCTCACCGCGACCAACCACATGATGGGCGTGCTGGTCGGCCCGGTCGTGATGGTGCTGCTGTATCCGCCGCTCAAAAAGAACCGGCCGCAGTCCGACAGGGAGCGGAGCCTCGAGTGGTCGCAGTTCGTCGTGTTCACCACCGTCTGGGGACTGCTGCTGTCGCTCGGCCTCGGGGGATGGGAGCCGATCGCCGCGGCGGGCGTGGTGTTCGCGGGTGCCCTGGTCTATGCGATCGTCGCCGGCAACGTCTCGTTCGGCATCGCCGCGCTGCTCGTCGCCGTCGCGGGGCTGTCGGTATACACGTACCTGCCGATTCGGGCGAGCTTCTTCCCGCCGATCAACGAAGGCGAGCCGACCAACTGGCACGCATTGTGGGACGTCATCTTCCGCGTGCAGTACGGCAAGCCGTCGATCTTCGATAATCCGACGCAGCCGCCGGGCGCGGGTAACACGGGCCACACGGCTGTGCTCTTCTGGGCTCAGCTCGTCAACTACGCGCAGTATTTCAGCTGGCAGTTCGCGCACGACTGGTCCGACCGGCTGCAGCGGGTGCTGGGGGTGGTCTTCGCGTCCCTCGGGATCGCAGGTGCGCTGCGCCACTGGCGCGCCGACAAGCGGACCGCCCTGGCGATGACGCTGCTGATGTTCACCTTTACGTTCGCACTCGTCTTCTATCTCAACTTCAAGTACGGCTACTCGCTGCACAGCGAGCAGCCGGTCGCCGCGCACGAGGTGCGCGAACGCGACTACTTCTTCATGGTGTCGTTCGCAATCTGGGGAATCTGGGTGGCCATGGGGCTCGCCGCCGGACTCGAGGCGGTGAGCGAATGGCTCCGCGAGCGGCAGCCCGACGAGGCGCGCCGCTGGATCTACGGCTCACCCCTCCTCGCGCTCGCGCTGATCCCGCTCGTGGGCAATCATCTGACCGCCCCGCGCAAGGGCGAGACGCTGGCGCGCGACTTCGCGTACGATCTGCTGCAGTCTCTCGAGCCGTACGGAGTGCTCGTGACCGCGGGCGACAACGACACCTTCCCGCTGTGGTACGCGCAGGAGGTCGAAGGCATCCGTCAGGACGTCACGATCGTCAACCTGTCGCTCGCCAACACCGACTGGTACGTCCGCCAGCTGCAACGCCGGCCGGTGACGCCGTTCGACACGGCGCGCGCGCCGGCGATCTATCGCGGCCGCGAGTGGCCCATGCCCACCGGCAAGTTGATGAGCTTCACCGACCAGCAGCTCGCGGCCCTCGAGCAGTTCTACATTCTCGACCAGAAGCGCGTCGCGCACCTTGGCGCGATCGACGTGACGCTCGATCCGCAAGCGCTCGGCAAGCCGTACGTCGAGCGTGCCGATGTGATCGTGCTCCAGGTGATCAAGGACCAGCTCGGCAAGCGGCCGATCTACTTCTCACGCACCGTCGGCCTGTACGCCGATCAGTTCGGCCTCACCGGCCATCTCGAGGGCCACGGCTTTGCGCGCGTGCTGCGCCAGGCGGAGCTGGCCCCGAACGACAGCATCAAACCGGTGCAATCGTATGGCTACGTGAACCTGCCGCGCACCACGCGCCTGCTGTTCGACGTCTATCACTCGGATGCCGCCGCGCGGCAGCGGCCGCGCGGCTGGGTGGACAAGCCGTCGGAAGGGATTTTGTCGCTGTACGCCCTGACGTACTACACGATGGCGGCGGAGCTGCAGACGTCGCAGAGCGCGCTCGCCGCGCGCGCCCAACAGATCGCGCAGGCGGTCTTCCGCAACACCGAGACGCAGCTGCAGCCGCTGCCGGAGCGGCCGGTCCGCTAGTGCTTTGACGAGTCCGGCTTGGCAGTACCACCGCCAGCCGGCCGCGTCGTTGCGGAGGTCGATTCCTGGCCGGCCGGCGCGCCGCGGTGCCGCTCGACAACTTGGGGCATCAACACCGCGCCGGGGAACAGCCGCTCCGCCCCGCCGACCACCACCTGTTCACCGGCGTCCACGCCGGTCTGCACCTCGGCCCAACCGGCCGTGCGAACGCCGACCGATACCTGGCGGCGATCCGCCTTGCCGTCCTTCACGGCCCAGATGAAGGTCGCACCCGCCATGGGGAGCAGGGCGTCTTCGGGCACGACGACCGCGTTCGGGCGCATCTCCGTGGCCAACCGGGCCTCGAGGAACATGCCGGCCTGCAGCTGCTGCTCGGGATTCGGTACGCGGGCCTTGATCAGAATCGTCCGCCCCGGCAGCTCCACGACCGGATCCACGAACACCACTTCACCGGAGAAGTTCTTGCCCGGCAATGCGGCTACCTGGAAACTCACCAGCTGGCCGCGGCGCAGCCGGTCGGCATAGCGCTCCGGCACCTGGAACGTGGCGTACTGCGGGTTCACCGACTGCAGCGTGGTCAGCGCGGTCTGCGAGTTGACGTATGCCCCGATGCTCACGAGCCGCCGGCCGACGAGGCCGGAGAACGGCGCCCGCACCACCGTACGATCCAGGCGAGTCTTGAGCAGCGCGTAGTTCGCCTCGGCGCCTTTCGCCTTCGCCTGGGCCTGCTCCATATCGGCGGTCGATGACGCGTTCTGCGTCATCAGCTGCTTGGTCCGCTCGAGGGCCTGGACCGCGAGCTGGCGATCGGCATCGGCCTGCTCGACCTGCGCCTTCAGCTCGGCGTCGTCCACCTTGAACAGCGGCGTACCAGACGCGACCTGCTGACCCTCCCGAACCAGAATCTCGGTGATCCGTCCCTGCACCTCCGGATGCACCTCGATGGACTGGATGGCCTCGATCTGGCCCGTCGCGGCGATCGCGTCCACGACGGTGTCGCGAATGGCGACGGCGACCTCGACGGGCATGGGAGGAAATCCTCCGCCCCCCCCCCCCGCTGCACCGGGGTTACCGCCTTTGGCCTTGTTGCACGCGGCTACGGCCGCGAGGGTGACGAGTACAAGCAGTGTGCGGTACGACATCACGGGTTTCCCTTATCGGTGAAGAGTCGACGGCCCAGAATGCTTTCGAGTCCCGCGAGTGCCAGGCGCCTGGAGTAGTCGGCCTGGACGCGCAACGCTTCGGCCTCCGAGAGCGCGACCTGCGACGTGATCAGATCGAGAATCGTCGTCGCGCCGGCGGAGTAGCGGCTCTGTTGTACGCGAAAACCCTCGCGTGCCACCACCACGGCGTTCCGGGCGACGTCGGCGCTCGCCCGTGCGGTCTCGTAGGCGTCATATGCGGCGCTGACATCCGGCAGCACCGCCCGATCCATGTCCTCGCGCGTTGCGCGCGCGACGTTCTTGATCGTGCGGGCCCGCGACAGGTTCAGCTCCCGCTGACCGTTGTTCCAGATCGGGAACGAGAAGCCAAGAGTCACCGTCGTCTGCTTGAACAATTTCGGATAGAACGCCGTATCAACGGCGATGGCGTTGAGGGTCAGCGCCGCGTGCGGCAGGTAGTTGCCGAGCTCAAACCGATAGGCGGCGTTGGCCGCCCGCTCGTCGGCGGCCGCGACGCGATACGCTGGTCCCTGCTGCGCGGCCTCCGTAACCGCGGCCGCCAGGGTGATCGGCAGCTCCGGCGCCGCCGCGGTGTCGAGCGGCGCGGCATCGACCGGTCCCGCCGCTCCGACGCGGCGACCCAGCTCCAGCCGCGCGACGCGGAGCAGCGACGCCTGCACCAGCTGCCCGACCTGTGCCCGCGCCAACTCCAGGCGCAGGTTGAGGGAGTCGGTCGACACGGCGGCGCCCGACACCACACGCGCGCGCGCCACGCTGAGCTGCTCGTTGGCGCGACGCAGCCGCTCCCGCGCCACCCGATCCAGCTCGGCATCGGCCAGCACGGCGTAGTAGTCCGCCTCGGTCAGCAGTGCCGTCGCAAAGCGCTGGCGCAGCTCTTCGGCGTGCGCTCCCTCCAGCGCGGCCCCCGAGCGCGACAATTCCGCGAATTTCTGCCCACCGGTAAACAGGTCGTAGCGCGCGACGAGCTGCGTGGTCCAGGTCTGCTCCACCCGGATGATCTGGTTGGTGAAGAAGAACTGCGACGGATTCGTGCGCTGCAGGTTCGCGCCGATCGCCACCGACGGCAGCACGAACGCCGTGAACGCATTCCGCCGCCCCCACGCCGCATTCTCCACCTGCCCCAGCGCCGCGACATAGTTCGGATCGAGCCGCGCCGCACGCTGCAGCGCTTCACGCAACGTGACCTGCGGCAGCGAGTCAGGCGGCCCGGAGGACACCGCTGCCTGCAGGGCGAAGAGCAGCGCCAGCATCAGTCGCCCTCCCCAGCCGCGGGGACCAACCGTCCACGCCGCGCGCGGATCCGCTGCAGCACGGAGTCAAACACCACGTACGCCACCGGCACCACGAGCAGCGTGAGCGCCGTGGAGAAGAAGACGCCGCCGACGATCGCGTATCCCAGCGGCTTGCGGGACGCCGACCCGGCCCCGACGCCCCAGGCCACCGGTACCGCGCCCATGATCGTCGCGACCGACGTCATGAGAATCGGCCGAAACCGAATGCGGCCCGCCTCGAGAACGGCCGCCACGGTGTCGAGCCCCTTCGCTTTGAGCTGGTTCGTATACTCGACGAGCAGAATCGAGTTCTTACAGACCAGTCCGATGAGGAGAATCATCCCGATTTGGCTGTACAGGTTCATCGTGGTTCCCGAGATCGACGTCCCCAGGAAATAGAGAACCAACGACACGAAGGTTGGCTGCAGCAACGCCAGGACTTTGAGCGTCACCAGCGCGCCAGTGATCGCGAGCGGGACGGCGAGGAGCACTGTCAACGGGTGCACCAGCGACTCGAACTGCGAGGCGAGCACCATGAACACCACGATCAGCGCGATGATAAACGCGAAGTAGATGGCGCTGCCGCTCTCCTTGTACTCGCGCGATTCTCCGGCGAGCGCCGTCGTGGTCCCGGGCGGCAGTACTTGCTTCGCGACAGCATCGAGCGAATCGAGCGCCTCGCCTTGCGCGAGCCCCGGCATCAGCGACGCCGACAGCGTGAACGAGGGCACCCGGTTGAAGTGGTTGATCTGTCGCGCGCCAACCCCTTCCTGGATGTTCGCCAGGGCATCGAGCTGAACCAACTGCCCGGTTTTGCCCCGCAGGTAGATCCCGCGCATGTCGCTCGGGGTCGCACGATCCTTGGGATCGAGCCGCACCATCACGTAGTACAGCTTGTCGTTGCGCGTGAAGGTGCTGACGCGGCGGCCGCCGAGGAACGTCTGCAGTGCGCCCGCCACGTCGCGCACGGGCACGCCCAAATCCTCGGCCCGGTCACGGTCGAACGTGACTCGCAGCTCGGGCTTGTTCACGAACAGGTCCGTTTGCACGTTCGCAAGACCCTTGATCTGCTGCGCCCGCCCGACAAACGGTCCCATGATCTCGGTGAGCTTCGCAAAGTCGGGATTCTGCACGACGTACTGAATCGGCTGCGCGAAGCCGATCGCGCCGGGCGCGTATGGAAATGCCAGGACTCCCGGGATCCCCATGAGCTGGGGGAACAGCCCGCCGATCATCTGCTGCACGCTGGTGTGGCGCTCGCCCCAATCCTTCAGGATCACGCCCACGAAGGCGCTGTTGACGCCGCCCGCGAACCCACCGACGATCGTGAAGTAGCCGTTCACGTCTGGCGTGCGCGCGAGGATCTGTTCCACCTGTCGCACGTAACCGTCGGTGTATGGCAGCGACGCGCCTTCCGGGCCGCGCACGACCACGAGGAAGAAGCCGCGATCGTCGTCCGGAATCAGCTCGTTCTGGAGTCGCGTCGGCGGGTAAATCAGAATCACAACGACGGAGACCGCGACGATTGCCAGCGTGCCGAACAGGACGGCCACGCGGTGATCGACGGCGCGACGCAGCAACCGCCCATACCGCTCCGACAGCGCGTTGAAGCCCGTTTCGAACATCTGGAAGACCTTGCCATGCTGGTGCTGCATCCGCAGGATCTTGGCGCAGAGCATCGGCGTGAGCGTCAGCGCGACGAAGCCCGAGATCACGACGGCGCCCGCAACGGCGATCCCGAACTCGCTGAGCAGCCGGCCCGCGGTGCCTGTCAGGAACGCGAGCGGCGAAAACACCGCTACCAGCGCGATCGTGGTCGCGATGACGGCGAACCCGATTTCGTTCGTCCCGCGCACGGCCGCATCCTCCGGCGACTCGTGCAGCTCCTCCTGGTGCCGGAACGCGTTCTCGAGCACGATGATCGCGTCGTCGACCACGATGCCGATCGCGATCGTCAGTGCGAGCAGCGTGAAGTTGTTGATCGAGAAGCCGAGGAAGTACATGATCGCGAACGTCGCGATGATCGACGCCGGGATCGCGAGCCCCGGGATGATCGTCGCGCGCACGTTTCGCAGGAACACGAAGATGATCAACACGACGAGAATCGCGGCGATGAGCAGGGTCAGCTTCGCGTCATCGATCGAGTGGGTGACGAATTGCGAGCCGTCGAACGCGCTTTCGAGCTTTACGCCCAGCGGCAGCGTCTGCTGGATCGCGGGCAACTCCGCGCGGATGCGCTTCGCGACGTCGATCAGGTTCGCCTTGGACTGCCGCACCACGCCGATCGCGACCGAGGGCGTGCCTTTCCAGCGGAAGATCGAGCGATCGTCCTCGGGACCGAGCTCGACGCGCGCGACATCCTTCAGCTTCACCAGCTGCGTGCCCTGATGCGCGACGACCATCTCCCCGAACTCCTGCGGGGTTTTGAGCTCGCCGAGCGACCGCACCGAGAATTCGCGCCGCGTCGACTCGATCCGCCCGGCGGGGATCTCGACGTTCCGCGAGACGATCGCGCCTTCCACGTCCTGCACGGTGAGCCCGCGCGCCGAGAGCGCCTGGGGGTCGACCCACACCCGCATCGAGTAGCGCCGCTCGCCGAAAATGGCGGCGCTGCCGACGCCCGGCAGGCTCTGCAACCGCGCCTTCACGAGGCGGTCCGCCACGTCGGACAGCTGCATCAGATCGTAGTTGTCGCTGGAGAGCGCGAGCCAGTAGAACGGCTGCGCGTCGGCCGACTGCTTCGCGATCACCGGCTCGAGCACGTCGACCGGCAGGCGCCCACGGACACGGGAGACCTTGTCGCGCACGTCCTGCGCCGCGACGTCCACCGGCCGGTCCAGCGTGAACTCGAGCGTGATGTTGCTCGTCTCCTCAGACGACGTGCTGCTCAGCGTGCGGATGCCCTGGATCGTGGAGATCTCTTCCTCGAGCACGTCCGTCACCGCGGTCTCCACCACCTGCGCGTTCGCGCCGGGAAGCACCGTCGTCACCGAGATGATCGGCGGATCGATGTCGGGCAGCTCGCGCACCGCGAGCCGCGTGTAACCAATCAAGCCGAAGAGCACCAGGGCTAACGAGCACATGATCGCGAGCACCGGCCGGCGTATGGCAGTTTCGGAGAGTTTCATAGGCGAAGATTTTCCCGGGAAAGTGAATCGGCCGGACAGTCCCTCACGTAACGGGACGTCGCATGCGCGAGTTCCAGATCACTCTTGCTAGTACGTCGAAAAAGAACGCGGGAAATCGACATTCGCCGGTCCAGTTTGTGTAACGCTTTAGGGACCCGAAGATATGCCGAAGCCGGGAAAGCCCGCAAGAGGCCGCGCCAAACGACATAATTTCGCTTTGGGACACACGTCCCTGCGGCTAGGTTAGAGACGGTTGGAGGGCTGGCCGAATGGCTAAGGCACCGGTCTTGAAAACCGGCGGGCGCAAGCCCTTACAGGTTCGAATCCTGTGCCCTCCGTCGCCGTCGGGTTAAGCCCTCCTCACCGCCGCCGCGGAGGTTCCGTATGCATGCCGTCGTCGCTCTGGTTCTCGCCGTCAGCGCCGTGCAAACCCCCTACGATACCGTCTTCGATCAACTCAAAAACCTCACCGCCCTCCCCAACGCCGTCGCGCCAGTGCATGGCGTGGTGCTGCGACGCGACGTGATGGAGCTGCGCCTCGACGAAGGGTTCGCGTTCCAGCTCAGTCAAGTCGGCGGCCGCCCGATCGGGATCGCGTTCGTCGGGTCGGGGTCGCTGTCGTTTGCGCCGCCGCTCGTGGTCGAGCAGTTCAACCTGAAGCGCGTCATGGGCGACTCGACCATCGACGGTCCGATCAGCGCGGCCGTCTTCCTGTTTGCCGACTCGACCGGGACGGAGCTCGCACGGTCACTCAAGTTCGGTCCGGCTCCCGGCAACGCACCAGATCCGAGCGGCGCGATCGGCGCGGCGCTCGACTACGTCATGGACAAGAGCAGTCACAGCGCCGACGAAAGCCTTCTCACCGCCCTGCTCAACGGCACGACGACCGGCTACTTCAGCGCCTACGTCAAGCGCCAGAGGGGCGAGAGCGTGATGATTCAGTACGATCCCGCGTTCGCCGAGGAGGTCTTCCTACTGCGGCGCGGCAAGATGGTCGGGCAGCGCACCGAGATCGTGTGCCAGTTCCAGAGCAGTGCGGATCTCGTGAAGGGCGTATCGGTCGCGAATGAGCAGCCCGATGCGTTGATCGCAGCGAGCTACGACATCGACGCAAGGATCGACAACAACTACAAGTTCTTCGGGCGCGTGACCGAGCGCGTGATCGGGCTTCGCGAGCAGCAGCAATGGGCCGACTTCGGCCTGTACAGCGAATTGGACGTCGACTCCGTCACCACGAGCTCCGGCACGCCGCTCACCTTCTACCGCAAGAAGAATGAGCCCGAGCTCTGGGTCCGATTCCCCAAGCCGCTCGCCGCGGGCGATACCCTGGATGTTCGTTTCGTCTATCACGGCGGCGTGATCGGCTTCGGGTCGGCGCTCGACGAGATCCTGCCGCCGTGGTTAGACCCCAGTGAGCGCTCGATCGCCACGGCGCTCGACAAGTGGGCCTACATCAAATCGACGAGCGGATGGTTTCCGCGCTACAGCTATTCGCAGAGCGTGCCCGTCTCCATGACGTTCCACACGCCCCGGAAGCTGAAGTTCGCCGCCATCGGCCGGCTCGCCGATTCGTCAACGACGGGCGATATCCTCACGACGCACTGGGTGAGCGAGCAACCGGCGCGCAACATCTCCTTCAACATCGGCAACTTCGACGAGCTGGACATCAAGGATCCCCGGATCCCGCCCGTCACGGTCCAGGTCAACACCGAGGCCCACGCCGCGATTCACCGGTTCATCCCGTCGGCGCGGAATCCGGCAGATTTCGTCGGCGCGGACGTGGCCAACAGCCTTTCTTTCTTCAGCAAGATGTACGGTCCCCCGCTGTTTCATCAGTATTACGCGACGGAGATTCCGTACTTCCACGGCGAGGCGTTCCCGGGAATGATCCACCTTTCGTGGACGACGTTCCTCGGGATCTCGACCGACGGCGAAGACGAAATCTTCCGGGCGCACGAGATGGCGCACCAGTGGTGGGGGATCGGCGTCGAGCCGGCGGGCTACCGCGATCGCTGGCTCTCCGAAGGCTTCTCCGAGTTTTCGGGCATGTGGTACATGCAGATGATCCTGAAGGACAACGACAAGTACCTGAAGACGCTGCGCGACTCGCGCCAGGTCATTCGCCGCGAGCGCGCCAAGGCCGCCCCCCTCGGCATCGGCACGCGCGCCGCCGACAGCTGGCGCGGCGACTATCAGCTGATCACGTACGAGAAGGGGGCCTGGGTGCTGCAGATGCTGCGCAACATGTTGCTCGACACCCGGACCATGAGCGAGGACCGCTTCATCGCCACGATGCAGGACTTCTACACGACCTACCGCGGGAAGCGCGCGACCACAAACGATTTCCAGAAGGTCGTGGAGCGCCACGTCGGCCAGCCGATGGACTGGTTCTTCAACGAGTGGGTCTATGGGACTGCCGTCCCGACGTATACCTTCTCCTGGACGACCGAGCCCGACTCGAGCGGCACAGGCATCGCGGCCCGGCTGCGGGTGCGGCAGAACGACGTACCGGACGCCTTCGCGATGTACGTGCCCGTCCTGATCAAGTTCGACCAGGGCGAAGCGCTGGTGCGGATGATCGTGCGCGGGCCGACCTCGGAAACTCGCATCCGGTTGCCCGCCCAGCCGCAGGCGATGCAGTTGAACCCGCTGGAGTCGGTACTCGCCGAGGTGAAGACGGAGGAGTGGCATCAGTGACTGGTGCGGCAAGTCCGCGGGAAATGAAGTTCCTGCTTGCCGACTTCGAGCGGCCGGTGCTGGTGTGGCTCGCCCAGCGCATCCCGCGCCGGATCCGCTCGAACCATCTCACCGGCCTTGGCGTGATCGGCGCCACGGGCACGGGCATCGCGTACGCCCTCACGCACTACGCTCACGCCTGGCTCTGGGCCGCCAGCCTGATGCTCGTGGTGAATTGGCTCGGCGACAGCCTCGACGGCACGCTAGCGCGGGTCCGGGGGACGCAGCGGCCCAAGTACGGCTACTATCTCGACCACGTCGTGGACGCATACTCGACCGCCGTCATCGGCCTGGGGCTCGGGCTGTCACCCTACGTCTACCTCGCCCTGGCGCTCGGCATCGTCGTGGTCTACCTCGCGATGTCGATCAACGTGTATCTCGAATCGACCGTCTTTGGCGTATTCAAGATCTCGTACGGCAGGATCGGCCCGACCGAAGTGCGGCTCGTGCTGATCCTGCTGAATACGGCGGCGATCATCACCACCGGGTGGCCGTCCCCGTTGCCAGTGCCGATCGGGCTCGTGGCGAATTGGACGTTGGGAGTGCTGCTCGCGGGCATGATCGCGCTGTTCGTGGGACGCTTTGCCAGAAACCTCTACCGGCTCAACAAGCTCGAGCCGCAGCGGTTCAGATGGTGGGAACGAGGCTAGCGGGAGCGCTCTTCCTTCTCTTGACGGCAGTGCCCGCCGCGGCGCAGAGTGTGCGCGGGCAGCTGACGGACAGCATCACGCGGGTGCCGATCCCGGGCGCATTCCTCACGCTGGTCGACGAGCACGGCGGCGAACGCGCCCGCACCATCACGAACGCGGCCGGTGAATTCCTGCTGACCGCCCCCAGCGCCGGGACGTACCGGCTTCGCTCCAAACGCATCGGTTTTCGGCCCTACGTCTCCCGTCCGCTCACGCTGCGCGACGGTGAAGTCATCTCGTACCAGGTCGTCGTCGACCCGATTCCCGTGGCACTCGCCAACATCGTGGTGGAGGGAGAACGCCAATGCGACGTCGCCGCCGGTGCGTCGGTCGCGGCGGTGTGGGAAGAGATCCATGAAGCGCTCGCCGCGGTCGCGTGGACGTCGCGCCTGCCGAACTACTGGTACGACATCTCGCATTTCCAGCGCGACCTGACCGCGAGCGGCCGTCGCAAAGGCCTGGACTCGCTGTGGCGTGATGTCGGCTATCGGTTGATTCCGTTCAAGAGCGAAGCGCCTGAGGAGCTGGCGATGCACGGCTTTGTCGTCGCGGCGGACGATGAGACCGGGGGGTGGGTGTATTGGGCACCCGACGCCGACGTGCTGGTAAGCGATCCATTCGTGCGCACGCACTGCTTCGAGACGAAGGAACGTCATGGCGAAGCCGGTGAGTTGATCGGGCTCGAATTCACGCCGGTGCGCGGCCGGAGCGTATCGGACATCACGGGGACGCTCTGGATCGACCGCTCGACCGCCGAGCTGCGGATGCTCGAGTACACCTACACGCGGTTGCCTGAGGATCTCGTCGCTCCCCGCGCCGGAGGCCGCGTCGAGTTCCTGCGGCTGCCGTCGGGCACGTGGATCGTGCGCGATTGGGTGATCCGTATGCCGCTCGCCGTGCTGACCCAGCGCCCGATGGCCATGGGCACCTTTCCTCAGGTTGTAGGATTCCGTGAGACGGGCGGGAGCGCGGTAGAGATCAAGACCCGCGCCGGCACCGTCGTGTATCGGTCCGACTCGCTGGCCGCGGCACTCGCCGTGGTGACGCCGGCGACGGCTGCTGCGGTCGACGTTCCTGCCGCTCCAGCGCTTGCCCCGATCGAGACTCCAACTCCTCCGCCTCCGGCTCCAACGCCTGCCCTGGCCGATCAGCCAGCTCGTCGCAAGCTGCCGCGCAATTCGAGCATACTCACCGCCGCGGAGTTCGCGGGGACCACGGCCGTCGACGCGATGGCGTTGGTCCGCGAATTCCGTCCCAGCTGGCTTCAGTCGCGCGGTACGATGAGCATCATGGATCGGACCGCCAGCGACATCCTGGTATTTCTGAACGGCGTCCGCGCCGGCGACCTCACTCGGCTACGCGAACTCCGGGTCGAAGACCTGCGCGAGCTCCGGTTCCTCGGCGCCGCGGACGCACAGCAGCGTTATGGCTCGGGAACGGCCGGCGGTGTCATAGAAGTCTGGACGAAATGAATTAATCCCGGCGCCCAAAACTCTCCAATAACCTGACGGTCACTCCCAAACTGCTCTGAGGGGCAAACTGCGTGATTGCCAACTTGCTGCTCGTCTCGAGTTTCGTTTTTCAAGCGCCGACACCCAAGATCGCGTACACCATCGCGATGCCCGATCCCGGATCGCACCTGTACGAGGTCACGCTGGCGGTGCGAGACGTGGGCAGCAAACCCGTCAATCTCCAGATGCCTGTCTGGTCGCCGGGCCGTTACGCCCGCATGGATTTTGCGAAGAACGTGCAGGATTTCGCGGTGACGGGCCGGGATGGGCGTCCGGTGCTGTGGGATCGCCTCGACGGCTCGCGGTGGCGCATCACGCCCGGCCTGAACCACAGCTTCACCGTGAGCTATGGCGTGTTCGCCAATGCGCCGATGTCCGGCACCTTCTCCCATCTCGACAGCGCGCATGCCAATTGGAACGGGGCGTCGTTGTTCATGTACGTCGAAGGACGTAAGCAGGAGCCTGTCTCGCTGGACGTCACGCCGCCGGAAGGCTGGACAATCATGAATGGCGACGTGAAGTCGCCCGCCCAGCGCCATTTCGAGTTTCCCAACTACGATCTCCTGATCGACACGCCCACCGAGGTCGCGCCGCCAGGATCGTTGATGCTCGACTCGTTCGTCGTCGACAGTCGCACCTACCGCGTCATGGTGCACCACAATGGGCCGGCTCCCTCGGGCACGAGGGAGCGGTTCGTGCGCGATGTCGAGCGCATCGTGCGCTACGAGAACACCGTCTTCAGTCCCCCGCCGCTCCAGGAGTACACGTTCCTCTTCAACATCGGTTTTCCCGGTGGCGATGGGATGGAGCACTTGTATTCGACGCAGATCCAGAGCTCGCGCGCCTGGAGTGACACCGCGGCCGTCCTGCCCGGCATCAGTTCGGCCGCGCACGAGTACTTCCACGTCTGGAACGTGAAGCGCGTGCGCCCGGCGGCGCTCGGTCCCTTTGACTACACGCGCGAGCAGTATCAACCCTCACTCTGGGTCGCCGAGGGGTGGACGCAGTACTATGGCCAGGCGGCGCTGCGGCGGGCGGGGATTCAGGACACGAATACGTTCTACACGCGCATGGCGGGGCTCATTCGCGCCAATCTGACGGCGCCGGGCCGCAAGCAGGTCTCCGCGCGGACGGCGTCGTTCGAGGCGCCATTCTGGGACGGCGCGTGCCAGGAGCAACCGGTCAACTTCGACAACACGTTCTTCGATTACTACACGAAGGGCGCCGGGCGCGGACATGTTCGACTGGTTCGAGCGGCACGTCGGTGGAACGGAGGACATGGACTACGACGAAGCGCTAGGCTGGGCGGGACTGAAGCTCGTGCGGTCGGATACGGGATCGTGGACCATCGAGCCGATGCCGGGCGCGAGCGAGCAACAACTCCGCATCAGGGCTGGGTGGCTAACGGGGCGTTTCGGGGGCACGCCATAATTCGCGCGCGAACAGCAGGGGCCGAGTGGCTGAAGTCGGCGGTTTACCTGCCGGCTGGGCGGTTGAGCATCGCGATCAACGCGGGCGCGCCAGAGCGGCCGAACAAGTACCACGTCATGCCACGTACGCCGAGCCATGCGCAGAACGCGAGGCCGAGCGTCGGCACGAGGCCGAGCGAGAGACCCTGCTGTGCCAGCCACGGCGTCACGGAGTCCACCAGTTCGCGGTACAGGAAGAGCACCTGGAACATCGCGACCACGCTTTGCACGAGGACCATTTGGAGGATTTTGCCGGGGTCTTTCGCGCTGATCGCTTCTTTCAGCACTTGAATGCACGCGAAGCTGCCGGCGATGATGACCGTCAGGAAGATCCACAGCAGCACGATGAGCGCGATCGGGTTGACGGTGACGCCGGTGAGGTCCGCAAGCAGTTCGCTCATCGTGGGGCGCAGCGTGACCGTGAAGATCGTCCCCTCGACCGCGCACCAAACGATCAGCAAGACGAGGGCCCACGGAACATCGGGATGACGCGAGGAGGACTGGTCGAAGGGATCTTGCATCGGTGCCATTGTGATGAACGGGCGGGGCTACGTCAATTCCCGAGGGTACCGAAGCAACATCGCAGCGGCTAAGTTCAAGCCCGCAGCGTTGGAGAGGTGGCCGAGTGGCTGAAGGCGGCGGTTTGATGAGGATTGGTTACTTCGTCGCTCGCGATCAGGCTACTGGCGCGGCCGCCAGACTACCAGGTCGCCGGCCGCCAAGTCCCCGACGATCCATGGCACGGCGGTCCCGCCGGGCGTGATCAGGTGTAATGACGCGATCAGGCGCGGGCCCGCGCTCGGGATCACCGTTGTATCCCGCACGAATTCGTAGCGATGGAACGTGATCAGGGTCCCATCGAGCGTCCACACCGGGTACTGATCGTTGAAGCCGAGACTGTCGTCCACAGTCAGGCGCTGGACGCTGGCTCCATCGGCGTTCATGACGTAGATCTGCATATCCCCGCCGACCTGTGCGTCGAACGCGATCCGCTGGCCGTCGGGGGACCAACTTGGTGCGCGGCCACCCACCAGTGACGGCCCCACTTCCCCGGTCGTCGCATTCACCAACACGATCTTATCGTCGGAATAACGGGTCACGGCGATCCATCTGCCGTCGGGAGACCAGCTGCCCCGGTCGGCCATGAATGTCCCCGTCCCGAGGCGTGTGGGACTCGTGCCATTCGCATTCATGGTGTAGAGCTGAAAGCCGAACGTGACCGAATCGCGCACGATGCGAATAAAGGCGATGCGACGGCCGTCCGGAGACCACATGGGACATTCGCTTCCATTCGGGCCCGAGGTTAGCGTATCGACCCGGCCGCTAGAAACGGAGACCTTCACAATCTGGTCGGCATTGTTGAGGTGAAAGGCGATCGCGGACCCGTCCGGCGACCAGTTGTCGCACATCGCATAATCGTTGTCGAACCAGATACGTCGCCGACCGGA
>WNGI01002868.1_pt1 | contig 18685 bp, 14 predicted proteins | sample 5400621 | NCBI WGS metagenome assembly WNGI01 (sample SAMN13153374, study PRJNA577476) | soil metagenome | isolation source: 20 cm soil or saprolite under Garry oak tree replicate 1 | place: USA:California | collected 2016-06-15
TGGAGCTCTTCGAGGATGCGGACACGTCCGGCTTCGCCGTTGCGGGGTGCGAGCCAGCACTCGGGCTGGCCGCCTCCCTGTTGCCGGGGACGGGGCCGCAACGTCTGGTCGCCATCCCCGCATCGACGGCCGCCGCCATCGACGCCCTCAACGGCGGGCGGATCCACGCCGCCGTGGTCCACGGGCGCCCGGGTCACCTGCGGCGGAACGCACGACCGGTGCGTCGCTACCACCTGGCGGGATGGAAGGTGGGCCTGGCTTCACGGGTCGGGCTGCCCTCGGGCCTCGAGCAGGTCGCACGGGGCAAGCTGAAGGCCGCCCAGCGTGACGCCGGGGCCGAGTCCCAGCGCGCCCTGGATCGTGCCCTCGCCCCCTACGGGGGGGCGGCGCTGCTGAAGGGCGCTCCGGCGACGGGTCACCTCGACGCGGCGCGGCGCGTCGCGGACGGATTGGTCGACGTCGGCGTGACAATGGAGGCCGCCGCCCTTGTGTACGGGCTCGTGTTCGCCCCCCTGGAGGACCACCAGGTGGAGCTGCGGATCGCCGAGGAGTGGGAGGACCACCCGGGAGCCAAGGCGCTGCTGGACCTGGTCTTCTCCGGCGCTTTCGGCCGGCGGCTCGAGGCCTTCGGGGGCTACGACGTGAGCCAGGCCGGACCCGCCTGAGGGAACGACCCGCACCTGCTCGACAATCCAGGCTGCCTCAGGGTGGGTGAGATTTCCCCCGCAGAGCGATGAGTTTTGCACCCACCCCTTGACGGGTTCTTGACGGGAAGGCTACGCCGACCCCCCCAAAACTCTGGCTAGCAGGTCCCTGGAGGGGCGGACCGAGACCGGCACCCGATGACCTGGGGCCACAGCCAGTGCCCGCGCCATCTGCGCGACTTGCGACCTGCCGACCGGTACAGCGAACCGCGCGGCGTCCAGAGCCGCGCCGCCACCACCGCAGAGGGAGCCCGCCGGCAGGGGCGTTGGGCGTTCCACGCGTCCATATGACAGTTTCCTATTGGCTAGCTGGTATAGAATCACATCGTACAGGATGGAGGAAATCTGTCAATCCCTACGAGCCCTCCAGATGGCAGGGAAACCGAGTACCGAACTCGTCGACTCTCCAAGCAAGACGCTGTCGCTGGCCCTTCGCCGCAGTATACGATAGAATACTGTCGTAATGACAGCATTTCCTACATGGCCATTCACGGCAGCCCGGCGCGTCGTTGCCGTGCCGATCCTGCTCGTGGCAACCTGCATCGCCTGCGGACATCCCTCTCCTGTCCGGGATTCTCTGCGGGCGACAGCGTTCGTGACGCCCTCGCTCCCCGGCAATGCCGGCCCCCTTGTCGAGGTCGTGGGAATGAGAAACGCTCGGGGACCAGGAGCGCCGGCCTCGATCGCCAAGGTGACCGGAGGCTGCCCGGCAGGCGCGGTGCTGGTCGGGGGTGGCGTCAGCCTGGCACTCATGGGCGGCGGCGCTCCTCCTCCGAGCCTCCACATCGACGGGACCTATCCCTCCGACTCGAGCGGGAACCCGGCAACCGTCCCAGGGACCCGGAGCAGCGCTTGGACGGCCGTCGGCGCGACGGGCGGCCAGTTGGTGATCGGGGCCGGAACGACTGAGTTCGCTCTCTGCGTCGAGGGGGTCGAGGCCACGAGCCAGGTCGTTGTGGCGAGCGTCGCTGGTCCGGCGGTCGCTGCGACCACCGCCCGGGTCACCGCACGATGCCCCGCCCTCACCTCCCTGCTCGGAGGCGGCGGGCTGACGGCCCTCACGTCGCACCAGGCACCGTCGCCCAGCCTCAAGCTGACGGGGAGCTTCCCCAGCGGCCCCGAAGGCTCGCCCATCACGGCCTCCGGTTCCGCAGCGGGCGGCTGGACCGCGGTCGCCGATTCCGGGGGGCGGACCGGGGCCGGCGCGGAGACGACCGCCCTCGCCGTCTGCGGACACGTGGGAAACGCGGGGACGCAGGTCGCAGTCTCCACCCGCCCAGGACCATTCTCACCGGGCGGCGTCACCACGGTGACCGCAAGCTGCCCCACCGGCGCAGTCCTTCTGTCGGGAGGCGTGAAAACTGGCCCGGCGAACGGCGAGCCGCAACAGGGCCTGCATCTGACCGGGAGCTTCCCCAGCGGCCGGGCCGGCAATCCCGTTGCCTCTTCCGGGGCATCGGCCAATGCATGGACGGCAAGAGCCGAAGCCGGGGGCCAGGGATCCCCGGCCGGCACGGCAACGACGGCATTCGCCGTCTGTATGACGCAGTGACCGGGATCCGGCCGGCGGTGGTCCGCATTGCCGCGGTGCTCGCCGTTCTCATCCTGCTTCCTGCATGTTCCACGTCCCGTGGTCGCGTTGCCAACCCGAGGGCGTCGTCCGCGGCCGAGTCGCCGGCCGGCCAGGCGGACATCGCCGCGACCACGTCAACCGACTCGCCCGGAGTCACGCGGTCAGCATCCGCCACGGCAGGGGGCTCCCACGAACCGAGCAAGACCAGCCCCGCCGGAGGCAACCCGAGCACGGGGCCGGCAGGACGCCCGGCGGGACCCACCGCCTCCGGAAGCGGCGGGAGTGGGGGGCCTCCTGGCCCGCCAGCAGGGGGCTCCTCCGGCTCCGCCACAAGGGCAGGCACCACGCCGGCGCTGGCCTCCAGCCCCACACCGGCAGGCGGGAATCCCGGCACCACACCGACCGGGCCGGGCCTCCGCAGCCTGGTGGTGGCTAGCGTCCCCGTGCCGGGACCCACGGCAGCCGGGACGCAGACGATCGCATCGACGACCTGTCCGGCCGGCACCCTGTTGGTGGATGGAGGAGCGCTTGGCGACCTCGTCGCCGGAGGAGCGGTGTCCCCGAGCCTGCGCCTGATGGGCAGCGTTCCCAGCGACGCCGCGGGGAACCCGGCCGCCTCCGGCGGCGGCCCGGCGTCGTGGAGCGCCATCCTCGCCGCCGGGGGTCAGGCTCTCTCGGGAGCGCAGACCCGCCAGTTCGCCCTCTGCGCGGACGGTGGGCAGCTCGGCTCGACACGGGTCGTCGTCGCATCGGTGGCGGGTCCGTCGGCCCTGGGGACCTCGGTGGCGGCGACTGCCACCTGCCCCGGCGGCACCGTGCTCCTTGGAGGAGGAGGGCTCACAGGATCTCCCTCGTCGTCGCCTCCCAACCCGAGCCTCCACCTGATCGGGAGCTTCCCCAGCACCGCCAGGGGCTCCCCCGTTGGTGTTTCGGGGTCGGAGGCAAGCTCCTGGACGACGAGCGCGGACTCCGGTGGAGCCGCGCTCGTCGGTGGCAGCACGACGGCCTACGCCATCTGCGGATCCGGCCTCGCCGCCACGAGCGTGCAGGTCACGAGCGTGCCCGGACCTGAACACGGGATTGGCGAGGCCCTGGACGTGACGGTGACCTGTCCGGCCGGGAGAGTCCTGCTGGGCGGAGGCGCCAACATCGACCTCAACGGAGGGACGCCCCAATGGGGAGTGCATCTGCGGGGCACCTATCCCAGCGATGCTGCGGGGCACCCGGCCACGAACGGCAAGAGCGCCGATTCATGGACATCGGCCGTCGAGGACGGGGGCCAGGCGGCTCCCGGCACGTCCTCCACTGCCTTCGCCGTCTGCTCGGCCTGACGCAAGCGGGAGGCCAGCCGTCAACCGCGCCTACCGGACTTGAGCCCCAGAGCGCTCGACTGATCGGGCCCTGGGCGTCGACGGCCTGCCAGCGACCACGTACTGGCCACCGAGGGGTAAGCGGCGAAGCAGGCGTTCGCTGCGCGCCACGGGCCGGCTTTCGAAAGGCGTGAACAGGTAGTAGCGGCGGTCCTCGATGGTTGCCCCGGCGCGGACGAAGGCTGCAACCGTCCGGCGCATGGTCAACAGCACGGCGTCCCGGTCGAAGTCGCAGTTGCTCACCGCCCGGCGGGTCAAGGGGTTGAAGGGGTTGTGCTCCAACACGCAGGTAAGTCCCCCGTCCCGCGTCACCCTCACCATGTCGGCGACCAGGGCGTCCCAGCCCTCGGGGGGGACGTGGTGGAGCACGCAGATGGCGAAGACCACGTCGAATGAGCCGTTGTCGAACGGCAGGCGACGTCCGTCGTACGCTCGGTACCGCGCCGCGGGGTTCCGCAGGCTGGCCCGGGTGACCATCTCCTCGGACGTGTCGACGCCAACAAGTCCTTCGGCATGGGGAAGGATCAGCTCGTCGGTGACTCCCGTCCCGCACCCGACGTCGAGCAGCGCGCAGCCGCTCGGTCCTCCGACATGCCTCGAGATCAGTTCGAGGAGCAGCCGGACCTTCACGGTCGTGAAGAAGTCCAGTCCCTTGCCGCTGAAGGAGGTCGAACGCTCCACCGCCCTGCGATAGTCGGCTGCGTAGTCGTCGAAGTCGATGCTCATGCGCCCACCTCCCCGAACGCGGTGACGAAGGGAACCTCGTCGGGGACACCGGCTGGCCTCGGTGCCGCCACGACCGCCCGCCGTCGGGGCGGCCCGCCCTCCACGACACCGTGGAGGGCGTCCACGATGTACAGAGGACGGCGGATTACCTCCTCGTAGGTACGGCCGACGTACTCGCCCATCACGCCCAGCACGGCAAGCTGCACGCCCCCGAGGAAACAGACCACGAAGATCACGGACGCCCACCCCGGGACGACGAAGACCCCGAGAAGGCGCAGCAGAAGGGCAGCGATCCCTCCGAACACGGCGAGCGCTGCGGCAGCCAGTCCGGCGTTCAGCGCCATGCGGAGAGGAACCCGTGAGAATCCCACCACGCCGTCCATGGCAAGGTAGAGCATCTTGCGCACGGGGTACTTCGTGTCGCCGGCATGGCGGGGGGCCCGGGCGTACGGAACACCGATCTGACGGAAACCCATCCAGGAGAACATGCCGCGCACGAAGCGGCTTCCTTCCTCCATCTCCTTGAAGGCGTCCAGAGCCCTCCGGTCGACAAGGCGGAAGTCACCGACGTCCGCGGGGATGTCCACGTCGGTGAGCCGGCGCAGCAGCCGGTAGAAGACCGACGCGCTCCTCCGCTTGAACCAGCTGTCGGAGGTCCGGTCCTGCCGCACCCCGTAGACGACCTCGTAGCCTTCCTGCCAGAGCCTGGCCATCTCGAGCACGACTTCAGGGGGGTCCTGCAAGTCGGCGTCCATCACGACCACGGCGTCGCCTTCCGCCAGGTCCATACCGGCGGTGATGGCAACCTGGTGGCCGAAGTTGCGGGACAGGTGGACAACCTTGAACCGGGGGTCGAGCCGGTGGATCGAGGTCATGATCGGGTAGCTGCGATCCCTGCTGCCATCGTCCACGAGCAGCACCTCGGCTTCACCGTCGAGCCGCTCGAGAAGGCCGGACAGACGGCAATGAAGGTGGGGAAGCGCCGGCTCCTCGTTGTGCACCGGAACGACGATCGAGTACCTCGCATGGCTCATGACTTCTCCTCCCTCTGCTGCTCGTGGCTACTCGTGCGGTGCCACCCGGTAGAGCCGGAAGACAGGACAGCCCCCTCCGTCGAACTCGTGCTCCAGCGAGGCAAAGCCCGCCCCATCCGCGAACAGGCTCGGATAGGCGCGGTTCAAGGCATCCAGATCTCCGTAGCCGCCCTTTGCCGGCACGAGCAGGTACCGCGCGCCGAGGGTCGCCGGGTCGGCCAGGATCGCCGCGAAGTCACGGTCGTTGGTGATGACGAACTGGCGGGACCGCAGCGAACGCAGCACGATGAACGGGACGCAGGGGATGGCGGTGTCCAGAATCACCGAGCCGGCCGGAAGCCTCTTGCCGTCGAGGTAGTCCGTCATGGTCGAGACGGAGCGAAAGCGCTGTGCACCGGTGACATCCGGACCGGATCTCGCCGAGCGGAAGGCGAAGTTCAGATCGACCGCCTCCTCCTGGCCGATGCGGGGGTTGGCCATGGCCATGGCGGAGGTCGGGATCGCGGTCCCCATCAGCACCATTGCCGCGGCCAGTCCCAGCGAAAACCTCAGGCACCCCCCGTGGCGGCCGGCGCGTGCCCGGCGCTGCACCGCACGAGGAGTGAGGGCGGCGCCCGTGAGTACCACTGCCAGCGGAACCAGGGCGATGTAGTAGCGGAACGATCCGAGGGTCTGCCCGGCGAGAGCGGCGACCACGGCAAACACCACGACGGCACCAAAGATGGCGACGTGGCCGAGGCTGCGGGGGTCACGCCCGCGAACCCCGCGCAGGGCGGCCATGGCGGCGATCACGGGCAGCAGGGGGACGAGGGCGACGAGCTGCCGGACGACGTGTCCCGGTCCCGACGGGCCGGTGCCTCCCGAAGCATTGATCACCCGTAGTTGCGAGGCGGTGCCGTACACCGAGCTGAACTGCTCGAAGGGATGCCCCACGATGATCCAGCTCGCGAACGCCCACCCGGCGAAGGCGACCGCGAAGGGAGCGGCGAACACCGTCGCATCGACGACTGCACTCATGGTGCGGTAGCGCCGGTCCCCGGTGGTTCGAACCACCGTCACCATTGCGACCACGAAGGTCGCAGCGCCGGCAGCCGCCGCTGCCTCGTTGCGCGCGAGGTACGCGAAGGCCAGGGCGATGGCGGCCATGACGAGCGGGCGCAGCTCACCGCTGCCCAACCAGCGGGTGAGTTGCCGGGCACACACCAGCAGCGTGAAGAGAAAGATCGCCTCGCTCATGCCGTTGGCGCCGTAGAGGACGATCATTGGATGCAGGGCGAAGCAGGCCGTCAGTACGACCACGAGCCACGGCCCGGCCCCGTGGTCGCGCAGGATGGCGACGATCTCCACGACGGCACCCGCCATGAAGGCGGCCGAGACGAGGTTGCCGGCAAACGCCCGCTGGGCCAGCGCGGGCCAGAGGACCTTGAAGGCCAGGACGGGCATCACGCTGAGGGAGGGGAGCGGGTTCCACACGAAGCCGATGGCAGCGAGATGCGGATCCCGGCTGAACATGACGTAGTAGGCATTGGCGGTCCGCGCCTGGGCGTCGTTGGCGAAGCTGGAGTACCGGAAGACGAGGAGCGCCGCGACCACGACGTAGAGCCCGAAGGCTGCCAGGAAGATCAGCGTGCCGGGACGCCGCAGGAACCGAAGCCGCTGCGGATGGGCGGCCCTCCTTCGGACCGGTCCCAGGTCGATGACGCCGGATGACGCCGGGGCCGCTTCATGGACGGCCATCAGAGGCCTCCCAGGGCAGCTCCGCTCAACGGCTGCGGTTGCACGATCGGATGACCGGTGGTGACCCGGTTCAGCCCGTGCGCCGTCTTCTCCCAGTAGGAGGGCATGAGCAGGAGCTGCACGACTGCCTTGATGCCGGCCAGCGACATCATCAGCCAGTAGACGGGCGTGAGGAGGGCGGCGCCGAGAAGCTCTGGACGGCGGTTCGCTCTGACGCTGATGAGGTTCAGATACACCATCGAGAAGTTCCCCACAACGAAGCAGAGGAGGCCTGCGTAGAGCACGGGGCCCGGAAACAGCGCCGTGATGAAAGCCGGCTTGCCGACGAACCAGAGGAGCGTGAGACCCCAGAACAGGGGATTGAGCACAGCGAGCGTGGGAGAGGCTCCCACGAAGAGGTTGAAGCCGAGGAACCCCGATCCACCGAGCTCCCGCCAGAGCTGGCGCGGGCGCCGCATGTGCACCATCCACGTCTGCAGGTATCCCTTGTGCCAGCGGGACCGCTGCTTGATCCAGTTCACGAAATCGCTGTTGGCCTCTTCGTACGTCGTCGAGTCGAGGATCTCGACGACGTACCCGAGCCGGTGCAGCCGGATCCCCAGGTCAGCGTCCTCGGTCACGTTGTAGGGATCCCAGCCGCCCGCAGCGATGAGCGCCTCGCGCCGGAAGTGATTCGACGTGCCACCGAGAGGGATGGGGGCTCTCACGGTCACCAGCGCGGGCAGGAACTGCGAGAACCAGGCGCCGTATTCCACCGCGAACCAACGCGTGATTCGGTTCTGCATGGGGTTGTAGAACGAGAGCTTGGCCTGCAGGCAGGCTACCTCCGGGCCGAGGCGCGCCAACGCCGCTGCAGCCCTCCGGAGCTGGAGCGGTTCCGGCCGGTCCTCGGCGTCATAGATGGTGACGAGATCGCCGCGCGCCGCCGCGAGTGCGTAGTTGCAGGCCTTGGGCTTGGTTCGGGGCGATGCCGCCGGCACGCTCACGATTTCGACTTGCGGGCCCGGTCGGGCGCCGGCCAGCGCCACCAACGTCTCGTCGTCGTCGTCCTCGACGACGAGCTTCACATCGAGGCGCTCGCTCGGGTACTCGAGCTGCCCGATGGCAGCGAGGAGGGGCACGACGACCTCGGGCTCCCGGTACACCGGCACGATGACCGTGTAGACGGGCAGCTCGTCCGCGACGATGCCGCGTGCCGCGGCATCGTCGACTCGCACCATGGGGGAAGCCGAAAGGGCATGCCGCATCAGCAGGAGGCGGTAGCCGACGGCGAGGAGGTAGACCGCTACGGCAACTGCGACGAGCACGAGCACGGTGACGGCGAGATCGGCCACGATAGCCGTCAGAAGCAGGCCGGCGATGATGACGAGCCCCAGACGCTGGCCCCGGCTGAGGCTGGTGGCGGCGGAAAGCTGGGGCTCCCGCGAGCGCAGGCCGTTGACGCTCTCTTCGAGGCGAGGGTCACGACTCGCCAGCGTCCGGGCATCGCCGGTTCTCGTGAGAGGGGCGGTGAAGCCGGTGCCAGGGTTCGGGACCGTTGTGCAGCGCCACGAGGAGGAAGACGAGGCAGTCATCGCTTCGACCCTGGCGGGAGCGCCGGGGCTGCAGACTGCGTTGCGCCGCTGGTTGGGGAGCTCGAAGCTCCCGTGCTCGCCTGGCCCCTGACCAGGGCCTGCGCAAAGCCGACGAGGAACTGCCGTGTCTGCTCAGCCGGTGCGTTCGTCAGCTCCGACGTGGTCGTCGCCCGGGCTGCGAAGCCCGCGGCGGGGTTCGCGAATGCCGGCGCGCCAGGCGGCGCGACCTGCACCTCCGCCCCATCGATCATCATCAACACCACCCGCTCGTAGCGGGTCTTGCCACCCGGTCCCGCGACTGGCCAATGCCAGTAGAGGGTGGTCCAGTTGCTGTGCAGCTTCGGGTGGTCGTAGGTGATCAGGCTGGCCGTGATGCCTGCGCCCAGGTCGGCGGTTCCCAGCTCCTGAATCTTGTAGCCGTGGAAGTTGTAGCAGGCCTCCACCCCGTACACGGACAGGCTGTGAAGGTCGGGAGTGGAGATGACGTCGGCGATGACGGGGGCGGAGGAACGAAGCTGCGAAGCCGGATGGGCACTGTTGTCCAGGTAGAGGAACCGCTTCCAGGTGGAGGTCTCGCCGAAGAATCGCAACCCCGCGGTGAAGGACGCCGACTGTGTCACTGACCAGCCTGCGAGCTTGCCCTGACTCTGGGAGAAGCCCACGAGGCGCGGCTTCCCGAGCTCACTGGCCACCAGGCCATAGCGGGCAAGGCCGGAGTTGGCGACGCCAAGCGTCGCTGCAGTCAGCGCGAGGAGGACGAGGGCGACCCGCGCGTCCGGGACGGCACGACGGACGTGCTCGCTCCCACCCCCGGCCGCTCTCGAGGCATGCTCCCCGTCCACGGTGTTTGCAGAACGGCCCCTTCCCCGAATGTGCAGTCCGAAGACCGGCATCGCGAGGATCATCAGGGCAACGCCGAGATTGAAGACGACGAGGCCGATGTAGGGATGGAAGCTGTCGATGGCGGCGTGCTCCCCCCACCGCTGCCCGACGGCGAAGATCAGCAGGATGCGGCCGAGGTTCAGCAGCCAGAGCACCGCGGTGCCCGCCAGCAGCCAGATGGCTTTGGGAAGCCGGCGGCCCTGGACGACCGCGATGAACGCGACACCGACCAGGATGAAGCCGACCATGCCGTTGGCTCCCGAGCAGGCCGACGCGACGCTGACGACAAATTGCCTTCCCGAGTGCGAGATGGCGAAGAGGGACCCATCCCCGCCCCAGACCGGCTGTGCCACGGGGATCCGGCCAACCAGCAAACGCAGCGTCGCGATCGTGACGTCGGTAAACCCTGCCAGCCAGCGGTCGAGCACCGTCGTGTAGGGCAGGGGCCACGCCAGGAGCAGGAAGGCGACGGCGGCCCGCATTCGCCACAGGGCTCGCACCCCGAACACCAGGGCCAGCGTGCCGGCAGCGAACAGAGGGAGCGAGAGCAGGTCGATCCGCCACACCCAGAACATGGTCGACAGACGCTTCGGGAGGGCGTCGGCGATGACCACCGCTCCGGCAATGAGGGGGACGCCCACGATGTAGTCGAGCTGGCGATCGTGGATGGCCGGCTCCGACGCGGAGATCACGCCACGACTGGCCGCCATCGCCAGGGCGATGAACGGAACCAGTCCGAGGTAGGCCAGGGGCGAGTCGACGCCCAGATTGCGCACCAGCGTGGAGAGCGAGTAGTGGTAGGCAGCAGCCGTGACGACGACGGCCGCCAGGATCCGGGCAGCGGTGCTCGCCCGGCGGATGGGAAGCGGTGCTCCCGCTCCACCGGGCGAGACCGCCAGCGTTGTGCTCATACCGACGAGAGCCGGTTTCCGAAGAAGCCTCCCTGCCTCAACGTCCACCTCGCCGGGGGGTGGCGCCACGACGGCGCACGAACAGGATCGCCCCCCCGAAGAGCGCTGCTGCCGACAGGGGGAGCAGCAGCGCGACCCGGGACTCGGAGACAACCGGCTGCGGGGCCCGGCACCGGGCCTGGGCGATGACCACGTCCTCCCCGAGGGCCGTGACGTGGACAGCATTCCGGACCAGCTCGCCGCTGGAGTTGGTCGTCGTTTCGTTCACGATCACCGTGGCGGCACCGACGGTGAGATGGAAGTTCTGTGCGGCGATCGCCTGACCATTGACGGTGGCCAGCGACGAGCTCGTGGCTCCGTCGGTACAGGTGCTCGACGCGGCCGTGATCTTCACGCCGACGACATTGGCCTGGACCACCGATGCCTGGCTGGCCGTCCCGGAGCATCGGGCGTCGAGCACCGAAGCCGTCACAGAGCCCGAGCCCACGCTGGCGAGGCTCAGGCTCTGGGGAGGCCCACACGAAACGTTGGGGGTCGCCGGTATGGTGAGCAGCGCACCGGTGGCGATGATGCCGGTGGCTCCCGATGTCTCGGTCGTGACCTGCGCCTCGGCCGGGACTGCGCTCATCAGCAGCAGCCAGCATGCTGTCGCCCCGGCCAGGATGAGCCCGCCAGCGCGCCACCGGTCGCCGCCCTCCGCACGTCGGGCGGACCTGTTTCGTCTCATCGCCTCGGCTCCTTGTCGTGGTGTGGCGGGGATGGTGCGGCTGGGTGTGGCGGGTGGGTCGGTGCGGTGTCAGTTGCCTGCTGAGACGGCGCCACGGCGGCGCACGACCACGAACGTTGCTCCGAGGAGCACGGCCGCCGACAGAGGGAGCAGCGCTGCGATGTGCGACTCAGGGACCACCCCCTGCGGGCCGGCCACGCAGAGCGCGAGGGTGTGGACATTGGTCCCGGGCGTGGCCTGCCCGCCTGCCTGGACGACGGCGCCCCATGAGCCGGGGTTGAGGGCTCCGTTGCCGAGGGGTGACCCGGTTGCGTCGCTCGGGTAGCTCCCTCGGAGGTGCACGCCCTGCTGGGGCGTGGCGCCACCCACGTCCACGCTGACGCCTCCGTCGAGCAGCGTGCCCGAGGCGCAGGCAACGGTGGAGGTGGTGAAGGTGCTTGCGGCCTGCGGCCCCGCCAAGTCGGCACGGGCGACCTGGGTCTGGACCGTGGCGTCGGTCGAGCACACGGCGAAGGCGGTGGTGACCTGCGTCGCTGGATTCGGCGCCCCCGCAGAGCCATAGGCCGACCAGGAGGTTGGGTTCTGGTCACCGTTGGCCGACGCCACGCCCGCCGAGTTGCTCGGATAGCTGGCGATGGGCTTGAAGCTCGGCTCGGAAGGAGGTGTCCCGAGGGCGCCCCCCCCGACGAGACTCGTCCCGGACGGGCAGGAGGCCGTCGCGATCAGGGGAGGGCTGCCCTGGGCGGCGACGCCGGAGACGGATCCAGTCTCCACCACCGTGTGGGCAGGTCCTCCCGTCGAGCACATGGCGAAGCTCGTGACCTGGTCTCCGGCCTCCGATTGCCCGCCGAACCCTCCGACGGCGGTCCAGAAGCTGGGATCCGTCCCGCCGTTGGTGACCGGGTTGCCGCCGGAGTCGCTGGGCATGGTCCCGTTGACCTTGAGACCGTTGCCGGGTGTTGCCGTGTCGGCGGCCCGGCCGACCTCGATGCCGCCTCCGATGAGCGTGGTGCCGGACGGGCACTGGGCAACGGCGTTGGTGGCGGTGCCCGCTGCGTTACCCATGGGCTGGGTGGCAGTCGCCACCTGGGTGCTCAGGCTGGCCGCTTCTGCCGGGGGCAATGCCAGCCACACCGTTGCGCACACGGGGATCAACGTCGAAACGAGCGCTCTCCCCGCCTTCAACCTCACGCTGCCGCTACGGATCTCCACAAAGCCCCCCCTTTCCGCCCGTCGATTGGACGGACGTCATGATGACAGAATCCTATCGTCATGCGAGATATTTAGCAGCATGCCAGAGGTCTGTCAACAGGCCTGACACAACTCGAGCTAATCAGGGGATAGAAAGGATCTGCACGTACCGGGCGTTCTCAGGTGCTCCTGCTCGGTGCCAGGAGAGTTGGCTGGAATACCATCAGGTCGGTAGAATTCCCGGCCATGGCAGGGTCTTGAAGTTACTGAATCAGCGCAGACCTACGGCCTGCGAGAGAGGCACACCAAAAGGGGGGAACCTTGTGAATGTCTCGAGAAGGATCCGATGCATCGTCGCCGCCGCCTGCTTGACGATGCTGGCCGCGGCCTGCGGGAAGACGACGACCTCGACCCCAAGCTCAACCTCGAGTGCCTCGGCAACGCCGACCCTCTCGGGCTCGGCGAACGTCTTCGCGGCAGCCTCCCTGACGTCGGCGTTCAACAAGATCATTGCGGACTTCACCGCCGCGCACCCCGGGGTCAAGCTCACCCCGAACTACAACGGGTCCGACACGCTGGTGGCGCAGATCAAGCAGGGCGCGCCTGCGGACGTCTTTGCGAGCGCGGACACGACGAACATGGCCAAGCTCACGAGCGCAGGCCTCGTGCCGACGTCGACGGTCCACATCTTCGCGAAGAACAAGCTCCAGATCATCGTGGCCAAGGGCAACCCGAAGGGCATCAAGACCCTCGCCGACCTCGCCAAGCCGGGGGTCGCCGTCGTCCTCGCGGCCCCAACCGTTCCCGCGGGCAAGTACGCCGCCCAGGCCATGGCGACGGCGGGGGTGACGGTCACCGCAAAGTCGTTGGAGACGTCGGTGACGGCCGTGGTCCAGAAGGTTGCCCTCGGTGAGGCGGACGCCGGCATCGTCTACGTGACCGACGTGGCCGCGGCGGTGGCGCAGCACGAGAACGTCGACGGCGTGGACATCCCGACGCCCCCCAACGTCGTGGCCACCTATCCGATCGGGACCGTGAAGGCTGCCCCCAACCCGACCCTTGCCACCGCATTCGAGGACTACGTGCTCTCCCCTGCCGGCCAGGCGGACCTGGCCAGCTTCGGATTCCTCCCGCCCAGCTAGAACATTCGGCTCGTCGCTTGGAGTGGGTGGCCGAGAATCTTCTTTGGGTATTTAAGCATCAATAGCATGCTTATTCACCCAAAGAAGATCTCCAGCAGCCTCGACCTCCTCGCGAATCCCGAGGTGCGGCGCCATCGATTACCTCGTTGGAAGAAGCTCTGGTCGGCTACCACCATCGATACCTGCGCTTGGTGCGCCTGCCGTATCGGCGGGCACCGGGATCGTCTGGCCGCCGACGACGATCGTCCCGGTCGCCGTGCCGTAGGCAATCGTGTGGATCTTCACGCCCGCCTGCCTGGCCGCGGAGGCACGGCGTGGTGGACGAAGACCGCGTCGCAGGCCGCCTGCAGGGCGGTCAGCGTCGCGGTGGACAGTACCGGCTCGGCTTCCGGGGCGTGCACACTCATGCGCCGTGCGATCTCGGTCTCTTCCTCGTAGGAGGGGTGCTCGACCATGAGCTGCATCAAGAACCTGTCCCGCTGCGCCTCGGGCAGGGCGTAGACGCCCTCCGACTCGATGGGGTTCTGGGTGGCCAGCACGAGGAACGGACTGGGCACCTGACGGGTGTGGCCGCCGATCGAGACCTGTCGCTCGGCCATCACTTCGAGCAGGGCCGACTGCACCTTCGCCGGGGCCCGGTTGATCTCGTCCACCAGGACGACGTTGGCGAACACCGGCCCCCACTCGATGTCGAACTCCTCACGGGACGGCCGCCAGATGCGGGTCCCGACGATGTCCGCCGGCACAAGGTCGGGCGTGAACTGGAGGCGGCTGAAGGTGCCGCCGATGACCCTGGCCACCGTCGACACCGTCAGGGTCTTGGCGAGGCCGGGAACGCCCTCGATCAGGCAGTGGCCCCTCGCGAGCAAGCACACGAGGGTCCGCTCCACCATGCGGTCCTGACCCACGATCACCCGCTTCACCTGGAAGACGGCGTCCTCGAGCAGGGCCGCGGCGGCGGCGACGTCTGATTGGGGCGTCGGGGCGTCGTGCATGGTCTCCTCTCTGATCGGTCGGTCGGCATCGGTTGTGCTCGGCGCCGGAGGTCGGCGACCAAAGTCGATGGTGCACTCCCCCGCTGAGCACCAGCACGCCGGACCTGTGGACGGGCTGAGAGGCATCCGATCAGCCCGTTCTCAGGCAATGCTCAGGTGGGACCCAGAGGAAGGCCTCAAACTCGTCCACATGGCGAGCAAAGACGCGGGTGGGCCGAGGGGCGGGCAGGCCCCACCGGGTTGGTACCCCGATCCCTGGTACCGGGGCCAGCGAAGGTTCTGGGATGGCCAGGCCTGGACGGCCCACGCCTTCCCCGAGGACCTCAGCCACGGCGCCACCGTGGGACCTGGCCCCGGTGAAGCGGGCGCCGCCTGGCCGCCGCCGACCGTCGGTGTGCCCGGGGGCGGACCGCCACCGCCCGCTTGGTGGGCGCCCGCCGCCGCCGAACCCGAACCCTTCTCCCGCCCGCCCGACGTCGCCCCGCCCATGTCGACGCCCAACTCGAGCGCCTCGCAGCCCACCGCCCCTGGACCGGGTTTCACGCCTCCGGCCGTCCCCTCCGACCCGTCGGCATCCGTGCTCTCTGGGCTCGTCCTCCGGCAGGCCGAGGTGGGGGCAACCGAGACCGTCGCTCCCATCGACGGCGGAACCCAGGTCGCCGGTGGGGCGACCCTGGACCTGTGCAACGGCACGTTCCCAAGTGAGTCGCTGCGCACCGCCCGCCTGCAGGTTGCGGCCGCCGATACCCAGGGTACGGAGGTGCTCAGCACGGAGGCGGTCCTGTACTCGACGCCGGCTGAGGCCGCCCAGGCGTTGTCCGAGCTCAAGTCCACCGCCGCCAGTTGTCCCGCCTCGCCGGTGGTCAGCCCCGTCGGCGAACCCACGCTCCAGACGCATTTCAATGCAGCGCCAGACGGCTCGTGGCCCCAGGTTGCGACGGTGGACCGCGTCGCCTTTGACTTCGTGGCGACGGACGCGTCGGGGCAGTCCCACCACATCATCGCCGTCTACCTCCGGCGGGGCCGGGCACTGATGGGCGTCTACTTCCCGCAACCCGACGGGACGCAGGCGCCGGTGGACGGCCAGACCACCATCGCCGGCATCGTCAACGTCTTCGCCACCCGGATGGCAAACCTGGCCGCCAGTACGGTCAACGGGGGGTGACCTCAGGAACCACCCCGGTCCGTGCCCCTCGCTCACCGGCCGCCCGGGGGCCGGGGGAACGGATTGTGAACACTCCCTGAACGCTCGGCCAACAGATGGGCAGGGACCAGAATCCTGTCAGGTGCCTGAATCCCTTGGGGCCGGGCCGCCGTAGTAACCACCGAGGGCGGCAAATCGGCCGCTCCAGTCAAGCAGGGAGGTGGCTATGGCGGCACGATCCGCACACGCGCGCGGCGGGAAGCGAGGGCACACCGCACCCCGGCGCATGGGCATCGCAGCATTGACCGCGGGCATGATCGGCATCCTGAGCGCGGCACCGGTCTGGGCGGCGCTGGCCCGGCAGGGCGCAGGAGCCGATGGAGGTGCAGCCGGCACCAAGGTCAACCAGACCAACCTGGTCTCGGACCTGTCCACCGTCGGTGCCAGCATTGTCGACCCCAATCTCAAGAACCCCTGGGGCCTGGCCCTGAGCCCGTCGTCCCCGCTGTGGGTGGCGAACAACGGAACGGCGACCGCCACTCTCTACTCCATCGGGCCGGGTGGGGCGACCGTCACCGCGGTACCCCTGGTCGTCGGAATCCCGGGGGGCGATCCGGCCAACGGCGTCAGCCCCGCCCCGACCGGGCAGGTGTTCAACCCGACCAGCAGCTTCGGCGGCGCCCGGTTCATCTTTTCCTCCGAGTCGGGCCAGATCACCTCGTGGAAGCCCTCTGATGGGGCCACCGCCGAGTTGGACTTCACCTCCCCGACGGCCGTCTACAAGGGTCTCGCCATCGCCAGCGGGCCCGCCGGCACCCTGCTGTACGCATCGAACTTCCACGACGGCACGATCGATGTCTTCGACACCAACTTCCACAAGACCGAGCCGGCGGGCTCCTTCACGGATCCCTCCCTGCCGGATGGCTACGCCCCCTTCGGCATCCAGGAGGAACACGGCCTGATCTACGTGTCGTACGCCAAGCAGGACAGCGCAGCCCACGACGACGTCCCCGGGGAGGGCCACGGGTTCATCGACATCTTCACGGTCGACGGGTTCCTCGTGAAGCGGCTGGCCTCGCGCGGCACGCTCAATTCCCCCTGGGGCATGGCCATCGCCCCGGCAGGCTTCGGGAACGTTGCCGGCAAGCTGCTCGTCGGCGACTTCGGTGACGGGCACATCAACGTGTTCGACTCGATCTCCGGCGAGCCTGCCGGGCAGCTTCGGGACGCCAGCGGCAGGCGCCTCATCATCGACGGCCTGTGGGGCCTGAAGCCGGGCACGGCATCGACCGGCGGCGCATCCACGGTTTTGTTCAGCGCCGGGATCAACGCCGAGGCCGACGGGCTTGTCGGAGCGCTCACGGCGGCCGGATGAACCGCAGGACCCCAACCGACACCCCAACGATCCAACCGACCCCCACCGACAAGGAGATTCGCCACCATGACCGAGCAAGCTCCCGCGGCCCTCCATGAGGCCGCACCACCCGAGACCCGCCGGTCCAGACCCGGGATGGCGACCATGCTGTCGGTGATCGCCCTGATCGCCTCGGTGGTCGCCATCGGTCTCAGCGCCCGTACGAAGTCCGTCACCGCCGCGAGCGCCGTGCCGAACATTGCGGTGGTCGAGAGGGACTTCACGATCCAGGCCACCCCTCCCACCGTCAAGGGCGGCCTCGTCGACTTCACCGTCGCCAACGCCGGGCCCTCCGCCCACGAGTTCCTCATCTTCCGGGCGGATCAGGCCCCCGACGCGCTTCCCACGGGCAGCGACGGGCGGGTGGACGAGTCGGGCGACCAGATCACGAAGGTCCTCGACAGCGGGGACAACATCGCACCGAACGGCTCCAAGGTCTTCCACGCGGCGCTGACCCCGGGGAGGTACGTGATGGTCTGCAACCTGCCCGGCCACTACCAGGCCGGCATGCACGAAGCGTTCACGGTCCATTGACCTGACGCACGAGGCGAGCCGCGAGGTTTGGTGAATATTCGTTCCCACCCAACGAAAAAACGTCAAGCCTCGCGGGTGTCGCCGGGGACCTCGGAGAGGGCCGAGGGTCAGAGACCTGGACTGCGGGTCCCTTTCCATACGAAGCGAGCCAGTTCTGCGTCGGACATGCCGGGCAGGCCCGATCCCGTTGCACGGAAGGTGTCGGCCTGGCGGAGCGTGGCGCAGGTCACCACGGGAGTGGCGGGCATGGCGGGCGCATAGATCTCAAGCGTGCGCTCGAGATGGCGCCGTTCGAGGCCCGCTATGCCGCAGTCGAGGAGGGCTTCCACTGCCCGGACGTCGTTGTGGCTCAGGAGATCCTGGGCTGCTCCCAGGGCTGCCACGAGACCCGCCAGGGCCCGGCGGTCCTGCTCCGCAAACACCTTCGAGGCGACCAGGGCATGGACCTGCGCCACCCGGACCGGCGCGGCGCCGCCACGGGAGCCGTGGACCACGAGGACCCCGCCGCCGTCTACGAGTGCCCGCTCCAGGTAGGGAGTGTGGGCGTAGAGCCCGTCGACGTCGCTGGCCGCAAACGCCGGGTTCTGCTCGGGGCCGGTGAGTGTGACGAGCTCCAGGTCCGAGGCCCCGAGCCCGGCCCACGCACAGAGCGCCCGCAGGCGATCCGTGGGGCCCGGCGCCACCCCGATCCGCAGGCCGCGCAGGCAGCGAACCGCCTCGGCGACCGGCAGGCCGGCTGTGATCCCCTGCCGGGCGGCCGCACGCCGGGTCAGCACAACGTTGAGCGGGTCGTTGCGGAGCAGGTTGGCGCACACGACGACGGGGCACCGGTCTGCGATCAGGCGCAGGTACAGCGGGGGCGGCAGGATGCCGACCTCGGCCACCCCCGCCCGGAAGGCGATCGGGGCGTCGAGCGGCTCGGCGGCCACGGCGACGTCAATGTCAAGGCCCTCTGCGGCGAACAGCCCTCCCGCCAGCGCCACCCAGAAGGCCATGAACTGTGGGTTCCAGCTCGGCAGGACCATGC
>WNGI01002789.1_pt1 | contig 18672 bp, 14 predicted proteins | sample 5400621 | NCBI WGS metagenome assembly WNGI01 (sample SAMN13153374, study PRJNA577476) | soil metagenome | isolation source: 20 cm soil or saprolite under Garry oak tree replicate 1 | place: USA:California | collected 2016-06-15
GACCGGGATCGCTGCCGGAATAGCGGAACATCTCCGGCGCGGGAACAGTACGGACGTGTGGCGGCAGCGCTTGCCCTGGACGGCTCGACGGTGAGACATCCGTCACCGCGGCGGTGTTACCGTGATAAGCCGTCTCGGTGACGATGAAACCCGCGCCTCCGGTGGCTGCTTGCGCAATTCGCAGCGCAAGGTCGTTGGCCTCGCTCCCGGTGCATGTCAGAACCAGGCGGTCGATTGCATCGGGGAATGTCGCGAGCAGCCGTTCCGCGTACAGATCGACAACGTCGTTCAGGTAGCGCGTGTGGGTGTTAAGGAGACTTACCTGTTTGCAAATCGCCTCAACGACACGCGGGTGCGAATGCCCAACCGACGGGACGTTGTTGTAGAGGTCGAGATAGCAGCGGCCGTCCGCGTCATACATCCAGACGCCCTCGGCGCGCTCCATGCGCAACGGCTCCTGATAGAACAATACGGAGGCCGAACCGAAGGAACGCAACCGCCGTGCGACGGCGTCGCGTAGCTCGGCGCTCATGGCTGGCGCGTTCTTTTGATCGAAAGCGTTCAGTGCCAGAATTTCCTTTTCATGCGGCATCTGCGCCTTCCTCATCGGCCTCCCGCAGGCCCACCGGAAGGCCACAGGTCGCTCTATCGACTACCCAATACCTTGCGACGATGTGGGAATTTCCACAATATGAAGATGCCCTGAGCAACAACTTGCAGGAGCGTCAGCCGAATGCCGATCGACACCAGATCCATTGCTGAATTGGACGGTTCATGACCGAATTTCTGCGGTCAATGTGCCCAGAGCATGAGCAGAATGCCGCACAAAGTTTGAGGGAAGTGCCACAAATTTATTGTAGACATCCAAATCTCGCTGCGAAAGGATTGCGTGTGGCGAGAACCCGGCTCGGTCGGCACCATTCCGAAGGATGCGTTAATGAATAGCGAGCGGCTCCCGGTGCCCAACGCTGCGCCCGCGGAAAAGCGGCCTCCGAGGAGACAAGAAGGCGACCGCTTTTCAAAGCTTGGACGCCACCAACACATCATCTCGCAACTGACAGCAGCCCCGACCCTCCGCGCCTCCGAACTCGCCGCGGCCCTCGGCGTCTCGGGCGAAACGATCCGGCGAGACCTGATGGAATTGCAGGAGCACGGACTCATCAACCGCACCTACGGCGGTGCGTCCCGTCCTTTCGCCCTTGAGCCATCACTAACCGATCGCAGAGCGATCATGATCGCCGAACGCGAAGCGATCGCGTCTGTTGTCGCAAGTCTCGTCCTGCCCAATGAAGTCCTGATGCTTGGCGCGGGGGCAACAACTTTTCACGTCGCGCGGCGACTGGCGGCTCGGGTCCAGGACATTACCGTCATCACCCACGACTTCGCGATCGCAGCGGCACTGGGGACGAATTCGTCTATTCGTGTCTTGTGCTGTCCCGGCCGGTACAATTCCGCCGAGGGTTACGTTTTCGGTACGCAGACAATTGCAAGCATCAATAGTTACGAAGCCAACCGCGCCATCATCGGAGCAACGGGAATCGGCGGACGGGGTGTCAACGACGCGGATGACGAAGCCGGCGCCATCTACGGCGCCATGGCGAAGCGAGCAGCCGAAGCGATAGTTGTCGCCGATCATACCAAGTTCGAACAGCGCGCCCTGACCGTCTTTGCGCAATGGACCGATATCGACCGTCTAGTCACCGACCACCAGCCTGAAGGCGCGCTGGCGACGGCGCTTCGTGAGGCTGGAACGGAAATTCTCGTCGCCCCAAAGTAGGAAAGGCCAAGGCAATGGCAGCTCTTTCAACCCTTGCCCCGCAAGCAGATCACGCCATTGAGGATACTGACCCCGGTTTCCTCGTGTCGCAGAAAATCCATATCGGCCGCCTCGAGCTCGACATCGTAGCCGCCGATCGGCCTTTCATGCGGAACTGGGAACGCATCGATCGCGTGGATGAAGCCTCCTATGTGCTCGCTTTCCCTCTCATCGGAAGCTTTGCTTTCAGTCAAGATGGCAGAATGGGAATCGCGACGGCCGGCGAATATGTTCTCCTCAACGAACTCGCATTCTACGAATTGTCGTCGGATGGAACAGCCCGCCTGCTGATGATGCGTATTCCCGCGTGCGAACTCCGCGGACGTGTGGTGTCCGTTGAAGATCATGTGAGCCGCCACTTCAAGGCAAATGAACACATGACCCATCTGCTGCTGGGACTGGTGACAAGTGTTGTGGACTTGTTTGTCGATCGCTCACCTCCAAATCCCCAGGCCCTCGCAACCGAGATCGTCAGTTTCGTCGCCCTGACCATTGGAGCCGAAGACCGGGGCGCGGCGACCGACGTGCGAAATGCCCGCTATCATTTGCGCCGGCGGATCGTAGACTTCATCGAGAAACACTTAAGCGACCAGAATCTTTCGCCAAAAAAGATTGCTGCCAGCAGCCGCATCTCGCTGAGCTACCTCTACAGCCTGTTCAATGACGACGACACGACCGTGGGTCAGTTCGTCCAGGTGAAGCGGCTGCAGCGAGCTTACGAAATTCTCGTCGGAGACCCGAAGGGGCATCGCACCGTATCGGAGATCGCCTATGAGGTCGGCTTCAAGAACGTTTCCCATTTTTCCCGCACCTTCAGTCGTCACTTCAGAATCCCACCTCGCGACGCTCGAAAACTCAGCCGCGATTCGATTCCGGCGGTCGGCTCTGCTTCCGCCCGCGCCAAGACAACCCTGGCGCCAAGGTCCCTGACATCCGGGGGCCGCTTCGATCTGTCGCGCTGGAATGCGAACAAGCGCCGGTCGTTGTACGAAGCCGTATAAATACCGAGCGTCTCTATCGACGCGTCGCTGCCCGGCGGCACGCGCTCCTGCCTTTGCGGAGATATCATTGGTTGAGAACAAAGATAGTCTGTCTGACAACGAACTGGCCGACTTCTTCGACTACCTCGCGGATGCGGCACGAAGCATTGCGCTGATGTATTTTCGCTCCAACCTCGATTTTGAGCGCAAACAGGATCTTTCGCCTGTCACGATCGCGGATCAGGCTATTGAGCATGAACTGACGCGGTTGATTGCCGCCCGCTTTCCTGGCCACGGGATTTTGGGCGAAGAGACTGGATCGACGCCGGGCGAGCGATATACCTGGTATCTCGATCCCATCGACGGAACCAAGAGTTTCATTTCCGGAATGCCGCTGTTCGGGACCTTGGTTGCTCTCGCAGATGAGGAAAATGGCTCCGTGGTGGCGGGCATGATCGACATGCCGGCGCTGGCCGAACGCTGGTATGGAACGCCGGACGGCACCATGTTCAACAACGCGCCCGCCAAGGTAAGTCGTGCGAAGAAACTGGAGAACGCGCAGATTTACACCTCGTCGCCCGATTTTTTTTCGCAGCAGGATTGGGCGCGCTATGATGCCCTCAGCCGCAAGGCGATGTTTCGGCGGTTCGGAGGTGATTGCTACCAGTACGGATTGCTGGCGTCGGGCTATTGCGATCTGGTCGTCGAGACGTCACTGAAGTCATTCGACTTTATGGCGCTCGTTCCCGTCGTCGAGGGAGCGGGAGGCGTCATAAGGGATTGGGACGGATGGCCCTTGACGCGCGACTCTGACGGACGCGTCGTTGCGGCTGCAAACGAAGCTTTGCTTGATCAAGCGCTGGCAATCCTTGGCCGCTGAAACTGGTCGCGGCTTACCGCGACCAGGCCGTTCCGGCCTCACACCATCAAACCATGCGCAGCCAGCTTTCCCACCGCGGATCATACATCACATCACGCGCACGCATGTACTTCCATACTCCGTATTTCTGATAGTCGAAGTCCCAGTCCTTCAGCTTGCGATTGACGACCGCCCAAGAGGCCCATTTGATGTCCGCTAGCGCACGGTTGATGGTCATACGCGCTGCCATCTGCGGACTCACCGAGCCCAGATATTGCTCGGTCAATCTCAGCGACAATTGCTCATCGAAGAACATCTCGGCGAACAGCACGCCGAGTTCATAGCTGCGCTCGTTGTTCGATGCGAACTCGTAGTCGATCAGCCGCATCGGCTTGGGGGTGGAGCTCGAATCCGCGCTGATGAGGAAGTTTCCAGGCATCGGATCATTGAAGCAAGGCACAAGATCGAGACCTGAGGCCATGAAGGCGGCCTTCGCTTGACGGTATCGACGCATGATCCACGGCATGTCGAGTGGAAAATGCGAGCACAGTTCGCGACCCTGTTCGACGTGTTCTTCGATCATGTCGAAGATCGTCTTGGTGATACCCAATTTCGGCCCGGCGTGGAGCCGACGGTAAAGTCCGAGAACATCGGACTGGATCGAGGGATCACCGAAATCTCCATTGGTGCAAGCCCGGTAGCCCTCGAGGAATTCGCTGACCTCTAGACCGTCCTGCGCGTCGAAAAAAATAACCTCGGGGCCAATTCCAGCGGCGTGGGCGTTGCGCGCGGCCTCATTCGCCACCACGCGGTCGATGAACATCTCCGAACCTTCGCCGGGCACCTTGACGAAATATCTTCGCGTATCGCCGGCAATTTCGACCAGCCAGTTTTGATTCATCAAACCGCCGACGAGCGACGTGTAACTTGCGTTTTTGCCTCGCCACAACGGGATACGCCCGACCGCCTGTTCGAGATTACGTTCGTGGATCGTACTCGCCTCGCCCAGCGTTCTGCGAATCGTCATGTCATCCTCCGTAACGCTTCGCCGAAGCGGGGCTCGCGCACAGCCATGCTGCATCGCAGGAAACGCCAACTCGCAAATTTGTAGAATTCAAGTGTATTTCGTCGCGATTTGGCGGAGAGAAGCGCTCCGATCAACCCCCACCGCAGGTCGTCCGCGACACCGTAGACCCTGGCTCGATTGAACGCACGCTCGTCGAACGTGCCGGCAATCCGAACGAAAGCATCGCGAGCTTCCGGCTCCTGCGCAAACGCTTCAGCCAGGAAGCTGCCGAGATCCTCCAGCGGATCGGCAGTTGTTGCCCGGTCCCAGTCGATCAAGCGCACTTCGCCGGCGTCGCTGATCAAGATGTTCGATACATTGCCGTCTCCGTGGATGGGTACTGGCACGATGTCTGCGCTCTGCAGTGCCGCGGCGGCGAAGCGCAATTCGTCCACAAGCCATTGCGTGTTGGCCGGCAACTGCGCATTTGCCGATGTTGCGGCCGCGTAGAAGTGCTCGATTTCGTCGAACACGCTCTTGTGTTTGGGCAGAGGTTCTCCTTTCTGGAAAAGGCGGCGCGCGGCAATCACCGCATCGACGATCTTGGGATCGAGCATCCGCTCGAGGGTGCCGACCCGCCAACCGCTGTTGAGATCCTCCATGACGAGAATGCCCGCACTGGAATCGGCCAGGATCACTTTTGGTCCGATGCCGAGATCGGACGCGCGTTGCGCCGCCTCGAACGCACACGGCACGTCGACGTAAAGCGTCGCATCCGTATCCATCACCTTGACGAAAATGCTGTCGCCGCTTGCCTTGTTGGTGACGCGCCAGGGGCCACCATCAACGCCGCGCCAGCTTGGCGACGCCAATATCGGAATCGCAGGCTCAATGGCGCCATCTTCGCCCCAGCCGGGCAGCGCGCAAATGCTGTCCCGGACCTTGCTGAGTTCTGTTTCGAATTCGGTCATGCCATCTTCCAGTTCTTTGCGGTCTCGGACAAAGCGCGATTTCATCGCTGCCTTTTCACGGAAGTTTGGCTGAGATAGATGCAAAAAGGATGCCTCTCGCTCCACCAAATGATGCCCTTGAAAATTGCCGTCTACCCCAATGCCACCGATCTTCGCTATCCCAGTCGGGATCTTGCGAGGCCGCCAACGTCGTGAAGCAGGAGGAACGATGTCCGCTGAAGAACTGGCGAAAATGAGCCTCGCAGACCTTGCCGAGGCCTACGCAAGGCGGCGCCTTTCGCCGGTCGAGGTTATGGAAACGACCCTCGACCACGCCCAAGCCGTCAATCCATTCATCAATGCGTTGTTTAGTTTCCGCCCCGAGCAGGCGATCGCCGGCGCTCGACAATCAGAGGCCCGATGGAAATCGAACGCGCCATTGGGCCCACTCGACGGCGTTCCGATGACGGTAAAGGACAGCGTCGCCATGGTCGGCTGGCCTTATCTTCATGGCATCCGCGCCAACCGCTCACTACCGCCCTCGAATTACGACTCTCCTCCTGCGATAGCCCTGCGCGAGGCGGGTGCTCCTGTCTTTGCCAAGACCACGATGCCCGACTGCGGCCTGATGGCTTCCGGCATCAGTTCTCTTCATGGCATCACGCGCAATCCGTGGGGTCTTGCGTGGAACACGGGAGGGTCGTCGGCGGGTGCGGGGGCGTCAATCGCCGCGGGCGCCGGCTTTGTGTCTATTGGAACCGATATTGCCGGCTCGGTTCGGCTACCGGCGGCCCACTGCGGGCTTGCGTCTTTAAAGCCCACGCACGGACGCGTACCTCATTTGCCAGCCGATACCATGCGTATGGCCGGTCCCATGGGTCGTCGTGTTGACGATATTGCGCGTCTGCTAACCGTATTGACCCGTCAGGACGAACGAGACACGTGGAGCTTCCCGGCCGACAGCACGCAGTATCATGATCGACTTGGCCGCGATCTTAAAGGACTCAGGATAGGTGTACTTGCCGACATGGGCTTCGGGCCAAGACCGGAAGCCGTGGTGCGCGACGCCGTGGAAACAGCCGGCAAGCTTCTCGCCGGAGAGGGCGCGATCGTCGAGCCGTTTGCGTCTCCGATCGACCATGATGCATATGCACCTATCGACCTTTTTCTACAGGTTCGCGGTTTCCTCGAATACAGCGCCCTGCCCTCGCATGAGGACGGCGACATCAATCCATATGTCAGGAAATGGTGCCTCGGTGGCGCCCGCCATTCAGGCGCGGATCTCTATCGGGCTCTCGCCCAGATCGGCAAGATGAAAGCAGCGTTGCTCGCGGCGTTTGATGGCTGGGACTACGTGATCGCGCCGACGCTCCCGGTCGTTAATTTTGCAGCCGAGGAGCCGGGCCTCTCACGGGAGTTTCCGCTGGCTCATACGGTGTTCACCGCGCTATTCAATCAAACCGGCCAACCCGCCTCCACCGTGTGTACCGCGTTTGATGAACGGCATTTGCCGATCGGCGTCCAGGTCATCGGTCACCGCTTTGACGATCTCGGGGTGCTTCAAATCACCAAGGCGCTCGAAACCCTGCGGACCGTGACGATGGATTGGCCGCTAAAGCCGCGGCCGTGACAATTGACGACCACGGAACTGTAACGGCCTTCCCGCCGCCGCCGAAGCTCGCGCCGGTTCCGCCGCTCTCGCATCGGTTCCCGTCAGGCCGCCGCGACGTCTGCTTCCTTGACATCAAGCAGATGACAGGCGACGAGACGCCCGGGCAGATGCTCGAGCAAGCGCGGTGTCTCGACCCGGCAGCGACCAAACACCTTCGGGCATCGCGATGCAAAGCTGCATCCAAGGGGAATGTCGATCGGGCTTGGTGGCTCTCCTTCCAGCAGAAACTCGCCTGCGTTGAAGGGGCTCTCTTCGAGGGTCGGCGCGGCCGACAGTAGCGCCTTCGTATAAGGATGCTGCGGATCGAAAAACAAATCGTGATTGTCCGCAACCTCCACCATCTCGCCGAGATACATCACCGCGATGCGGGTACAGACCTTCCGCACCATTGCAAGATCGTGTGAGATGAACATATAGGTCAGACTGCTCTTTTCCTGGAGCCTGGAGAACAGATCGATCAGCCTGGTCTGCTCGCGCTGGTCAATCGACGACAGCGTCTCGTCAAGGATCAGCAGCTTCGGATCGAGAATCAGGGCTCGCGCGATGGACACGCGCTGGCGCTCGCCTGTAGAGAGCGCATGCGGCAATTCATCGTAGAGGTGAGCGGCCAGACCGACCTCGCTCATGGTGGCGATCACGCGCGCCTTCATGGTGCGGCGCGAGACTTTGCCGCGAATGCGCAGGCTCTCTTCGATCATTCGGCCAACTGTCGTTCGTGGCGGCAGGGCCGTGTAAGGATCCTGCAGGAGCAATTGAAACTCGTTGCGCTTCCTGAGCAGTTCGCGCGGCGACAACCTTGCCAGCGCGGTCCCACTGAGCACGATAGCCCCCTCGTCGGGGACCTCGAGCCACGCCAGCAACCGCGTCAGTGTCGACTTGCCGCAACCCGACTCGCCGACAATTCCGAAATTCTCACGCGGCATGATGTCAAGCGTGACGCCGCGCACGGCCTGGATGTTGCTGTACGTGTTGAAGGTACCGCGCTTGCGCGTCCTGTAAGTGCGATGGACGTTCTTGATCTGCATCAGCGGCGTTTCACCCAAGGCCTTGTGGCGCGCGAGCGGCCCTTCGCTCGTCGACCAGATACGCGGCACACCGCCGATGGCACTCCTGGTGTAATCGGTTTGCGGTTCCTTCAGAAGCGTCCTGAAGGCTTGCTGTTCGACGAACCGGCCGTGGTAAAGTACGGCCGTCCGATTGCCGAATTGGCCGAGGGTGGGAAGCGACGACGATAGATAGATCGTCGCCATCTTGTGGCGCAGGCACAAGTCGTGCAGCAGCGCCACAATCTGCGCTGCAATCGTCACATCCAGCGGCTGAGTGACGTTGTCGGCGATCAGTACGGCCGGTTCAGCGCAAATGGCATCGACGATCATGGCGCGTTGCATCATGCCGCCGGAAAACTTCGATGGATATTCCCAATACCGTTCCTTGGGCGATGGAATCCGGACCTCGCCGAGCAATTGCATGACCCGGTCACGGCAGTCTCGAGGCGTCCATTCCGGCCGGACGCTATGCAATTTCTCGGCGATCTGGCTGCCAACCGGAATAGTCGGGTCGAGCGAACTCTGCGGCTTCGAGCCAATGTAAGCGATGTCGCGCCCAACGCGGAACGTTCCTTTCGCACTCTTCTTGAGAGTATCCTCGCCGGCGAAGATCACGCCGCCGGAGCGATAGCGCAGACTGTCTGGGAGCCAACCGGCCAATGCCCGGCTGAGAACCGTCTTGCCCGCACCGCTTTCGCCGTAAATACCGAAGATTTCGGAAGCATTCAGGCGAAAACTGATGCCCTCGAGGATCGGCGCAGAACCTTCAGTCAACGGTCCCACGGTCAAATTGTCGACTTCGAGAATCAGCGGAAGATCCATCTCAAAGGCCTCCGTAAATCCGGTTGCGCGCCTTCTCCAATGCCGAACCCATCAGATTGATCGAAGTCAGCGCGACCGCAAGGAACACCCCTGGGCTGGTGGCGATCCACCACGCATTGATGAGGTACTTGCGCGAGTCGGCGATGATACTACCGAAGCTCGGCGTCGGCGGCTGGACGCCAAGCCCGAGAAAACCGAGAATCGCTTCGAAAATCATCATGCGCGCGACGTCGAGCACGGCGACAAAGGCGATCGGCGGCAGAATGTTCGGCGCCGCGAACAGCAGCAGGATGCGCCAGTCGCCGGCCCCGAGAACACGAAGGCCGCGAACATATTCCAGACCGCGCTCGGTCACGGCGGCGCTTCGAGCGACGCGTGCATAGAGCGGCCAACCGGACAATGCCAGGACGATGATGATGGTGGGAACGGTCGGACGCGATACGCCGAGGATTGTGATCGCCAGGATGATCATCGGAACCGACAATTGCGCGTCGGTGATCCGCATGACGATCGTATCCCACCATTTTCCCTTGAAACCCGCGAATAACCCCAGACCGCAGCCCATGATAAAAATCAGGACAACCGTAACGATGCCGATCATTAGTGAGTAACGCAGGCCGATAAGGCAACGCAACAGCATGTCCCGACCGAGTTGGTCGGTACCGAGCGGATGGCTCCATATCCAATTATCGCCCAGGAATAGCGGTGGCAGGAACTTGTCTTTCACGACCATCTTGGTCGCGCTCATGGACGTCATTTCGGGATAGATCACCGAAGCCAACAGCAGGGCAACGAAGATAAAGAAGCCGATCCGGAAGCTTTTCATCCGCCATGCAGCGCCGAGGATCCGTTGATTGACGCTCTGCGTCTTGCGCGCCGTCTCTGGTTCCATCGCGACGATTGTGGTTGCTGTCATTTCACAGCTCCACCCGGGGGTCGATCATGTAGGCCACCAGATCGACGATGATATTCACGAATACGAATACAGCACTGGTGGTGATCGCGATGCCCTGAATGACGGGGAAATCGCGGCCGACAACCGAGACCACGGTCAGATTTCCCAAGCCGGGATAGTCGAAGATGTATTCGATGACGAGAACGCCGCCGATCAGGGTGGAAAGCTGAATACCGAGCAGGTTGACGAGCGGTACGGCAGCGTTGCGCAGCGCATGAGCGTAAACGATGCGCCGCCGCGAAAGGCCGCGCACGCGCGCCTCATCGATAAACGAAGCCTGCATCACCTGGCCGAACGACGTTGTCAATGTACGAATGATGAAGGGCGCGATCTCAACCGCCAGCACCAACGCCGGCAGCAGCGTGTAGGAAAATCCCTGATAGCCCAGTGCCGGCAGTAGTTTAAGCTTCACCGAAAGGAACAGGATGAGCACGATACCGAGCCAGAAGTTCGGAATCGAGACGAACAGCGACTGTACGGCGAAGGCAAGCGTGTTTTGCCACCCATCCTGATGCAATCCTCCGGCGATCCCGATCGGAAACGAAATAAGCAGCGCAAACAACAACGCCATGCCACCTAATTGCAGGGTGAAAGGGAGGCGCTCAAGGATTTGGTCGATGACCGGCGCCATGTCGGATTTGGTTGGATCGATATATTGGCCGCCTGTCGCGATCATCCCGCTTCGAGGGCGAAGGTACGATTGCCCGAGGTCGCCTCGCAGCAGTCCTCCCATGTAACGGGCATATTGCACGATGATCGGATCGCGAAGACCCATCTTCGCCGCCACTTTCTCCACGACTTCCGGAGGCGCCATTCCCCCCACGATCAGACGCACGGGATCGCCGGGAACAACCCGCAGTAGCGTGAAAATGATGAACGAGGTGATGCAGACGATCAGAAACCCTTGCGCGATCCGCTTGAGGAAGAATTCGAGAATCAGCATCGGGAGTCCTGGTCGGCGGATAAAAGGAGAAGTGGCCGGCGGCGGACGTGCCCCGGCCTGGCTCTTCGCCCGTCGGTCAGACCAGCGTTGCCTTGGTCATGTCCTGCATTCCGTTGGGGTAGATGTAGAGCCCCTCCAGCTTCTTGCTGTAAGCGTGAATGAAGACCGACGTGAACAGCGCCAGCGCAGGCGCCTTCCTGGCGATGGTCGGCAGCGTTTCGGTTTGCAGTACCTTCTTGCGCTCTTCGAGCGAGGTGGCGTTGCGTTCCTTGTCAAGCACCGCGTCGATTTCCGGATCGACGATTCCGCAGATGCGCTTCGACGAGGAGTGGAAATGGGTACGCAGCACCAGATCGGGTTCCGGCGAACCGGTGCACCAGCCGCAATCGATCATGTGGCCTTCGCCGCCGCCGGCCTTGTCGTACAGCAGATTGCCCCACGCCGCGACTTCCAGCGTCTGCAGGTTCACCTTGAAGCCCTGCTCCTGCAGCATGCCGGCGATCAGCTCGGCATATTCCTTGGTCTTGGGATAGAAGCCAACCGACGTATAATAGGTTAGTTCCGGCAGGCCATTTCCTTTTGGGAAACCCGCGTCGGCCAGCAATTTCTGCGCCTTGCCCGGATCGAATTCCGGATAGTCCGCGACCTCGGTGTAACCAAATTTGACCGGAGAGATGTGGGCCTTCGAATAGGTACCGGATACGCCGAGGATCTCGAGGACCTGCTTGCGGTCGATCGAGTGACAGGCCGCAAGCCGCAGACGCGGATCGTCGAACGGCTTCTTCGAGCAACGGAAGAACAGATACTTGTTCTCCACCGAGACTGCTTTGTGGATGTTGAAGCGCACATCCTTCGATATGGTTTCGACCTGCTCCTGCTCCAGACGTTCGATGATATCCGCCTCACCGTTGAGCAGCGAAAGCGTCCGCGTCGTGGTGTCGCCGACAAAGCGATATTCGACGCTCGGGATCTTCGCCGCGCCGAGAAAGAACTCGGGATTCGCTTTTAGAACCGTCGTGTCTCCTTTTTGTTCGACATACATGTAGGGGCCGGTCCCGTTCATGCGCGCCGAAAGCTGAGCTTTGTTGGCGACATCCTTCGCCGACAAGATCGGCAGGAACGACGATAGATAATAAAACAGCGTCGCGGGGTAACCCTGTGCTTTCGTATTGATCCGGCAGGTGTGGTCGTCGACGACATCGACGGTGACAAGTCCGGGATACCATTGCGCAGGGCGATCAAGCTGACAGCCATATTCGTACGTCGCCTTGACATCGGCGGAGGTGAACGGAGCGCCGTTGTGGAACTTGATCCCCTTCCTCAGTTTCACTTCCATCGTGTAGGCGTCGATGGGAGTCAGCGACTCCGCAAGTTCGAATACCAGCTCATCGGGCTTCTCAGGCTTCATTGGCGCGCGCGTCAAATAGCCGAAGACGAAGCCTTCAACGATCAGCTGACCGAGATTGGTGTGTGTGGTCGGATCCCAGTTGCCGGTCAGGGCCTCGGCGCCGAGAAAGCGTAGCGTTCGACCTTCTGCCGCGAACGCAGAATTCATGAGGAAGTCGGGATCGACCCGCCCAAAGCCCAGTGCTGCGGCACCTGCAGCTCCGCCAAGCAACAAATCTCTGCGATTGATCATGTCGTTATCCCTCGATGATTTCGGATAAGGCGGGACCTTTTTGCTCTTCGGAACCATTCGAGCATCAAGCGCCTCCGCCTTTCCATTCCATCGAAGCAAGACGTAAACCAAAGAAGCCGGCGCCCGATACCTGATGCTCCACAATTCCGTTGCTCACACTTCTTCGGATAGCTTCTCTCTCAAGGACCCCGGCTGGAAACCCCTGCGCAGCACAAGCTCTAGGCACCAAGCCTTTTCCCTGCGCAGTACACAAATGGTGGACGGGCAGAAACAAGGCGCCTGCAGAATAGGTCTATCGTGACGAGACCCTCGCGAAAAACCAACGGATTATTTTGTTGCTACAGTGCGCTGGATGCGGAAACGCGATAATCTGCGGAATCATCTCCGATCTCGATGGCGTCGCCTATCGCGGTGAGCAGCCGATCCCCGAATCCGTCCAGGCATTTCAGACACGGCACGCGCGTGGCTTGCCCTACGCGTTCGTCACCAACAATCCGACCAAGTCCGCGGCGCAGTTCGCAGCCGCCGTGCCCATCGTCGTCGGCAAACCGCAGCCTTTGACGATCGAACAGGCCCTCGCCTGCCTCGGCACAACAAAATCCGAACCGGTGACGATCGGCGACCAGATTGGCGCAGACATCGCTGCGGGGCAGAGCCCGGGATTACGATCGATCCTGGTCGCAAGCGATGTCCCATCTAATGGCGTAACCGGCATCACGCCCGATCGCATCGGGTCCAGTCTGCTCGACCTCGTCGATGGGTTTGCGGCGGAGGCCGCCGTCCCGTGACGATCACGCCGACCATCGAGACCATTCAAGGCGCCCTTGCTTCCGCCTTGGGTCGCTGGGGATTTTCTCCACGGGCGACGCTTAGTTTCCTCAGCCATTCGGAAAACACTACGTTCCTTGCTTGCGATCCGGAGTCGGAACAGGAACTCGTGCTGCGCGTCCAGCGGATCGGTTATCACACGCCAACGGAGATTTTCTCCGAGCTTGCATGGATCTCGGCTTTACTCACGGATGGAGTCGTGGATACGCCAAGGCCGGTTCCCGATCGCGAAGGACACCTGCTTTGCGAGGTGCCGATCGGCAGCCTGACACGAAACATCGTCGCGTTCGAGCGTATGAGCGGCCACGAGCCGGATCAATCCGTCTCGCTGCCGGCTTGGTTTCGCAAACTCGGCGAACTCACCGCACGTCTGCATTTGCATAGTCGGCGATGGCCAAGGGCTCGCACTTTCCAGCGCAAGACCTGGGATTTCGATGCCATGCTGGGGGCACGGCCGTTATGGGGGGATTGGCGCGCCGGGCTGGGATTGCAGGAATCCGACAAGCGACTTCTGCAGAGGGTCGCCGACGGGCTTGCCGAATCCCTCGATGCCTACGGTGTCGAGAGTCGTCGATTTGGTCTCGTCCACGCTGACCTTCGCCTCGCCAACCTGCTCGTGGACCAGGATCGGCTCGGCGTCATCGACTTCGACGACTGCGGCTTTTCCTGGTATTTTTATGATTTCGCCGCTGCCGTGAGTTTCATCGAGCATCAGCCTATCGTTCCCGAATTGCAGGCGGAATGGGTCGACGGCTACCGCAAGGTCGCTCCTGTCTCGGATAACGACGAGGCCATGCTGCCCACCTTCGTTATGCTGCGGCGGATGCTGTTGACGGCCTGGATCACTTCACACTCCGAAACCGACACCGCACGAACGTTGGGAGCCAACTATACGCAAGACACGCTGGCAATGGGAGAGCGATTTCTTCGTGCCTAACGCTCAAGCTGGATCGAACCGACCAGCAGGTATTTGCTTTGGGCTCCATTGTTGTTGCTCCGCGACCTCAGAAACGCAAATTGAATGCTCCGGCAATCACGCCGGTCTGTAAGTATCAGACACGGTCTGGGGTAGCGCGTTCTCGTTTCTCAAATCGGTTCTTGGTCAACGCGGGAATCGCCCGATGGAAATTCAAGCCTACTTCGAAGAATGGTCTCGTCGGCCGGGGGACACGGTCAGGCTGGCGATCAGCACGCCGCATGCCTCTATACGCGCAAGCCTGGTGCGTCTCATCTCGGGACCCGGACAGGGCGACAACATCGAAGGACGCGTGACCGATTTTTCGTGCGTCCTGGACACAACGGTTCCTGGACGTATCAAAGCAACCATGGTCGGATCGTATGCGCAGTTGTCTCTTCCCGCAGAAATTGCAGGACGTCTGGCGACTGTGCATTGCTGGGTTTGGCCCACGGTTCCCGAGCGCGCGACGCCTCAGGCGGTTTGGTCTTTAGGCGATATTGCGTTAGCGACCGCGTCCGGCGGGCTTGAGCTTCGCTCAAAAACCGACGTGTTGGCCTCCATTCCCAACGCAATGATCGGCAAGCACTGGTATTCCATCGTTGTTACGATCGGCGACGGCGAGCTGTCCATTGACCTCAAGCGTCTGGATGGAAAGGTCAATTCGCACCGCAGCTTTCGGACAACGACGGCAATGACGATATCGTCCGAAACATTGATCCTGGCGGCGTCAGGCGTCGGGCCGTCTGGATCCGCTTTTGTCCTTCAGATCGCAGCGTGGCACGCAGGAAACGCTCCGCAAGCAACAGCTTGGGCTGCGTGGAAGCTTGGCGAAGACTTTGCGGCCGAAACGATCTCTCCCACCCTTAAGGAAGTGCCGCCGGGACGCCTCGTCAATGGCGTAGAGCGGGGTGTGACCGGGCGCAACTGGGATGGCCGCAGCGACTCCTTCACCGAAGCGCCGCAGCAATACTGTGCGCTGCAATTCCACGATGACGATATGGTCGAGGCCGGATGGTCTTATGATATCGAATTCGCATTGCCGGACACATTGCGGAGCGGCGTCTATGCCGTCAGGCTCGAGGCGGGGGGAAATCATACCCACTTCCCGCTGTTTGTAGGCCCCAAGACGGGAACGACGGCACCTGTGCTGTTTCTGATCCCCACAAACACGTACCTCGCCTACGGCAACGACCATCTCGCCTCGCTCGACTTTTCGTCGGTCATGCCGCACGACAAGGTGGTGCCCGCCGACGAACAGTATCTTTTCTCCCATCCCGAGCCGGGGCGATCCTGTTACGATACCCACGCCGATGGGACACCGGTACGCTATTCCAGCCGCCGGCGGCCGCTGTTCAACGTGCGTCCCGGCTTTCCCAATTGGCTGACTGGCTCCTACCGTCACTTTCCGGTCGACATGTACATCGTCGAATGGCTTGAGCATGTCGGTATCGAGTACCACGTCGTCACGGACGAGGATCTGGAGCGCGAGGGCCGCGCACTGATCGACCGCTACGCCGTCGTTGTGACAGGGTCGCATCCCGAATACTGGACGCGCACCGGCCTCGACATTCTCGATGGCTATCTCAGGGAAGGCGGTCGGATCATGTATCTCGGCGGCAACGGCTTCTACTGGGTGACCAGCCGCAACCCGAAACAGCCGTGGGTCATCGAGGTGCGCCGCGACAACAGCGGAACGCGATGCTGGGATGCACCGCATGGCGAGCGCACCCATGTCACCCATGCGGAGGCGGGCGGTATCTGGCGCAATCGGGGCCGCGCGCCTAACAAGATGCTCGGCGTCGGCTTTGCATCGGAGGGATGGTCAAAGGGCTGCGGCTACCGCCGGCTCGATGCCAGCTACACCTCACCGGCCGCAAAGTTTTTCGACGGCATCAGCGAAGATATCGTCGGCGACTACGGCCATGTGCTGGGCGGGGCGGTCGGCGACGAGGTCGACCGGTTCGATGTAGCGCTCGGCAGCCCCGAGCACGCTTACCTGCTCGGCACGTCGACCGGACTTGGCAATGAATACCAGCTGGTGATCGAGGATTTGACGTTGTCGCTGCCCGGCCAGGGCGGCGCAGAGCGTCCCGACATGGTGCGGGCGGATATGGTCCTGTTTCCGATCGACGGCGGCGGTTGGGTTTTCTCGGTTGGGTCGATCACCTATGGTGGTGCGCTGGCGTGGAACGGCTGCGACAATGGCCTGTCCCGTCTGACCGCCAACGAGCTTTCGTCGTTCGCCTCGCGCGGACCCGTGCTGTGAGCGGCCTAGTCTGCCGTGACCATGCGCCAAAGTGTTTCCACCAGCACCGCGTAACCTTTTTCAAGCGCTTCCGGCGCGGTGAACTCGCGCGGATTATGACTTAGCCCGCCGCGGCTCGGCACAAAGATCAGCGAAGCCGGGATGCGCTTCTGAAGCGCCAGGGCGTCGTGTCCCGCGATCGTCTGCAGCGTCGTCGCTTTCATGCCGAGACCCTCAGCCGTGTGACGCACCAAAGTCACGCCGTCTGGATCGAGCAGAGCGGTGTTCCGGCATTCGTCGGCCGCAATGGAAACCTCAACGCCCAAAGGCGCGGATTCCTTTTCAATTCGCGCGAGGAAGCGATCGCTGATGGCGAGCGCCACCTGCTCGGTTGCATGCCGGACTTCGAACCAGACCTGCACCCGAGCAGCGACCACGTTAGGCGAGTTTGGGTAGATGCTGAGCCTTGCCGCGGATGCATGCGCTCCTGCCTTCTCGCGTTCGACCTCGTCATAGAGCGCCTCAATCGCGCGCGCCGCTGCCCGCATGGCGTCGCGGCGCTCGGCCATCGGCATCGGTCCGGTATGAGAAGCTTCCCCCTGGAACACGACGGACATTTTGCGAGCAGCCCAGGCTCCGGAAACCGCCGCGATATCGGCAGCCGCGCGTTCCAGCCGGTCGCCTTGCTCGACGTGCAGTTCGACATAGCGAACGGGTCGAAGCTCCAGCGGCGACGATCCTTGATAGTCGATCGCGGCAAGCGCTGCGCCAAGCGTTACGCCATCACCGTCCTTGAGCGCATAAGCATGCTCAAGCGACAGACTTCCGGAAAATACTGAACTGCCGGTGAGGCTCGGCTGAAAACGCGCGCCTTCCTCGTTGGTCCAGTTGGTAACAACAAGATTTCGTCGCGCCTTTTCTGGATTTGCGGCGGCACGGTCTATCACCGCCTTGGTGGCAAGAAGCCCGGCGAGCACTCCATATACGCCATCAAATCGACCTCCGGTCGGTTGCGTGTCGAGATGAGAGCCGACGATAACGGTATCCTGCGAGGCCGGTGCCAGCATCGCAACGCCGAACATATTGCCGATCGCATCGACGCGCAGACCAAGACCGCGGCCTGCGATTTCGCGCACAAAAAGATCGCGTGCGGCTTTATCGATCGACGTCGCTGCGAGACGGCATACGCCGCCGTCGCCGGTCGCGCCGATCGCCGCAAAGGCCGCAATAAGGTCGTCCAATTCCCGCATTGACTGTCCTTTCGTGACGTGAAGACAGCAATGCGAAATCAAATCAACTCCCAGGGATCGCTGCTTCGAGCCCCCAATGTAGGGAGATGGCATTCGCGATGATACGACAATACCTCATCGACAACGGAAAGGTGGAGAAGGAGACATTCTTCCGTCAAACATCACTCATGTGCAAACACATCCGGGCTGACCTGTCACCTGACCCTCAGGCCCGGCCAAGGACCCGCAACCACCGATACCGACATTCACTGATGGTGGCCGTCTGAACTGGCAGTTACCTGCGTCCCGAACGCAGTGAATATCTTCTAAGTTGTTGATTTTTCTCGCTGTGCCAGTAGCTTCCGCCACGTTTTGTTCACGGTCGTTTCACCCAATTCATTGCGATTTCATTGCGGCGTTCTCAGAGAGAACGGTACCAGCCGCCTTGGTCCAATAGGTGATGCTCCAACGGACCGACTATGATCGCTCGCCCAGTTCGGTAGCCCGGCCGATACGTAGCCGCACTAGCTAGGCTGACGACCATTGCCGCAACGGCTAGGCCGATTTCGAATTCATCGAGGTAGTCGCTCCCTGCGAGCCATGCGCTCGCGAGAACGAAGATCGCCGCCGCTATCGGTCCGCCGACGGTCTTGGTGCAAATGCGGAAAACCTGTCTAGCCGGAAGGGGCGTGGCGCGGCGGCCTGCGGGTTGAGCACAAGGTCC
>WNGI01004360.1_pt1 | contig 18672 bp, 15 predicted proteins | sample 5400621 | NCBI WGS metagenome assembly WNGI01 (sample SAMN13153374, study PRJNA577476) | soil metagenome | isolation source: 20 cm soil or saprolite under Garry oak tree replicate 1 | place: USA:California | collected 2016-06-15
AATCGACGCCCCGCTGTCCTCCACCGCGTGATGACTGATCCCCATCATACGGCCGTTGAAAGAAAGGACGTGATCGTTATTGTTGCGCGTCGCGAATCCTGTGTTGATGAGTTCGGCCGAGCGTGACGACAGATCGAAGCGATAGAGATGGCCTTCCTGCGCATAGATCAACGCCTTTCCGTCGCGAGTCCAGTTCGGCGCCTGAAATGATCCGTGATACTGATGCACGATTGTCGCGTTTCCCGTTCCGACATCGAGAATCTCGATGCTGCTTCCGATGTAATCGCGATACGGAACGAAGTCTCGCTTGGCAGGCGTCGTAATGCGCACGTTGCTGAATGTTGCTTTCTCGAGAACGCTGTCGTTGTGGGCACACACGAACAGTCCGACATAAACGGTATCGGGAAGCGAGACGTTGTCGAGCTGCTGCGTGACCAGTGTGTCACCAAATCGCGCAACCGACATGATGTAGACGCCATCGCGTCGCTCGAGCTGGATCACCGCGTCGGAGTTAACCGGCAAGCTATCGCGCGACTTCATCTCCTCCGTCGTTGCGCCCGTCGTTCGGCGGAACTGGAGCGACGCGAGTCCGTTGCCATGCAACGCAGCACTCACGTGTGGGCTGCTCGTCTCGAGCGAAGGACGAATGATCCAGCCGAGCTTCCGATGCGGCTCGACGCCAGCGCCGATGAACCGCGCGCGTGTGGAGAGAATGAAGTTGCCTGTCATCCGCTTCCACACGAAATGAAAATCGTCGTGGTCGCCCCACATGTTCTGACCAGACCCGGCAATCATGTACGCTTGATGCCGCGGATCGTATGACGTGGATCCTGCGCGTCTCACGCGACCAACGTCCGTCTGCGCGTCGAAGATTCCAACAGAGCGTTGCGCGCCAACCACTTCGCTAACGAACGCCAGACTGAACACCGCGACGAGAATCCTCACCGCTAACGTTGCGCTCGGCCAACGGGCATGAGCTCACGGAGCGCAAGAATCTCTGCGGTCATCGCCGCTTTGATTGTCGGCTCCCGGTCGGGCGCGAACAGCGCAGAGTGCAACGAGGGAAGCGCCGCTCCGGTCTTCACCGACTCGTCGTACTTCGCCTGCGGTACTGCACCGATACGCATCATCAACGTTGGCACGCCTGCGAGCTGATACTGCGAGAAATCTTCGCTCGGCATTTCAGGCGGCGTGTCTTTTACTCGCGACGATCCCAGCTCGCGAATCAATACGGCCGACACACGTCTCGTCAGCGAAGAATCATTCACGAGCGCGTCAGTGCCGCCCGTGCGCTCGATCGTCGGCTCGCGTGGTGCGCCCGCTGCAGCTGCTTCCGCTTTTACGATCCGAGAGATTGCACTCAAGAGATGCTCACGTACCGGTTGCGTGAACGATCGAACCGAGAGCTGCAGCTCCACTTCATCAGGAATGATGTTGAACTTCGTCCCGCCTCGAATAATTCCCACGGTTACTACAGCGGGATCGAACGGCGAAGTCTCGCGCGACACGATGGTTTGCAGCGCGAGCACGGTTCGAGAGGCGATAACGATTGGATCGATCGTTGCTTCCGGCCGCGCGCCGTGCCCGCCTCGTCCAAAGATCTTGATCGTGAGCGCGTCGGAGTTCGAGAGAATCGGTCCGGCGTGATATCCGATCTCGCCGGCGGGACGACGAGCATCATCGTGCACCGCGATCGCGAAATCCGGTTTAGGGAATCGCGTGAACAATCCGTCGGCAAGCATCTCCTTTGCGCCAGCTACTATTTCCTCCGCCGGCTGACCGATGAGCATCAGTGTGCCGCGCCATTGTCCACGATTAGCGGCCATGATGCGCGCGGTTCCGACTAACGCCGCCATGTGCGCGTCGTGACCGCATGAATGCGCCACGCCGACATCGTTCCCTGCGTCATCCTTCGTTCGGACTTTGCTGGCGAATGGGAGTCCGGTGTTTTCCGTGACAGGCAATGCATCGAGCTCAGTCCGCAGCATCACGGTCGGACCGTTTCCATTTTTCAAAATGCCAACGATTCCGATTCGGCCAACTCCAGTCGTTACTTCGTAGCCGAGCTGGCGAAGCTCAGTCGCGATCTTTGCAGCCGTTGCATTCTCGTGAAACGAAAGCTCGGGATGCTGGTGCAGATCGATGTAGAGCGCTTCGGACTTCGGGTACGCGGCCTGGATTTGAGCAGCAAGGCTCGAGCTGCTTTGCGCGTGGAGCGTGGCGCCAAGCAGCAGCGTCAATGCACACGAAGCATTGGAAATGACGTGCGATTTCATGTGACCTCAGAATTGAATCGACTCAACGATACTTCAGGACACGTCCGGCTGTTACTCCCGTGTACTTCGCATCGTTGATCGTGACGACGCCATTGACGATCACGTATTTCATACCTGCGGCGAGCAGCGTTGGCTGCTCGTACGTCGACCGATCCGCAAATGATTTCTCATCGAAGACGATGACGTCGGCGAAATAGCCTGGTGTCAGCACTCCGCGCTGTTTGAATCCGAGTATCTTCGCCGAGCGGGAGCTGCTGCGCTCGACGGCTTTCGGCACAGACATCACGTGCTTTTGCTCGACGTACTCATGGAAGAATTTCGGAAACGTGCCGTATTTGCGCGGATGACCGTCGCTTCCGTCGGAATCGGTCGAGATGAAATCCTGCTTCATGAAATTGACGATGTCTTTCTCGTTCATGTTGAACGATGCCACTGATGCGTCGCCGTTCAAAATAAATTTCATGGCTGCTTCGATTGGCGTTGTGTTCCACATTCGCGCCACTTCGTCGAGCCGCTTTCCGCGAACGGTGCTGTCTCGTCCACCGGTGATGAGCAATGAGTTTGCTCCTCCTCGACGGCGCATGTTCTCGGTCATCTCGACAACCAATCGTTGATGCGTCGCCGAGTCTTTGATGCGCCACGCGACTGAATCGCGTCCACCGACCTCTGCCCATCGCGGAAGGAGCGCTGCCAGAACGCTGGTGCCCGACGCGGTGTATGGATATTGACTCGCAGTAATATCGATTCCCTCAGACCGCGCCTTTTTCATGAGAGCGATCACGGTGTCACTCTGCCCCCATACGTCGACGCCAAGCGCCTTGATGTGCGAGATGTGGACGGGCATGTGCGTCTCGCGCCCGATGCGAATGACTTCGTTGACGGCTGCAATCAATCCTATGGTATAAGAGCTTTCGTCGCGGATGTGTGAGTCGTAAAGCCCACCTTTCGATGCCGCGACTTTCGCGAGCTCGATCACTTCTTCGGTGGATGAGTAACTGCCCGGCGCGTAGTAAAGACCGGTGGACATGCCAATTGCGCCCTGATCCATTCCGCGCCCCACGAGTTTCTTCATCGAATCGAGCTGCGTGGGGGTTGGAGCTGCGTCGGACATTCCCATCACCGTGCCGCGCACGGATCCCTGGCCTATGTAGACGGCAGCGTTGGTGCCGATGCCGTTCTTCGTCCAACCCTCTAGCTGTTCGCGAATATTCACCGGACCACCACCATCGTTGTTGGCCATCACGGTGGTTACGCCTTGCATCAGGTAGGGGAGATTCGACTTTCGTTGCGAGTTCGAAAGATCTCCACCGGTATGCGTGTGGGGATCGATGAATCCGGGAGCGACGATGAGGCCGGTTGCGTTGATGATCTTCCTTCCGGCCACTCGGCTACCAGTTCCGTCGATGACGGTACCGCCGCGAATCAGAACATCGACTTTTTGTTGAGCGCCCAACATCGCGGGCGCGGCAACGAGGAATGAACAAGCAATTGTAGATCGAAAGAGGATGTACATGGCGTGAAGATTATGCCGATGGCCGGCTCGCTTCGCGAGATCGAGACACTCACAGAACAAGCTAAGGCCTGAAGATGATCCTTCCGAGCAGGTGGCCGCGCTCGACCAAACGGTGCGCGTCCGCCGCGCGCTCGAGAGGAAAGCTCTTCGCTATCGGCACCTCGAGCTTCGATGCGACGATCGCGCGGTTGAGTGCGGCAAATTTCTCGGGCGTTGCTTTGGCGTTGTATGATTTGATGCGAATGTTCTTTCGCTTGCGCGGCTCGGGCTCGATGCCGTTGGGGTAAACAACGCGACCGCCTTTCTTGAGCGTGTCGATGCAACGCTGAAGTTCCCTACCGCCGGCGAACGCCAGCACAACATCGACGCCGCTGGGGAAAAGCTCGCGCGCAGCGCGCTCGACGTCATCCTTCTTCCCGTTGATCACGTTGGCGATTCCGAGCCGCCGCACGAACGCGACGCCATCCTTGCCCGACGCCGTCGCGAGCACACGAGCACCACGCCATTTCGCGAGCTGCACCGCGATCATTCCAACGTTGCCGCTGGCAGCGTGCACGATGATTGACTTGCCGCGCCCGAGCTCGAGGGCATCGTCAACTCCTTGCAGCGCCGTGAGTCCGACGACGCCGAGTGCACCCGCGCGCTGGAGAGCGAGCGTAGTTGGCACGCGTCCCACGCTCGTCGCGGCGACAGCCACGTACTCTGCGTAGAACCCGCCGTTCCAGGCGTACGAGTAAACGCGATCGCCGCGCTTGAACCGGGTTACGCGACTGCCCGCATCGGCGACGACTCCCGAGCCATCCGTGCCGAGCACGAGGGGAAAACCGCGATCTGATTTAATCTCGCCGTTGCGGAAGTAGATGTCCCAGGTGCCGACGCCGGCGGTGTCCACGCGAATGAGAACTTCGTTCACCTTCGGGGTTGGCACCGGGATTTCGCGAATCTCGAGTTTATCGGGACCGCCGTATCTGTCGATGACTGCCGCGCGCATCGTGAGTGGGAGCGCCATGATTGACCTCGTAGTTTGTTGCGACGTGAGGTTCCATTCGCTTGCAAAGCGCATACGCGTAGCAGGCTCAACCGTCGAGCAGAAACCGGCGGAGGGCCGCCGGCGTAGGCCTAAGTACTTAGTTATTCGCTTCTATGAATGGGGCGCAGAAAAAAATGCTCTGCATTCTCTACGTCATCGCCGTCGGGACGCTGCTGGGAACTATCGGATTGCTCGTCGAGCGCGTGTTGCCCGAGGGCTGGCCACGCCGCTGGGTGTGGTGCGCGATTATTCCGATTTCCATAATCATCCCCGGCATTTACCGTACGCGCCACGCCTGGTCTGTTACTCCGATGTTGGAGGCACCAGCCGCGCCGCACTCCGGCTTGATCGCCTTTATCGACTCGTGCGACGTGATCATCAATCGATTCTGGCTGATCACCTCAGCGGCACTCGTAGTCTTAGGATTGGTCAACGTGCTGCGTGTGTGGCTCGTCATACATCAGTCACGCAGACGAGCTGACGTCCGGAACCCAGCAGCCATCGACGGCATTCCTGTTGTCGTCACCGACTCAGTTGGTCCGGCAACCTTCGGATTGGTTAGCCCTCGCATTCTTGTCCCGCGATGGGTGCTCGCGCTGCCAAGCATTCAACGACAGTACGTCCTCCGCCATGAAGACGAGCATAGAAAGTCGAGCGACCAGCGACTTCTTTTCGTCATGTCGCTCACGTTACTGCTGATGCCGTGGAATCTGGCGCTCTGGTGGCTGTTGCGCCGTCTTCGCCTCGCAGTCGAGATGGACTGTGACAACCGTGTTGTCGGCGCGCTCGGCAACCCGAGAGCGTATGGAGAGCTGCTGTTCAAGATTGGTCAGGCCGCGAGTCGCGGTCCGCGTTTACAACCGGCGTTGCTGGGAGTAGGGATGCTCGAGAGGCGCCTCACCGTGCTGCTTGCACCGACGCCCCTAAAGCATGTTCAGCGATTCCTCTTACCCGCCGCCGCATTTGCGCTACTGCTACTAGTGTTATGGATGCCGCACCCTGTACTCGGGCCGGATTCGCATGCGAACATGACGATGACATCAGCACGATGACAAAACTCCATCTCACGCAGCGTGAGCTCGACATCATGGGCGTACTATGGGAGCTCGGCGAAGCAACGGTGACGGAGGTTCGCGATCGCGTCGATCCAAACCTCGCGTACACGAGTATCTCGAGCATGATCCGGACACTCGAGATGAAAGGCTACGTTTCGCATCGCCGCGGAGAAGGGAAGACGCACGTCTACTTCCCCGTGATAGAACCGGAAGCCGCAGGCGAGTCAGAGCTCGCGCGCATGCGTGATTTGCTGAAGCGTCCCACGAAGCGGCGATAGCGTTAGACGACGGAATTTCGGGCAATCACCTCGTGATAGTAGTTGGCGCTCAGCTTCGGCGTCCGTGTCTGCGTTGCGTAGTCGACGTAGTGAAGTCCGAACCGGTTGTTGTAGCCGTCTGCCCATTCGAAGTTATCCATCAAGCTCCAGAGGAAATAACCGCGAACCGGGACACCGTCCGTAGCAGCGCGCCTCAGCTGTGTGAGATAATTGCGCAGGTACATCACGCGGTCGGTGTCATAGACCTTCCCGTCTTTTTCAGGAATGTCTGACGACGAGCACCCGTTCTCCGTGATGTAAATCGGCTTGTTGCCCCAGAGTTTCGAGACGTGTCGCGGTCCCCAATAGAGCGCTTCGGGGCAGACGTTGAGCCACGGCGACAACATGTGTGGATACGACTTTGGATTGGGGGGCTTGTCGTCCGCCGTGACGTAGTAACCTGTGTAGATATTCAATCCAACGAAGTCGAGGGGAGTCGAAATAATCTTCAGCTCCTGCGGTGTGTACTTTGGTGCATCCGCGCCGGCGTCGTGCAGAAACTTGTCGGTGTATTTTCCTTCCTGGATCACCGTCATCGCTTGCGCATTTGATTCGCGAGTCGCTTGCTGCGCTGCCGCTATATTCGCCGGTGTTTCCATCACGGGAACACCGATCGACGTGCTATCGGCGATTCCAACCCTGACCGGACGCTTGGCATTCGCTCGAATTGCCTGCACTCCGAGACCGTGTCCAAGGACTGCATTGTGCGCAGCTTGATTGGCGCGCGCGTTCGAGAGTTTGAGGCCCGGCGCGTGAACTCCGAAGCGATATCCCAGATTGATGAACACCCAGAACTCATTCATGGTGAACCAATCGTGGACGCGGTCCGATAGTCGAGAGGAGACATATCCCGCGTAATCACCAAAAGCGTTTGCTGTCTCGCGCGATTCCCAGCCTCCGAACTTGTCCTGCAAAGGCTGAGGAAGATCCCAGTGATAAAGTGTTGCGAATGGGCGGATCCCATTTGCAAGGAGCTCATCCACGAGGCGATTATAGAAATCGAGCCCCTTTGGATTTCGCGCACCGGTGCCGGCGGGAATGACACGCGGCCACGAGATCGAGAACCGATAGGCCTTGACGCCGAGCACCTTCATCAACTGAACGTCCTGCTTGTAGCGATGATAGTGATCGTCGGCGACATCGCCATTCGCGTCATTCGCGACGTGCCCGGGTGTATGTGAAAACGTATCCCAGATCGAGACGCCGCGGCCGTCTTCTTTTGCCGCGCCCTCGACCTGATATGAAGCGGTCGCCGTTCCCCAGAGAAAACCATTTGGAAACTGGCGGCCTTCGCTCTGCGCGCCGATTGACTCTCTCTCGGGTGATGCGAGAAACGCTGCGGATCCTACTGCCGGTTGAAGCGAAGCCAGTCCCGCCAGTTTGGCGAAGCCCCGTCGGGTTATATCGCTCACGGTCACGCCTCCAATCGATTGGAAATCAGAATGCCCGATCTCGTTAATACGGAAAAACCGATGTCGACAGAAGACCGAAGGCCTTGCTCCAGTCAAACTGTGGCGCTCCACGATCTGAGCGGAAAGAAATCGTCGGTGAGCCAGACGGCGAATCTTGTCGGGTTCTCCGATCCAGCCTCATTCTCGCGCGCATTCAAGCGTTGGACCGGATCGAGTCCGCGCGGCTTTACGGAATCATCCAGGGAACGAGATAAGCCTGTGCGCACGCAAGAAGTCCAATAAATGTCGCGAAGGCAACGCTATGCCAGAACGTTGTTCGCAGCACTTCACCCTCGTGACCGATAAGTCCAACTGTTGAGACTCCAACAGAAATATTTTGGGGAGAGATCATTTTTCCAGCGACAGCGCCAGAAGAATTTGTCGCCGCCATCAAAACCGGATTCAGGTGCAGCTGCTGCGCGGCAGCGACTTGAAGATTACCGAACAGAAGATTGCTCGACGTGTCGCTCCCAGTGAGGAAACACGCGACCCAGCCGAGATAACTGCTCACTAATGGAAACATGACGCCAACGCCGGCGAGTGCTGCCGCCAACGTGTAGACCATCCCGGAATAGTTGTAGATGTACGCGAGTCCAACGATAAAGAGCACCGTAAGTCCGGGCAGTCGAAGTTGGCGCAAAGTCTTCGCAGCACATTCCAGCAAAATCCGGGGACGCACACGGAACCAAAGTGAAGCAATAAGTGTTGTCGCGAGAACGGCGGTTCCCGTCGCTAATGGCGCAAACTTGAACACGGCCTCATAAGGTTTCTGGCTATACGAAACGATGACTCCGTTGTTCAGGCTTGGAATCGGCAAGACGATCTGCCCTCTGGCGCTGAGCTTCAGATACGACCAGATGATGATCACGAAAGCCAGCGTGACCCACGGAAACCATCCGGCGATCGCATCGCGAAACAATGGTGGAACGCTCGCGCTCTCGTTCGCGCGAACAGTCTCATGGCGATGAGACCGCAATCGAAGAAATGTCACGGTTGCGAGGATTGACGCGAGCGCGCTGAGTACGTCAGTCGCTGCGGGTCCCCACGTGTTCGACACAATGAATTGCGCCGCGGCGAAGCTGACTCCCGCCACTAACGCGACGGGCCATGTGCGACGAAGACCACTCCAGCCGCCAACGACCACGGCGAGATAGGCGGGCAACACGACGGAAAGAAAGGGCAGCTGTCTTCCAACAGCAGCTGAGAGCTTCATTACATCGAGTCCGGTAACCGTCTGCAATGCAGTGATCGGCACTCCCACGGCGCCAAACGCGACAGGCGCTGTGTTTGCAATCAGCGAAACAAGAACTGCACGATGCGGTGGGAATCCAAGACCCACGAGGAGAAAAGCCGTTATCGCAACGGGAGCGCCGAAGCCCGCACTTCCTTCCAGCAGCGCGCCGAAACAGAACGCAACGAGAATCGCCTGAATGCAGACATCATCCGAGGCGTGATGTTGGATCCACAAGCGCAGACGTTCGAACGAGCCGGTGCTGATCGAGAGGTTGTAAAGCCACAACGCGTTGAAGACGAGCCACAGAATCGACCACGCGGCAGTTGCAAATCCAAACGCGAGACTCCAGCCCGCGAGTGAAACCGGCATGCCCCACACGATCGTCGCGAGAACCGCGGTCATCGCCAACCCGCACGCCGCCGCCAGCAGGCCGCCTTTGCGGAAAACTCCCATCAGCACCACGACCACCACGAGAGGGACCGCGGCAACGAGCGCGGACAATGCGAGGGAGTCGAGTGGAGCGAGTGGCTGCGGCCATGACATGAGGCTGCTCACTCAGCCACATATACGTCTTGTCAGCTTTAATTTCAAACGATGCCAAAGAAAGAGACCGCAGAAATTCTCTCGATCGAGGGACACGACGTGCGCATCAGCAATCCCGAGAAGCTTTACTTCTCGCGCGACGTGAAGCTCGCCAAGCTCGACGTCGTCAAGTATTACCTGTCGGTCGCGAGCGGCGCTGTCGCAGGTATTCGCGACCGCCCGAGCATGCTCAAGCGATTCGTCAATGGCGCCGAGGGCCAGCCGTTCTATCAGAAGCGCGCGCCGGAGAATCGTCCAGATTGGCTGAGAACGGTCACACTCTCATTTCCGTCGGGACGCACCGCCGAAGAAGTTGTCGTCGACGACGCCGCAGGACTCGCATGGATCGTCAACCTCGGCTGCATCGAGCTGCATCCACACGCGGTGCGCACGAATGATCTCGATCATCCGGACGAGCTGCGCATCGATCTCGACCCTGTGCCCGGCGTAAAGTGGGAGGACGTTCGCCGCGTGTCGATGGAAGCTAAGAATCTGCTGGAAGAAATGGGTCTTCGCGGATGGCCGAAGACCAGTGGCTCGCGCGGCATGCACATCAACGCCCGCATACAACAACGATGGACCTTCACGGAAGTGAGGCGCGCGGCGTTAGCGCTTTCGCGCGAGATCGAGCGGCGGGCGCCAACGCTGGCGTCGTCGAAGTGGTGGAAGGAGGAGCGTCGCGGAGTTTTTCTCGATTACAACCAAAACGCCAAAGACCGCACAACATGTTCGGCGTATTCGATACGGCCGCTTCCTGATGCAAGAGTCTCAGCGCCTTTGCATTGGGAGGAAATTCCGGATTGCGATCCGGCTGATTTCACGGTTCTGACGATGCCGGCTCGGCTCGCCGCAATTGGAGATCCCAACGCGCGAATGGACGATGCAGCCGGTTCACTGGATCAACTGCTCGAGCTCGCTGCGCGTGATGAGGCAGCTGGACTCGGCGACGCCCCGTGGCCTCCGCACTTTCGCAAAATGGAAGGTGAGGCGTCGCGGGTCGCACCGTCACGCGCGAAGAAGACAGGCGCGAAGACTGTAAGCAAGAAGACGGAACGCAAGCCGCGATCGAAAATGCCTCTGATTGTCGTCGCTAATTCGCCTGACAAAGACAAAGCAGTCGCAGGACTGGAGCGATGGAAGAAGAAGCATCGCGATGCTGCATCGCATCTCGCCGTCGACGACGTTCTGATTGATTCAATGCGAGGGCGCTCTTCGACGTGGACTCGCATTCGCGTGAACCTGCGCAATGTTCCCGAGAAAATCAGACCGAAGCAGGAGACGCCCGACCCTGACGATGACCCGACGCGCGCGTGGCGCGAAGCGCGTCGGAAACAACGCTAGACCGTCACTGATCCTTTTTTGGCGGAGGGGTTTCGCGTTGCTCGGCCCGGAGTTTTTCGCTGAAGCGCTGTGCCTCGCCGATCCGCTCGACTTCGACGGCAATTGCATCGACTGATTGTTGGAGGTACTCGAGCTTGGGGTCAGCCTCCCCCAATTGCGCCGGCGCGGCTTTACGCTCGCGCGGCACGAACTGCCACGCCACGTACCCTCCGAAGAGCAGAAGGACGTGAGTGGCTGCGTGCAGCGGCTCGCCCATCGCGATCGCGAGTGGCGCGCCGAGCCCGTTGATGATAACCCACGCCACTGCGCCTATTCGCAGGATCTTCGAGCGCCGAGTCGGGAGTATGTCGTCATTCATATGAAACCCTACGCGCCGGGATTCATCAGAGTTACCGCGAAGTAGCGAAGATAGCCGCGAGCTCGTGCGGCGGCACCACCTCGAGCTGATCGAACGTGCAATCGCGAGGACGCTTATCGTCGCGCCAGCGGCGAAATTGCGCCGTGTGTCGAAAGCGATCTCCCTGCATGTGATCGTAGGCAACCTGCACGACTAGCTCGGGGCGGAGCGGCTCCCACGACAAATCCTTACCGGCACTCCACCGACTCTGCATTCCAGGCTTGCGATGCATTTCACTGTCGGGCTCGGCCCATGCGCGCCACGGATGATCCTTGAGCGCATTCTTTCGATACGGCTCGAGAAACTCCACGAGTTCGCGACGTTTCACGTTGGTGAAGCTCGCGCAGACACCGACATGCTCGAGATTTCCACTATTGTCATACAGGCCGAGCAGAAGCGAGCCAACGGCGTCTTTATCTCCGCGCTTGTGCCAGCGAAATCCGGCGACGACGCAATCACAGTCACGCTCATGCTTGACCTTGAACATCACTCGCTTGTTCGGCTGGTAAGTTCCACTCTCGGGTTTCGCGATCACACCGTCGAGTCCGGCGCCCTCGAATCGGCGAAACCAATCAGCGGCGAGGGTTCTGTCGCGTGTTGCCGGCGTGATGTGAAGAGGCGGCTTCACTTTTTTCAGCAGCGATTCGAGTCTCGCGCGTCGTTCACCGAACGGAGTGTCGCAAAGACTTCGGTCACCTTCACAGAGCAGATCGAAGAAAACGACCGACGCTGGAATCTCGCCTGACAATTTCTTCACTCGCGATTCGGCTGGATGAAGGCGGAGCTGGAGCGAATCGAAATCGAGACCTTCATCGGCCGCGATGACGATTTCCCCGTCGAGCACGCATTGTTTGGGCAGCTGCGCTTTCAGTGGATCGATGAGCTCAGGGAAATATCGATTGAGCGGCTTCTCGTCGCGGCTCTGTATGAAAACTTCGTCGCCGTCACGAAAGATTAGTGTGCGGAATCCGTCCCACTTCGGCTCGAAGATCCATCCCTCGCCGGGTGGCAGCTCGCCGACTCTCTTTGCGAGCATTGGAAGGACCGGCGGATTGACAGCGAGGTTCACAGCGGGGGCTTTAGTACACGAACGGTATCAACCGCTTTCGCGTGCTCATGAATTCCCGATACGGCGCACCGATCGCTGCCAGCAACGCGCGCTCTTCGACTGCAATGCGATAACTGTACACAGCGAGAGACCCTGCGGTCATCAACAACGCCGACGCCCAGCTGCCCAGCCCAATTCCGACCCCTGCATTGAGCAGAATGCCGGCGGTGTACGAAGGATGACGCAGAATTGAATACGCGCCTCGTGTTACGACCTGCTGATCTGAGCTCGCGCGCACATCGCCCGTGAACGATTGGCCGAGCATGCGGAAACAATGTCGCCTCAGCAAGCTGCCGGATATCATGAGCGCAATGCCGAACCAGAATGTCGGCACGATGTACGCCGGGCTGACGCGCAGAGCAGGAACCCACGCAAGAAAAAACGACCCAAGAAAAGCCACGTTCATGCCCACCATAATGACCTGAAGCGACTTTGCATCGGTTGCATTTCCGCTGCGGGCGGCCCGAATGATTTTGAATTCAGGCAGGAACGCCCAGACGAAGACAGTCCAGAACACGAGTGCATACGGCCATACATAGGGTAGCGGTCGATGCATGTGAGCTCCTCGGCGGATCCGGCGAGAGAAACGGGCTACAAGTGAACACAACAAATTGCGCGTGCAACGCGCTTCCGCAAATGTATCTTCTCGCCTGGGTGATCGATCGTGCAGAAGGGACTTCGAGACAGAGAGGAAGGTTCATGAGGGTACGCGCAACGGTGCACATGCTCTGGCCAACATTCTCTTTGTTTTTCATTGCAACAACACTTGCTGCACAGACCAAAACCATCGCTGAGCGACTCGGGTTACCGTCAGACGCAAAGCTTCTGATTCTGCATGCTGATGATCTCGGCGCTGCGCACTCCGTCGACGTCGCGAGCTTCGACGCGCTCGACAAAGGCGCGGTCTCGTCGGCGAGCATCATGGTGCCGACTCCTTGGCTCACCGAGGTGGCTGCGTGGGCGCGCGCGCATCCCGGTGCGGATCTCGGAATACATCTCACGCTTACGAGCGAATGGGATACATATCGCTGGGGCAGCGTTGAATCGAAGGACAAGGTTTCAAGCCTGCTCGATTCGGCCGGTACAATGCCAAACGAAGATGGACCGGTTGCGGCGAAGGCAAAACCGGAGGAAGTCGAACGAGAAATTCGCGCGCAGATCGATCGCGCGTTGGCGCTTGGCATTCATCCCACGCACGTCGACAGCCACATGGGAGCGCTCTTCACCACGCCGGCGCTCGCCAGCGTCTATGCGAAAGTGGCGCGCGATTATCGTCTTCCATTTCTTGCCGTGAAGGGCAACCCTCCCGGCGCTCCTCAGGCGGCGCTCCTGCCAAACGAAATTCCGGTGGATGGGGTGATCATCGCCGGCCCTCAGGTTCCGCGCGATAAGTGGAAGGCGTTCTACATCGACGCCATCGCGAACCTCAAGCCGGGACTTACCGAGATGATCGTACATCTAGGGCACGACGATGCAGAGCTACAGGCAGTGACTGTGAACCACGAACCTTATGGGTCCGCATGGCGACAGCGCGACTATGACGTCGTGACCAGCGCCGAATTCAAAAAGGCGCTCGAGGACCACCATGTCATTCTCGTCACTTGGAAGCAACTTCAGAAGATGACATATCAGCCTTGATGCGGCACAATCGTGAAAGATCCAGACATCACACGTCGTAGCTTCTTAAAACACTCCATTGCCACGGCCGGACCGGCCGTGGCTAGTGCAAATGCGCTGTCATTTGTACGGGCCGAGTCCAAAGCTGCGCGACTAACAATCGTTTGCGTCGGCGCACATCCGGATGATCCAGAATCAGGGTGCGGAGGAACGTTGGCGCGTTACGCGTCGTTGGGTCATGTGGTGACGATTGTATATCTCACGCGCGGAGAGCGTGGCATCTCGGGAAAATCACTCGACGAAGCGGCGAAGATTCGCACAGCTGAGTCCGAGGCAGCCTGCAAGATCATCGGTGCGAAACCCGTTTTCTTTGGTCAGATCGACGGCGCGACCGAAGTGACACGCGCGCATGTGGATGCAATGACGCAGCTCCTCGGCGTGGAGAAACCCGATGTGATTTTTGCTCACTGGCCGGTGGACACTCACATGGATCATCAGGTCGCGAGCGTCCTCACGATCCGCGCGTGGATGGCTCGCCGGGAGTCTTCACTCTACTTCTTTGAAGTGAACAGTGGCAGTCAGACCGAAGGCTTTCTGCCGAACACCTACGTGGACATTGGGTCAGTAGTCGAGCAGAAGAAGTCCGCTCTCTTCGCGCATGTCAGTCAGGACGGCCAGGGTATATGGCGCGAACATCACGAAATCATGGCGCATTGGCGCGGCCGCGAGGTTGGCGTGTCCTTCGCGGAGGCGTTCGTTCATTTAAATCGCACTGCTGACATCAGCAAGCTGCCGGGATTGTGACTGCGGCTTAACGCAAACCAATTCGATTGACGAGCTCCGTGTATCGAGGATCTCCGCGCAACGGCTCGTAGCCAGGATCCAGATGTAAATAGATCAGACCAGCTGATCGCGCCTGATACGCTCGCTCCAACGATTCGAATGCGCGATCGAAATCTCCGAGTGCAGCATGTCCCATCGCGAGGTATTCCGAGCGCACATAGTGCTGCCGTGATTCCGCCTCTAGCCGCGCGAGAATTTCCTGTGCTTCCTCCCGCCGATCGAGTGCCGCGAGTGCGCGAACGATCATCGCGTCGTACGACCTGACCGCGCGATCCATTGCCTGACCGCGTTGAAAAGAGTCGAGCGCAAGATCAGCATTTCCCATGGCAAGATGCGCCGATCCCATCCAGACAAAACCGCGCTCGTAATGTTCGTCTATCTCGAGCAAGTCTTTCCCGCTCGCAAGCGCCCCTTCATAGTCCTTGGAGTACAACAGGAATCGCGTCAGCCAACCCGCGAATTCCACGCGTAACGGATCGAGAGATCCGGCGCGACGCACTGACTCTACGCCTTCAGGGAGACGCCCGACCAACGGCAGCGCTGTACCGAGAACCCAGTACGCTTCAGAATTATTCGGCGCTAGCGCAGTTGCTCGCTCGAGACTTCGCACTCCTTCGGCGAAATTCCACTCGTGCCAGCAAAGAACTTTTCCAATCGAGATCATCGCATCCGCGAGATCCGGATCTCGTTGGAGCGCGCGCTCTGCCGCGGCCTTTGCGCGAGGGTACGCATCGTCCGGCGCAACCCAGTCGTCGGCGAGATCGCACCACACGTCGGCAATTCCCGCATAAGCACGCGCGAACGAGGGATCCTGAAGAAGCGCCATCTGAAATAGATCGAGCGCTTTCCTGAGCGCAGGCTCGCTGAATTTGTTGAAGTGGAAACGACCTTTTAGGTACGTCGTGTACGCGTCGAGATTCTTCATCGGCGCGACGAGGTGGGCACTCTCTGCCCCGAGCTGAAGCTTCAACGCTTCGACAATCGAGCGTGAGATCTCATCCTGCACCGCGAAAACATCTTCGAGCTGTCGGTCATACGTCTCCGACCACAACTGGTATCCGTTCTCGACATTCACCAGCTGCGCCGCGATGCGAATGCGATTCCCGATCTTGCGCACGCTTCCTTCGAGAACGGATGCTACGCCGAGTTTCTCGCCCACTTGTCGAACATCGACGTCTTTCTTCCCCTTGAATGCGAATGAAGACGAGCGAGATGCGACGTGAATCCCCGGGACCTTTGAAAGAGCGTTTATGATCTCTTCGGTCATTCCGTCGGTGAAGTATTCGTTTTCAGGATCAGCGCTCATGTTCGCGAGCGGAAGCACCGCTACCGCTTTCGGCGCCGCACTCGCTTTGATTTCCGTCGCTCCGTGCGCACCGCTTCCATTTCCATCGCGAAGAAGAATTCGCAGCGCTTCGGCAAACTCGGCGCCTGTGCGATAGCGATCTGCCGGCGTACGCGCGAGCGCACGCATGAGCGCGCCATCGACTGCCTCGGGAACGTCGCGCGTGGTCCGCACTTTCGGCACGGGTGAGACGAATCGTTTCGCGATGATCGCCTGAGCCGATGGACCGGTAAACGGTGGCTCTCCCGTCAACATCTCGTACAAAACGCAACCGAGGCTGTAGAGATCACTGCGGCCGTCGACGGAAATGTCGCCGCTTGCTTGCTCGGGACTCATGTACGCGGGAGTGCCTATGGAAAGTCCGGTTTGTGTGATGGACTTCCCACCGCTCAATGCCTTTCCAATTCCGAAATCCGCAACGAGTGCGGCACCTTCATGGAGCAGGATGTTCTCTGGTTTGACGTCTCGGTGCATCACTTGTCGTCGATGAGCATAGTCGAGCGCCGATGCCACTTCGCGAGCGATGCGAAGTGCATCCTCAAGACTCAGTTGGCGTTCGTCGTCGAGCTTATGCCGAAGTGACTGACCTTCCATGTTCGGCATCACATAGTAGAGAAGCCCTCCGGCTTCGCCTGAATCGAAGACAGGCAGTATGTGATTGTGCGTTAGTCCCGCAGCCATCTTGATCTCGCGCAGGAATCGTTCGGCGCCGATTTCCGCCGAGATTTCCGGGCGAAGAACTTTTACTGCGACCGCGCGATCATGGCGGAGGTCGCGCGCGAGATAGACGACGGCCATTCCACCTTCGCCGAGCTGTCGCTCGACGGCGTATCGCCCCGCAAGCCCGGACTCGAGGCGTTCCTGGAGAGTGCTCACGGAATGAAATTGTCTGGCGGTGACCTGCCGCCGCTAGGTCAACGTCTTAGAACTGAAGGTGTGAGAGATAGGCGAAGTCGCGGCGCGCGCTGTCGAGCGGCGCGCCGGGATACGTCTCCTGCTCGACGTACAGGAACTTTTCGTCGATGCGATCGATGCTGGCGAGCAGCCGGCGGAAATCGATCACCCCCTTGCCAAGCTCAGTGTCCGTTTTCGCGCCGATCTGCGGAGCGTCCTTGATGTGAAAGAGCCAGTAGCGATCGCCGTACCGCTTCATGTATTCCATCGGATCGCGCCCGCCAATCGCAAGGTTGCCGGTGTCGAGCTGCAGTCGGACGACGCTCGGGTCGGTTCGTTCGACGAGCGTCTCATAAGGAACCGTACCATTTTGCGCGACGAAATCATTGGCTTCATCGTGGAAGCCTATCCAGATTTTGCGCTCGCGCGTGATACGTCCGGCCTCGTTCAGCCGATCGGCCCAGCGGCGATAGTCGTCGACCCTGGAATTTCCCGGCAGGCTGGCGAGGATGATGTACTGATGACCGAGCGTCTCCGCGTCGTCGAGCTGGCGCGGGAGGTTGTCGAGCGCCTCAACACCGATGTGCGTGGAGGGTGCGCGCAGTCCGTTGCGATCGAGAACCTTGCGCAGCGTAGCGGGCGGCATGTCGAAGTTGTTCATCGAGCTGAGTAGCTCGACGTCCTTGTAGCCCGTCTGGGCGATGTTGGCGAGTGTCCCCTCGAGATCGCGTCGTGCGTCGTCACGCAGGGTGTAGAGCTGAATGCCAACGCGCCGAAGCTGTCGCGTGCCGGTGGCATTCGTAGTCATACCTTTTGCGCAACCGAGCTGCGAGAGGGCGACGGCCGAGCCAAGTGTGGTTACAAAGTCGCGACGATCCATATGACCTTCCTCAGGGATGATGTTGTACTCTGGCGTTTTCGAGGCCGAATGGCCAGCGCTTGATGTTCCACGACCAGACGAGAAATGCGACGCACCCCAGCGCGAGCACGCCTACGCCAAAGGCAATCACTCGCACTTCAGTAGTAGCGAAAACAAAAATCCATCCAATCATCGCGACAAACGCCGGAATTGGATACAGCCACATTCGGTAAGGACGCTGCATGTCCGGCGCGCGCCTGCGCAGCAGCATCAGGCCGACGACTTGTCCCATGAACTGCACGAGGATGCGCGTTACGATCAATGCATCGATGACGGTGCCCAGCGAGAAAAAACCCGCGACAATCGAAATCGCGCCGAGGACGAGCAGCGACACATAAGGAAAATCTTTCGTCGGATGCAGTCGAGCGAACGCGCGAAAAAAATATCCGCTCTCCGCGGCGGCAAACGGAATGCGCGAGTATCCAAGCAGTAATGCGAACACGGATCCGAACGCTGTCCACAATACAAGCAGTGTGAAAATCGTTGCCACGCCCTTGCCATAGATCTTCTGCATGAGGATCGAGACAACGAAGCTCGACTCGAGATGCGAAGCGGCGGGAACGAATTCGCGCCAAGGCACTATTCCGATGATCGACAAGTTGGTGCCGATGTAGATCACGGCGACTGTGGCGGTGCTGATTATTATGGACCGAGGAATGACACGGCCTGGATCGCGCACCTCGTCGCCGATGTAGCACACGTCGTAGTAGCCGAGGTAGTCGTAGATCCCGATGCGAGACGCCGCGCCCA
>WNGI01001679.1_pt1 | contig 18669 bp, 17 predicted proteins | sample 5400621 | NCBI WGS metagenome assembly WNGI01 (sample SAMN13153374, study PRJNA577476) | soil metagenome | isolation source: 20 cm soil or saprolite under Garry oak tree replicate 1 | place: USA:California | collected 2016-06-15
TTCGAGCGTCAGCTCGAGATTCACGCGCGAGGGCGCCAGGTACACCAGCGCGCCGCCGTGATCGAGAGCCAGGTGCTCGTGCGCCGGGCTGCGGAACTCCTCAAGCTTGCGCGCCTGCGCACCATCGACCCAGCGCGCGGTGTGGATGGTGACGGGATCGAACACGCACTGCACGCCGTACTCGTCCTGCAACCGGAACGCCACCACTTCGAACTGCAGCGGCCCCACCGCGCCCAGGATCAGATCCTTGCTGCGCAGGGGCTTGAACAGCTGCGTGGCACCCTCCTCGCACAGCTGCGACAGTCCCCTCTGCAGCGCCTTCATCTTCATCGGGTCCACGAGCCGCGCACGGCGGAATATCTCGGGCGCGAAATCCGGCACACCGGTGAAGCCGAGCCGCTCGCCCTGGGTGAAGGTGTCGCCGATGTTGATGGTGCCGTGGTTGTGCAGGCCGATGATGTCGCCCGCGTAGGCTTCTTCGGCCTGGGCGCGCTCCGCCGCCATGAAGGTGAGCGCATCCGCCACGCGCACCTCCTTGTCGAGGCGCACGTGGAACAGGCGCATGCCGCGCGCGTATTTGCCGGCACACAGGCGCAGGAACGCGATGCGGTCGCGGTGCGCCGGGTCCATGTTCGCCTGGATCTTGAACACGAAGCCCGCGAGCGCCGCTTCGCCCGGTGCCACCGAGCGTTCGCGCGCGCTGCGCGGCAGCGGCCCGGGAGCGTGTCTGGTGAACGCCGCGAGCAGCTCCTCGACGCCGAAGTTGTTGATCGCGGAGCCGAAGAACACCGGCGTCTGCCGGCCGGCCAGGTAAGCGCGCGCATCGAAGCTGTGCGTAGCGCCCTTCAGCAGTGCAATCTCCTCGTTGAAGGCGCTCGCCTGATCGCCGAGGAAGTCGCGCGCCGCGCCGCTGCCGAGGCCGTCGATGGTGCGGTTTTCACCGACCCGACCGCGCTCGCCCGCGGTGTACACGTAGATGCGATCCTCGGGCAGGTGGTAGATGCCGCGCAGCTCGCGCCCCATGCCGATGGGCCAGGTGAGCGGCGCGGTGTTGATGCGCAGTACGCTCTCGATCTCATCCAGCAGCTCGATCGGCGGGCGGCCATCGCGGTCGAGCTTGTTGATGAAGGTCATGATCGGCGTGTCGCGCAGCCGGCAGACCTCCATGAGCTTGATGGTGCGCTCCTCGACGCCCCTGGCGCAGTCGATGACCATGAGTGCCGAGTCCACGGCGGTCAGCGTGCGGTAGGTGTCCTCGGAGAAGTCCTCGTGGCCGGGCGTGTCGAGCAGGTTCACGATGCAGTCGCGATAGGGAAACTGCATCACCGAGGAGGTCACGGAAATGCCGCGCTGCTGCTCGAGCCGCATCCAGTCGGAAGTCGCGTGGCGCGCGGCCTTGCGGCCCTTGACGGTGCCGGCCATCTGGATAGCGCCGCCGAACAGCAGCAGTTTCTCCGTGAGAGTGGTCTTGCCGGCGTCGGGGTGCGAGATGATCGCGAACGTGCGACGCCGAGCGATCTCGGCAGCCAGGTCAGTCATACGCTTGCGGGACTCAGGGCGAGGGGGCGTGGGAGGCGCGCAGAGCGAGCTTGAGCACGGCGGCATCCTCGCGACCGCTCGCGGCCTGATAGTAGCCGCGGCGGCTGCCGACCTGCTCGAAGCCCAGCGACAGGTACAGGCGGATCGCCGCGGTGTTGGAGGGCCGCACCTCGAGAAACGCGGCTCCCATGCCGGCGGCGCCCGCGCGCTCGATCAGGGAGCTGAGCAGGCGCTTGCCCACGCCGCGGCAGCGGAACGCCTCGCCGACACACAGATTCAGAATGTGGGCCTCGCCCGCACCGACACTCATGACTCCGTAACCCAACAGGTGCCGGCTCAGCGTCACCACTCGGCAGACGTACCCCACCCGCAGGCAATCGCGGAAGATCCCCTCGCTCCAGGGGAACTGGTAAGAGGAGCGCTCGATATCCACCACCTCCGCGACGTCGGTCGCGCGCATGGGTCGGATCACGACCTCGGGCGAGGTCTTCAGCAGCTCAGGAGCGGTTGCCATCAGTCACTGCGCCTTGGCCCTTTGCTGGTACACGCTGCGGGCAAACTTCAGGTCTTCCCACGCCTTGCGCTTGTCCGCCGGCGTGCGCAGCAGATAAGCGGGATGATACGTCACCACCAGCGGGGTGTTCAGCTCACCGAAACGATGCACCCGGCCCCGCAGCCTGCCGAGCGGCGCGTCGGTGCCGAGCAGGTTCTGCGCGGCGATCCGCCCGACCGCGAGCATGATCTTCGGTTGCAACAGCGCGATCTGCCGCACCAGGTACGGCAGGCACGCCGCCACTTCCTCGGGCCTCGGGTCGCGGTTTCCCGGGGGCCGGCTTTTCAATACGTTGGCGATGTAGACATTGGTCCTGCGATCGAGACCGATGGCGCGCAGCATGGCATCGAGCAGCTGGCCGGCCACCCCCACGAACGGTTCGCCGCGCCGGTCCTCTTCCGCGCCGGGCGCCTCGCCGATCACCAGCCAGTCGGCGCGCTTCGGCCCCACACCCAAGACCCCTTGCGTGCGCGTGAGGTGCAACGGGCACCGGGTGCACTGCAGGACCTCGGAACGCAGCGCATCCCAGCGCGCCGCGGTGTCGAGCGCCGGCGGCGGCGGTTCACGCTCCGCCGCCGAGGCGCCGGGCGCGCGGTCCGCAGCCGGCCGCGCGCCGCTGTTCCGGCTCAACCAGAGGTCGATACCGATCGCCTCGAGGTACTGAGTGCGCCGCTCTGGATGCATGCGCGCCCTCAGGTTCCCCCCGCCGGTACGCCCCGCACGGCGCGCCGCAGGCGGCGCCCCGCCCACAGCAGCGGCGCCGACAGCGCGTAAACGCCGAACATCGACAGCAGCATCGAGGGCGGATGGATGGCGATGAGCACGAAGAACAACGGCACGAGCAGCATGTAGACGAACTTGATGCGCCGATCGAGATCGAACTGCTTGAAGCTCGGATAGCCGAAGCGGCTCACCATCAGGGCTCCGGCGCTCGCGGTAACGGCAAAGGCCGCGATCAGCCCGATCAGTCTCGGCTCGTGCCACTCGCTGAAGAACCACACGAACGCCGCCACGATCGCCGCCGCCGACGGGCTCGGCAACCCCTCGAAGTAGCGCTTGTCGGCGCCGGCGGCGCGCGCGTTGAAGCGCGCCAGCCGCAGCGCCGCCGCTACCGCGTAGAAGAAGCAGGCGAGCCAGCCGAAACGCCCCCAGAAATGGCCGTACTCCGCGATGCGCACCACGCCCCACTGGTAGGCGACGATGGCCGGCGCGAGCCCGAAGGCCACCATGTCGGCGAGACTGTCGTATTCCTTGCCGAAGAAGCTCTCGGTGTGCGTCAGACGCGCAATGCGCCCGTCGAGCGTGTCGAAGATCATGGCCGCAAACACCGCCATGCCCGCATGATCAAAGTGCTTGTCGATGGCTGCCACGACCGCGTAGAAGCCCGAGAACAGGCATGCCGTGGTCAGAAGATTGGGCAGCAGGTAAATGCCCTTGCTGCGGGGTCGTGCGTGGTCCTGTGAGTCGCTCGCCACGGCGGCAATCTTAACAGGGGCCTCCTGTTAAGATGCCAGCCACCCCATTTATCAGGTAAGCGCGCGCCGATGAGGCTGTCCCAATACCCGATCAACACCATGAAGGAAACCCCCGCGGAGGCGGAGGTGGTGAGTCACCAGCTGATGCTGCGGGCCGGGCTCATCCGGCGCCTGGCGGCGGGCCTGTACAGCTGGCTGCCGCTGGGACTGCGGGTGCTGCAGAAGGTGGAACGCATCATCCGCGAGGAAATGAACCGTGCCGGAGCTCTGGAGCTGGTGATGCCGGTGGTGCAGCCGGCGGAGCTGTGGCAGGAGTCGGGCCGCTGGACCGAGTACGGGCCGGAGCTGCTGCGCATCAAGGACCGGCACGAGCGCGACTTCGTGGCCGGACCTACCCACGAAGAGGTGATCACCGATATCGCGCGGCGCGAGCTGCAGAGCTATCGGCAGCTGCCGGTGAACTTCTATCAGATCCAGACGAAGTTCCGTGACGAAGTGCGGCCGCGCTTCGGCGTCATGCGGGCACGCGAATTCATCATGAAGGATGCGTATTCCTTTCATCTCGACGAGGCGTCGCTCCGGGCGGGTTACCGCGCGATGTACGACGCCTACACGAAGATCTTCACACGCACCGGACTCACCTTCCGCGCGGTGCGCGCCGACTCCGGCGCCATCGGCGGGGATGTCTCGCAGGAGTTCCACGTGCTCGCCGACTCGGGCGAGGATGCGATCGCGTTCTCCGATGAAGACGATTACGCGGCCAGCCTGGACGCCGCCGTCGCGGCGCCACCCGAGGAGGCGCGCCCCGCGCCGCAGCAGGCGCTGCGCAAGGTGCCGACTCCCGGTGTGCGCACCATCGCCGAGCTCGCGCGCTTCCTGCAGGTCGACCCCGCGCGCTGCCTGAAGACCCTCATTGTCGAGGGCGCCGGGGAGCAGGTCGTGGCGCTGGTGCTGCGCGGTGATCACGAGCTGAACGCCGTCAAGGCGCAAAAGCTTGAGGGCGTGGCGAGCCCGTTGCGGATGGCGAGCGCGGAGCGCGTCCTCAAGGCCACCGGCACGGAGCCCGGCTCCGTCGGCCTCGTGGGACTGAAGTGCCGCGTGTATGCCGATCACAGCGCGCTCGCGCTCGCGGACTTGGTGTGCGGCGCCAACGAGAAGGACATGCATCTGACGGGCGTGAACTGGGAGCGGGATGTGACCGGCGCCAGCGCTGCGGATCTGCGCAACGTCGTCGCGGGCGATCCCAGCCCGACCGGCAAGGGGCGCCTGAAGATCGCGCGCGGCATCGAGGTCGGTCACATCTTCCAGCTGGGCCGCAAGTACAGCGAGCCCATGAAAGCGCTGGTGCTCGATGAGGCGGGCCGTGAGACCGCGCTCTACATGGGCTGCTACGGTATCGGCGTGACGCGCATCGTGGCCGCGGCCATCGAGCAGAACCACGATGAGCGCGGCATCATCTGGCCCGCGCCGATCGCGCCCTTCCAGGTAGTGCTGGTACCCCTGAACCTGCAAAAATCCCCGCGTGTCCGCGAAGTCAGCGACCGCCTGTATGCCGAGCTCACCGCCGCCGGAATCGAGGTGCTCTACGACGACCGTGACGCACGTCCGGGCGTCAAGTTCGCCGACGCCGAGCTGCTGGGCATCCCGCACCGCCTGGTGGTGGCGGATCGCGGCCTCGATGCCGGCAGACTCGAATACCGCCAGCGACGCGAGAGCGCCAGCACCGAATTTCCCGCGGACGGCGCGCTCGCCTTCATGCGCGCGCGCCTCGGGACTTGAGCCCGCCACGCGGGCCGCGCGCGCGCGAGCGCTCCTGGTTTTGGCGCTCGCCGCCCTGGGCGTCGGCGTGCGCCATCCTGCGCGCGCCGACCAGCAGCGTGACCCGCAGCTGCAGGCGGTGGTCGCGAAGGCGATCTCGGAGGCGCAATGCTTCACCGACCAGTACGACTCCGCCGTCTGGTACACGCTCATGGAGCCGCGGCTGCGGCGCATCATCAGGGAGAAAGACGAGCGTCTCGATATCCTCAAGCAGGTGTACTGCGAAACGCACCGGCCGGGAGAGGCGCGTTTGCCCCCGGGCCTGGTCATGGCGGTCATCGACGTCGAGAGCCGCTTCGATCGCTGGGCGGTATCCCCCGCGGGCGCGGTGGGTCTCATGCAGGTGATGCCGTTCTGGCCCGAGCGCCTCGGCATGCGTCGCCACGAGCTGATACACGTCGCGCCCAACATCCGCATGGGTTGCGCGATCCTGCGCTTCTACCTCGGCCATGAAGGCAACGACGTGCGCAAGGCGCTGGCGCGCTACAACGGCAGCCCCGGGCGGCGCGACTACCCGGACCTGGTGCTCGGTGAGTGGACGCGCTGGAGCGGCGCGGATGATCTGGGGTTTCCCAAGACCCCGCCCGCGCAGCGCTAGTGCGCGCCGGCGTGCCTGGCGCGCGCAGGTGCCGGCAGCATGCGCGCCACGCCTTCACGGCGCGAGTCGGCCGCCCCCTCATAGCTGCCGTCGGCGAGGCGCGCGACGCCCTGCAATCCGGAATTTTCCGCATGTCCGCTTTTCAGCTCGATGCCACGCTCGCGCAGCCCGGCGAGCAGCGCCGCAGAGAACTTCGCTATCTCACCGCTGAAGGTGTCGCCGCGCGCGATGAGGTTCGGCAGCTCGATCGCCTGTTTGAGGGACAGCTTCCAGGCGAGTAATCCGACCAGGGCCTTGGCATTGTATTCGAGAATCGCGGAGCCGCCGGGAGAACCGAGAGCGGCGACGAAGTTGCCGGCGCGATCGAGAACGATGATCGGCGCCATCGAGGAGCGCGGACGCTTGCCGCCCTGCACGGCATTGGCGACCGGGCGGCCGGCATCCGTGGGTACGAAGGAGAAGTCGGTGAGCTGATTGTTGAGCACGAAACCGCGCACCGTGCGTCCGGAGCCGAAGATCGATTCCACGGTGGTCGTCATCGAGACCGCGTTGCCGTCCGCGTCCACGACCACGAAGTGGCTCGTTCCCGGGGACTCCGCGGTCGCATCCCGGCCGCGCGGCATGGAGAAATCGCCCGGCGGCGGCGGCGCGCCGGCGTGCTGGCCGATCAGCTGCAGGCGCAGCCGTACGTAGGCGGGATCGAGCAGCCGATCCACCGGCACCGGCACGAAGCGCGGGTCGGCGACGTAGCGGTCACGGTCGGCGTATATGAGCCGACTCGCCTGCGCGAACAGGAACCAGGCCTGAGGGTCCGCAGGGCTGCGCCCGGCGATATCGGTCCTGTCCAGTATCGAGAGCATTTCCAGCAGACACACGCCGCTCGAGGGCGGCGGCGGCACACACAGCGAGTACCCGCGATAGGGCCGGCACAGCGGTTCGGCCCAGCTCGCGCGGTACGAGCTCAGGTCCCGCAGCGTCATGGTCCCCGGAAACGGCGCCTGGTGGGTCGTGGCCACGATCTCGTTCGCGATCGCACCCTGGTACAGCGCGCGCGGTCCGTCGAGCGCGATGCGCTCCAGTGTCCGGGCGTACTCGGGATTGCGAAACAGGTCGCCCTCCTGGATGGTGTCGCCGTCGGGGCGCGAGAACAGCGTGCGCACCTCGTTGGTGGGCGGAACGGGCGATCCCTCGCCGAGAAACATCGCGAGCCGTGCGGGAACCCTGAAGCCCAGGGATGCGGCACGAATCGCCGGCTGAAACAGCTCCTTCCAGCGCAACGCACCGAGCTTGGCGTGCGCGGCGTACAGCATGGCGACCGCGCCCGGCACTCCGGTGGAGCGTCCGCTGCGCACCGCCTCCACAAACGGCAGCGGCTTGCCGTGTTCGTCCAGAAACATGCCGGGCTGCGCGGCCGCCGGCGCCCGCTCGCGGCCATCGACGGCGCTCACCTTGCGCGCGTGCGCATCGTAGTACAGGAGGAACGCGCCGCCGGCGATGCCGGAGCTCTGCGGCTCGACGAGTCCGAGCATCGCCTGCACCGCAACGGCCGCATCGATCGCGTTGCCCCCCTTGCCCAGCATCTCGAGTCCGGCATCGACCGCCAGCGGATTGGCGGCCGCGACCCAGGCCGGTTGCCCGCCGTGCGGGTGGCGATGGAACAAGGAAAGCCGAGCGGGCGGCGCGGCGGCCGCCGGTGGTGCCACGGGAGCGGTTGTGGGCGGCGCTTCGGCCGTGGGCGGCGCGGGAGCTGGAGGGGGCGGCTGCGCCGGCGGGGGCGCCCCGGCTTCGGGCTGTTGGTCGCTTGAGGGCGGTGGCGATTCGCTTACCGGGGGGGCCGGCTCCGGCGGCGCGCTCGCGGCGGCGGGGCCGGCCGCGGGCGGCGGGTCCGCACCGGCCGGCAGCGCGGCCGATGCCAGCAGCGCCAGCGCAGCCAGGAGCGGGAGCGGGAAGACTCTATGCAACATCCGGATCACTTGGTGTGAAAACCCGCAGACGCCCGTCGCGCGTCGACCGCGGCGTCGGTCACTTCCACCGAGGTGACCCTGGAGCCCGAGGAGCCGACCCACAGCCAGTTCACGAACGCGGACACCGCCGCGTCCTCGCCGCACGCGAGCACCTCGACGCGGCCGTCGGCAAGATTGCGGGCGTATCCGCTCACGCCCAGGTCCTGTGCGCGCCGCGCGGCGGTGGCGCGATAGAACACGCCCTGGACGCGGCCGCCCACCAGACACTTCTTGCAGATCATGCGCACCGAATACTACTTGAGATCCGCACGCGCGTGCCCTGCGCAGATGCTCGCACCGGGGTTTTGTGGCAACGTACGCAGAGCGCACCGCGACCGGTCCGCGGGCTTCAGAGATACGGCATGCCCGAGATACTGGTGCTCTACTACTCGCGCAGCGGCGCCACCGCCGAGCTCGCGCGACACGTGTGCCGCGGCGTGGAGGGGGTTGCGGGCGCCAGTGCGCGGCTGCGAACCGTGCCGCCGGTGTACGCGGAAAGCGCCGGCCCGCCTAAGCCGGTGCCGGCGAGCGGGGCGCCTTACGCCACACTCGACGATCTAGCCCAGACGCATGGACTGGTGCTCGGCAGCCCCACGCGCTTCGGCAACATGGCCGCGCCGCTGAAACACTTTCTCGACGGCACGGCCAGCCTGTGGCTGTCCGGCGTGCTCGCGGGCAAACCGGCCGCAGTGTTCACCTCCACGCAAACCATGCACGGCGGCCAGGAGACGACCCTGCTGTCGATGATGCTGCCGCTGCTGCATCACGGCATGTACCTGGTGGGGCTGCCCTACACCGAGCGCGCACTCAACGAGACCCGGGGCGGCGGCACTCCCTATGGCGCCTCCCATGTCAGCGGCCCGGGCACGGTCCCGGCGCTCACCGATGAGGAGAAATCGCTGGCGCAGGCGCTGGGAAAGCGGGTGGCACAGCTCGCGGTGCAACTGGCCTCATTCGCCGCGGGTGCGCGCGGCTGAGTGCAGCACTTCGCGGATGAACGGTATCGTCAGCCGCCGCTGCGCAGCGAGCCCGGCTTCATCGAGGGTGTCGAGCAGTTCGTACAGGCTGCGCATGTCGCGGGGAAAGCGCCGCTGCAGCCAGTGTGAGGTTTCTGCGGGCAGTTCGAAACCGCGCAGCCGCGCGCGCAGCTGCAGCGCCGCCTGCTGCTCGTTCTCGTCCAGCACCCGCAGCTGAAACACCGCGCCCGCGGCGCAGCGCGACCCGAGATCCGCCAGCGCCCAGTTCGTCAGTGCCGGGGGCGCCTGCGCGGCGACGATCAGCCGCCCGCCGGCGTCCTCCATCTCCCGCAGCAGGCCGAAGATCGCGCGCTCCCAGTCCGGCTGCCCCGCCACCTGCTCGATATCGTCCAGACACAGGCACTGCAGCTGCGGCAGCCCCTCGAGCACGCCGACACCGAGGCCCGACACCTGCGCGAGCGGCACGTAACCGGCGCGCATGCGCTCGCTCGCCGCGGCGCAGATCGCCTGCAACAGGTGGGTCTTGCCCGCGCCGTCGGGCCCGCACAGCCAGGTGATGCCGGCAATCTCCCCGCCCGCGAGGCGCCGCGCGTGCTCCAGCGCCTCGGTGTTGCGCGCCGCCAGGAAGCTGGCGAATACCGCGCGGTCGGGCAGACGCAGCCCCAGGGATATCTGACGCACGTGCGTGAGCGCTACAACGAGTGCACGGGTTGCACCCAGGCGCGCCGCGTGAAAGTCAGGACGTAGTGCAGTCCCGACACCACGGTGGTGGCGAGCGTGAGCACCGCGCAGGCGTCGAGCATCTCGCGTGGCGGCACACCCGCCGCCGCATCGAGCAGCACCAGCATCACGTACGCCAGTTGCGCGGCCGTATTCACCTTGCTGAGCACCGTCGGGCGCCCGCGCAACGGGCCGAACCACAGGCGGAAGGTCAACGCGCCGAGCCCGATCAGCACATCGCGCGCCACGACCGCGGCGGTCAGCCACCAGGGGACCAGCCCGAGCCACGCGCATTCGACAAACACCGTGACCAGCAGCAGCTTGTCGGCCGTTGGATCGAGGATCTTGCCCAGCTCGGAGGTCCAGTTGAAGCGCTTCGCGAGGTAGCCGTCGACGCCGTCCGAGACGGCCGCCACCACGAACAAGCCGAGCGCGACGACGTGCTCGCCGGCGTGCAGCGTCGCGACGACCGGCCAGATCAGCGCCAGGCGGATCAGACAAATGAGGTTGGGCAGGTGACGCACGGTCGGATGGGGCTGCAGGCGCGGCGCGCCCTCACCCCTGCGGCTGGTAGCGATACACGGCCGTCGCGGCCGCGGCGCTGGTGCGCACCAGCCGCGTCGAGCCGGCCAGCGCCTGATCGAGGCCGGCAGCGCCACCGCGCACCGTCACATCGAAGGCCACACTGTTGGCTTCGGCGGCGGCGATGTTGGCGCGGCGCACGCCCGGAACGCTCTGCAGCAGCCGCGCGATCGCGGCGTAGTCGACCAGGCCCCTGACGCCCTCGATCCGCACCCGCGTCTCGACTTCCGCCTGCGCGAGCGAGGCGCCCGGTTGCGGTACCAGCAGATCCACCGTGTGGTCGATGCCCGCGGCGAGCGGACCATTCCAACTCTCGTTGGCGGAGCGCGTGTACAGTGTCCACTGCAAGTCGCTGTCGGGGGCCGCGCCATCGGCCCGCCCCACCAGGATCTCATCGCCACCGTAGCGCTGCGCGGACTGCAGCATCGCGGGGGCCGCCAGCAGATTGCCGTCACTATCGAGCACCGCGAGCGGCAGCAGACTGATCGGCAGCCCGCGTTCGGCCGCCACGCGTTCGAGCTCGGCCCGCGCGGCGTCCTCGGCGGCGCGATTGCGCGGCGGGATGAGCACCACGAGAGTGAACGGGCGCTCGCGATCCCAGATACTGCGGCCCGCCGCGGTGATGGCCTGCTCGACCGCGGCGCCGTCGAACACCACCTGCGATTCCCCGCGCGGCCCCACCGCATAGTTCTTCACGTACCGGGTCGCATCGGCCACCACGCTGGCGAGCGCCGGGTCGTCGGCTGACTCGCGGCGGCCGGACGCGCGCACCAGCGCCTGGCGCATGGCGTCCTGCACGGCGGGTCCTGACTGGCCGTCGACGTCGACTTCGTAGACCCGCACCGGCCGTCCCGCCCACGACGACAGCGGCAGCACGCAGTACAGAGCGCACAGGCCCGCGAGAAGTGCGCGCACGCGCCGGTTCGCCTTGGTTGATTTTGGGCCCGGTCGCGACATGGTCTGGATCGCACACGCCACAGCACGAGACGACAGGTACAATACCATACGCCCCGGCGCCACACGGCGGCCCGCCCGCATCGCTTCAAGACTCATGACAGAAGGCCCCGGCATCACCTATCGCGATGCGGGCGTCGACATGGACGCCGGCGATGAGCTCGTTGAACGCATCAAACCGCTGGTGCGCCGCGCGCAGCGGCGCGAAGTGCTCGCCGGCATCGGCGGCTTTGCGGCGCTGGTCGAGCTGCCACCCGGCTACCGGCGCCCGGTGCTGGTCTCGGGCACCGACGGCGTGGGCACGAAGCTGCGGCTCGCGATCGACACCGGCCGCCACGACACGATCGGCATCGATCTGGTGGCGATGTGCGCCAACGACGTCGTGGTGCAGGGCGCCGAGCCGCTGTTCTTCCTCGACTACTACGCTACCGGCAAGCTGCGCGTGGCGGTCGCCGAGGCGGTGGTGCGCGGGATCGTGGAGGGCTGTGTGCAGGCGGGCGCCGCGCTGGTCGGAGGCGAGACCGCGGAGATGCCCGGCATGTACCAGGGCGAGGATTACGATCTCGCCGGATTCTGCGTCGGCGTCGTGGAGCGGGACGCGATCATCGACGGTGCGCGGGTGGGCGCCGGGGATGCCATCATCGGCCTCGCCTCGTCCGGGCCGCATTCCAACGGCTATTCGCTCATCCGCAAGCTGCTGGCGAGTGCCGGCGCGACTGCCACCACCGACCTCGAGGGGCGCAATCTCATCGATCGGCTGCTCACGCCGACACGGATCTACGTGAAGCCGCTGCTCGCGCTGCTGCAGGCGATGCCCGTGCACGGCATGGCACATATCACCGGGGGAGGTTTGAGCGACAACCTGCCGCGGGTACTGCCCGAGGGGCTCGAGGCGGTGCTGGAACGCCGCAGCTGGCACCGCGATCCGGTGTTCGATTGGCTGCAAAGTGCCGGTCGCATCGAGCCTGCGCAGATGTACCGCACTTTCAACTGTGGGGTCGGCATGGTCGTGATCGTGCCGCCCGAGCGCGCCGCGGCGGCGGTGGAATTCCTCGCGGCGCGCGGGGAAACGGCCCAGGTCATCGGTGAAGTCCGCGCCGGCGGGCGCGGTGTGTTAATCCACGAATGAGCGCCGGCACGCCGTTCAGGCTCGCCATCCTCATTTCCGGCCGCGGCTCGAACATGATCGCCATCGCGCGCGCGTGCCTCGCGGGCAGCATTGCCGCGCGGGTCGCCGTGGTGATCTCCGATCGCGCCGACGCGGCAGGTCTCGCCGGCGCCGCCGCGCTGGGCATCGAGACCGCCACCGTGCTGCCGCCGCGGGCCGGAGGCGGCGCCGCCTTCGAGCCCTCGCTGGCGGGAGCGCTCGAGGCGCATCGGCCGGACATGATTGCGCTCGCGGGTTTCATGCGCATTCTGTCGGGGCGGTTTGTCGATCACCACCTCGGCAGGATGCTCAACATCCACCCCTCGCTCCTGCCGGCGTACCGCGGCCTGCATACCCACGCCCGCGTGCTCGAGGCAGGCGATACCCAGCATGGCGCCAGCGTGCATTTCGTGACCGCGGAGCTCGACGGCGGGCCGGTCGTGCTGCAGTCCAAGGTCGCGGTGGAGCCCGGCGACACCGAAGCCACGCTGTCAGCGCGCGTTCAGGCCACCGAGCACATCATTTATCCGCGCGTGCTCGCGTGGTGCGCGCAGCGGCGTCTCGCATGGCGCGAGGGCGCCGCATGGCTCGACGGGCGGCGCCTGGACGCGCCCATGGTGGAGGATTTCCGTGCCGCAGCACGCAGCTGAGCCGCCTCGCCTCAAGCGCCGGGCGCCGTGCCCAACGCTCGCACTGATCGCGGGGCTGTCAATCGCGCTGGTACACGTCGCTGCCGCCGATGAGCTCAAGCCCTTCGAGGCCAGCTACGCGTGGGTCTGGCACGGGGTGAACGTCGCGGTCTCGACCCTGAAGCTCGAAAAGACCGGCGACACCTGGAGCTACAGTTCGAAGAGCGAGCCGCGCGGCATCGGCAAGGTGTTCCCGGAGCGGCCCATACAGCGCAGCGTGCTGCGCGTCAGCGACGCCGGGACGCAACCGCTGAGTTACCAGGCGAGCGACGGCACCAGCTCCACGCGGCGCGCGGTGGACGTGAAGTACGACTGGGAACAGGGCCGTCTCACCGGCGTCTACGAGGACGTCAAGGTGGACCTGCCGCTCACCCCCGGGGTGCAGGATGACGCCTCGGTGCAGGTGGCGCTGATGGTCGAGTTGCTGCGCGGCCGCACTCCCGAGCACTTCTCGCTGTTGAACAAGGACGCCGTGCGCGAGTATCGCTACGTGCGCGAAGGCGAGGCGACCGTGCAGACGCCGTTTGGCAAGATCGCGACCATCATCTATCGCAGTGAGCGCGAAGGATCGCCGCGCGTGACGCGCTTCTGGTGCGCACCCTGGCGCGGCTACGTCCCGATGCGCGTCGAGCAGAAGCGCGGCGATGACATCGAGTGGACCATGGAGATCAGGAGCCTGACGCGCGAGTGAGCCGAGTGCCTCAGGTCTTGGGCAGCGTGACGCCCCGCTGGCCCTGATACTTGCCGCCGCGATCCCGATAGGACGTCGAGCACACCTCATCCGACTCGAAGAACAACATCTGCGCCACGCCTTCGTTGGCGTAGATCTTGGCGGGGAGCGGCGTGGTGTTGGAAAACTCCAGCGTGACGTTGCCTTCCCACTCGGGCTCCAAAGGCGTTACGTTCACTATTACACCGCAACGCGCGAACGTGCTTTTTCCGACCGTGAGAATGAGCACGTTGCGCGGCACGCGAAAGTACTCAACCGTGCGAGCCAGCGCGAACGAGTTGGGAGGGATGATGCAAACATCGCCGCTGAAGTCGACGAAGCTCTTCTCGTCGAAGTTCTTCGGGTCGACGATGGTGGAGTTGATGTTGGTGAAGATCTTGAACTCGCTCGCGCAGCGCACGTCGTAGCCGTAGCTCGAGGTGCCATAAGACACGATCCTGCGGCCGTTCGCTTCGCGCACCTGCCCGGGCTCGAACGGCTCGATCATCGCGTGCTCGCGCGCCATGCGGCGGATCCAGTTGTCGGACTTGATGCTCATCAGGTCTCTTCGACCACGATCTTCGGGAACACATTGCTGCGGTCGCGGGCGCGCGCCGCCAGCGCCGCGCCCGTGCGCCGCGCCATCTCGAAGTACGCCCGGGCGCGCGCCGATTCGGGGGCCGCGACCACCGTGGGCCGGCCGCCGTCGGCTTCCTCGCGGATGTGCGCATCGAGGGGCAGCTCCCCGAGCAGCCTCACGCCGTATTCCTGCGCCATGCGGACCCCGCCGCCGGCGCCGAAAATGTGCTCGGTGTGCCCGCAGCTCGAGCAGATGTGCACGCTCATGTTCTCGACGATACCGAGCACCGGCACCGCGACCTTCTCGAACATCTTCAGCCCCTTGCGGGCATCCGCCAGCGCGATGTCCTGGGGAGTGGTCACGATCACGGCGCCCGCGACCGGCACGCGCTGCGCGAGGGTGAGCTGGATGTCGCCGGTGCCGGGCGGCATGTCGACCACCAGGTAATCGAGCGCTCCCCATTGCGTCTGCTCGAGCAGTTGCGTGAGGCCCTGCGTCACCATCGGGCCGCGCCACACCATCGGCTGCTCGGCATCGACCAGGAAGCCGATCGACATGGCGCTCACGCCATGGCTCGCCAGCGGACTCAAGCGCCGGCCGTCGCTCGAGACCGGGCGCTGGCCGGTGAGACCCAGCATGAGCGGCTGGCTGGGTCCGTAGATGTCGGCGTCGAGCACTCCCACCCGCGCGCCCTGGGCGGCCCAGGCGAGCGCAAGATTCACCGCGACCGTGGATTTGCCGACTCCGCCCTTGCCGGACGCCACCGCCACGATGTTCCTGATATCTCCCAGCGGCTTCAGATTGCGCTGCACGGCATGAGCATGAATGTCGGCCTCGAGCTCCACGGTGAGCGGTGCCGCAATCCCGGCGGCGGCAAGCTGCCCGCGCAGCGCGGCGGTGAGCTCCGCCTGGTAGCCGCCGACCGGAAAGCCCAGCACGACGCGCGCCGTGAACCCCTCGCCCGCCGCGCGCACCGCGCGCACCGCCTGCACCGCACCCAGGGTGTCCTGCACGTACGGGTCGAGGTACGCATCCAGCGCAGCGCGCACAGAGTCCACAGAGGCTTCAGCAGTCATACGAAGACCGGACGAATCCAGGATAGACGCATGAGGCGCGGGTACCGTGGCCCCTGTCAAGGCTGTGGCATAATCCGCACGGTCCGGCGGATTGGACGCTCTTCTTGCTGACCCGCGACCACCGCAGCGTGGCGCCGGCCCCGGGTAGATCGGCGTCCGCCCTGCATCCTCGGTTCCGGTAGCGAGGGCGCGCTGGACGCGTGCAGGGAGCTTCCGCGACGGAAAGGTGAATGAGCTTTTTCACGAACTTGCGTGCCGACCGGCTGGTCACCGAGATCCGGTCTTCGAACGATCCCACGGGCGCGGCCACGCAGAAGGCGGTCGCGCGGCTGAAGGATGTGGGCCCGGGCGCCATCGAGTCCGTGTTGGCCGCCCTGCCCGATGCCGACAAGGGCTCCACCATGGCATTCGTCGAGGTGCTCGCCGGCCTCGTCAGCCAGAAGACGTTTCCACAGTTCATGCGCGCCCTGGTGGAAGGCAGTCCGCGCGTGATCTCCGGAATTTCCTGGGCGCTGACCAGCAGCCGCAACTATCCGCCGCACCTGCTGCTCGAAGCGCTCGCGATACCGGGAATCTCCAAGCCCACGGTGCTCGAGGTGATCGCGGCGCAGAAGTCGCGTTTCTCGGTGCGCGAGCTGCTGGCCGCGGCGTATACGCAGGAGCCCAACGAGAAGGCGGCGCTGTTCCGTGTCATCGGCGAGATCGCCGACCAGCAAGCCCTCCCCGAGCTGATCGGCCGCGTGCAAGGCAAGGACCCGATCGCGCGCGTGCACATCATCAACACCCTGGCGCGCTTTAACACCCCCGAGGTGCAGACGGCGCTGCAGGGACTGCTGAAGGATCCCAACAAGCTGATCCGTGGGGCCACGCTGTCGGCGCTGCAGCGCATGAACGGGCCCATCGATGTCGAGCGCGTGTGCGCGCTGCTGCGAGATCCGGAGATCGACGTTCTCAACCGGGCCATCGACGTGGTCATCAAGGCCAACCACCCGGAAACCATCCGCTACCTGATCGAGGTGCTGAAGGACGAGAACGAGAACGCGCGCCGTGCCGCGGTCGAAGTGCTGAACGAGATCGGCAACGCCAAATCCGTCAAGTACCTGCTCGAGGCGCTCAAGGACAGCGACTGGTGGGTGCGCAGCCGCGCCGCCGATGCGCTCGGCAAGATCGGTGGCCCGAAGGTGATCGACGCGGTGTTGCAGCTGGTGCGCGACAAGGACGAGGACATCCGGCGCGCCGCCATCGAGATCCTCAACCAGACCAAGGACGAGCGCGCGGTCGAGTCGCTGATCCAGGCGACGCGCGACAGCGACTGGTGGGTGAGCGAGCGCGCCGTGGACGCGCTCGCCGAGATCGGCAGCAAGCGCGCACTGCCTCGCCTGATCGAGATGCTGCAGGCTCCGGCGAACGGCAAGGCCATGCCGATCGTGGTGCGCGCGCTCGGCAAACTCGGCGACAGCAAGCTCGTGGACACGCTGCTGCCGCTGGTCGCCAGACCCGAGCGCGAGATCCGCATCGAAGCGATCCAGGCGCTGTCGCGCGTCGCCGACGAGGCCCGCGCCGGACAGGTGCGCGACGAGCTGCAGGCGCAGGTCGCCTCACCCGATCAGACCATCTCGCGCATGGCGGCGGCGGCGGTGAACGAGCTCGACAACCGCATCGCGGGGATCGCGTCGCCCCCCACCGGGGTGACGCCCACGCCGACGCAGGCGGGCGTGCGTCCGCCGCAGCCCACGCCGGCCGAGGCAGGCAGGACGGTGCTGATCTCCGACCAGGCGCTCGCCCAGGCCAAGAGTCAGGCGGAAGCCGCCCGGCTCGACATCCAGACCCTCAAGGCGGGCGACATCATCGAAGGGCGCTACAAGTACATCGACCGCATCGGCCGCGGCGCATTCGGCACCGTGCTGCTGATGGAGGACACGGTCGTCGACGAGCGCCTGATCCTGAAGTTCCTGAACCCGAACGTCTCGCAGGACGAGGAAGTGATGAAGCGCTTCGTCCACGAGCTGCGTTACTCGCGCAAGATCACCCACAAGAACGTCATCCGCATTTACGACTTCCTGTACATCCAGGGGCTGTACGCGATCTCGATGGAGTACTTCCCCTCGCACACCCTCGGCAGCGAGGTCGTGAACGACAAGCCGGTCGAGCTGCAGCGCGCCCTGCAGTTCGGCATCGACATCTGCACCGGCATGACGGTCGCGCACCAGGTGGGCATCGTGCACCGCGATCTGAAGCCCGCCAACGTGCTCATCAACCAGGAGGGGCTCCTCAAGATCGTGGACTTCGGGGTGGCGGCCGCGCAGCGTGAGGGCGACACCCAGCTCACCAAGACCGGCTATGTCATCGGTTCCCCGAAGTACATGGCCCCGGAGCAGATCCTCGGCAAGAAGGTCGACGAGCGCGCCGACATCTACGCCGTGGGTGTCATGATGTACGAAATGCTGACCGGCCAGCCGCCCTATTCCCGCGGCGACCACATGTCGGTGATGTACCAGCACGTGCAGGGCAAGGCGCGCGGGCCCCAGGACCTCAATCCCGCGCTTCCGCCCGGGCTCTCCGACCTGATCATGAAGGCGATGTCGGTCGACAAGACCAAACGCTTCCAGACCATGGATGAGTTGAGCGGCGCGCTCGACCGTTTCCGGCACTAGCGGCCCGCGCCGGGGGCGGCGGACCTCGCCCGGGCCCGCGCCTTGCCAAAGTTCGTGCGTTACGTCAAATTTCCTACCACAAGCTGTTGATCCTGAAGGCCGTCATGGGCTAAACAAGGGTGGATCAAGGTCTTAGGAGGGCGTCGCTTGGCGCGTATCGACGCGTTTCTGAAGCTCGGCACGCAGCAGGGGTGCTCGGACGTGCACCTGGCGGTGGGCGTGCCGCCCATGCTGCGCATGCACGGCGATCTGCTGCCGATCAAGTTCCGTGAGCTGCGGGCGGGGGAGCTGGAAGGTTACATCACCGAGATTCTGACCCACGCGCAGAACCAGCATTTCGCCAAGGGCGGCGACCTGGACTTCTCCTACGTGTCCACCGAGGGTGGCCGCTTTCGCGTCAACGTCTATCGCAAGGAAACCGGCGTTGGCGCCACCTTCCGCGCCATTCCGGCCGAGGTCCCCACCCTCGAGAAGCTCGCGCTGCCGCCGATCGTCGCCAAGCTGTGCGACTTCCACCAGGGCATGGTGCTGGTCACCGGCTCCACCGGCACCGGCAAGTCCACCACGCTCGCGGCGATGATCGATCACCTGAACC
>WNGI01001680.1_pt1 | contig 18667 bp, 14 predicted proteins | sample 5400621 | NCBI WGS metagenome assembly WNGI01 (sample SAMN13153374, study PRJNA577476) | soil metagenome | isolation source: 20 cm soil or saprolite under Garry oak tree replicate 1 | place: USA:California | collected 2016-06-15
CTTCATTTCGATGCTGCTCCCGACCCATCCAGCCCACCCCCTTCGAGGCCATCAAAGCGACATCGAGACCCATCTTACTAAATGAGAGAGCGCTGCGCAGAGGATCCTCTCCGATTGACCGGCGGCGGGGAATCCGGCCGCGGAGTTCGCGCAGCGCCAGCCAGACCTCCTCCCCGAGGCCGCGCGAAAAGGATCGGTCGAAGGTGCAAGAGAATGACGCGGGGTCGGCGGGACCACATGAACCTGGAAGGAGTCAAGCGATGCGGATGGTTGCGCGGCGGACAGGGGCGATCGTGGTGGTGGGGATCCTCGCGGTCACCGTGGGGCGGGGATGGCCGGCCATGGCCCAGGGGCGAGGAAACATCCTGACCCTCGCGCTGCACTTCTACCCCAGCACCCTTGATCCGGCGATCGGAGTGGCGGGTCCCCACTACCGCGTGTTTGTGAACACGTATGAAGGGCTCATTGGCTACGAACGTGGGACCGCCAAGGTCGTTCCGTCACTCGCCCAGTCATGGACGTCATCTCCGGACCTGACCACCTACACGTTCAAGTTGCGGCCGGGGGTGCAGTTCCACGACGGGACGACGCTGGACGCCGAAGCGGTCAAGCTGTCGTTCGACCGCGTCAAGAAGCTCGGGATGGGGCCGGCCACGTTCCTCGGCCGGATGAAGGAGATCCAGGTGGTGGATCCCCTGACGGTCCGCGTGCTGCTCACCCAGCCGTCCGCGACATTCCCGTTCGGGCTGTCCAAGATCTTCATCCACGGGAAGGCGCACGCCCGCGATGTGGATGACGGGCGGGCCTGGTTCGCCTCGAACATCAACGGCACGGGGCCGTTCAAGATAGCGCAGACGGAGAAAGATCAATTCATCATGCTCCAGCGCCACGCGGCGTACTGGGGCGGATGGGCCGACCGGCACCTGGACGGCGTCCTGATCCGGATCATTCCTGACATCGGCACGCAGAAGCTCATGTTGACGCGCGGCGAGGTCGACATGATGAACCTCTACTCGATCGGGCCCGATGAGCCGCCGGACAACTTGGCCAGACGGCCCGGCATCAAGTTGGTGAAGAGCCCGACGTATCGCACATTCATCTACGCGATGAACGTCCAGAAGCCAAACTCGCCGCTTCGGGACAAGCGCGTCCGGAAGGCCATCGCCCTCGCCTTCGACTACACCGCGATGCGGGAGATCTTCTACGGGGCCGAAGACGTGCCCAACGGGTTCCTGGCGCCGGGCTTCACCGCGTACGATCCAAAGCGCCCCAAATTCGCGCGCGACGTCGCCGCCGCCAAGCGGATGCTCGAGGAGGCCGGGTATGCCTCGGGATTCGACATCGATGCCCAGGTGCTTCAGGAGGAGGAACAGGGCCGGAAGCTCGGCCTCCTCCTGCAGGCCGCCCTGAAGGATGTCGGCATCAAGGTGAATATCGTGTATGCGCCGCCCTTGGCCGTCCAGTACGCTCAGATGGCGAAGCTCGAGAGCGCGCCGATCTTCGGCGCCCACCTGATGATGGCGCCCCTCACCGCGGATGCCGGATCGTACCTCCGCCAGGTGTTCGGCAGCGAGAACGCCGGGAAGCCCTACAACCACGCCTGGTACCAGAACCCCGAGGTGGACCGGCTCTTGAACGAGGCGGAGCGGACCCCCGACGAGCAGAAGCGCATCGAGCTGTGGCGGCGCGCGGAGACCGTGATCATCGACGACCAGCCCGCCATTTTTACCGCGTTCACGACGCCGATCGTCGAGCCGATCCGGGACCGGGTCATGAACTATCTCTACCATCCGCTCGACTACAGCGGAGTGTTTGGCTTCTACCACGTCTACCTGCGCTGACGGCCGCCGGCGTCGCGTACGCTGACCCCGCCGGCCAACGGGAAGCGAGCCCCACGATGTCATGGCGGTTCTTCATCGAGCGTGTGCTCTGGTCCGTGATCGTGATCGTCGGCATCACGATCGTGACGTTTGTCCTGACGCGCCTCATCCCGGCGGACCCGGCCCGCGCCGCCGCCGGTCCCGAGGCCAGCGCCGAAGCGGTCGAGACGCTGAGAACACTCATGGGGTTGGACCGCCCGCTGCCGGACCAGTACGTTTCGTACATGCGGGACCTCGTCTCGCTGAACTTTGGACGCTCCATCCAGACCCAGCGGTATGTGCGGGAGGATCTGGCGGCATTCTTTCCGGCGACCGCAGAGCTGGCGATCGCGGTCATGCTGGTGTATGCAACGGTCTCCATCGGGCTGGGGATTGTTGCGGCCATCAGCCAGGGGCGCGCGCTCGATTACGCGATTCGGATCGTCGCCCTCGTGGGGGTCGGGCTGCCGGCGTTCTGGCTGGGATTGATGCTGCAAATTGTTTTCTACCAGCACCTGGGGTGGCTCCCCGCGGCCGGACGGCTCGATCCGTTCATCGCCTCGCCGCCCAGGCTGACGGGGTTGTACGTGATCGACAGCGTGCTGACCGGGCACTGGCAAGCCCTCGGCTCGTCGGTTCAGCACCTCATCCTGCCCGTCCTCGCGGCCGTCGTCTCCCGGCTCGCGGTGGGGCTCAAACTCACGCGGATCTCATTGCTGGAGGTGCTGGGAGAACACTACATCCGCACGGCCCGCAGCAAGGGCCTTCCCGGGTTCATCGTGATCTACAAGCACGGGCTGCGAAACGCCCTCATCCCGATCGTGACGGCGCTGGGGATGCAGTTCAGCGCCCTCCTGGGAGGCACCGTGATCGTTGAGGTGGTGTTCGCGTGGCCCGGCATCGGCCGTTACGCCGTGGGGTCGATCATGACGCTGGATCTTCCAGCGATCATGAGCGTCACCGTCGTGCTGGCCGTCATCTTCCTTGTTGTCAATTTGCTCGTGGACATGCTGTACGTGTGGTTGGACCCCCGTGTTAAGTACGCGTGAAGGCTCGTCCCCCCCGGTACCGGCGGACTGGCTCCGGCGGCTCCCCTGGCGTCTGGGGCGCCGCCGGCTGCCCGCCATGCTATTGGGGGGGGCGGGGGCGGCCATCGTGTTCATCGGCGTGCTCGCCCCCGTGATCGCTCCCAAGGACCCGAACGCGCTGATGCTCAGTGCCGCGTTTCGCCCCCCTTCGCCGGGCGCCTGGTTTGGGACAGACGAAGCAGGGCGGGATATTCTCAGCCGGACGATCTGGGGGACGCGTCTCTCGTTGATGTCCGCGGGAGCGGTCCTGTTGATCGCGCTCGGGTTCGGCGTGTTCCTCGGGGCCGTCTCCGGGTATCGGGGCGGGATCGTCGACCAGGCGCTGATGCGATTGACCGATCTGTTCCTCGCCTTTCCCGGGCTCATCCTGGCGATCGCCATTACCGCAACCCTGGGGCCCAGCCTGGAAGACGCCGTCATTGCCATCGGGCTTGTCTGGTGGCCGATCTATGCCCGCCTCGTCCGCAGCCGGGTGCTCACCGTCAAGCTGAGCCCCTTCGTGGAAGCCGCCCGCGCGCTGGGACTGTCGGAAAGAAGGATCCTCTTCCGGCATGTCCTGCCCCAATGCTGGGGGACGGTGATCTCCCGCGTCACGGTCGACATCGGCTACACGATCCTGCTCACCGCGAGCCTCAGCTTTCTGGGTCTGGGGGGAAAGCCTCCCACGCCGGAGTGGGGGAGCATGATCGCGACGTCGCGGCCCTACTTCCTCTCCTACTGGTGGACGGTGACGTTCCCCGGCCTGGCGATGTTCCTCAGCGTGGTCATCTTCAGTCTGCTCGGCGACGCCCTGTACGAGCTGTTCGGGATCAGGGGCGAACGATACCTGTGACGGTTTGCGGCAGCGCCACGGCGGCGCCCGGGGCCGCGCCGTCCCACGGAGGGATGTCCATGGAGCGCGTGAAGGCCTTGCAACGCGTGCTGTATGAGCGGGGCGAAACGGCGGCCCTTATCTCATCCCCGGAGAACATCCGCTATTTTACGGGGTTCTACGTCTGGAACGCCTCGGCGCCCTTTGCCCTTGCCCTCGTCCCGGCGCGCGGCGACCCTGTGCTCCTCGTCTCCCGCGCGGACGAGTCGCTCGCCCGCGCGGTTAGCCGAGCCGCACTCGAACCATACGACCCCGCACCCGGCGGATTTCGGACCACCGCGGAACTCTGCCGGCGTGCCCTCGAGCATGCCGATGCCGCGGGCGGCGTGCTCGGGTGTGAGTTCGGGTCGCTAACGCTCGACCGCGCGCGGGTGCTTGAGGAAATCCTCTCCGGGTACCGGTTCAGCGACATCGGCGCGGCCCTGACCGATCTCCGCATGATCAAGGACGAGGACGAACAGCTGGCGTTCCGACGCGCGGCGGAACTGGTTGCGTCCGCGGTCCACAACACCGCCCCCACCGTGCGGCCGGGTACGTCCGAGATCGAGATCAAAGCAGCGATGGATCTCGCCGTCTGTACCGAGGGGGCGCGCCGGTGGCCCGATGCGATCGTGCAGTCGCAGACCAATGTGGTGAGCGGCCCAAAGCTCAACCGGCTGCATGATGCCGCCACGGGGCGGACGGCCGGTCCCGGCGAAATGGTGTTCGTGATGGGCGGCGCGAGTGTGAATGGGTATTGGGCGAACATCGGCCGAACGCTGTTCGTGCCGGGCGGATCGCCACCCCGCAGCGCGCGCCGGGGCCTGGATGTCGCCGCGGCGGCGCAGCGGACCGCCGTGGGACGCCTCGGCCCGGGGATCCCGCTCGGAGAGGCAGTCCGCGCTGCCGACGCGGTGCTCGTGGAGGCCGGATTGGACGATCGCAAGACCTACCCGGTGTTTCGGGGGCTCGGCCTCCGCATCGATGAGCGCCCGAGGGCGGCGGACCTGGACCTGATCCTCAGGCCCGGCATGTGCCTGTGCGCGCAGCTCTACCTTCGGCTGCCGGAGGCCATCGTCGGCCAGTCGGACAGCGTACTGATCACTGCCAACGGGGCAGCGCTGGTGAGTGAACCTCAGGGGGAGGTGTGACGGTGGAACCCGTCGACCGGCTGACACGGTTTCAGGCGCTTCTGCGCACGCAGCAGATTTCGCTCGCTTTGATCGGCGATCCGTTCAATGTCTGCTACTTGACGGGCTACTGGACGATCCTTTCCGGCATCCCGGGGACCGAGCAACTGCTCGCCGTGCCCGGGGAGGGCCGCCCCTGGCTTGCGGTGCCGGGCCTGGAAGAGACCCTGGCACGCGCGCAGTGTCCCGGCCTCACCGACATCCGGTATCTCCGGCCGGGGGAGACGCTCGTCCACGGCGCTCGGCGGCCGGCGCAGACCGTCTCACAGCTGGTTGGTGCGGCGGTCGACGCGTTGCCTCAAGGCGCTGCGGTCGGCGTCGACGCGGCGCCCCTCCGCACGGACCGGTATGGAGTGCTCGAGGAGCGCTTGCAGGGGCGCCGGGTGATCGATCTCGCCCCCGACCTTGGCGCGATGCGTGCGCGCAAGGATCCAGCGGAGGTTCAACTGATCCGCGAAGCCGCCGTCATCACCGCGAAGGCCGCGGCGGCGATTTTTCACGCCCTTCGCCCGGGCGTGACCGAGAACGAGCTGGCCGCGGAAGCCGTTCGCGTGATCTGGGCGAACGGCGGCACGATCAGTCACCTGGTCGTGGCGAGCGGGCCGCGGGGCGCACTGCCCCACGCGCTTCCCACCGCGCGGGCGGCGGAGCGAGGCGACCTTGTGGTCGTGGACATCGGTGTGTTCCGGTCCAACTATTGGGCCGAGATCGCGCGGACGTTCGTCGTCGGCGCGCCCACCCCTGAGCAGTCCCGGCTGCTCGAGCTTGTCCAGCAGGCGCAGACGGCGGCCCTCGACGTCTTGCGACCAGGGATCCCGGCCCGCACGGTGGACGAGGCCGCGAGAGCCGTCCTGCGGGGGGCAGGATTTGACGATGGCATCTACATCCACTCTACGGGCCACGGCCTGGGCACCATGGGTCCGGACGCCCCGGTGATTGCGCCCCACAACACGGCCCCGGTGCCCGCCGATGCCGTCCTGACGCTGGAGCCAGGCCTGTATTTCCCGGGCCGCGGCGGTATCCGGATCGAGGACAGCTTCTACGTGTCCGACGCCCGAGTGGAGTGTCTGACCGAAGAGTATCACGCGCTCGTCCGGTGACGGTCCCGGGATCCGAAGCGGCTCGGGCTGGACGGACTGCTTGACAGTGCCACGAAAATAGGGAAGGAGGCACGGCGTAGACGCGCCCGAGGCAAAGCGGTATTGTTGGGCCGTGAAGACGGAGACGGCGATCGCCGGCGGGCTGGTCGCGACGGACACCGGCGCGTTCCCCGCGACGGTGGCGATCGCCGGCGGGCGCGTGGTGGGGCTCGTGGACCCTTCGGAGCGGCCGGACGCGGATGAGGTGATCGACGCCAGAGACCGGTTGGTCCTGCCCGGGTGCATCGATCCGCACGTCCACTTCAACGAGCCCGGACGGACGCATTGGGAAGGCTTCGAGACGGGCAGCATGAGCGCCGCGGCCGGCGGGGTCACGACGGTGATCGAGATGCCGCTCAACGCCAATCCGCCGACGGTCGACGCCGCCGCCTTCGCCCTGAAAGTGGACGCCGTCGGGCCGCGGGCGGTGGTAGACTATGCCTTGTGGGGCGGCCTCGTCACCAATAACGTGGAGGCCCTTGAAGGACTGCAGCGGGCGGGGGCCATCGGCTACAAGGCCTTCATGATCGACACGGGGACCGAGTTCGCCCGCGCGGACGACGGCGTGCTGTGGGACGGCATGGCGCGGATCGCCCGGTGGGATGCGGTCCTCGGCGTCCACGCGGAGAGCAACGACATCGCGATCCAATTGCGCGCGCGCCTCGGAGGGGCCGGCCGCCGGGATGTCCGCGCCTGGGCGGAGTCGCGGCCGCCTGAAGTGGAACTGGAAGCGATCCAGCGAGCGTTATTCCTCGCCGGGGCCTCCCGGTGCCGGCTGCACATTGTGCACCTGAGTACCCCGGAAGGGGGGACCCGCATCGCGGTGGCGCGGAACGCGGGGCAGCGGGTGACGGTCGAGACCTGCCCGCACTATCTGCTGCTCGACGAGGAGGCCGCGCAGCAGCTCGGGCCGGTCGCCAAGTGCGCGCCGCCGCTGCGCCCCCGCGCCGCGGTCGACGGCCTGTGGCGGCAGGTGTTCGACGGGACGATCGACTGCATCGCCTCCGATCATTCCCCCTGCCCGCCCGAGGAGAAGGCGCGCGGCAGCGGAGATATCTGGGCGGCATGGGGTGGGATCACCGGCGTGCAGACGCTGCTGCCGCTCATGCTCTGGGAGGGCGTGCGCCGGCGCGGCCTTCCGCTCGAGCGGCTGGTGGCGCTCACGTCCACGAACGCGGCCCGGATCTTCGGGCTCTACCCGCGGAAGGGCAGCCTGATGCCGGGGTCCGATGCCGACGTGGTGATCGTCGATCCCAACCGGGAGTGGACGATCTCCGCCGACCGGCTGCTGTACCGGCACCGCCAGACCCCATACCTCGGGTGGCGGATCACGGGGTGGGTGGACCGGGTGCTGGTGCGGGGCCGCACGGTGTTCGCGGACGGGGAGGTCGTGGCGTCCCCGGGGTACGGCCGGCTGATCCGCGGGCCCGGGCATACGGAAGCGATCACGCCCTCCACCGGGGCACCGTCCGGTGGCCGGCGCAGGGAGGCATCGTGAGCGTCCTTATAAAGGAAGGAAGAGAGGAAGGGAGCCCGGACGCGCTGGCGGGGTTTCATCCGCTCGTGCGGCGGTGGTTCGTCGAGCGGTTCGGGACCCCGACCGCGCCGCAGCCGGCCGGATGGCGGGAGATCGCCACCGGGCGCGATGTCGTGATCGCGGCGCCGACCGGATCGGGGAAAACGCTCGCCGCCTTTCTATGGTCGCTGAACCGCCTCGTACTGCAGGCGGAGGCGGGGCAGCTGGCGGACCGGACCGATGTGGTGTACGTGTCTCCGCTCAAAGCGCTCGGCAACGACATCGAGAAGAACCTCCATGAGCCGCTGGAAGGCATTCGCCGTCTTGCCGCCGGCTCCGGCAGTCCGCTGCCGGAGATCCGCGCGATGGTGCGGTCGGGCGACACGCCGGCCCGCGAGCGCGCCCGGATGGTGCGCCGTCCGCCGCACATCCTGATCACCACCCCCGAGTCGCTCTACATCCTGCTCACCGCCGAGAGCAGCCGCCGCCTGCTCGCCACCGCCACGACCGTGATCGTGGACGAGATCCACGCGGTCGCCGGGGACAAGCGCGGCGCGCACCTGGCGCTCTCCCTCGAGCGGCTGGACGCCCTCTGCGGGCGGCGCCTGCAGCGCATCGGCCTCAGCGCCACGCAGAAACCGATCGAGGAGATTGCGCGCCTGCTGATCGGGGCGCGTCCGGCGTCCGGCGGCGCACCGCCGTGCGCCATCGTGGACGTCGGACACCGGCGGGCGCTGGACCTGCGCATCGAGGTGGTGGACCAGGAGCTCGGGCCGATCACGACCCACGGGTTGTGGGAAGAAGTCTACGACCGCGTCGTCGCCCACGTCCGCGAGCACCGCACGACGCTCGTGTTCGTGAACACCCGGCGCCAGGTGGAGCGCATCGCGCACGCGCTCACCGCCCGGCTCGGCGAGGGGCGCGTGGCCGCCCACCACGGCAGTCTCAGCCGGCCGGTCCGCCTCGCCGCCGAGCAGCGGCTCAAGTCCGGCGAAGTGCCGGTGGTGGTGGCGACCGCCTCGCTGGAACTCGGGATCGATATCGGCCACGTGGACCTGGTCTGCCACATCGGCGCGCCCCGCGCGCTGGCGACGCTGCTCCAACGGGTCGGACGCTCCGGACACTGGCGGGGAGCGACGCCCAAGGGCATCCTCTTTCCGCTGACGCGGGACGACCTGCTCCAGTGCGCCGCGGCGGTGCGGGCCGTCCGGGCCGGAGACCTCGACCGGACCCGGCAGCCGGTCAAGCCGCTGGACGTGATGGCGCAGCAGATGGTCGCCGCGGTGGCGGCCGCCGAGATGGAAGAAGAGGACCTGTGGGACCTGGTGCGGCGCGCCTGGCCCTACCGGGATCTGCGGAGAAGCGAGTTCGATGGGGTGCTGGAGATCCTGTGCGAGGGCATCGCGGACCGGCGGGGGCGCCGCGGCGCCTTCCTGCACCGGGACCGCGTGCATCGACGGCTGCGGGCCCGGCGGGGGGCGCGCCTCGCCGCGATCACATCGGGGGGCGCCATCCCCGACACGGGCGACTACGATGTCATCGAGGAAGCCACCGGGACCTTCGTCGGCCGGCTCAACGAGGACTTTGCCATCGAGAGCCAGCGGGACGACATCTTTCTGCTCGGCAACATGTCGTGGCGGATCCGGCATATCGGCTCGGGCCGGGTCCTCGTCGAGAACGCGCACGGGCTCCCGCCCAGCTCGCCCTTCTGGCTGGGCGAGGCCCCGGCCCGCACCCGTGAGCTCTCGCAGGCCGTCTCGGATCTGCGCGCGGCGGCGGCGGAGCGGCTCGCGTCTCCCGGGGCGGATCCGGAGTCCGCCGTCCGGTGGCTCGCGGAGGAGACCGGCCTGGACGAGGGCGGGGCCCGGCAGGCCGCCGCCTACCTCGCGGCTGCGCAGGCGGCGCTCGGGGTGGTGCCAACCCAGCGGACGGTGATCGCGGAGCGGTTTTTCGATGAGAGCGGCGGGATGCAGCTCGTGCTCCATGCGCCCTTTGGGGGGCGGATCACGCGGGCCTGGGGCCTGGCGCTCCGCAAGCGGTTCTGCCTCACCTTCGATTTCGAGCTCCAGGCGGCCGCGACCGACGACGGGCTCGTCCTGTCCCTCGGGGAGCAGCATTCGTTCCCGCTCGAGAACGTGTTCGGCATGGTGCGCCAGCAGACGCTCGAGGCCGATCTCGTGCAGGCGCTGCTGGCCGTCCCGATGTTCGGCAACCGCTGGCGGTGGAACGTCACGCGCGCGCTCGCGGTGCTGCGGCAGCAGGGGGGGCGCCGGGTGCCGATCGCGCTCATCCGGATGCGGGCCGAAGACCTGCTGGCCGCGGTGTTTCCGGAGCAGGTGGCCTGCGGGGACAACCACGCGGGCCCGATCACGGTGCCGGACCATCCGCTGGTGACCGAGACCATTCAGAACTGCCTGCGGGAGGCCATGGACGTGGACGGCCTGCGGGATGTGCTGGATGCGATCGACCGCGGCGAGATCCGGACGATCGCGGTGGAGACGTCGGCGCCCTCGCCGATGTCGCACGAGATCCTCAACGCCAATCCCTACGCGTTCCTGGACGACGCGCCGCTGGAGGAGCGGCGGGCGCGCGCGGTCTCGCTGCGGCGCACCGACCCCGAACTGGCGCGGACGCTCGGCGCGCTTGATGCGGAGGCGCTGGCCGAGGTGCGGGCGCAGGCCTGGCCCGATCTCCGCACCCCCGACGAACTCCACGATCTTCTGCTCACGCTGGGCGTGCTGCCGGTGGGCGATGCCGCTCAGTGGTCGGACATGGCCGCGTCCCTCGTGGCGGATCGGCGGGCGACGGTGGCCGCGTGGTCCCCGGAAGGTCGCGAGGTCTCCGCCTATGTCGCCGCCGAGCGCCTTCCCTGGCTGCGGGCGCTGCGCCCAGATGCGGGCATCACGCCCGCGCTTGCCGTGCCCGGCGGCGTCGAGGAGGGCATCGGCGAGGAGGTCGCCGCGAGGCGCGTGGTGCAGGGGTGGATGGAGTGTCTCGGGCCGCTCACCGCCTCCGGCCTGTCCGCGCGCCTGGGGCTGTCCCTCGAGGTCATCGACGGCGCGCTCGCAGCTCTGGAGCACGCCGGCGTGGTCCTGCAGGGGCGGTTCACGCCCGGCGGCGCGGCCGGAGAGGTGGAGTGGTGCGACCGCCGCCTGCTCGCCCGGATCCACCGGCTGACCCTGGGCAGGCTGCGCCGGGAGATCGAGCCGGTCGCCCCCGCGGCCTTCATGCGGTTTCTCTTCCGCTGGCAGCACCTCGAGGCCGGAACCCAGCTCCACGGCCGGGCCGGGCTCGCCGAGGTGATCTCGCAGCTCCAGGGACTGGAGCTTCCCGCGCCGGCCTGGGAGGAGCAGGTGCTGCCCGGGCGGGTGCGATCGTATCAGTCAGACGATCTCGAGCACCTGTGCCTGTCGGGACAGGTCGCCTGGGGCCGGCTGCACACGGGCCGAGACGAGCCGGACACCCTCCGCCCGGAGCCCCGCCGGCGCCGCCAGACGCTCACCCGTCAGGCCCCGCTTGCCTTCGTGCTGCGCGAGGATCTGCCCGCTTTCGTCGAGCCGCGGGGAACGGACGTCGCTCGGGACCTGGGGCGGGTGGCCGCGGATGTGTACTCGATGCTGGAGCGTCGGGGCGCCTCCTTCTTGACCGAGATCACGAGAGCGCTCCGGCTGCTGCCGGTCCAGGCGGAGGCCGCGCTGTGGGAACTGGTGGCGCGGGGCCTGGTGACCGGAGACGGGGTGGCGGGGCTGCGGTTTCTGCTCCGGCGGGAGCGCGGGGGGAGGCGCCGGCGGGGCGCCGGCCGCGGAACGATTCTCCCACATGCCGGGCCTGCCGTTTTGCCGGCCGGCCGGTGGTCCCTGTGGCGGATCGAGGCAGCGGAATCGCCCGCTGCTGAGAAGAGGCTGGAGGTGATCGCCCGCCAGTTCCTGCGACGCTATGGTGTGGTCTTTCGCGAGGTGCTGGCCAGGGAGTCCCAGCCTCCTCCGTGGCGGACGCTGCTCGCGGTCTACCGGCGGTGGGAAGCCTCGGGCGAGATTCGCGGCGGCCGCTTTGTCGACGGCGTTGTCGGCGAGCAGTACGCGCTCCCGGAGGCGGTGGAAGCGCTGCGAGCGGTCCGGCGGCAGGAGCCGGCAGGGGAGACCGTGCTCGTCCCGGCGGCAGATCCCCTCAACCTCGCCGGCATCCTCACGCCGGGCTCACGGATCCCCGTGACCTCGGGTCACCTGATCGTCTACCGCGACGGCCTGCCGGTGGCCTCCGGGCCGCTCGGGGTGGTGCGGAGCCATCTCCAGCCGGTGGCCTAGCGCGCGCTAACCCGGCTCGGCCAGGAGCTTCACGATCGCCCGCTCTGTGGTGTCGTACTCACCTTCGCCGGCGTGCGTGTACCGGATGGCGCCCTTCTTGTCGATCAGGTAGAGCGCCGGCCAGTAGACGTTCTTGTAGGCGTCCCAGATCTTGAAATTGTTGTCCATCACGACAGGGTAGCTGATGCCCTGCCGCGCGATGGCGTTTCTCACGTACTCCACGGAGTGCTCGTGCGCAAACTCGGGGGAGTGGACCCCGACGATCACGAGCCCGTGGCTCCGGTATCTGGCGTCCCACTGCTTGACGTAGGGAAGGGTGTTGAGACAGTTGATGCACCCGCCGGTCCATATGTCCACCGCGACGACCTTTCCACGAAGGCCGGCGAGGGTGAGGGGCGCGTCGGTGTTGAACCAGGGACCGCCTCCGGCGAATTCGGGCGCGTGCGCCGCGCCGGCGCCTCCCGGCAGCGCGGCCAACCCCACCGCGGCGAGCAGCAGCAGCAAGCGGGACAGAGAGCGCACTGAGCCACCACCCCTTCCGATTTGCTCTATCGTCAGGGTAGTTGCCGATTGTATAGATTTGATGATGACGAAATCGTTCGATCTGAAACCAGTACAATGATGTCAGCCGTGGAACGATCCTCGCCAACGACCAGAACGAACGCCTGTTTCTCCTTCAGGTGGGGGATATTTGGCTCCACGGACCCTCCGAACGAAGGATGGATGCCTGCGCGCCTGCCTGCTAGCCTGAGCCTAGGCTGGGCAGACTTCCCGCAGTAAGAACAGGAAGCGTGATGGTCGCCACCGCCCCGCTGGGTGATACGTGTTATGCGATGTGTCCTTCGCTTGGCTTGGGTTGTTTGGAGCCTGGCCCTCTTACTATGGAGCGTCAGCGGGCTTTTCGTCCGTCCCGCCTTCGCAGTACCGTTCTTCTTCAGCACTGGTAACCCTGACGGGAGGATGGGCACTGGCTCCCGCCCGCCGAGTGTAGGCATAGAGATTGAATCGGCCGATGACTTTATCTTGAATTCGGCAACGCAGATCGACAGCGCTACCTTCACCGGCCTGCTGACGCCTGGCCTTCCCTCGGGCATCCCAGAAGTCCGCGTCGAAATCTATCGAGTCTTTCCGAAGGATTCGGTCAATCCCCCCTCCGGGAACGTGCCCACCCGTACTAACTCGCCTTCCGACGTCAAGGTCGACGGCCGGGATACCGTCGCAGGTAACCTGAGCTTCTCGACCACCGTTCTCAATCCTCAGTTCACCGTCCAGAACACGGTCCTCAATGGGATTCACCCGGTACCGAACCAGACCACCGGGGGCGAGGGCGCGGCGACCGGAGTGGAAGTCCAATTCAACGTGATGTTCACCTCCCCACTCACGTTGCCGGCTGATCACTATTTCTTCGTGCCTCAGGTGGGGTTCGCCGGCGGCGATTTCTTATGGCTTTCGGCGCCAACGCCGATCGTGCCGCCGGGGACGCCGTTCTCGCCGGATCTGCAGGAGTGGATCCGCAACGCAGACCTGGCCCCAGACTGGCTGCGGGTCGGCACGGATATCGTTGGGGGAACCACCTTCAATGCGACCTTCTCGCTGACAGGTGAAACGGTGCCGGAACCTTCCACTGCCCTGCTCATGCTGAGCGGCCTCTCGCTGCTCGCGTGGAGGGGGGCGCTAGCGAGACCGCGCCCGCCCGTTAGAGCCCGGGCCGGAAGGGGAACACCTGGAGGATCCAGGCGTTGAACCGGAACACCAGGTCGAAGAGCAGCGCTCCGCCCATGGCGACGAGGAAGGCGCCGCTGGCCGTCTGGATCGCGCGCCCGTAACGGCTCACCACGCGCAGGGCGTTGAACGCCGTCGTCAGAAGGACCGCGGCGGCGAGGAAGGGCGCCCCCAATCCGAGCGAGTAGGCGAAGAGCAGGAGCGCGCCGTCCGCGGCGCGCTGGGTCGTCGCCGCCAGAGTAAGGACCGCGGCCAGCACGGGTCCCACGCACGGCGTCCAGGCAAACCCGAACGCCATCCCGACCGGAAAGGCGCCCAGGACGGTCCCCGGCCGCCGGGGGATCTGTATCCGGAGTTCGCGCTCGAGCGCGGGAAGCCTGATCACCCCGAGCATCGACAGGCCCAGCAGGATGACGACCACCCCGCCGATCCGGCTGAGCAGCAGCCGGTTGTCCAGGACGAAGGCCCCGAAATACGACGCCGACGCGCCCAGGCCGGTGAAGATCACCGAGAAGCCCAGGACGAATGCCGCGGTCGCCAGCGCCACCCGGCCGATCTGCCGGCGGCGCTCGGCGGGCTGGAGCTCCGCGAGCGAGACACCGGAGATGAACGAGAGGTACCCCGGAATCAGCGGGACGACGCAGGGAGAGAAGAACCCCAGCATCCCAGCGGCGAACGCGATGGCGAGATTGATGTGCTGCATCAGCGCATCATGATGGCCGGGCCGGGGCGGCCCGCCGGCCTGTGCCCGGGGTCATTTCCCCACGGGCGACTTAGTGATCCCGCGCGGCGTCTTCCGGCGGCTGAGGTCTCAGAAGCAGGTGAACGCCGTGGACACTATGGTCAAGCCCGCCGGTACCGGCGCGGCCAGCGTGGTGGGGGCCGCGAGATTGACCGCGAACATTCCGGATCCCACCTGCACGAACTGGAGGGGCGGCTGGAGCCCGCCGCCGGCAACAGGGGTCGACGCGACCGTGGTGGGAACGCAGGTCCTCACATTGGTCTGGACCGGGATGATCATCGGAGCCGAGGCGGGCCCGACGGTGCGGAAGGACGGGAGGACCGCGACGATGGCGCCGTTCTGCGAGCAGATGGTGGCGTGCACCGACGCGGGCACCAGCATCGGAGCCGCCTGGGGCCCCACGGCCCGGAACAGCGTCGTGGTCCCGGGAGCGCACGTCAGTGTCTGACCGTGGGCGACGATCGGGGTCCCGAGAACGGCGATCGCCGCTGCGATGCCGAGCATCATGACCTGCCGGCCCATCATACGTCCCATGACAACATCCCTCCTGCTGCCGCTCCTGCCCTGTCCTTATCTTCATCTTACACCCGCGGTCAAAGAACTTGTGAATGCGGTGTAAAGATGTCGTGAATTTCATGCGCTCTCCTCAGGGGCCCGGAGGGCGCTGATATCAAGGGAGAAGATCCGGCCCGCGGCGAAGAGGCTCGCCATGCACGCGCAGGCCAGCCGGGAGCCGGCGATTTCGCTGCACGAGGTCACCAAGCGGTTCCGGACGCCGAGCCGGACGTTCTACACGGCGGTTCGCGATCTTTCGCTGACGGTGGCGCGCGGCGAGTTCTGCGCGATCGTCGGTCCGACGGGATCCGGCAAATCGACCACGCTGAGCCTGATCGCCGGGCTCGAAGCGCCCAGCCGGGGCCGGGTGCTCGTGCTCGGCGAGCCCGTGGCGGGGGTCAGCCGCCACGCCGGCTACATGTTCCAGACCGATGCGGTCTTCCCATGGAAGAATGTGCTGGACAACGTCGCCACCGGGCCGATCTACCGCGGGGTGCCGCGGGAGGAGGCGCGCCGGCGGGCGCGCGACTGGGTCGCGCGCGTGGGGCTGGCGGGGTTCGAGGACCGGTATCCCAACCAGCTCAGCGGCGGGATGCGCAAGCGGGTTGCCCTGGCCCAGAGCCTGATCAACGAACCGGAGCTCTTGTTGATGGACGAGCCGTTCGGGGCGCTGGACGTGCAGACGCGCACGCTCATGGAAAACGAGCTGCTGGAGTTGTGGTCGCTGACGTCGGCCTCCGTGGTGTTCGTCACCCACGATCTGGAGGAAGCCATCTCGCTGGCGGACCGGGTGCTGGTGTTCACGGCGGCGCCGGCGACGCTGAAGAGCGCGTACCGGATCGATCTGCCGCGCCCCCGGAACGTGATGGAGATCCGCTTCGATCCGCGGTTCACGCATTTTTACGAACTCATCTGGGAGGATCTGCGCAGCGAGGTTGTCGTCACCTATGAGCGTACTACAAAAGGCGCCACCGCCTGACCTCTCCGCCACCGCCCTCGTCGGCGAGGAGCTGGCCGCCGAGGCGCGCGATCAGCGGCGTCACCGGCTGGAGCGGATTCTCCAGGTCGCGGTGTTCGTCGTGATCGTGGGCGGGTGGGAGGGCAGCGTGCGGCTGGGATGGGTGGACGCGTTCTTCTTCGGCCAGCCTTCCGGGATCGCGGCCACCATCTGGCGCTGGGTGACCCGCGGCACCTCCCAGGGGCCGCTGTGGCAGCACGTGGTCGTGACGGTCGAAGAGACCGTGATGGCGTTCGCCATCGGCGTGGTGATCGGCGTGATCGCGGGGTTCGCCCTCGGACGGAACCGGACGCTCGCCGCGGTCTTCGGACCCTACGTGCGGATCGGAAACGCGATCCCGCGGGTCATCCTCGGATCGATCTTCATCATCTGGCTCGGACTGGGCATGGCCAGCAAGGTGGCCCTCGGCGTGACCCTGACCTTTTTCATTGTCTTCTTCAACGCCTTTCAAGGCGTGCGCGAGGTCGATCTCAACCTGATCAACAACGCGCGGATCCTCGGGGCGGGCCCGCGCCAGCTGTCGTTCGACGTGATGCTCCCGTCGGCCCTCGGATGGATCACGAGCAGCCTGCACACGAGCTTCGGGTTCGCCCTGGTGGGCGCGGTGGTGGGCGAGTTCCTCGGGGCCACCCGCGGCCTCGGCTACCTCGTGGCAGCCGCGCAGGGCGCGTTCAATACGAACGGCGTCTTCGCGGCGATGGTGATCCTTTCCGTCGTGGCGCTGATCGCGGACGCCCTCGTCACCCGGCTGGAGACCTGGCTGACCCCGTGGAGGCCGGCCGCCCGACCGGGGCCGTGAGCGGCGTGAGGAAATGTCAGAAAGCCGATCGAAGCATGGGAGTAGAGCCAAGATAAGGAGGGAGCTGAATGCGCAAGGATCGGATGTGGACGGCACTGCTGCTGAGCGTCCTGCTCCTCGGGGTCGGGGCCGCCGGCCCCGTGGGGGCACAGGCTCCGCCGAAGATGAGCATCATGGTCGGGGGATTGGAGAAGATCATCTACCTGCCCGCGATGCTCACGCAGCGACTCGGGTACTTCAAGGACGCCGGGGTGGACGTGACGCTGTACAACGAGGAGGCCGGTCAGTCGGCCGAGGAGGAGATGATCGCGGGCCGGGTCGATGGCGTGGTGGGATTCTACGACCACACGATCGATCTCCAGGCGAAGGGCAAGATCCTGGAAGCGGTGGTCATCTTCGACCGGGTGCCGGGTGAGGCCCTGGTCGTCTCCAAGCGGTCGGGCATCAAGTCGCTGGCCGACCTGAGAGGCAAGAAGATCGGCGTGACCGGGCTTGGATCCTCAACGAACTTCCTCGCCTCGTTCCTGGTGACGAAGGGCGGCGGCGACCGCACGCAGTACACGCCGCTGGCCGTGGGCGCCGGCAACACGCTGATCGCGGCCATGCAGCAGAACCGGATCGACGCCGCGGTTACGACCGAGCCCACCATCTCCCGGCTGCGGAAGATGGGCGTGGCAGATGTGCTGGTCGATATGCGCACCGCGGCGGGCACGCGGGGCGCGCTGGGCGGCACCTATCCGGCAGCGTGTCTGTACATGCAGACCGACTTTGTGAACCGTCACAAGGATGTGGTGCAGCGGACCGTGGCCGCGTTCGTGAGGACGCTGGGCTATCTGCAGTCCCACACGCCGGCCGCCGTGGCGGAGAACATGCCCGAGGACTACTACGTGGGCGACAAGCCGCTCTACCTCGCGGCGCTTGGGGCGAGCATGAACATGTTCAACCCGACCGGGCAGATGCCGCCGGATGGTCCGCCGACGGTGCTCAAGGTGCTTGCGTCGTTCGAGACGGACATGGATCCCAGCAAGATCGACCTCAGGAAGACCTACACGGACGAGTTCGTGCTCGCCGCGAAGATGATGCACAAGTAGCCGGGGAACGGCACCGGCCGGCCTCCGGGGGCGCAGGGAGGACTCGCTTCCCTGCGCCCCTGCTTCATGTTTTCTGGCCGCACGAGGGCCATTCGGCGGGGTGGGCTCCCGGGAGGCCGCCGGCGCCGCAGCGAAGAATGTCGCTCCGTGCGGGGTCTCAGCGCCACCGCCTGAGGGGGTGGGCAATGCGCGGCACGGTCGTTGTCCTGGTTGCACCCAGGCAGACAGAACTGCGAGCCTATGACGTGGCCGGTCCCGGGCCGGGCGAGGCGCTGCTGGAAGTGGTGCGCGCCAACGTCTGCGGCTCGGAGCTCCACATCTGGCGCGGGCACCACCCGACGGTCAAGATGGGGAGCGTGCTTGGCCACGAGATGCTGGGGCGCGTCCTCGCCCTCGGGGCGGGGGTCGACATGGACTACGCCGGCGCCGCGCTCCGGCCCGGAGACCGGGTCGTCTGCGCGTATTTCATTACCTGCCGGAAGTGCCCGGCGTGTCAGGCCGGGCGGTTCAACCTGTGCGTCAACTGCTATCGCTACTGGAGCCAGCCGGCCGATACCCCGCCGCATTTTCATGGGGCGTTTGGGACGCATTATTACGTCCATCCCGACCAGTACGTCTACCGCGTGCCGGACGAGATCCCGGATGCCGCGGCGGCCAGCGCGAACTGCGCGCTGTCGGAGCTCCTGTTTGCGCTCGACCAGGCCGGGCTCGTGTCGGGGGAGCAGGTGGTCGTGCAGGGGGCCGGCGGCCTCGGTCTCTGCGCGCTCGCGGTGGCGAAGGCGCGCGGCGCGAGG
>WNGI01001681.1_pt1 | contig 18666 bp, 18 predicted proteins | sample 5400621 | NCBI WGS metagenome assembly WNGI01 (sample SAMN13153374, study PRJNA577476) | soil metagenome | isolation source: 20 cm soil or saprolite under Garry oak tree replicate 1 | place: USA:California | collected 2016-06-15
CAGCCGCCAGGGCCACAGCCATTGGCTCCCGCGCCCGCAACCGCGGCGCCAGCAGGGCAAGGAACGCGGCGGGCGGAGCCGCGTCGAGGCCCAGCGCTTTGGGATCGGGCAGGGCCTGGGTCGCGAGCGCGCCGATCAGCGTGCCGAGGTTCCAAAGGCAGAACAGAGCTGCGCCCGTGGCCCAGAAGGCGAACCGGCTCTGCTCGGGTTTGTCGCGCGCGATGGCCATGGCGGTCGTTTCGTCGATGACGAGCTGCGACGCCAACAGCCGGCGCGGGCCGCTGACGCTCAGAAGTGACGAAAGCCGAAGTCCGTACAGGGCGTTGCGCGAGCCCAACAACGCCGCCGTGGCGGCGCCGGCCCACGCGTTCCCACCCGCACCGATGACGCCGATGAAGGCGAACTGCGACGCGCCGGTGAACATCAGAAGCGACAGCACGCACGTCTGGAGGACGGACAGGCCGGCGGTGACAGAAAGCGCGCCGAACGAAAGTGCGTAGGCGCCGCTTGCGATGGCGATGCCCGCCGCGTCGCGGACGATCGCGCGCCTGCTGTCTATTCCGGCGTCACATACGCGGCCGTGAGGCCGCCGTCGACCAGGAACGTCGAGCCGTTCACGTAGCTCGACTCGTCGCCGGCCAGGAACAGCGCTGCGTTGGCAATCTCGCGCGCCTTCGCCAGCCGGCCCATGGGCAGGTGCATGCGCCGGCGCTCGTAGGCGCCCGGCGTCTCCGAGAACAGCCGCATCAGAAGGGGCGTCTCGACCGGACCCGGGCACAGCGCGTTGACGCGCACTCCCTGGCGCGCGAACTGCACCGCCAGCTCGCGGCTCATCGACAGCACCGCGCCCTTCGACGCCGTGTAGCTGATCTGCGACGTGGCCGCGCCGACGATAGCCACGAACGACGCCACGTTGATCACGGATCCGCCGCCTGCCTCGAGCAGGTAGGGGATGCCGTACTTGCAGCAGAGGTAAACGCCTTTGGCGTTGACTGCCTGCACGCGATCCCACGCGTCGGGCTCGGTGGTGAGGATCGAGTCGTCGTCCGCGGGCATGATGCCCGCGTTGTTGTAAAGCACGTTGATCTTGCCGTAGCGCTTCTTGGTCTCCGCGTACATCGCCTGCACGCTGGCCGGGTCGCTGACGTCGGCCTTGAAGAAGAAAGCCTCGCGGCATTCGGCGGCGGTGTTCTCGCCGGTCTCGCGCCCGACGTCGGCGATGCACACACTGGCGCCCTCGTTCGAGAAGAGGATCGCGGCTTCGCGCCCGATGCCTCCCGCGGCGCCCGTGATCACTGCGACCTTGCCGTCCAGCCTGCCCATCAGCCCTCCGTCGACAGGAACACGTTCTTGAGCTCGGAGTAGCCGTCCATCGCGTGCATGCTGAGCTCGCGGCCGAAGCCCGATTGCTTGAAGCCGCCAAACGGTGTCGCCACGCGCACTGATGTGTTCGAGTTGAGCGCCAGCACGCCTGTGTCGATCGCGCGCGCGACCCTCATCGCACGCGCCGCGTCGCGGGTCCAGATCGAGCCCGACAGGCCGTACGGCGTGTCATTGGCGATTCGGATCCCGTCCGCCTCGTCCTCGAACGGGATGATTGCCGCCACCGGACCGAACACCTCCTCGCGCGCGACGCGGTCGGAGCTGCTCGCCTCGATCAGCGTGCACGGGAACCAGAAGCCGGGACCCGACGGGACGGTGCCCTTGAACATCGTCTTGCCGTCCACGAACGAGGCCACGAGCTTGCGGTGTGAGGCGGAGATGAGCGGACCCATGTCAGTGCCCTCGGCCTCGGGGTCCCCCACCTTGAAGCGGCTCGTCGCGTCGGTGAGCAGCTGCGTGAAGCGTTCGTAGACGGACTTCTGAACAAGGATTCTTGATCGCGCGCAGCAGTCCTGGCCGGCGTTGCCGAACACAGAGCCAGGCGCCGACGAGGCTGCCTTCTCGAGGTCGGCGTCGGCGAATATGACGTTGGCGGACTTGCCGCCAAGCTCGAGCGTGACGCGCTTGATGGTCTTCGCCGCGCCCTCCATCACGCGCTGCCCCACCTCGGTCGAGCCCGTGAACCCGATCTTGGCCACGTCCGGATGGGCGATCAGCCGTTCGCCGACGGTCGAGCCGGGTCCGACCACCACGTTGACCACGCCTTCGGGCAGGCCGGCTTCGAGCGCGATCTCGGCGAAGCGCAGGGCAGTAAGGGGTGTGAGCTCCGCCGGCTTGAGGACGACGGTGTTGCCGCACGCAAGGGCCGGTCCTAGCTTCCAGGACGCGAGCATGAGTGGGAAGTTCCACGGCACGATCAGACCCACGACGCCGAGCGCCTCGCGGAACGTCATGTCCACCCCGCCGGCGACCGGGATCGTTTCGCCGTAGTGCTTGTCGATCGCGCCTGCGTAGAAGTGGAAGACGTCGGCGACCATGCCCATCTCCCAGCGCGAGTCGCCGAGCGGCTTGCCGGCGTTGGCAGTCTCGAGCCGCGCCAGCTCCTCGCCGTGCTGCTCCACGAGAGACGCCACGCGTCGCAGCAGGCGGGCACGATCGGCCGGCTTCACGGCTCGCCACGCGGGAAACGCAGCTTTGGCCGCGGCGACCGCTCGATCTGTTTCGGCCGCGCCCGCGCGATCCAGGTGCGCTATCGCCTTCTCGGTCGCGGGGTTGATGACGTCGAGCGTCATCCCCGTTCGTACAGGCGTTGCCGCTCCCACTCGGTCACCACTTTGTCGAACTGCGCCTGCTCGGTCCGCGCGTAGTTGAGGTAGTGGTCGACCACGTCCTCGCCGAGCGCCTTGCGCGCGACCTTGCCCTGCTCGAGCGCGCCGATCGCCTCGCGCAGCGTGTGCGGGAAGCGCGAAACATTGGACTCGTACGCGTTGCCGGTGAACGCCGGCGGCAGCTCGAGCTTGTTCTCGATTCCGTGCAGCCCGGCCGCGAGCAGCGCCGCGAACGCCAGGTATGGGTTCACGTCCGCGCCCGGTATACGGGTCTCGGCGCGCAGGTGCTGGCCGTGACCGACGATGCGGAACCCGCATGTGCGGTTGTCGTGTCCCCAGGCCAGCGTCGTCGGCGCCCACGTGCCCGCGGCGTAGCGCTTGTACGAGTTGATGTTCGGCGCGACGAAGATCGCAAGCTCCGACATGCAGGCGATCTGACCCGCGAGGTACTGGCGGAAGGTCTCGGACTCGCCGTCGAACGTGTTGCGCCCTTCCTTCCAGAGACTCGAGTGGATATGGCACGAGCTGCCGATCCACGTGTGGTCGGGTTTGGCCATGAACGTCACCGAGCAGCCCTGCTGGTGCGCCATCTCCTTGATGCCGTTCTTGTAGACGACGTGGTTGTCGGCCATCGTCAGCGCGTCGGAGAAGCGGAAGTTGATCTCCTGCTGGCCCGGCCATGCCTCGCCCTTCGAGCTCTCGATGCCGATCCCCGCGGCCTTCATGCCCTTGCGCACGGAGCGGATGAACGGCTCCGAGTAGGTCGTCGCGAGGACGTGGTAGTCCAGGTTGTACGGAACCGAAGGGGTGAGGTCGCGATAGTGCCTCTCGAAGGCCTCCGCGTACGTCTCTTTGAGCAGGTAGAACTCGAGCTCAGAGCCAAACATCGGCTCGAAGCCGAGCTTTCGCGCCCTCTCCACCTGGCCCCGCAAGACCTGCCTCGGCGAGGGGCGCACAGGCTTGCCGTCATGCCAGCCGACGTCGCAAAGCACCATCGCAGTGGCCTCGAGCCACGGGACGCGACGCAGGGTCGCGAAGTCGGGCTGCATGTCGAAGTCGCCGTAGCCTCGCTCCCAGCTCGCCATCTCGTAGCCGGGCACTGGCTCCATCTCCATGTCGACGGTCATCAGGTAGTTGCAGCCCTCGGTCGACTCGCCATGCGACGAGGTGTCGATGAAGTATTCAGCGTCGACGCGCTTGCCCATCAGGCGTCCCTGCATGTCGGTGAAGGCGACGACGACCGTGTCGACCTCACCACGCTCGACCAGCGAGGCCAGCGCCTCCTGCGTAAGCGGCGCGTTGCGCGTGCGGGGCTCGGTCAGCACGCCGTCATTTCTCTCCGCGAGCGCGGGCGACGAACCGCTCGAAAAGGTGGCGCGCCCACGGCAGGTCGGTGGTGAGCTCTTCCGGGTGGCACTGGACCGCCACGATCAGGCCGTCGTCCGATTCGACGCCTTCAACCGTTCCGTCCTCACCCGTCGCGGATTGATGCAGGCCCGGGGCCAGCTGCTTGACGGCCTGGTGGTGAAAGCTGTTGACCCTGATCTTGTGCTCACCCGCGGCCTGGCCGAGCTCGGAGGCCGGTTCGACCTCGATCGTATGGGCCAGATGGTTGCGGCCGTGCGTGCGGATGTCGTGGGCTTCCAGGTGCTGCACGAGCGAGCCGCCCATCGCGACGTTGATGACCTGTTGCCCGCGGCAGATGCCCAAAACCGGCAGCTCGCGCTCCCGAGCCTGCTTGAACATGAGCAGCTCGGTGTCGTCCAGGTCACGGTCGATGGGGCCGACCTTCTCATCCTTCTTCTCTCCGTAGAGCGAAGGGTCGACGTCCCAGCCGCCCGGCAGGAGCAGGCCGTCGATCTGCTCTGGCAGGGTCGCCGTGCCGGGCAACAGGTCGACCGCCTCAGCGCCAGCGGCCTCGACCGCGCGCCGGTAAGGCGCGTAGTACTCCGATCCCTTGCGCGGGCTCGTCGTGATCGCTATCCGCGGTCGGTGGTTGCCCAGGCTCTCCCCGTCAGCTCGTGCTGCCGACGGCCTCCAGCTCCCGCTCGATCTGGGCGAGCTCTTCTGCGGAGCCCTGGACCTTGGGTCCCTTGAACCAGTTTCGTGCCGATAGGAACCAGTAGCCACCGGAGTAGAGCAAGACTACGGCGACCGCCACGATGGCGTAGTTGAACGTCGTCAGCGTCGTGCCGGGGGAGACCTGCGGGAGCACGAAGAGGATGGCGATGAAGGCGATCCAGATCACCGCGATCCACCCGACCACGTAGCTCCAGCGCCCGAGGTGCCACGGCCCGCGCTGGAACTTGTCGCCCGCCAGGAGGCGGAGGAGGATCGGCATGCCGTACGCGATGTACAGGCCGATGACCGCGATCGACGTCACAGCCGCATAGGCGACAGGGCTCCACAGGTAAGGCAGGCCCAGGAGCCAGGCGCCCACCGTGGCAAAGATGATCGAGTTGGTCGGAGTGCGCGTACGCGGGTTGATCTTGTGCCAGAGCTGCGATCCAGGCACGGCGCCGTCGCGCGAGAACGCGTAGATCATGCGCGAGTTCGCGGTGACCGACGACATGCCGCAGTAGAACTGCGCCCCGACGATCACGAACAGGAGAAACAGGCCCATGTTGTGGCCGGCCGCGTCCAGGAAGACCTGCGCGCCGGGTGTGACGGATGAAGCTTCCGCGGTGTAGTCCTGGATCGCACCGGTGACCGCGATGAGCAGCACCCAGCCTGCGATCAGCGAGACGATGATCGACCACACAATCCCGCGTGGTCCTGCCAGCGCGGCATTGTGCGTCTCCTCCGTCATGTGGGCCGACGCGTCATAGCCCGTGAATGTGTACTGCGCGAGCAGCAGACCGATGAGGAAGACGTAGATCGGAGCTCCGGAGAAGCCGGTGTTGTTCACGAACTTCGTGAAGATGAAGCTGACCGACTGGTGGTGCGCCGGGACCACGAGCAGAACGACAAAAATCAGCGCGACGCCAATGAGATGCCACCACACCGATATGTCGTTCAGAAGCGCCACCAGGCCCACGCCGAACGTGTTCAGCAGGCCGTGCAGGAACAGCACGACCGTGTAGATGCCGATGATGGCGATCGGCGTGCTGGGGTAGTTGAACAGTGCGTTGAACAGCGCATCCGCGAAAAGTGCCAGGCCGAAGTCAATGCCGGCCGTGACTCCAACCTGCCCGAGCAAGTTGAACCATCCGGTGAACCAGCTCCACGCCGCCGAGTTCTTGCCGCCGAGCTTCGCGGCCCAGTAGTACAGACCACCGGCGGTCGGATAGCTGGAGCACACCTCGGCCATGGCAAGACCGACCATCAAGACCATGACCCCGACCAGCGGCCAGCCGATGTTCATGATGATCGGGCCACCGGTGTTCATCCCGTAGCCGTAAAGGGTCAGACACCCGGACAGGATCGAGATGATCGTGAACGAGACGGCGAAGTTGGAGAAGGTCGACATTCGCCGACGGAGCTCCTGGGCGTAGCCCATCCGGTGGAGTCCCTCGACGTCAGATTCGTGCGCAGCGACGCTCATGAACGCCCTCCCTTGAGCACAACCAGCTCGGCGCAGCTGCTGCTGACAGCTTGCGGCGAAGCTATCAGTCACTAGGATGCTTGTCAAGAATGCGTCGGGAAGGGCCGCGATGACCCCTGATGTAACAAATGACACCGGGGCGCGTATCGGCGAGCTCGTGCGCCAGCGGCAGGCGGACCTCAGCCCTGCCGAGCGCAAGCTGGCGCGCGTGCTGCTGGCCAGCTATCCCATCGCCGGCCTTGAGAGCGTCGCCCGGTTCGCCGAGCGCGCCGGAGTGAGCGCGCCGACGGTCACGCGCTTCATCACCAAGCTCGGATTCCACGGCTATCCGGAGTTCCAGGAGCAGCTCCGCCAGGAGGTGCAGGCTCGCCTTTCCTCGCCGCTCGCGCGCTATCACGAGGAGGAAGCGAAGGGCGCGAGCTCGCTGGTGAGCGGAGCGCTGGAAGGTTCGCGGCGCAACCTGCAAGCGACACTGCAGCTGCTGTCCCACCACGACGTGGACGAGGTGGTCGAGCAGCTGGCGGATGTGCGTCGCCGCGTGCTGGTGCTGGGCGGAAGGCTGAGCGGTCCGCTGGCTCGCTATCTCGCCGGCCAGCTGCACCTGCTTCGCCCGGGGATCGGGCTCGTCGACGCCGAGCGCACGGCAGCCGCACAGCAGCTCATCGACCTGCGCAAGGGCGACGTGCTCGTGGTCTTCGACTATCGCCGCTATCAGGCAGACACCATCGAAAGCGCGCGCCTGGTCGCCGGGCAGGGCGTCAACGTCGTGCTCTTCACCGACCCGTGGCTGTCGCCGGCGTCGGCCTTCGCGCGGCAGGTGGTGGTGACGAGCGTCGAGACCGTCGGACCCTTCGACTCGCTCGTCGGCGCCACGGCGGTGCTGGAGGCGATCGTCGCCGCGGTGCTCGCGAGGCTGGGCCCGCGCGCGCAGTCGCGTATGCAGAGCCTGGAACAGTTGAGCGCGAGCGCCGTTATAGGATCGGGTGATCAGTAAGACCAGGCTCGGGACGCTCGTCGCGGCGGTAGTCCTCGGTGTGATCGGCGTGGCTGGACTGGCCCAGCAGGCGATCCGGCAGCCCGCGAACCATCCGCAGGCGGAGATCGCGCGGTCGGCGGTTTCGCGCCTCGATGCGGGCGAGAGCCCAGGCGCAGTCATCCCCGCCGCCAAGGTGGACATCGCCCGGTCCACCGACCCGTTCGTGATCGTGGTCGACGGGCAGCAAGCGGTGCTGGCTTCCTCGGCAAGTCTCGACGGCGAGGTGGTCCTGCCGCCTCCCGGCGTCTTCGATTACGTGCGCTCGCATGGAGAGGACCAGATCACCTGGCAGCCCGCTGCGGGCGTCAGGTCGTGGATCGTGGTTGACGCTTTCCGCGGCGGCTTCGTGATCGCGGGACGGTCGCCCGCCGACGGCGAGGCGGCCGGCTACCTCCTGATGTTCTGGGGATCGATGGCGGCGCTAGGTTTGGCAGCGGTCAGCGCTGTCGGCGTGTTTGTGCTCCGGTAGAAAATCTCGGTAAACCTCAGACCGGCCCTGTAGTCCTCCCCGTTTTCATTAGACTGACCGTGGTGGGCGGGGTTGGGACCCGGGACGACTGGTTGAGCCTGCAGGAAGCCTCTGAGCGGCTGCACGTGCACGCCGACACACTGCGGCAGTGGGCGGACCGGGGCAGGATCCGCACGTTCCGGACTCCGGGCGGCCACCGCCGCTTCCAGGCCGCCGACGTGGAGGCCCTGGCCGCGCACTCGTCGCCCGAGCTGGGTCTTCTCCTGTACTCGTCGGTGGGCCGTGCGCGCATGGCTGCGAGCGCCGGGCAGCTGGCGTCAGAGCCCTGGTACGCGAGCTTCGACGAGGCGGCCAAAGAGAAGCAACGTGAGCTCGGTCACGACCTCATGCGGTTGCTGATTGAGTACGCGGGCCAGCCAGACAAGAAGGACGCGGCCGCGATCGATGACCTCGGCGAGCGATACGCGGCGATGGCGCACAGCGTGGGGCTTTCGCTCGGAGATGCAATGCGCGCGTTCCACCTGTTCGAGACCGTCGTGAGCTCCAGCGTGGACGAGCTCGCACTCGCCCAGGCGGGAGCGGACGCCGAGCTCGAGCGCGAGGTCGGCTGGTTTCTCAACGAAGTTCTCATCGCGATGGTGGATGCATACGGGAGGGTGAAGGCGTGAGTGTTCTAAATGTCGCGTTGCCGCTGGGCTCCAGCGTGCTGAGCCTCGCGTTCGCCGCGCTCGTCTTCGACCAGTGGTGGCAGCGCCGCCACGCCTTCCAGCTCGTGTGGGCGATCGGGCTGCTCTGGTACGGCATCAGCGCTGGGACGGAGTTCCTGGGCGGCGCGTTTGGCTGGACCGAGGGCCTTTACCGAGCCTGGTACTTGATCGGAGCGTTCTTCGTCGCCGCGTATCTCGGCGCGGGCACGATCTACCTGCTGGCCAAGACGCGGTTCGGTTATTTCGCGGGCGTGACGGTGCTGATCGGCGGCTTGCTGTCGTTGCTGTTCAGCCACCTCGACGCGAAGGGCACCACAACACCGATCTATCCGGGCGCGGGAACCGCGGGCAGCATCGCCTTCGCCATCGCCACAGCCGGCGGGATCGCGATCATCGCGGCCACCGCCCTGCGGCGGCCGCTCGCTGCGCACATCGCGATGGCGGTGCTGGTCGTGGGCTCCGCCGCGGTCGCGTACATGGCGATCACCGCGCCGCTGCCCGCACCAGGCTGGGCGGTCGACCCGGCCACGCACGTGCCCGTCGGAAGCGGTTTCCCCGGATACCTTCGCGTCCTGACCGGGCCATTCAACATCGCCGGCGCGCTCTGCCTGGTGTTCGGCGCGATCTACTCCGCATACGTGTACATGCCCAAGCGGCGCGTGCTGCCGGCTCGGCTCGGGGTGCTCGCGATCATCCCGAACTTCTTCGCCTCGCTGCCGGGGGCGATCCGGGCGCTGTTCCGGGGAGAGCTGAACTCGCGCGTTCCTGCGACCTTGCTGATCGCGCTCGGGGCCTTCATCCCCGGCGTGACGAGCGGTCTCAACCGCTTTGGCGTCACGTGGTCGTTCTTCCTTGGCGAATTCCTCGGCGTCGTCCTGATCTTCGCCGGCTTCCTCGTCAGCGAAGAGGTGTTCCGGACGTTCCGGTTCGGGCTAGGACTGAGGCAGCGACGGGCGGAAGGCTAGCGGCAGATAGTTAACTGCCGCCCCCACCCGGCTCTGCGAGCCGACCTCCCCATGCATGGGGAGGGGCTCCCCATTAATGGGGAGGTGTTGCCTCGATACCATGTGGAACACAGTGGTGACCGAGGCCGTCAAGGCTCTCAGCGCTGAGGAGATCACCGAGCTGTGCCTCCGGCACACGCTCTACGACTGGTCCGCTCAGGCGGGCCTGAAGCCCATGGCGGTGGCCAGTGCCAAGGGCGTGCGTTTCACGACAGTCGACGGGCGGCGCTTCATCGACTTCAACAGCCAGCTGATGTCGGTCAACGCCGGTCATGGCGACCGCCGGATCATCGAGGCGATCAAGGCCCAGGCCGACCGCCTGCCTTACATCAGCCCGTTCCTGGCCACCGAGGTGCGCGCGCGGCTCGGTCAGAAGCTCGCCGAGCTCCTGCCCGGCGACATCGACAAGGTCTTCTTCACGCTCGGCGGCACCGACGCCAACGAGAACGCGATCAAGATGGCCCGAGCCGTCACAGGCCGGCCGAAGATCCTTGCCCGCTACCGCTCCTATCACGGCTCCACCGGCAACGCCATTCAGGCCACGGGGGATCCGCGGCGCTGGCCCAACGAGCACAGCGCCGGCATCATCCATGTGCTCGACCCTTATCACGGCATCGAGCGCGGCTGGGACGACGCGGAGCCGGCGCTGCGCCAGCTCGAGGAGACGATCCGGCTGGAGGGGCCCGAGACGATCGCCGGCTTCCTGCTCGAGCCGATATCGGGCACCAATGGCGTCCTGATCCCGCCCGACGGCTATCTCCAGGGCGTGCGCGAGCTGTGCGACCGCCACGGGATCCAGATGATCTGCGACGAGGTCATGAGCGGCTTCGGCCGTACGGGGCGTTGGTTTGCGGTCGACCATTGGGACGTCGTCCCCGACCTGATCACGCTGGCCAAAGGCCTGACTAGCAGCTACGTTCCCCTTGGCGCAGTCGGCATGCGCCCGCACATCGCCAGGTACTTCGACGATCACGTCTTCTTCGGCGGTCTCACGTACAACAGCCACCCTCTTGGATGCGCGGCGGCGCTGGGCACGATGCAGGCATACGAAGAGGACGACATGGTCGGGAACGCGCAGCGAATGGGCGCAGTGCTTGCGCGCCAGCATCAGCGGCTGATAGAGCGGCACGCGTGCGTCGGCGCGGTTCGATCGATCGGGCTCTTTGGCGCCATCGAGCTGGTGCGGAGCCGCAAGACGATGGAGCCGCTGGCGCCCTTCAACGGCACATCGCCGGAGATGAAGGCGATCGTGCAAGCGCTGCTCGACGCAGGCCTGTTCACGTTCGTGCGGTGGAACACGATCATGACCAACCCGCCTCTGTGCATCAACGAGGCCGAGCTCGAAGAAGGCTTCGAGATTCTCGACACCGCACTTGAGATCGGAGACCGCGCAAGCGTCTGAGGACGCGGTTCGCGCGCTGCAGCTGGAGAAGCTGCGCGGTGGGCTGCGTCAGGTGTTGAAGTCGAACCCGTTCTGGCGCGGACGCCTGCACGATGTGACCGGATGGGATGACTTCGAGCGCCTGCCGATGACGGCCAAAGCCGAGCTCCTGGCCGACCAGGCCGCGAACGCACCGTTCGGGACCAACCTCACCTTCCCCCTCGAGGATTACACGCGGCTGCACCAGACCTCAGGCTCGAGCGGAGACCAGCCGCTACGTTGGCTCGACACGCATCAGTCATGGGCCTGGTGGCTGCACATCTGGGCCGACCACGTCTACCAGGCCGCGGGCGTGACGCCGGCCGACCGCGTCTTCTTCGCGTTCTCGTTCGGTCCGTTCATCGGCTTCTGGTCGGCTTTCGGTGGCGCCGAGCGACTCGGCGCGATGGCCATCTCGGGCGGCGCGATGACCACTGAGCAGCGGATCCGCAACCTGCGCGACGTCGGCGCGACGGTGCTGCTCGCCACTCCCACTTACGCGCTGCGCATGGCCGACAAGGCGCAGGAGCTGCACCTGGACCTCGCGTCCTCTGATATCCGGCTCACGATCCACGCGGGTGAGCCGGGCGCGAGCATCCCATCGACGCGCTCGGCCATCGAAGCCGCGTACATGGCTGTGTCTTTCGATCACACCGGGATGACCGAGCTGGGACCGACCGGCCACAGCTGCACGCAGCGGGACGGCATCCACCTGATCGAGAGCGAGTTCATCTTCGAGGTCGTCGACACCAAGGGCCGGCCCGCGCTGGAGGGCGAGCTGGTCGCCACCAACCTCGGACGCTGGGGTTCGCCTCTATTTCGCTACCGGACCGGCGACCACGTCAGCCTCTCGCGCGAACAGTGCTCTTGCGGCAGCTCGTTCGTGAAGGTCGTCGGGGGCATTCGAGGCCGCGTCGACGACATGTTCACCGTGCGCGGGGTGAACCTCTACCCGTCGCAGGTCGAAGACATCGTCCGCCGTCATAGTGCGGTGCGGGAGTTCGTCCTCGAACGCCGCACGGTGATGCACATGGACGAAGTGGTGCTGGTGGTCGAGATGGCTGACGCCGACGCTCCCACCGACCGGCTTGAAGCGGACCTCCGCCAGGCTCTGGGGGTTCGCATCAGCTGCCGGGTTGTGCCGGTCGGGACGTTGCCGCCCGGTGAGCTGAAGGCGAAGCGAATAGTGAACGCCCCGTGACGACACTCCACATATAAGGAAGAGGCCGGACCTTGCGGCCCGGCCTCACGAGAGGGGAGGAAGGGTTCAGGGTGTGGACGCCGGCACCCGGACAGCCGACGGCACCGCAACCGGTAACAGCTCGGGCGGCAGCATCGACCGGGAGGCGTCTTTCGCGCCTCCGTTCAGGGTGCGCAGACGCCCACTACGTCCGTCTCGCCAGTGCCTCGAACGCCGAGGCGGGGGAGTGTGAACCACAGGATCCAGCACCCGGGCCAGCTCAACGTCAAGGAACCTGTCGAAGTAGTCCATATGCATCAGAAACGCATGCCTCAAGTGAAGTACCGAGGCTGGACGACCTAGGCGGCCCTGGCTCTCTCCTCGGGCTGCTCGCGGTCGAGCTCATGGACGTACCGGATCATTCGCAGCCGCAGGGGCCCGGGGCCGAGGACCCGCACGGCCAGCTTGGCCAGGGGTCGCAGCGGAACACGAGCCGGTGCGATGTAGAGAGGTCTGCGAGCGTCCATCGAAATTGAAACGCACGCTATGCCGCGAGTATTGATCGCGCGCGCGACTGATTATGCGCAGTTACCTCGTTTGTGCGAGAGCAGCCGCGCCGCCCTGAGCGTTCTCAAATAGGAGCGCTTACTAATGGGAAGCAACGGCCACAAGCCACACCGGTCGCGAGGCGTGCTGCAACGCTTGCTCGGCACCGATCGCAAGGTTGCGTTCGTGCTTTCGGGCGGGGTCAGCCTTGGCGCCATCCAGGTGGGAATGCTCAAGGCGCTCCTGGAGACCGGCATCAAGCCCGACTTTCTCGTCGGCACGTCAGTCGGCGCCATCAACTCCGCGTGGATCGCCGGCTGGCCGAGCACTGAGGGCGTCGCCAAGCTCGAAGAGCTCTGGCTCGGCCTCCGCCGCGACGACGTGTTCCCACTCGGTTGGACCGCTGCCACAGGCCTGCTCGGCAGGACCAATCACCTGTTCTCGAATGCAGCGCTGCGCAACCTCCTCGAACGGAACCTGCCTTACGAGCGGCTCGAGAACGCGGCCGTGCCGGTGCACGTGGTCACGTCGGAGCTGAAGAGCGGACAGGCCGTCGTCCTGTCGAGCGGACCGGTGGTGCCATCGCTTCTTGCGAGCTGTGCGATCCCCGGAGTGTTCCCTCCGGTGACCATCGGCCGTCGCGAGCTCGTTGATGGCGGCGTGGCCAACCACACCTCCATCGACGCGGCGGTCAGGCTGGGTGCGAGCCGGATCTTCGTGCTGCCCATCAGCTACCCGTGGTTGTACGAAGTGCCCACGAACGCACTCGGCATGGCGCTGCAGGCCCTGGCGCGCATGGTGGCGCAGCGGCTCGAGGCCGAGGTCGCCGCTTACAAGGACGCGGCGGAGATCATCGTCATCCCTCCGCTCGAGCCGATGGCGGTGTCGCCGGCCGACTTCAGCCACACGGCTGAGCTCATCGAACACGGCTACCAGTCGACCCGCAAGATGCTCGCGGCGGGCCGCACGACCAAGGCGCAGCCAGAGCTGCGGCCGTCGACCGAAGCCTCAGCCGCCTAGGCGGCGAAGCCCTTCGCTTACGCGCACGGCGGCAGCGGATCGTCGGGGGCTCCCAGCTCCCGAAGCAGCGGCCGCTTGAGGCCCCACACTCGCTCGATCAGGTCCTTGCGCTCGGCCGAACGGCCCAGGTCGAGTCCAAGTCCGCGGAGCTCGCTGCGCACGCTGCGCGGCACCCCGCTGCCGAGCGGCGCCGGCCGGGCGAGTAGATTCAATACCCTGTCCAGCTCGTTCAGGTCGTGCCGTTGTGAGCCGAAAGTCCCCCACCCGTTCACGCCCACCTCTTCCCACCTCGTACCGAGTTGGGAGCGCCACTGAAGCAGCCAGTGGCGACCCCTCGCTACCACAACGCTGTCGAACGGCCCAGTACCGGCAACTCGACGACAACCTCGTTCACAGATGTGAAGTTTCAGAGTAAAATTCCCCGCATCAGGGGAGGAGTCAGACAAGTTGGAGACCGCGGACCGCTCGGAGTTCGACCTCCTGCCGTCGCATCAGGCTGAGCGCTCAGAGCAGCTTGCCGTCGACGTGCTTCGCGTCATATCGGCGAGCCTCGGCGCAGGGTCGTCGCTGGAGTCGTTCTACCGCTCGCTAACCGCCAAGGTGGCCGACCTGGTCGGCGCATCCAGGGTGCTCTTCTGGCAGCTTGGATCCGACCACATGCTGAGGGCGATCCCGGGGGCGCACGGTGTGGACGACGACTTCATCAAGCGCCTTTATCCCGCGCCCTGCTACCCCGAGGGAACCGACCTCACCAGCCAGGTGGTCTACCGGGACCTCATCTTCCGTGCAGCCCTCGGCGACCCCAACCAATCACCGCGGTACCGCCGCGTGCTCGACGTCCTGCAGGTGTCGAATGCGATGAGCGCGCCGTGGCGCGCGGGCGATGTGCGCCTCGGCGTGGTGGCCGCGTACGACTCGATCAATGGCGCCGAATTCACGTCAGAGGACGCGTGGATGCTGGAGATCACCGGCATCGCCGCGGGCCTTGTGTGGCAGCTCAAGCAAGCCGACGCTCAGCTCAGCGAGACGGTCGAGCGGCTTCAGCAGGTCGACTCGGCGCGGCAGCTGCTGCTGCGCAACCTGTCCACAGCGGTGGATCGTGCCAGCAAGCGATTCGCCACCGACCTGCACGATGACGCGCTGCAGAAGTTGACCGCTGCGGAGATGCGGCTCGCGAGCCTCGCGGCATCGGCCGGCGACGACCAGGCGAAGTCAGGGATCGACGAGGTCAACACCCTGCTTCAGGAGGTCGAGGAGTCCCTCCGCAAGCTGCTCCAGAACGTTCGGCCGCCGTCCCTGGACACAACTGGGGGCCTCGAGACGACGATCCGCCAGCGACTGGCCGCGCTGCAGCAGAGCGGAATCACCTCTGAATGCGCCGTCGAGCTGCCCGATGAGCCCCCGTATGAGATCAAATCCATCGTGCACCGCCAGGTCTCCGAGGCGCTGACGAATGTCGAGAAGCACGCACAGGCCACTCGTGTTCGGGTGGAGCTGAAGTCGGAGAATGACGGCATCTACGGCGCTATCACCGACAACGGCACGGGCTTCATCGTCTCCGAAAGAGACCGCCTCCCAGGGCATCTGGGACTTCTCGCGCTCAGTGAGAGGCCGCTGCTGGCGGGGGGCTGGGGCAAGATCAGAAGCGAACCCGGCGCCGGTACGATCGTCGAGTTCTGGGTACCGTTACCCAGGTGACGCCGGACAAGCAAACACGCGTCCTGATCGTCGAGGACCACCAGGTGGTGGCGGACGGCCTGAGCGCGCTGCTCAACACGCAGCGCGACATGACGGTGGTCGGTCATGCAGGCTCGGTTGCCGAGTCGGCGGATCGAGCGGCGGAGCTGCAGCCTGACGTCGTGCTGCTCGACTTTCGGCTTACCGACGGCACCGGAGCGGATGCAGCCGCGGCGATCCGTCGCGTGGCGCCGCAGGCCAAGCACATCTTCCTCACGCGTGAGGACAGCGACGTCGCGCGGTTCGCCGCTCTGGAGTCAGGCGCAAGCGGCTTCATTCACAAATCCAAGGCCGCAAGCGAGGTCGTCGACGCGATCCGGACCGTCGCGTCAGGAGGCAACCTCATCACGCCGAGTACGGTTGCCACGCTGCTCAACCGCCGCCGGCAGTCAGAGAGCCAGCGGGAGAGCCTGACCGCGCGAGAGAAAGAGGTGCTGCGCCTAATGGCGGACGGCGTGTCGAGCCGCGAGATCGCCGGCAAGCTCGGGATCAGCTACGCGACAGTGCGCACCCACATCCGCAGCCTGGGCGCGAAGCTCGGTGTGCACTCGAAGGTCCAGGCGATCGTAAAGGCGCGAGAGCTCGCCCTCCTAGACTGACAAATTGCGCAAGGGCACCCTCCCCACTAGTGGGGAGGGATCAGGGGTGGGGACGACAACTGGGGTGGGGACGACAACCGACCCTTAGCCGCCAATTACGCGCCGGCGGCCCGTCCCTCCTCCGAGCCTGATCGGCGGGCTTTTCCGCTCGGCGCTGGACCAGCGCCTGACCTCCTTACGATGCCGCTTGTCCTCGTACAGCGCCAGGTCGGCGACCTGGACCAGCGCTTGCCAGTCCATCCCGGGCCGCCAGGCGCCGAGCCCAACGCTGACCTCGACCGTGTTCGTTGACCGCGCGCCGAGGTTCATGGCCCGGATCGAATCTCGGAGCCGGCGGGCGACCTCTTCCGCCTGGTGCGAGTCGGTCTCCGGCATGGCGACCGCAAACTCGTCGCCACCGATCCTGCCGCAGACATCGGAGGCTCGCATCACGCGCTGCAGCTCCTGCGCCACCAACTTGAGCGCACCGTCGCCTGCGCTGTGCCCGTGGCGGTCGTTGATCTTCTTCAAGTTGTCGACGTCGATCATCATCACGGTGATCTGGCGGTCGTGCCGCTCGGCAAGAGCCACCTCGCGCTCGATTGCGCGCTCGAACTCGCGGCGGTTGGCCAGTCCGGTGAGGTGGTCGGTGCGCGCCTCGCTGGAGAACTTGCGGGCACGGTCGAGCGCGATCGCGATCTGATCCGCGACCGCGGCCATCATCAGCAGCTCCGAGGCGCCGAAGACCCGATCTCGCCGCGTGCCGACCGACATCATGCCTACCGCACGCCCACCGACTCGAAGCTGTGCGCGCAGCGCATTCCATCCGTCGTGTGCCGCCACGCCGTCCACTCGTGACTCAGAGCGACCGACCGCAGAGACCGCTGCCTTGACGTCCGGCCCCATCCGCGCGAGGTAGTCGTCCATCTCATCGGGCTCGAGGCCGATGGTGTGCACGAGCCTGTGGCTCGCGCGCTCACGCAACCAGATGGCGCCGCCGTCGAGACCGAAGGCGGCGAGCGTCTCCGCGAGCGCGACCTCCGCGGTGTCGTTGATGTCGAGCGAGCGGCCCATCACCGCGGCGATCGCAGCCAGGCCGTACAGCTCGTTTTCGCGAATGCGGTGCTCCTCATCGAGATGATCGAGGTAGCCACGCGCGATGCTCGATGTGAGTCGCTCGATCACGCTTTCCAGCCGGCTCTGCGCAAGGGCGAGCACCTCGTCGCTGCGCGGCTTGCCTTCCAGCGGTTGGATCACCAGCCCGAGCGTTGCACGCCGGTACACGGCCAGTACCTCGATGAGCGACTCGAGCGGCACGCCCTGCGCGGCGCGAAGACGGCCGTGCGCGCGGGCTCTTTGGTCGTACTCGTTCCAGGGAAGCTCCTCATCGACGCGAAGAGATGCGAGCAAGACGTCGATGAAAGAGGCCGCTGTGGCGACCAGGTCCTCCCCGGTCTGCTCACTCAGCTCGAAGATCTCAGGAGATCTCGCACGAAGGATCTCGAGCGCCTTCTTGCCGCTCTGGGCAGTGTCCGCCGCAAGCCCGCTCGCAAGCGCTCCCAGAACGTCGCTGGCTTCGCTCATGAGCTATGCGCGCCAAATCTGGGGCGAGTCACGCTAGGGGAACGTTTGGGTGCGATGTCCTTACTCGAATTGGGACTACCGCACCTGTGCTAGTCAAAAACCGCCCGGCCGTACGGTGACCGAACTCACCGCAGTGAAGGAAATTAGAGGGCAGGAAAGGGCCGATCAGCGGGATCGGAATCGGAGCTCAAGGGGGGTACCAAATGGCACAGCGAACTACAAAGGCCGAAGCCGCAGAGACGACGACTGCGACCGACGTAGCCAGCGCATACGAGCCTGGAAACGAGGCCGACTTCGAGCGCCTTTACCAGACCTCATACGGCCGCATTCTCGGCACGTTGACCGCAATGCTCGGCGATCGAGCCGCAGCGGAAGACTGCTGCCAGGACGCATTCGAGCGCGCTTACAAGAAGTGGGCCCAGTGGCAGCCGATTGCGCCGGCGGAGGCGTGGGTGCACCGCATCGCGATCAACGCCGCGGTTTCGTACCGCCGCAAGATGAAGCTGCGGGAGGTCGGCGAGGTCATCCGGCGCATGGGCCGGCCGGAGGGACCGCCGGACCCACAGGACCAGATCGAGCGGCGCGACCTCGCGGAGGCGCTGGCCAAGCTGCCGCCGAAGCAGGCGGCGGCCATCGTGCTGCGCCACTACCACGGCTACACCAACCGGGCCATCGCGCAAGCTCTCGGCATTCCCGAGCGCACGGTAGCGTCGCGATTGGCGATCGCCAAGCAGAGGCTGCGCGGGATGCTAAGCCAGTCGTACGGCATCCAGCTCGACGACGAAAAACCACGACCAGAGCGCGGTCTGGCGATAGCAGATTAGATAACGCAAGGGCACCCTCCCCACTGGTGGGGAGGGATCAGGGGCGGGGATGTTCAACTAATCGTTACGCGATCTCAGAACCCCTACACCGTTTCAGAACGTCGCGTCGGCACCAGACCTCGAATGACTCGGAACACCTCCCGCCGAAAAGAGCTCCACGCCCCGCTGCTGCGCTCCGCCGCATCCTGCCGCCGCTCGTAGCGCGGCGCCCCTGAGTCCTCGCACAAGCCGCATCCGCACCCGTGCCCGGTGTCGGGCAGCTGCCTCCCGCTCTTGTCGTACCTGATCCGTGGCGTCAAAGATCAG
>WNGI01001682.1_pt1 | contig 18663 bp, 15 predicted proteins | sample 5400621 | NCBI WGS metagenome assembly WNGI01 (sample SAMN13153374, study PRJNA577476) | soil metagenome | isolation source: 20 cm soil or saprolite under Garry oak tree replicate 1 | place: USA:California | collected 2016-06-15
GGCGCCCGCCCAGATCGAAACCGCCGGGGGCATACGCGGCGCCCGCAAAACCCTCGTCCCAGCACAGCCGCGCGCCGGCCTGTTCGGCTCGCCCCGCCAGCCAGCGCATCAGGCGCGGCGTGTCCGTCGCCAGAAAGTAGTATCCGGGGGCAGCGAGGTCGACCGAGGACATGTTGGGTGCGTACAGGCGCACCCCGTTCACGCGCCGTACCATCTCGGGCGGCAGGCCGTCGAGGAGCGGAAGCTGCTCGACGAGGTCGCGAACCAGTATCCCCGTGGTATGCAGCTTGACGCCCGGGTCATGCTTGCGCTCGAGCACTGTGACCCGCGCGCCGGCGCCGGCAAGGGCAGTCGCGCAGGCGAGACCCGCGAAACTCGCCCCGACGACGACGCAGTCTTGCTGCATTGGCCCGGCCCTCCGCCGGGATTCCCCGTAGACTCACCCGGTGAGCATCTGACGTTACACGAGCGCAGTTATCGCCGCCACGAGCGCACCGACACCACATGCCCACGCTGGTTGCCCCGCCGCTGTCGCTCTACGTGCACTTCCCCTGGTGCGTGCGTAAGTGTCCGTACTGTGATTTCAACTCCTACACGCTGACCGGTGAGCTCCCGGAGCAGGCCTACCTCGGGCGACTGACGCGCGATCTGGCCGCGCAGGCACCTGAGGTCGCGGGGCGCGCCGTGACGAGCGTGTTCTTCGGCGGCGGCACGCCGAGCCTGTTCTCACCGCGCTCGATCGGCGAGCTGCTCGCGGCGGCGCGCCGGCTGCTGAGCCTCGCCGCCGACGTCGAAGTCACTCTGGAGGCGAACCCGGGCGCCGTCGAGCGCGGCGCGTTTCGCGAATACCGGGCGGCCGGCGTGACGCGCGTGTCGCTCGGTGCGCAGAGCTTCGATCAGGACAGGCTCACCGCCCTGGGGCGCATACATTCGCCCGCCGAGACGCGCCTCGCGGCCGCCGAACTGCACGCCGCGGACCTGGGCAACTTCAACCTGGATCTCATGTACGCCCTGCCGGGACAGGACCTCGCCGCCGCGGTGCGTGACGTGGAGGAGGCGCTCAGCCTCGCCCCGGCGCACCTCTCGCATTACCAGCTCACGCTCGAGCCGGGCACGGTGTTTGCGGCGCAGCCGCCGCCGCTGCTGCCGGATGATGACGCCGCCGCGGGCATGCTGGCGGCGTGCGGCGAGCGGCTGCTGGCGGCGGGCTATCAGCAGTACGAGGTGTCCGCGTACGCGCGCGCCGGGCGGCAGTGTCGCCACAACCTCAACTACTGGACCTTCGGCGACTATCTCGGTGTCGGCGCCGGCGCGCACGGCAAGCTCACGTTCCCGGAACGTGCGCAGATCGTGCGCACGGTGCAGCCGCGCGAGCCGCGGCGCTACCTCGCGGCCGCGGACGAGGCGCTCGTGCGCCGCGCGATTGCCCCGCGCGAGCTGCCGTTCGAATTCATGCTGAACGCGCTACGCCTCACCGGCGGATTCGATGCGGCGACGTTCACCGAGCGCACCGGACTTGCCTGGCAGGAGATTGCGGCCGCGATGGAAGCTGCGATCGCGCGCGGCCTGATCGTGCGCACCGCGAAGCGCTACCGGCCGAGCGAGCTGGGGCTGCGATTCCTCAACGAGGTACTGCTCGGATTCATGCCGGAAAGCCCGAAATTGCCCGGTGCTTCCGCGTTGTCAATCGGCATTTCCGGTCCCCCGGCGCGCGCCTCCCGGCCTTTATATTCACAGCCCCTGGGAGCGTTGTCGGAGAATGAGTAAATTACAGGGGAAACCCGCCAAGCCGCTGGACAAGATCTCCGTAACTCATTGAGGGAACAGGCTAAAAATGAATGCTCATTTTTTGACCAAGGTAACAAATATGCAATCTGACCGCGAGATCGCAGGCCTGCGGAGGAGTCCGTCCACAGAGTTGTCCACAGCTTCTGTGGATAAGGAACGCTCTGAAACGGCGGGCTCGCTCCTAAGGAGCTTGAGCACGCGCGGCGCTGTCGCTACACTCCCGCGCCCTTTAATTTGTGTGCCTGACGCCCCATCGACGGGTGAGCGCTTCCCAGGACACCGTGAGCACGCCATGAAAGCCGCCATCCATCCCGAGTACAAAGAGATCACCGTCACCTGTACGTGCGGCAACACGTTCAAGACGAGCTCGACGCTCGGACATGATCTGCAGGTCGAGGTGTGCTCGAACTGCCATCCTTTCTACACCGGCAAGCAGAAGATCGTCGACACCGCTGGCCGTGTGGACAAGTTCCGCAAGAAATACGCCGCCGCGAGCGGCTCGCGGTAACTCGCCCCGGCTCATCTTGGCAACAGGGGCTGGCCAGCAAAGGGCGGGTGCGCGGAACTTCGGCGCCCGGCAGACGATCCAACCAAGGGCCTTTCGGGGCGCGCTGTGGGAACGGCAGAGCCCTGACAGCCGCAGCCCGGAGCTGGCCTGAAGGGGAGTCGCCTCATGCGCCGCACGCTCGCCGCCGCCGTCGCCTGCGCCGTCGCGCTCGCCGCGGGCAGCTGCGCCACCAACCCGGAAAGCGGCACGCACCACGTCGTCTTCACGTCCGTGAAAGGCGAACAGGAGAACTCGCGGCGCATCCACGAGGAGATCAAGAAATTCTACGGCCTGTACCAGGACCAGGCCCTGCAGGACTACGTACAGATGGTCGGTACGCGCGTGGCGCGCAATACGCCGATCGCGGACTGGGATTTCAAGTTCTTCGTGCTCGATGACGACTCGCTGAACGCCTTCACCATCGGCGGGGGCTACGTCTACATCCATCGCGGGCTGCTGCCGTACCTGAACTCCGAAGCCGAGCTCGCCGCGGTGCTCGGGCATGAGATCGGTCATGACGTCGCACGCCATCCGGCGCGCAGCCAGGCGCGCGGCGTGCTCCTGGGGACAGGCGCGCTGGCGACGGCGATCCTGACGGGCAATGCGGCGCTGGCGGAGATGGCGGACATCGGGGCGACCGCCTGGATGCAGGGCTACGGCCGCGACATGGAGTCGGAGGCCGATCGCCTCGGGCTCGAGTACGCCGCCCGCAGCGGCTACCGGCCGGAAGCGATGGGCAACGCCATGAAGGTGTTCAAGGCGCAGGAGGCCTTCGAGCTCACGCGCGCCAAGGACGAGAGCCGCGACCCCAACATCTACCACGGCGTGTTCTCCGATCACCCCGCGCCCGATGACCGCATCGTGCAGGCGACGCTCGGGGCGGCGAACATCAGCACCGTGCCGCGCGGCGGCTGGATCGATAACCGCGACGAGTATCTCAAGGCGATCGACGGGCTGCCTTACGGCTCCTCCCGCGAGCAGGGCATCGTGCGCGACAACCGCTTCTATCACGCGGCCATGAAGCTCACGATGGCCTTCCCCAAAGGCTGGAAGGTGCAGAACGAGCGCGACCGGCTGCTGATTACCAAGAAAAAGGAGTCGGTGATGCAGATGACGCTGGAGAAGCGCCCCGAGAAGAAGTCCCCGCGCGAGTTCCTGCTGCAGAGGCTCAGAGGCGCATCGATCGGCCGCGGTGATGCGCTGGCGGTCAACGGCATGGAGGGCTACGCCCTCATCACGCGCTCGGGCTCGCCGCTCGACGGCGGGGAGGGGCCGGTGCGCTGGGCGGTGCTGTATCGCGGCACCCAGGCTTTCGTGATCGGCGCGGCGAGCCGCTCGAGCGAGGGCGGCGCGCCGCTCGATGACGGGGTGTTCATGTCGTCGATCGAGACCATGCGCGACATGAAGCCCTCGGAATACCCGCTCGCCGAGCCGTATCGCCTGAAGATCATCCAGGCGACCGACACGACCAGGATCGATGACTACGCCAAGGACATGCCGGTCGAGAAGTTCAAGAAGGAAGAGCTGCGGCTGCTGAACGGTCTGTATCCCAAGGGTGAGCCCAAGCCGGGCGAATCCATCAAGGTGGTGCAGTAACACGCTGCGCCCGGGGCCGCATTCCCGGGCGACGGTACCGCCCCTACCCGCGAGTAGGCCGCGCCTTGATTCAGGGCACGGACCATGTAAATCTGCCGCGTTCGAGTGCCGCGCTCGCAATGCGCGCGCGCGGCAACGCCACACGGAAACGCGCCCGTGGAAACGACCGGCAAGACGGAGACAGCATTCGAGCTCACCGATGGCGCCGGGCGCAGCAGCCGGCTGCCGGTGCGCACCGGCAGCATCGGCCCGGCGGCACTCGACATCGCAGGTCTGCACAAGGACCTCGATGTATTCACCTACGATCCGGGCTTCGGCGGCACCGCCGCGACCGAGAGCCGCATCACCTACATCGACGGGGATGCGGGCGTACTGCTGTATCGCGGCTACCCGATCGAGCAGCTCGCGGAAAAGAGCTCCTTCATGGAGATCGCCTACCTGCTGCTGCTCGGGGAGCTGCCCACGTCGCGGCAGCTAAAGGAGTTCACCGGCAACATCCGTTATCACACCATGCTCAACGAGACGTTGCTGCGCTTCTTCAACGGCTTCCACCACAACGCCCATCCCATGGCGATGGTGTCGGCGGTGGTGGCGTCGATGTCGGCGTTCTATCACGACACCATGGATATCCATAACCCGCGCCACCGCGAGATCTTCTCGCACCGCATCATCGCCAAGATCCCCACCATCGCCGCCGCTGCGCACAAGCACTCCGTCGGACAACCGTTCATCTACCCGCGCAACGACCTCAATTACGCCGCTAATGTGCTGCACATGGTGTTCGCCGTGCCGTGCGAGGCCTACAAGCTCGACCCGATCGCCTCCGAAGCGCTCGATCTGCTGTTCATCCTGCACGCCGATCACGAGCAGAACGCCAGCACCTCGACCGTGCGCCTCGCCGGCAGTACCGGCGCCAATCCGTACGCGGCGATCTCGGCGGGCGTCTCGGCGCTGTGGGGTCCGGCGCACGGGGGCGCCAACGAGGCGGTGCTGGCGATGCTCGAGCAGATCGGCAGCGTCGACCACATCCCCAAGTACCTGGCGATGGCGAAGGACAAGTCGAGCCACTTCCGCCTCATGGGCTTCGGTCATCGCGTGTACAAGAACTTCGATCCGCGCGCCAAGATCATCCGCGCGATGTGCCACAAGGTGCTGGCGCGGCTCGGGCGCAGCGACAATCCGCTGTTCGAGCTGGCGCTGCGCCTGGAGGAAATCGCGCTCAAGGACGAGTACTTCGTGTCGCGCAAGCTGTACCCGAACGTCGATTTCTACTCCGGCGTCATCTACAGCGCCATCGGCATTCCGCGCTCGATGTTCACGGTGATGTTCGCGATCGCGCGCACCGTGGGCTGGGTGGCGCACTGGCAGGAGATGATCTCCGATCCCGGCATGCGCATCGGCCGGCCGCGCCAGCTGTACACCGGTCCCACGCGCCGCGAGTATCTGGAGATCGCCAAGCGCGTCTGACGAGCGGCGCACCCATCGCGCCCGGCCGCAGCGCGCGCCGCCTCAGGGCTGGCGCAGCAGGGCCTCGACCTCGAAGGCGTTCGCGCGCCGCATGGGCCGCCCGTCCACCGGGCTGACCGGCGCCTGGCGGATACCGTCGGTCGGAAACACCGTCGCCTCGATCGGCTGATCGTCCATCTCGAAGCGCACGCCCGGAAAGGGCCGCACCCGCTCGGCGTTGAGCTTGACGCGCTTCTCGGTCACCTCGTGCGGGATGCCGGCATCGAGGAGCTTCAGCGCCACCGATTCGACCCGGTCGGCGAACAGGTGCAGCTGCACCTCGGTGTGCACGGTGGCGGTGCCTGACAGCACCGGACCCACCAGCCGGGGCGAGAACTCGCGCAGGTAACGCATGGCCGAGAGTGCCGCGTGGCGCTGGGCGCGCAGCGCCTGAAGGTGCGAGGCGCCGCCGAACAGGCGCTGGTACTCGGCCAGCGCACTCTCGATCTCGCGGTTCTTCGGCAGCAGGGCGGCGCCGTCCACCACCCCGAAGCGCTCGGCGGCCTTGCGCTTGGCCACCAGGAAATCGCGGATGCCGTGCTCGGCCATGAGGCGCGCGGCTTCCTGGGCGAGCGCGCGCCGCAGGTGCTCGCCGTGCATCGCGTGTCGCTTGGCTCTCATCGCGGCTCTCAGAAGATCGGTTCGCCGCTCGCCTGGCCCTCCGGGCCTTGGGCGACGGATCCCGAGTCGGGCAGGTGGTTGGCCATGAAAATCTCCGGCACACCGTCGGGATTCTCGGCGCTGACCAGCGTGCCGGTCTGGGGGGAGATCCGCAAGGTGACCAGGCCGTCGGGCATCGTGCGCGGCTGCTCCGGGACGCCCTTGAGCGCCTCGCGCATGAACTGGATCCAGATCGGCAGCGCGGTGCGCGCGCCCTCCTCGGCCTCCCCGAGCGGACGCTCCTGGTCGAAGCCCACCCACACGGTGGCCACGAGATTGGGGGTGAAGCCGTTGAACCAGGTGTCCTTGGCCTCGTTGGTGGTGCCGGTCTTGCCGGCGATGTCGCTGCGCCCGAGCGCGAGGGCCCGCCGCCCGGTGCCGCGCTTGATGACATCCGACATCATGTCGGACATGAGGTAGGCGTTCTGGGCGCTGATGACGCGCGGCGCCACCTGCTCCGCCGGCAGCGGCGCGGGCTCGCCGTGAGCCGGATCGGAGACGCGCAGCGCCTCCCCGCCCGGGGACCGCGCCTCGCCCGCATCGCACTGCGCACACACCATGCGCGGCGCGGCGCGCCATACCACCGCTCCCGAGCCATCCTCGATGCGATCGATGAAGTACGGCCCGACGCGATAGCCGCCGTTCGCGAACACTGCATAGGCGGCCGCGACATCCAGCGGCGTCGCGTCCAGGGTGCCGAGCGCGAGCGTGAGATCGCGCGGCATGGTGCGCGCATCGAAGCCGAAGCGCGCGATGTAGTCGATCGCGGCGCCGACGCCGAGGTCCTTGAGGATGCGGATCGACACCAGGTTGCGCGAGCGCACCAGCGCCTCGCGCAGGCGCGTCGGCCCGCCGAACTCGCGGGTGGAGTTCTCGGGCCGCCAGGCCTCTTCACTCCCGTTGGCGTCGAGCACGATGGGCGCATCGAGCAGCACGGTCGCCGGCGTGAAGCCATTCTCGAGGGCCGCCGAGTACAGGAACGGCTTGAATCCGGAACCGGGCAGGCGGCGCGCCTGGGTGACGCGGTTGTACTTGTTGGTGAAGTAGTCGAAGCCGCCCACCAGTGAGACGATGCTGCCGTCGTTGGGATCGAGCGCCACCAGCGCGCTCTGCGCTTCCGGGATCTGCCCGAGCTGCGCATGCCCGGCTTCATCGGCGACGACATAAATCACGTCGCCCTTGGCTAGCACCTGTCCGGCATCCTTCGGCGCCGGGCCGGGCGTTTCGTTGCGCAGCTCCCGGCGCGCCCACGACAGCCCGTCCCACTCGATCTGCACCGGTCCGAGGGTCTTCACGTACGCGCGCGCACTCTTCTCGGCGACCGACACCACGATTGCCGGCGACAGGTTGCCGATGGTGGCGTATTCGTCCACCAGGTCGTCGTAGTCCGGCTCACCGTGCGCCGGCAGGTCCACGTGCCCGGCCGGCCCGCGCCAGCCGTGGCGACGGTCGTACTCGATCAGGCCGACGCGCACGGCGCGATTGGCGCTCGCCTGCAGCCGCCCGTCGATGGTGGTGTAGACGCGGTAGCCGGCGGTCTCGGCGTTCGCGCCGAAGCGCTGGCGCAGCTCGAGGCGCGCCATCTCCGCGACGTACGGGGCCTCGACGTCGTAGAGCGGCGCGTGGGCGCGCGCCTGCATCGGCTCGCGGTTGGCGGCCTCAGCGGTGGCGGCGTCGATGTATCCGAGCTCGCGCATGCGCCGCAGCACGTAGGCGCGGCGCCCGGTGGCGAGCTGCGGGTCGACGATCGGGTTGTAACGCGAGGGCGCCTTGGGAACCCCGGCGATGGTGGCGGCCTCCGCGACATCGAGCTTGTCGAGGGACTTGCCGAAGAAGGCCTCGGCGGCGGCCGCCACGCCGTAGGCGCGCTGCCCGAAGAAGATCACGTTGAGGTACAGCCCGAAGATCTCCTGCTTGGTGAACTCGTGCTCCATGCGGTAGGTGACGAAGGTCTCCTGCAGCTTGCGCCGATAGGTCTTGTCGAGGTTGAGGAACATGTTGCGGGCGGCCTGCATGGTGATGGTGCTGGCGCCCTGGCTCTTGTCGCCGGAGAGCAGATCGATGAGCACCGCGCGCACCACGCCGAAGTAATCGATGCCGTGGTGCTCGAAGAAGCGCTCGTCTTCGGCGGCGAGAAACGAGTGCTTGACGAGATCGGGGATCTGGTCGTAGCCGACCGGGATGCGGCGCTGCTCGCCGATCTGCGCGATCAGCGCTCCTGAGCGCGTGTACACGCGCAGGGGTACCTGCAATTCGACGTTGCGCATCGAATCCGTCGAGGGGAGCGAGGGGACCAGGTAGACGTAACTGCAGGCGAGCGCGTAGGCGCCCAGAAGTGTGATCAGCGTCACACCGCCGCCGAGGAGGATCGCAATGCGAAAGTAATTCCAATTCACAGAAACCAACTCTGTCTCCTTGCGCTCGCCGCGGGGGCTATGCATAGTACCCGGCGATTTAAGGGCAAACTCACCGAAAGGTGGGGACGCAAAGCCTCCGGTCTACGGGACGCATGTGCCTACGACAGCGGGGTTGCCGTTCGAACGTTAACGTACTCCGCCGCGCCGGGTCACGCGCTGCGGCAAGCGCGGTTCGAGCGACCGATCCGGCATGCACCTGCCACCTGCGGAAGCGAAGCTTTCCGTCTCCAGAACGCTTGGACAAAAGGACGCACCATTCGTTGATCCGCGCGGTCGCCCGGGCGCTCGCGCGTCACGGTTTCGGCAGCTCGCGCGGCTCGTGCGCGGCGAGCGGGCAGATCCGTGAGCCCGCTCACGTTCAATTTAACAGTGCACTGATATATAGTGGTTCCCACAACGATATGGGGCGGTCATTTTCAGGTGTAATGACCTGAAAAGGAAAGAAAAATGTTCCTGCTACAACGCAAATACCGCCCGCTCCTGGGACTTGACATAACGACCTCCTCGGTGAAGCTCATCGAGCTCACCATGGGGGGCGGCCAGTACCGCGTCGAGGCCTATGCGGCCGAGCCCACCCCCCAGAACGCCATCAACGAGAAGGCGATCGTGGATGCCGAGGCGGTCGGGGAGGCGATCCGCCGCGCGGTGAAGCGCGCCGGCGCCAAGAGCGCCGAGGTGGCAGTGGCGATTTCCGGCGACGCCGCGATCACCAAGGTGATTCAGATGCCGCGCGCACTGCGCAGCGGCGACCTCGAGGCGCAGGTCGAGATGCAGGCCGACCAGTACATCCCCTTTCCGATGGATGAGGTCAGCTACGACTTCGAGGTGTTGGGACCCAGCGAGAGGGATCCGGACTCCAACGACGTGCTGCTGGTCGCCACCCGCAGCGAGAACGTCGAGCAGCGCCAGGCGGCGGTCAGGGCCGCGGGCCTCACCGCCAAGATCGTGGACGTGGAGGCCTTCGCGCTCGAGAACGCCTGCAAGCTCATGACGCACCAGATGCCCGACGGCGGTATCGATCGCACCATCGCGGTGGTCGACTTCGGCGCGAGCAGCACCACTTTCAGTGTGCTGCGCAATCTGAAGGTGGTGTACACGCGCGACTTCGCCTTCGGCGGGCAGCAGCTCACCGAGGAGATCATGCGCACTTACGGGCTGGCGATGGAGGAGGCGGGACGCGCCAAGAAGGAAGGCGGCCTGCCCGGCAACTACCAGTCGGAAGTGCTCGATCCGTTCATCGACGACATGACCCAGCAGGTGAGCCGCTCGCTGCAGTTCTACCTGGCGTCCGGCTCCGGGCGCGAGCAGCCGGAGAAGATCCTGGTGTGCGGCGGCTGCGCCAACATCCCCGGAGTGGCGGAGGTGATCTCCAGCCGCGTCGGTATTTCTGCCGAGAAGGGCGACCCGCTCGGTCAGATGAAGCTGTCCTCGCGCGCCAAGGCGCAGGCGGTACAGCGCGATGCCACGGCACTGCTGACAGCCTGTGGGCTCGCATTGCGGAGTTTTGACTGACATGCCTCGTATAAACCTGCTTCCCTGGCGTGAAGGCGAGCGCAAAGAGCGCAAGCTCGCGTTCCTGGTGGCGCTCGGCGTGGCGGCGCTCGCCGCCGGCGTCGCATCGTTCGCCGCCTACCTGCTGTACGGCTCGATGATCGAGTCGCAGGAGCACCGCAACCAGCAGCTGCGCGCCGAGATCAAGACGCTCGACAAGCAGATCGAGGAGATCAACAACCTCGAGGTCGCCAAGCAGAAGTTCATCGCGCGCATGGAGATCATCGAGAAGCTGCAGCGCTCCCGGCCGGAGATCGTGCACGTGTTCGACGAGATCGTGCGCACGCTCCCCGAGGGGGTGTATCTCACCGGCGTGAAACAGACCGAAAAACGGCTGCGGTTCGACGGCGTCGCGCAGTCGAGCACCCGCGTGTCCTCCTTCATGCGCAACATCGATGGTTCCCAGTGGCTGCGTAACCCCGAGCTCGAGGTCGTGCAGACCGCCAAGGGCCCCACGCCCGGCTCGAGCTTCACGCTGACCGCCGACCAGGTGACCACCGTGGCGCCCGAGGATGGCGGCTCCGCCAAGAGCCGGATGAGGAAAGCGAGCCTCGGCGGCGCGGGGGGACGGCAATGAATCTCATCGACGAGCTGCGCTCACTCGATCCGCGCGATCCGGGCCGCTGGCCCCTGCCGGTGCGCGCCGGCGCGGTCGCGGCGGCGTTTCTCGCGCTGACGCTGCTGGGTGGCTACTTCCTGGTCTGGAACGAGCAGCGGCCCGAGCTGCAGCGCCACCAGGACGAGGAGCAGCACCTGCGGCAGGAATTCCACACCAAGCACGCCAAGGCCGTCAACCTCGAGGTCTACAAGCAGCAGCTGAAGGACATCGAGCGCTCCTTCGGCGCGCTGCTGCGCCAGCTCCCCGGCAAGACCGAGGTGCCGAACCTGCTGGTCGACATCTCGCAGACCGGACTCGCCGCCGGGCTCGAGGAGAAACTGTTCCAGCCCCAGCCCGAGCAGAAGAAGGACTTCTACGCCGAGCTGCCCATCAAGATCCGCCTGAGCGGCAGCTACCACCAGCTCGGGGAGTTCGTGAGCGGCATCGCGGCGCTGCCGCGCATCGTCACGCTGCACGACATCGACATCAAGTCGGACAACAAGGACGCCTACGATCAGCTGTCCCTGGAGCTCACGGCGAAGACCTACCGCTACCTGGAAGAGGACGAGATCGCCGCGGGTGAGGCGGACAAGAAGAGCGACGTCGCCCACCGTCCGAAGCCGGCGGGTTGACCCACATGAACGGCCTGACCGCGGTGCTCACTCATGCGTAAGGTTTCACACCAATTCCGTTTCCGCCTGCTGGGCCTCGCTCTTGTGTGCGCCGGCTACGCCGCGCTCACGGCGTGCTCGAGCGCGGACAACGAGCTGGCGCGCTTCATCGAGGACACGAAGAAGGAGCCGGGCGGGCGCGTCGAGCCGCTGCCGGAGATCAAGCCCTACGAGACCTTCCTGTACTCGGCGGCCGAGCTGCGCTCGCCGTTCCTGCCGAGCAGCCCGGGCTCCGGCGCGGGCTACGGTGGCATACGTCCGGATGCCAAGCGCAATCGCGAGTTCCTCGAGCAGTTCTCGCTCGACACTTTGAAGATGGTCGGCACGCTGCGCCTCGGCAGTCAGATGTTCGGCCTGGTGCAGACCAAGGACGGGCTGGTGCATCGCGTGACCGCTGGCAATCACCTGGGCCAGTCGGAAGGCAAGATCACCGACATCACGCCGGCCAAGATCACACTGATTGAAGTCGTTCCGGACAGCCTCGGCGGGTACATGGAGCGTCCCGCGGCGCTCGCCCTGAACGAGTAACGGTCCGACAGGGAGTCTCACGAATGCAAGCCTCTAGCCTGATGAATCGCCTCCTCGGCACGGCCCCCTGGCTGGTGCTCGCAGGGGTACTCGGCATGCTCGCGGGCACGGCACGGGCCGCGGATCAGCCCGCCCTGCAAGCCATCGACGTGCAGCCCCTGCCGGGACAGCAGCTGCAGCTCACCCTGCGCCTGTCGGGCCCGGCGCCGCAGCCGCTGTCGTTCACCATCGACAACCCGGCGCGCATCTCCTTCGACCTGCCCAACACCACGCTGGCGCTATCCTCGCGCCGCATCGACGTGCACGCCTCCGGCCTCGACACCATACTCGCCGCCGAGACCAAGGACCGCACGCGTCTGGTGCTGAACCTCGACAAGCTCGTGCCGTATGACACGCGCGTCGACGGCAACAACATCATCGTCATGCTCGGCGGCAGCGCGGCGCGCGCCGGCGCGGGCGCCGCGCCCTCCGGCGCCGTGGCCACAGCCGCGGGCGGCGGGGTGCGCGAGCTGCGCTCCATCGACTTCCGGCGCGGCGCCGACGGCGCCGGGCGCGTGATCATCAAACTCTCCGATCCGCATATCCACGTCAACCTGCACCAGATCGGCGACCAGGTGGTCGTCGATTTCAGCGACGCGGGCGTGCCGGCCAACCTCCTGCGCCGCTACGACGCGACCGACTACGGCACGCCGATCCGCGGCTTTGACGTGACCCGGGTGGGCAACGGCTCGCGCATCGCCATCACCGCGAGCGGCGACTACGAGCAGCTTGCCTACCAGTCCGACGACCAGTACGTGGTCGAGGTGGCGCCGCGCCGCAAGGCCGCCAACGCCCAGGAGGAGCGGCCGGTGTACACCGGCGAGCGTCTCACGCTGAACTTCCAGGACATCGAGACGCGCGCGGTGCTGCAGCTGCTGGCCGATGCCAGCGGACAGAACATCGTGGTCAGCGACTCGGTGAGCGGCAACGTCACCCTGCGGCTGCAGAACGTGCCGTGGGACCAGGCGCTCGATATCGTGCTGCGCACCAAGGGTCTCGACAAGCGCCGCCAGGACAACGTCATCATCGTGGCGCCGCAGGCCGAGCTCGCCAGCCGCGAGAAGGCCGAGCTGGCGGCGAGGAAGGACGTGCAGGAGCTCGCGCCGCTGCGCTCCGAGTACCTGCAGGTGAACTACGCCAAGGCCCAGGACATGGCGGCGCTCATCAAGACGCAGACCAATTCGCTGCTGTCCACGCGCGGCAGCGTGGCGGTCGACGATCGCACCAACACCCTGCTGCTGCAGGACACCGCCGACCGGCTGGCGGACGTGCGCCGCCTGGTGGCGACGCTCGACATCCCGGTGCGCCAGGTGCTCATCGAGGCGCGCATCGTCATCGTCAATAACGACTTCCAGCGCTCACTCGGGGCGCGCTTCGGCCTGAGCAACTACCAGAAGTACGGCAGCACCGGGCTCGTGACCACCACCGGCACGGCCGCCGGCACCGACCAGGCGATCGGCTCGGCGATCACCAACCTGCAGGGCAACCCGCCGTCGATCTACCCGATCTCGGTGCCGACCGGCTCCGCCGCCACGAACCGCTATAACGTCAACCTGCCGGTCACCAGCGCCGCGGGGACGATCGCCCTCGGCATCCTCGGCAACAATTTCATCGTCGACCTGGAGCTCTCGGCCGCCCAGGCGGAGACCCAGGCGAACATCATCTCCTCGCCGCGCGTCATCACCGCGAACCAGAAGGAGGCGACCATCGAGCAGGGCGTGGAAATCCCGTACCAGCAATCCGCCTCGAGTGGCGCCACCACCATCCAGTTCAAGAAGGCGGTGCTGTCGCTCAAGGTCAAGCCGCAGATCACGCCCGACAACCGCATCATCCTCGACCTCGATGTCAAGGACGACGCCGTCGGCACCGTGGTGGTGACCTCCGGCGGGGTGAACGTACCCTCGATCGACACGCGCGAGATCACCACCCAGGTGCTGGTGAACGACGGGCAGACCGTGGTGCTCGGCGGCATCCTGTCGACCACGCAGCGCGAGGACGACACCAAGGTGCCGTACCTCGGCGACATCCCGGTGCTCGGCCACCTGTTCAAGAACACCATCCACAAGGACGACAAGGACGAGCTCATGATCTTCATTACCCCGAAGATCGTGCGTGAGGGCGTGAACGTCTACAACTGACGCGCCGAGTCCTGCGCTGACGCTGGCGGCCGCCCCGGGGCGGCCGCGGCGTTTTTGGGTATCCTGTCAGGTCGCATGCTCGGCAAAACCAGCGTATTCCTCATCGGCCCGATGGGCTCGGGCAAGACGGCCGTGGGCCGCCACCTGTCGCGCGCTCTCGGACTGCCCTTCTACGACAGCGACGCGGAGATCGAGCGGCGCACCGGGGTCGACGTCCCCTTCATCTTCGAGAAGGAGGGCGAAGCCGGCTTCCGCCAGCGCGAGCGCGAGGCGATCGAGGCGCTCACCGCTGTGGCGCGCATCGTGCTCGCCACCGGGGGCGGCGCGGTGCTGTCGCCGGAGAACCGCCGCCACCTCGCCGAGCGCGGCTGTGTGGTGTACCTGCAGACCTCGGTGGCGCAACAGGCGCAGCGGGTGCGCCATGGCAGAGACCGCCCGCTGCTCTCCGACGGTGACACCACCGCGCGTCTGGGACAACTCATGGAGGCACGCGCGCCGCTGTACGGCGAGATCGCCGACATCACCGTGTCGACGGACGGCCGGCGCGTGCACAGTGTCGCCGAGCAGATCCTGCGCGAACTCGCCGCGGCGCGCGCCACACTCTAGGCACGCCGCGTGCCGCTGAAGCGGCTCACGTATACTGCGTGATGGCTTTTCGGCGCCGCCTGCGCACGTGGACATTCTGAACGTCGAACTCGGAACCCGCAGCTACCCGATCCTGATCGGCGCAGGGTTGATCGGCCGGCCGGACGTCCTGCGGCAGCGGCTGCCGGCGCACGACGTGCTCGTCGTCAGCAACACCACCGTCGCGCCGCTGTACCTGCCGGCGCTGGCCGCGACCCTGGGGGCGCGCCGTATCGTCGAAGTCATCCTGCCGGACGGCGAGGTGCACAAGACGCTCGCCACCGCCGCGCGCGTACTCGACGTGCTCATCGCCAACCGCTTCGGGCGCGACTGCGCCCTCATCGCCCTGGGGGGCGGGGTGGTCGGCGACCTCACCGGGTTTGCCGCGGCCTGCTACCAGCGCGGCGTGGCGTTCGCGCAGGTACCCACGACACTGCTGGCGCAGGTGGACTCGGCGGTCGGCGGCAAGACCGGTGTCAATCACCCCGGCGGCAAGAACCTGATCGGGGCCTTTCACCAGCCTGCGCTCGTGGTGACGGACACGCGTACGCTCGCGACGCTGCCGGCGCGCGAGTTGCGCGCGGGACTCGCCGAGGTGATCAAGTACGGACTCATCTGCGATGCGGCCCTGTTTGGCTGGCTCGAGGCGCACCTCGATGAGCTCCTCGGCGGCGCGCCCGCGGCGCTCGCGCACGTCATCCGCCGCTCCTGCGAGATCAAGGCGGCGATCGTCGGCCGCGACGAGCGCGAGGTGGGCGAGCGCGCGCTGCTGAATCTCGGGCATACCTTCGGCCACGCGCTCGAGTCCGCCACCGCTTATAAGGAGTGGCTGCACGGCGAGGCCGTCGGCGCGGGCCTGTCGATGGCGGCTGCCATGTCGCGCGAATGCGGGCTGATGACGGTCGATGAGGCCACCCGGGTGCGGCGGCTGGTGGAGCGGGCCGGCCTCCCCACGCGCATCGCCCCGGTAACGCCGGCCGCCGTGCTCGAGCACATGCGCATGGACAAGAAGGTGCTGGGCGGTCGGCTGCGCCTGGTGCTGTTGCGCGGCATCGGGGATGCCTTCCTGGCGGCGGACTACCCGGCGGTCGCGCTCGAGCGCACGCTCGACGCGCACTGCGGGTGAGCGCCGTGAACGACGTCCCCGCCACCGCCGAATCGCTGGCACCGTACGCGGCGCATGACGGGCAGTCCCGCGGCCGGCGCTACCCTGAAAGCCCACCTGAGTTTCGCGGCGAGTTTCAGCGCGACCGCGACCGCATCATCCATTCGAACGCGTTTCGGCGCCTGGTCTACAAGACCCAGGTGTTCGTCAATCACGAGGGGGACCTGTACCGCACGCGCGTCACGCATTCGATCGAGGTGGCGCAGATCGCCCGCTCGGTCGCGCTGGCGCTGCGCCTGAACGAGGCGCTGACGGAAGCGATCTGCCTGGCCCACGACCTCGGCCACACTCCCTTCGGGCATGCCGGCCAGGACGCGCTCAACGAGTGCATGCGCGAGTACGGCGGTTTCGAGCACAACCTGCAGTCCCTGCGGGTCGTGGATGAGCTCGAGGAACGGTACGCGCAGTTCCGCGGGCTCAACCTCACCTTCGAGTGCCGCGAAGGCATACTCAAGCACTGCTCGCTGCGGCATGCGCGCGAGCTCGGGGAGCTCGGCGAGCGCTTCATCCGGCGCCGCCAGCCGGGGCTCGAGGCACAGATCGCCAATCTCGCCGATGAAATCGCCTACAACAATCACGACGTGGACGATGGCATCCGCGCGCAGCTGCTGGACCTGACCGCGTTGCGCGAGGTGCGCATGTTCCGGCGGCAGTACGATGCCGTCGTGGCGCTCTACCCGGATCTTGGCGAGCGTCGCCTGGTGCACGAGACCATCCGGCGCATGATCAACCACATCGTGGTCGACTTCATCCGTACCACGCAGACCCAACTCACGCAGGCGCGCCCGCGCTCGATCGATGAGGTGCGCGCGCAGACGCAGCCGCTGGCGATGTTGAGCGATTCCTGCCGCGAGGAGCACCTGGAGCTCAAGGCGTTCCTGCGCGAGCACGTCTACCGGCACTACAAGGTGCTGCGCATGACCTCGAAGGCGCGGCGTGTGGTGCAACAACTTTTCGAGGCCTTTTTCAAGGACGTGAGTCTCATGCCGCCGGAGCACCGCGACCAGGCTCTGCACGCGGAAACCGGGCACGGACTCGCCGCGCGCGCCCGCGTGGTCGCCGATTACATCGCCGGGATGACCGATCGCTACGCCATCCTCGAGCACCGGCGACTGTTCGAGCCGGGCGAGCGCACCTGAGGGGTTTTCCCCTAGCCCGTTTCCCGCCCTCCGGACCGACTTTGTCCGACTCCGCTGACGCCAAGTGTAGGGCGGCTCCCACACGCTAATTTGCTGTTTTCGTTCAACTTTAGCGTTGACGAGGCATTCAACAGAGGCATACGTAGTTGCCGCAAATTGACATAAGTCAATGAACTGCCTAGAGTTATGTCACAACAACTCCCTTCACACATGAACAAATCCGCCCGCGAGAAGGAAGCCGTCCTGAGCGTGTTCGCCGAGCTGGTCCGGCCGCTCATGCGGGTTGCCTTTGAATATGGAATATCCGCGGGTGAGATCGCCGGCGTGGTACGCCGCACCTACATCCAGGCCCTGGAAGCCCGCCTGTCGGACCAGAAGAGATCCACGACCGATGCGCGCCTCGCGGTGGTGGCGGGCCTCGCCAAGTCTGACGTAACGGCCCTGCGCGAGGCGCTGCGCGCCGGCGCACCCCACAGCCTGCGCGCCTCGGTGAGCCTGGATCAGGTCACCAACCTGCTCACGGTCTGGCATACCCATACGGGTTTCTCCGGAGCCTACGGACTCGCGATGGAATTGGATTTGGTTCCAACTCCGGACTCTCCGCGCCGCAGCTTCCGCGAGCTCGTCGATGCCGCGTGCCCGGGCGCCGATGGAGAAGCGCTACTCGATGAGCTCGTTGCGTCAGGGTCCGTGGAGGTAATCGATTCGATGACGGTCCGCTGCTTGTCGCGTGCGTATCTTCCCCACGGGGCTGACCTAAAGCGGATCGAACGGATGGGTCGGGTCTTGGCCAGCGTCACGTCAAGCTTCGTGCACAACTTGCTGCGACTCGGACCGGAACCTCTTTATTTCGAGCGAGCTGTTGTTTCGGACGATTTGATTTCGGAAGCCGGGCGCGACAAGTTTTTGGCCATTGCGGGTGAGCGGGGCCAGGAATTACTGACTGAGTTGGACACCTTTCTTACCCGCCTGGCCGCATCAGAGCGAAGCGATACAGGAAAGAAATATGGCGTGGGGGTCTATTTCTTCGAGGACCAGTCCACCGGCCTAGCGCCAGAAGTGCAAGCAAAGACCTACGGCCAGAAAACGAGTCGTGCCGTGGCACCCCTGGAAGAAATCGACGTTCTCGCGGGGCTAGGCCACAAGAAGAAATAGCCGACTGACCGATTGCTATTGGGAGAGCATCGATGAAGACGTTTGGACACGCTGTCGTTGTAGTGCTGGTCGCAACTGGCGCCGCGTCAACAGGCTTTGCGGGAATCAGCGGTAGTGGTGCCACCGTCAACGGCATCAGCGGCAGCGGCGCTCAGCTGCTCGTTGTTGGTCCCGTTGAAGCTACTAGTGCTGCGGACGCGACCGCCACAATTCTCGGCCAGCGCGTTCGGACGCTTATGGCTGGCCAGCTAGCCGTCGGCAACACAGTGGCTGTCTTCGGAACGATGCGCGTCGACGGAAGTATTACTGCCTCCGCAATTCAGTCCCGGGGCCTTTATGTTCCTGGTGCAACATCGATCTTTCTCTTTGGGACAGTAGAAAGGGCTGAGCCTTCTCTCGGCAGAGTGGTGATTAACGGCGTCACAGTCGATCTGACTCCTCTCATGTCGTATGGAATGCTGTCGCCAGCCGTCGGGAGCAAGGTGGCCGTCTCTGGGACGCAGCCCGTAAGCGGCGGGCGCCTATTGGTTAACGGCATCAG
>WNGI01002168.1_pt1 | contig 18657 bp, 15 predicted proteins | sample 5400621 | NCBI WGS metagenome assembly WNGI01 (sample SAMN13153374, study PRJNA577476) | soil metagenome | isolation source: 20 cm soil or saprolite under Garry oak tree replicate 1 | place: USA:California | collected 2016-06-15
GGGAGAAGCCGGTGCGCCCGTCGGAGCTGCGCTTCCCGCTCATCGTGAAGCCGCTGTTGGAGGACGCCTCCGTGGGCATCGCGCAGGCCTCGGTGGTGGAGGACGATGAGGATCTCGGGGCGCGGGTGAAGTTCATCCATGAGAAGTTCCACCAGGCGGCCATCGTGGAAGAGCTGATCGAAGGCCGAGAGCTGTACGTGGGGCTGATCGGCAACGGTACGCTCCAAGTCCTGCCCATCGTCGAGCTGACGTTCGGCGAAGCCGATGGAGAGCATCGCATTGCGACGTACAAAGCCAAGTGGGACGAGGACTACCGCAAACGAAAGAAGATCAAGAACGTGTTCGCGAAAGGTCTGTCGGACGACGTCGCGGCCAAGATCGCGGATACCTGCACCACAGCGTTCCATGCCTTGTGGCTCCACGACTACGGACGCGTGGACCTGCGGCTGACGCACGACGACGCCGTGTACGTCCTGGAGGTGAACCCCAATCCGTTTCTCGCGCAGGAGAACGAGATGGCGGATGCGGCGGAGAAGGCGGGGATGAGCTACAACGTCTTCATCCAGCGGATCGTGGACGAGGCACTGGCGCGTGGCTCCGCGTAAGCGCGAGATCCCAACACCCGAGCTGCGCTGCCCGACCTGCGCGGCGGAGGTGCAGCGCTTTTGGGCGAACTGCTCGAACTGCGGTCGCCGGCTCGAATGGCGCGACACCACCAAGCAGACCGGCGCCGAGTGCTACTACTGCGGCTGGGTGGTGTCGGACAGCTTCTCGTTCTGTCCGTGGTGCGGTCGCGACATCGCCGACCGGAACTCGAGCCCCGAGCCGCTCAAGGCCCCGAAGGGGTTCAAGTACCATCGGCGCTGCCAGTGGGGCTGTGGCGGCGGCGTCATGTACCCGATGCGCTCCTGCCCGTGGTGCGGGCGTCCGCAGAAGTGGCGCTACCAGGAGTTTCAGAATATCTGCCCGCACTGCAACAAGGGCGTGAACGACTGGATGGACGTCTGCCCGTGGTGCGGCAGAGACGCCACCGGGCGCGACCTGATCCACCAAGCGCTGCGCCGGGTCCGACTACTCTTGGTGGTCGGTCGCCTGAAGGACTGGAAGTACCGCGTGCTGCTGCGGCCGGGCGTTTCCGGCGTGACCCATCGGACGCCCAAGATCATCGAGATCGAGCGCCGCTACGTGACCGGCAAGCGGCGGCGTCGCGACGAGATCTCGTGGAACATGTTGAGCGGGCTGATCCTCCACGAGTTGGGGCATTCCTTCCTCTATCACAATTGGTCGTTCACGCGGACCGGGAGATTCCGGCGGGCCTTCGGGGAAGTGCGCAAGGCGTACCGCGTGTCCGACTCGAAGTGGGTCGACTTCGAGCGCCGGGGCGTCACCACTACGCTCCCGAACTACGTCACGGCCTACGCCGCGACGCATCCGCAGGAGGACTTCGCCGAGACGTTCCGGTTCTACGTGTCGCGGCGGGGGCGGTTGCGCGAGCTGTTCGCCGAGTTCGGCCGGAAACGCAAGGGCGTGCCGGTGTTCGAGAAATTCCTGGTGCTGCACGACTACATCCGGAGCCTCAGAGGATGGCGCTGAGCTACGAGATGAGACGCGGCGTGGACTACATCGGCGTCGGCGTAGGCGCGATCATCGTGGACGATCGCGGGCGGTTGTTCCTCGCCCGCCGCGGCCCCAAGGCGAAGAACGAGCGCGGATTGTGGGAGTTCCCCGGGGGCTCGGTGGAGCTGGGTGAGCGGCTGGCCGATGCGCTCAGGCGAGAGATACGCGAGGAATACGGCATCGAGATCGAGGTGGGCGAGCTGCTGGACGTCGCAGATCACATCCTCCCGGACGAGGGCCAGCACTGGGTGTCGCCCACGTTCGTCTGCCGCATTGTATCGGGTGAGCCGGTCATCCGCGAGCCGGAGAAGTGTTCCGACATCGGGTGGTTCAGCCCCGGCCAGGTCCCTCCGGATCTGACGGTGATCAGCCGCGAGAATTTGGCGCACTTCGTCAAATCTCGCGGCCGGCGTTAGCTGCCTCCTTGGCGAAGGCGCGGGATCGCTCCACCAACTCCGCGTACGCTGCGATTTCCTCCGCACGGCGCGTCGCGTCCCAACCGAGTGCCTGCGCCAGCCAATCCGCGACCGCGCTCGTCGCCGGGACGGCCTGGTCGCGCGTCGCGTAGAACAGATGGAGCCGCCGCACCAGCACGTCCGAGAGGTGAAGCGCCATCTCACGCTCCACCGCGTGTTCCACTTCCGCCCACAGCGTCGCCCGCCCGGCGACGATCGGCCGCCCCAGCGCTCGGTCTCGGTCCACCAGATTCAGAACCGCCGCCGACTCGCTGCCGTAGCCCGCGACCAGATGGCGGGCCGTCCGCTCCGATGCCCCCCGCTCCATGGCCGCCTTGACGAGGCCTTCCAGGTCGGCGGTCTCGCCTCCCGGGAGGGGTAGCCGGTCCGTGGGCACGCGGGGGGCGCGGGGGCGGCCGTCCAGCTCGCGCAGGCGGGTCGCAACTCGATCCACCACGTCGCGAGCCATCACGCGGTAGGTGGTGAGCTTGCCGCCGGCGATCGTCACCAGACCGCTCGCGCTCTCGACCAAGCGGTGCTCGCGTGAGGCTGCCGACGGCGCGACGTCCCGCGGCGGTCGCAGCAGGGGTCGCAGGCCCGCCCAGCTGGCGATGACATCCGCCGGCGAGAGTCGCGCGTGCGGGAAGAACGCGTTCACCGATCGTAGCAGGTAGACGACGTCCTGCGCGGTGGCGCGCACGTCCTCGGGTGACGCGTCCTCGTCCGTGTCGGTCGTCCCGATGTAGCTCACATCGTCCCACGGCAGCACGAACATCACGCGCCCGTCAAGCGGTGACGTGAGCGTGACGGCCCGCGTGTGCCCGATGCGTTTGCGGGGCACCACCACATGTACGCCCTTGGTGGGCCGGAGCAGCGGCTCCGCTCCGGCATCGTCGAGGCACCGCACTCGGTCGACCCACGGCCCGGTCGCGTTCACGACCACGAGCGCCCGTACCGTCGAGGCGCCCCCTGTCAGGCCGTCCCGTACGGTTGCGCCGCCCACCCGGCCGTCCGGTTTGAGGAGCGCCGTGACTTCGGCGTAGCTCGCGACCCGGGCGCCCGCTTGCGCGGCGCTCCGCATCGTGGCAATCACGAGCCGGGCGTCGTCGGTCTGCGCGTCGTAGTACAGGGCGGCGCCGTTCAATTCCTTGTCCCGCAGCCCGGGCTCGAGACGCTGCGTGGCCTTGCGTCCCAGCCACCGGTGCATCTTCACGTTGTGGAAGGCCGCGAGGAGATCGTACACCCACATTCCCGCGCGAAGCTTCCAGGCGGGGACCCGCGCTCCGCGGTACACCGGGAACAGGAACGGCAGGGGATGCACCAGATGCGGTGCGATGCCGAGCAACACGCGACGCTCGCGGCTCGCCTCGAACACGAGGCGAAACTCGCCTTGCTCCAGATACCGGATCCCGCCGTGGATGAGCCGTGACGACAGCGATGATGTGCCGCCCCCGAGATCGCCCTTGTCCACCAACGCCGTACGAAAACCCCTGAGCGCCGCGTCGCGGGCGATCCCCGCGCCCGTGATCCCGCCCCCGATGACGAGGACGTCCACCGGTTCGGCGGCCATGGATGCGAGCGCGGCGGCGCGCGTGCGATGCGAAAAGGGCGTCTCGCTCGTCGGCGTCTCCAGCTTGGCCCGGCAGCGGGCTCGGGGTAGGTTTCGTGACTCCACCCCGTGACCGGGGGTGAGGTCCAACGTCGAGGAGAATGTAATGCCAGCTGCTGACGGACGGCGTGTGGCAGTGATCGCCGGTTGCCGCACGCCGTTCTGCAGGTCGGGAACGGTCCTGAAAGACGCCCGGGCCGTGGATCTGGCCCGGTTCGTGGCGCGCGAGCTCCTCGAGCGCACGAACCTGGACGGCGCCGACGTGCACGCCGTCATTTTCGGGCAGGTCGTCCCGTCGGCGCTCGTCCCGAACGTCGCCCGCGAGGTGAGCCTCCTGCCGCAGTTCCCCAAGGAGATTCCCGCTTACTCCCTGAACCGCGCCTGCGCGTCCTCGGGACAGGCCGTCGCCAATGCGTATGACGAGATCGTGCTCGGCGATGCCGAGGTAGTGCTGGCGGGCGGCGTAGAGTCGCTCTCCGACATTCCCATCCTCGCCTCGCGGCGCCTGGCCGACATCCTGGTGGAGGCGAGCAAGGCCAAGTCGCTCGGCGGGCGGCTTCGCACGCTGAGTCGCATCCGGCCGCGTGACCTCGTTCCCGTCTCACCCGCCATCGCCGAGCCCTCGACCGGGGAGTCGATGGGCCAGTCGGCGGAGAAGATGGCCAAGGAGAATCACATCGCGCGCGCTGCACAGGATCGTTGGGCGCTCCGGAGCCACGAGCTCGCGGCCCGGGGGACGGACGACGGCCGCATCCCGGCGGAGATCGTGCCGTGGTTCGCGCCCGGAGCGCGCTCGGGTGACGGCGTGGTCACCCAGGACAACGGGATCCGCCGCGACACGTCGCTCGAGCAGATGGCCAAGCTCAAGCCGGTGTTCGACCGCCGCTACGGCAGCGTCACGGCCGCCAACTCCTCGCCGCTCACCGACGGTGCGTCCGCGGTTCTCCTCATGAGCGACTCGACGGCGCGCGCGCTCGGCTACACGCCGCTCGCCTACGTCCGCTCCTACGCCGTCGCCGCGGTGGATCCGGGGTGGCAGCTACTCCAGGCGCCCATCTTCGCCGTTCCCAAGGCGCTCGAGCGCGCGAGGATCCAGTGGAAGGACCTCGGGTTGATCGAGGTGCACGAGGCGTTCGCCGCGCAGGTGCTCTCGAACCTCCAAGGATGGGCTGCCAAGGACTGGGAGATCAACGAGGACATCATCAATGTGATGGGCGGCTCCATCGCCATCGGCCATCCCTTCGGCGCCACCGGCACCCGGCTCGTGACCACGCTTGCGAACGAGATGGTCCGTCGAGACGTGCAGTTCGGCCTGCTGTCGATTTGCGCACAGGGCGGGATGGGTTTCGCCATGGTGCTGGAGCGCCGCTGATGGCTCCGGGCGCGGCGCTCACCTGGGAGCTCGCCGACGACGGCGTTGCCGTCGTCACCTTCGACCTGAAGGGTGAGCCGGTCAACAAGATCTCGGCCGCGGTGAAGCAGGACCTGCTGGCGACGTTTGAGGCGTTGTCGAACGACCCCGCCGTGCGGGCCGTCGCCTTCTTTTCGGGAAAGCCCGACAACTTCATCGCGGGCGCCGACATCGAGGAGTTCGTCCGGCTCACCACCGCCGCGGAGGCCGAGCGGCTCTCGGCGGAGGGGCAGGAGATGCTGGGTCGGGTGGCCCGCTTCCCCAAGCCCATTGCCGTCGGGATCCACGGCGCGTGCCTGGGTGGTGGGCTCGAGTTCGCACTCGCCTGCGGGTACCGCGTCGCCTCCGATCTCCCGCGCACCCAGCTCGGCCTGCCGGAAGTGCAGCTGGGCATTCTCCCGGGGGCGGGCGGCTGCCAGCGGCTCCCCCGCTTGATCGGCGCCCGCGCGGCGCTCGACATGATCCTCGCGGGGAAGGTCGAGAACGCCAAGAAAGCGTTCCGCCTGGGCATCGTCGACGAGTTGGTGCATCCCGCGATCCTCAAGGACGTCACCATCGCCGCGGCGCACCGCATGGCGGGTGGCTGGCGCCCCCGGCGCAAGCGGCCGGGTGGCTTCCGCGGCTGGCTGCTCGACGGCAACCCGCTAGGCCGGCGTCTCGTGTTTCGAGCGGCCCGGAAGCAGGTGCACGTGCTGACGCGCGGCAACTATCCCGCGCCGCTCGCCGCGTTGGAAGCGGTGGAGCACGGGCTCAAACACGGGATGGCGGAGGGCCTGAAGCGCGAAGCGCAGCTGTTCGGCCAGCTTGCCGTCACCGACGTCTCGCGCAAGCTGGTCCAGATCTTCTTCGCGACCACCGCCCTCAAGAAGGACTTTGGGATCCCCAACCCGCCGCCTCCCGCGGTCGTCAACCGCCTCGGCGTCGTGGGCGCAGGGTTCATGGGGTCGGGCATTGCGGGCACCGCCATCGCCCAAGCGGGCGTCGACGTGCGGATGAAGGACGCGGACCTGCCGCGGGTGGCGAAGGGCCTCGCCGCCGCGCGCGAGATCCTCGACGACCGGCTCAAGCGACGCCGCATCACCCCCTACGAGCACGCCCGACTCATCGCGCTCCTCTCGGGGAGCGACTACTACAGCGGGTTCGGCAGGGCCGAGCTCGTGATCGAGGCGGTGTTCGAGGATCTTCAGGTCAAGCAGCAGGTGCTGCGCGAGGTCGAGGCGGCGACTGCCCCGGACGCGGTGTTCGCATCCAACACATCCACGATCCCGATCCACCGGATCGCCGAGACGGCGGGCCGGCCGGAGCAGGTCGTCGGAATGCACTTCTTCTCACCAGTCGCCCGGATGCCGCTGCTCGAGGTGATTCCGTCGGCTCGCACCGCGCCGCAAGTCGTCAGCACCGCGGTCGGGTTCGGCCGTCGCATGGGCAAGACCGCCATCGTCGTGAAGGACAGCCCCGGCTTCTGGATCAACCGAATTCTCACGCCTTACATGAACGAGGCGGGCCATCTGCTCGTCGAAGGCGTGGCCATCGAGGAGCTCGACCGGCTGATGGTCGAGTTCGGTTTCCCCGTCGGGCCGATCACCCTGATGGACGAGGTGGGGATGGACGTAGGGGCAAAAGTGGTCGGAGTGATGCATGAGGCGTTCGGTGAGCGCTTCGCGCCGGTACCCGCGTTCGCCGGTATGGTCAAAAGCGGCCGGTTAGGCCGTAAGGCGGGGAAGGGTTTCTACAAGTACGCGGGCGGTAAGAAGGGCAGCGTCGATCCCGCCGTGTACGAGGTGATCGGCACTCATCCCAACGGGGGCCCCAGGCCCGCGGAGATCATCCAACGGCTCATTCTGGTGATGCTGAACGAGGCTGCGGGTGCGGTGGGGGAAGGGATCGTGCGCACACCCCGTGACGGCGACGTCGGCGCCATCTTCGGCTTCGGATTCCCGCCGTTCCGGGGCGGCCCGCTGCGGCACGCCGACGACCTCGGCGCGGCGCGCATCGTAGCCGAGCTCGAGCGGCTCGCCGAGCGCTACGGCGCCCGCTTCGCGCCGTCCGAGGCGCTGCGCGACCAGGCGCAGCGCAACGCGAAGTTTTATCCCTAGCCCCAAACCGCCGACCCCCAGCACCTGATGCTCCGCGCCGGCCTGCTGTGGCTCAGCGAGCAATCCCGGGTCTTCCGGTTCATCCGCGGCAACGGATTGGCCCGCCGCTTCGCCGCGCGCTTCGTCGCGGGGGAAACGGTGGACGCGGGTGTAGCGGCGTTGAAGAACCTGAACGCCGCGGGACTCACCGCGAGCCTCGACCTGCTGGGCGAGTCGGTGCGCAACGGCGCCGAGGCGCAGGCCGCTCGCGATACCTATCTCGAGACGCTCGACCGGATCAAGGCCGCCGGGGCCGATGCCAACGTCTCCGTGAAACTCACCCAGATGGGCCTCGACATCGACGAGGCGCTGTGCGTCGAGAACATGCGCGCCATCATTGCCCGGGCCAAGGGGCACGGCTCCTTCGTGCGGATCGACATGGAGCAGTCCGACTACACCGAGCGCACGTTGCAGCTCTTCAAACACACGCTGTTTCCGGAGTTCGGGAACGCGGTCGGCGTGGTGCTGCAGTCGTACCTGCGGCGCACGGAGCAGGACGTGGAGCAGATGATCGCGCTCGGCGCCCGTGTGCGGTTGTGCAAGGGGGCGTATCAGGAGCCGGACACGGTCGCCTTTCCCGACAAGCGCGATGTGGATGCGGCGTACGTGCGCTCCATGGAGCGGCTCATGCTCAAGGGCAACTACCCCGGCATCGCCACCCACGATGCGCGCATCATTGCACGCGCCAGGGCGTTCGCGCGCGACAAGGGCATCCAACCCCCGCGCTTCGAGTTCCAGATGCTGTACGGCGTGCGGCGCGACCTGCAGCTCGGGCTGCGGCGCCAGGGATACAACGTGCGCGTGTATGTTCCGTTCGGCACCCAGTGGTATCCCTATCTCATGCGCCGGCTCGCCGAGCGGCCCGCCAACGTGGCATTCCTCGTCGGCAACATGGTGCGGGAGACCCTACGGCGGAGCTGACGGACAGTACCCTGGGCGGCTATCAGCGAGTGCACGAGCGCGCACCCGCGTTCTCCGGGAGCGACGGCCAATCGTACTCCGTGGGGACGTACGTGGACGATGTCCCGGACGAGCAGGGCCGGTACGGTGCGGCGCTGTTGTTCGTGCGCTGGTCCGACGCGGGCGATCGCCCGGTTGGTCACCTCGAAACCGACTATCTGTTCCGGGGCGCGACGCCCGCGGACGCGCTCGCCGCGCTGCTCGCCCTGACCCTGCAGGAGGTGAAGCAGCATCTCGACGCCTGCATTGAAAGGGAGGGACGGGTGTGACCACCACGGGGGTCGTGCTCGTCCGCACCGGCGCTGCCTATCGTGTACACACGGATCGTGGCGAGGTGGTTGCGGTACTGCGCGGCAAACTCAAGCACCGCGACGACGACCGCGTGGTGGCGGGCGACGTGGTGGAGCTCGAGCTGCAGGCCGACGGGCACGCCACCATCTCCGCCGTGCGGCCGCGCCGCAGCGTGCTCGCGCGCCGCGCCGCGGGTGAGCGGAGCCCCCGGGCGCAGCCGATCGCCGCCAATGTCGACCAGGTCGTAGTCGTCGCGTCGGCGCGGAGCCCGGAGCCGAGCCCCCGTATGCTCGATCGCTTTCTGGTGATCGCGGCGGCGAACCGAATCCCCGCCGTACTCGTGCTCAACAAGATCGACCTCGACCGGTCCGCGCTCCAGGCTCTACGGCGACGCTACGATCCGGCTGGCTACCAGGTGCTCGGCACCTCCGTGACGCAGTCGGAGGGGCTCGCGGCGTTGCGCGACCTGATCCGCGGGCGAGAGTCGGTGCTCGCCGGTCAATCGGGCGTCGGGAAGTCCAGCCTCCTGAACGCGCTCGACCCGGGGTTGAACCTGCGCATCGGCGAGATCAGCGCGAAGTGGGATACGGGGAGGCACACCACTCGCGCCGCCCTCGTCGTGCCGCTGGCCACAGGGGGCTATGTCGTGGACACGCCGGGATTACGCGAGGTGGGCACGTGGGGGATCGATCCCGAGCGTTTGGGCATCTATTTCGCCGAATTCCAGCCCTTCCTCGACCAGTGCCGCTTCGACAACTGCCGCCACCTCGCAGAGCCAGGCTGCGGGGTGCGGCAGGCGGCGGAACGAGGCGCGTTCGATCCCGATCGTCTCGTGTCCTACCAGCGCATGTACGAGGAAGTCAGCGTGCCTTCCTGGTCCACCGATCGGCGTCGCGGGAGGTGACCTTTCGCATCATCTCAGCGAACGCGTCGTCCAGGTCGATGCCTTGTGAATTGGCGAGGCAGATGACGACGAATAGGACGTCGGCCAGCTCCATCGCGATCGAGCCCTCCGGCTCTTCCACCTTCTTCGTCTTCTCGCCAAACCGGTGGTTCACCTCTCGCGCCAGCTCACCGACTTCCTCCGTGAGCCGGGCGAGGTTCGTGAGCGGGGGGAAGTATCCTTCCTTATATTGGCCGATCCACCGATCGACCGTCTGCTGGGCTTCGCGCAGGGACACGGGAGGCTCCGGGCAATGGTGAACGCCGAGCTGCCGCCGCTGGTCGCGCCGTTCCGCGGCGAGCGGTACGCCGCGAAAGAGGTGAGCGCCCTCATCGCGCCCCCGTACGACGTCATTTCCCGCGAGGACCGCGCGCGCTTCGCGGCGCGGGATCCCCACAATATCGTGCATCTCATTCTGCCGGAAGCGCCGTCGGGGGGGAGCGGGGGCGGGGGCGGGGACCGCTACGCGCACGCTGCGACGCTGCTCACGACGTGGCGGGAGACGGGCGTCGTGCGACCGGATCCCGCGGAGTCGGTCTACATCGTCGCGCAGGACTACACCGTGCCGTCGGGCGAGCGACGGACGCGCGTCGGGATGCTGGCCGCCGTGCGCGCCGAGCCGTTCGAAACGCGGCGCGTGCGGCCGCACGAGCAGACGCACGCGGCGCCCAAGGCCGACCGCCTGGCGCTGCTGCGCGCCACCGGTGCGAACCTCGAATCGATCTTCCTGCTCGCGCCTGACCCCGACCGCCGGCTGGCGCAGGCCCTCGTGAAACGGGCCTCCGGCGTGCCGGCGGCCCGCGCCGAGCTCGACGGCGTCGCCATCCGCCTCTGGGTCGTGTCGGGCGATCAGGCGGCGGAGCTCGCCCGGTTCGCAGGCCGGGCTCAGCTCTACATCGCCGACGGCCATCACCGCTACGAGACCGCGGTGGCCCATGCTCGGCAACAGCCGAGCGCCGACCGCGTGCTCTCGTTCATCGTGTCGGCGGCCGATCCGGGCCTCACCATTCTCCCGACCCACCGCATCATCTTCGGTTCGGGGCGCGATGCGCCCAAGCTGGTGGCGGCCTGGCGGGAGTGGTTCGAGGTCGGACGGGTGGCTCCGTGCATGGATCGAGTCGAGCGGCTGGCCGAGCTCGGGCGCGAGCGCACCGCCTGCATCGTGGCGTTCCCCGACGCCTACGACGTGAGCCTGGTCCTGAAGCCCGACGCGGCGCTCGACAGCCTCCCGGACCTGAAGACCCCTGCCATCCGCGCATTGGACGTGGCCCGGATAGAATCGCTGGTCGTGCAGCGCATCCTCGGGGCGGGCACGGCGACGCCGTCGCTCGCCTACACGCCCGACCCCCACGCGGCCTTCGACGCGGTCCGCAACGGTCGGGCCGCTGCCGCGGTCCTGCTCAATCCCACGAAGGTGCGGGACGTGTTCGCGGTAGCGGACGCGGGCGACGTCATGCCGCCCAAGTCCACGTATTTCGTCCCGAAGGTGCCGAGCGGGCTGGTGGTGCGGTCGGTCTAGAAGGCGACGGAAGGCCGTCGCCTCTATATTTTCTGTCCATGCCACGCTCCCGCGATCGCGTCCTCGGCAATCTCGAGTCCATCTACCGCGAGGCCTACGACCGCGCGAAGGCCGCCAGCGACCAGGTGCGCATGGCGGACCTCGACGCCGCCTACCAGCGCGAGCAGCTGCTGCTCGAGGTGCTGCTGGACATCCGCGATGCCCTCGCGTCCCTCCCGCCGGCTGCCGAGCCGCGCTCCGGCAAGACCGCGGGATCCGACCCGATCACTGCGCTCGAGACCATCCACCGCATTACGAAGCTCCGCTGAGGAACCGCATGCGCCGACGCCTGTCTCTCGGACTCCTCTGCCTGACCCTCGTCGCCTGCGCCCGCAAGGCCGACATCATCATCACGGGCGGGATGATCTGGACCGGCCTCTCGACCGGGGCACCCCAGCCGGGCTCGATCGCCCTCGCCGACGGCAAGATCCTCGCGATCGGCGACGACTCGGGAGTCGGACGCCATGCGGGTCCCCAGACTCAATGGATTCGAGCCAACGGCGGGCTCGTCCTGCCCGGGTTCACCGACGGACACACCCACTTCATTGACGGCGGCTTCCAGCTCGCGTCGGTGGGCCTGCGCGATGCCGCGACACCCCAGGAACTCATCCGCCGCCTGAAAGAGTACGCGAAGACCCTGAAGCCCGGCGAGTGGATCACCGGCGGTGACTGGGACCACACCCTCTGGGCCGGCCAGCCGCTCCCCCGGCACGAGTGGATCGATTCGGTCACGCCCAGCAATCCGGTATTCGTGAGTCGCGTGGACGGGCATGAGGCGCTGGCCAACGCCGCCGCGCTGCGCGCGGCGGCGGTGACGAAGGACACCCCCACGCCCTCGGGCGGTGAGATCCTGCGGGACGCGAGGACGGGAGAGCCGACCGGCATCTTCAAGGACCGCGCCCTCGATCTCATCGGCCGCGCGATCCCCGAGCCGTCGCCGGCCCAGCGTGACTCGGCCCTCGCGCGCGCCCTGGCGTACGCCGCATCGCTGGGCGTCACCGCCACTGCCCACGTGTCCGCTTCGTGGGCCGATCTCGCCAGTTATCGGCGTCTCGAGCGGGCGGGCCGGCTCACGCTGCGGGCGGCGCTCTATCTTCCGCTCGATTCCTGGCGGGCAGTCGCGGACACGGTGAGCCGATCGGGGCAGGGCGACGACTGGGTGAAGATCGGCGGGCTCAAAGGCTACATGGACGGCTCGGCGGGGTCTCGTACCGCGTACTTCTTCGAGCCCTATAGCGATTCGGCGGGCTACCATGGCCTGTTGCAGCACCCGGAGGCGGACATGCGCCGCTGGATCGGCAGCGCCGACTCGGCGGGACTGCAGGTCGCCGTCCACGCGATCGGTGATCGCGCGAACGCGATCCTCTTGTCGATCTACGATAGCGTGGCGAGGACACACGGGCCGCGCGACCGGCGCTTCCGGGTCGAGCACGCCCAGCACCTCCGCCCCCAAGACGTCCCCCTCTTCGGGAAGCTCGGTGTGATCGCGTCGGTGCAGCCGTACCATGCCATCGATGACGGTCGCTGGGTGGAGCAGCGGATCGGGCCGATCCGCATCAGGACGACCTACCCATTCCGCTCCCTGCTCGACACGGGCGGCAGGCTCGCGTTCGGATCGGACTGGACGGTGGCGCCGCTCGACCCGATCCTGGGCGTGTACGCGGCGGTCACGCGCCGCACCCTCGACGGCAAGAACCCGGACGGATGGGTGCCGGACCAGAAGATCTCGGTGGGAGAGGCACTGCGTGCGTACACGGCGGGCAACGCCTACGCGACGTTCGACGAAACCAAGCGCGGCACGCTGGCACCCGGCGGTGTTGCCGACCTCGTGGTGCTGGACCGCAATCTCTTCGCGATGCCGACCGATTCGCTCGACCGGGCGCGCGTGCGGTACACCATTGTGGACGGCAAGGTGGTCTACCGGCGCTAGCCGGAGTACTTGAGCCCCGACTCCTGAAGTGTGAGGGGCCGCTTTCCTTCGTGCTCAACGCCGGATTCGACCACCTCACCCAGGACCAGGGTGTGGTCTCCGCTCGGCAGCGTCGCTACGACGCGACACTCCACCCACCCGAGGGCCTCGGCGAGCACGGGCGCAGCGGAGATCGGCCCCGGCTTGGTCTTGATTCCCTTGAGCTTCGGCGACGCGCCCGCAGATCCCCGCCCCAGCTTGTCCGCCAACTCACGCTGCCCCTCGTGAAACACACTGATGGCAAAGTGATGCGCATCGCGGATCATTTCGATCATCTTGGACCTGCTCTCGACTGCCACCACCACCATGGGAGGGTCGAACGAGGCCTGGCTGACCCAGTTGGCGGTCACGCCGTGCTCATCGCCTTCACGCTTCACGGTCAGCGCGTACAAGCCGTAGGTGAAGTGTTGAAGGACCGTCTGTTTCGCGGCAGCATTCATGGACACGAATATGGGTCGGGGGGCGCGTAGCACGCCAATTGCGCTATAATGACCCCAATGCGCGCCCAAACCCTCTCGGCCTCCATCGCGCTGCTCACCGGCGGGGTCGGGCTGCCAGCGCAGCAGCCCGCCGACCGGCAACCATCAGCCTACGAAGAGCTACAGACGTTCTCGGCGGTGCTGAATCACATCCGCGTCAACTATATGGATTCGGTGACCTACCGGCAGTTGGTCCGCGCGGCCATCGACGGTGTCCTGCAGGCACTCGATCCCCATAGCCGCTTCGAGTCGTACGCCGACCGCGACAAGGCCGCCAAGCTCGGGCGGGGCGAGCTCGCCGTCACCGGCCTGGTGCTCGAGGACGTGGACGGCGCCGCCAGCGTTCTGGCGGTGATGTCCAAGAGCCCGGCGGACAAGGCCGGCATCCAGCCCGGAGACCGGCTCACACTCGTCGACGACACCACCATCGCGGGCCTGGATGCGAGGACGCTCGAGCTGCGGCTCGCCGGGGACAAGGGATCCAAGGTTCGGCTGCGCTTCGAGCGCGGCCCACGCCTCGAGCCCGACACGTTTTCGGTCACGCTCAAACGCGACTACGTCAAGCTTCCATCGGTGTCGATCGTACGGCTTGCCGATCCCGTGACGGGATATGTGCGCCTCGATGAGTTCGGGGGAAAGGCGGCGTCCGAGGTGCATGACGCCCTCAAGCGGCTCCGGGGCCAGGGCGCCAGCCGGTTCATTCTGGACCTGCGCCGCAACCCCGGCGGGGAGGTGCGCGCTTCCGTGGAGCTCGCGTCCGAGTTTTTCCCCAAGAACACGGTGGTGTTCAGCACGCGTGGGCGGAAAAAGGAGGTCGACACGACCTTCGTGACCAAGCGCGACGGCGATTTCACCGCCGCGCCGCTCATCGTGCTGGTCGACGGCGGCAGCGCGAGCGCCGCCGAAGCCCTGGCCGCCTCGCTCCAGGACCATGACCGCGCGCTGCTCCTGGGACGCCGCACCTTCGGCAAGGCGCTCATGCAGACGGTCTTCTTCACCCCATCGGGCGACGTCATCTGGCTGACCGTCGGCCGCGTGATCACGCCCAGCGGCCGGTTTATCCAGCGGCGCTACCGCGGCCTGCGGTACGAGGAATACAGGGCCTTCGGTGGCGTCGCCGGCGCCGGGGAGGACACGCTCGAGACGTTCCGCACGGATCATGGCCGGACCGTGCGTGGCGGCGGCGGCATCGCACCCGACGTCGAGCTTCCCCGGCCGGCCCGGATACCGGTGTGGTGGAGCGCCGCCGCCGACTCGGGGATCGACGACGCCTTGGCCGACAGCTTTGCCCTGACGTTGCCGGCCACCCCGGCCGCGCGCACGGCCTGGATGGATGCGCGCGCGGAATGGGAGACGCGTCTGGTGAATCCCTTCCTGGAACGGGTGCGGAGCCGCTTCCACGTGGCGGCGCAGCCGGACTCGCTGCTCGCGGCGCGCATCGCGCGCAACCTCGCGCTCCGCGTTGCCGAGGTGCGCTGGGGGCCCGATGCACGCGACGAGTTCCTGGTGCGAAACGACCCCGACGTTCGCGCCGCCGGGGACTATTTCCGCCGCCTCCCGGAGCTTTTGAGCGGGCCGAAGTAGACTATCTTTGTCCCATGGCGACACGCGCTCAACCCCGCCCCCGGGCCGCCAAGTCCCTGTCTAAGGCCGACCTGCTCGACATGTATCGGCTGATGTTCCTGTCGCGGCGCATCGACGACAAGGAGATCCAGCTCAAGCGGCAGAACAAGATTTTCTTCCAGATCTCGGGTGCCGGTCACGAGGCGGTGCTGGTGGCGGCGGGCAAGGCCCTCCGCCCCGCGTACGACTGGTTCTATCCCTACTATCGCGACCGGGCACTCTGTCTCAGCCTCGGGATGACCCCCACCGAGATGCTCCTCTCCGCGGTCGGCGCGGCCGAGGATCCCAACTCGGGAGGCCGCCAGATGCCTTCCCACTGGGGCCACCAGGCGCTCAACATCGTCAGCCAGTCGAGCCCCACCGGCACCCAGCTGCTCCAGGCCGTGGGTTGTGCGGAGGCGTGGCTCCGCTACGACCGGATCGCCGCGATTTCCGAAAAACCGATCCACGGCGACGAGCTGGTGTACGTCTCGGCGGGGGACGGCACCACCAGCGAAGGGGAGTTCTGGGAGGCGCTCAACACCGCCAGCAACCTGAAGCTGCCGGTGTTGTTCCTCATCGAGGACAACAAGTACGCGATCTCGGTCCCGGTGGAGGTGCAGACGGCCGGGGGGTCGGTGTCGAAGCTGGTGCGGAATTTCCCCGGCCTGCTCGTCGAGGAAGTGGACGGCTGCGATCCGGTCGTCTCGTACGACGTGCTGTTACGCGCCTCGGAGTACGTCCGCCAGCGCAAGGGCCCCGCCTTGGTGCACGCGCACGTGACCAGGCCCTACTCGCACTCGCTCTCGGACGATGAAGTGCTGTACAAGCCGCCCAAAGAGCGGGAAGAGGAGGCACGCCACGATTGCCTCACCCTGTTCCCCAAGCGGCTCATCGCCGACGGCGTGGCCACGGATGCCGAGATCGAGGCCATCAAGCGCCAGGTGGATGAGGAAGTCGTCGTCGCCGCCGACATGGCGCTGGCCTCGCCTCAGCCGGAGCCGGAGACGGCGCTGCTGTACGTGTACTCGCCCGAAGTCGATCCCACCTCCGAGCAGTTCGATACGGAGGACGACCCACACTTCGGGGGCGATCCTACCACGATGGTGGACCTGCTGAACGCGTGTCTGAAGGACGAAATGGCGCGCGATCCCCGCATCGTGGTGTTCGGCGAGGACGTGGCCGACGTGAGTCGGGAGCAGCACCTGGAGCACGTAAAGGGTAAGGGCGGCGTCTTCAAGGTTACCTGGGGGTTGCAACGACAGTTCGGTGGCGATCGGGTCTACAACTCACCGCTTGCCGAAGCGAACATCGTGGGACGGGCGATCGGCCTCGCGACGCGCGGCCTGAAACCCGTCGTCGAGATCCAGTTCTTCGACTACATCTGGCCCGCCTACCATCAGCTGCGCAACGAGCTCGCCACCCTGCGGTGGCGCTCCAGCAACGCCTTCTCGAGCCCGGTCGTGGTGCGCGTCACCTACGGGGGCTATCTGAAGGGCGGCTCGATCTACCATTCCCAGACGGGCGCCGTGGTGTTTACCGCCGTTCCGGGGCTCCGCGTAGTGTGCCCCAGCACCGCGCTCGACGCCAACGGCCTGCTGCGCACGGCCATTCGGTGCGACGATCCCGTGGTGTTCCTCGAGCACAAGCACCTCTATCGCCAGACCTACAACAAGGCGCCCAATCCCGGACCGAACTTCATGATCCCGTTCGGCAAAGCGAAGGTAGTGCGAGAGGGCCGGGACCTCACGGTGGTGACCTACGGCGCCGTGGTGCAGCGCTCGCTCGTCNNNNGATCTGCGCACGCTCTCCCCCGTGGACTGGGAGGCGATCAGGGCGTCGGTGACCAAGACGAACAAGGTGCTCGTCGCGTACGAGGACGCGCAGTCGTGGGGCTATGGCGCCGAGATCGCCGCCCGCATCGCCGACGAGTGCTTCCCGTGGCTCGACGCGCCCGTGAAGCGCGTAGCATCGACCGACACGTTTGTCGGCTACGCACCCAGGCTCGAGGATTTCATTTTGCCGCAAGTGGAGGATCTGGCGCGGGCGATGCGCGACCTGCATGCGTTCTAGCGCCGCCCGCGCCTACAGTCTCCTCTTCTTCTTATCCGGCGCGACGGGGCTCGTCTACGAGCTCCTCTGGGTCCGGGTCCTCTATCAGACGTTCGGCTCCACCATCCAGTCGGTGACGACGGTGGTGGCCGCCTACATGGGTGGCCTGGGCCTCGGCGCCTGGCTGCTCGGCCGCCGCGCCGACCGCCACGAAACGCCCGCCGCACTCTATGGCTGGCTCGAAGTCGCGATCGGTCTGTTCGGGCTCGCGTCTCCGCTCGTGTTGGCCCTCACCCACCGCGTCTATGTCGGCACGGCGGCGGCGCTCGCGCTCGATGGGGCGGCGAGCGTGGCGCTCCGGTTCGCCCTGGCCGGCGCCGTCCTGCTCATTCCGACGACTCTCATGGGCGGCACCCTCCCGGTCCTCACTCGCGCCTTCACCGGAGCCGACCGGTCCGAGCTGCAGCGCTCTCTGGGACGGCTGTACGGGCTCAACACCCTGGGCGCGGTCGTGGGAACGGCGCTCGCCGGGTTCTGCTTGATCGAATACGTCGGGGTGCGGGCCAGCCTGTGGGGTACGGCGGCCGTCAACCTCGCGCTCGGGGCCGGGGCCATCGCTCTCGCCCGCCAGCGGCCCGACTCCCCCCCGACCTCGGCATCGCCTGACCCCGAGCGCGAGCCCGCGGAGCGTCCGAGCCCCGCCCTGCGCAACACCGCGTTGGTGCTGCTTGGCCTCACCGCCTTCGCCGCGCTGCTCGACGAGATTGCCTGGACCCGCGTGCTGGTGATGATCGTCGGGGGGTCCACGTACGCGTTCACGCTCGTGCTGCTGGTGTTCCTGCTCGGCATCGGTCTCGGGAGCGGCCTCGTGGCCCGGCGTGGCGCCGTCCCCTCCGAAACCGCGGCCGCCGCAGCCGGGGCTCAGGCCCTGACCGCCGCGGGCGCCGGCCTGTTGTTCCTCATTTTCGGCCTGCTGCCGCGCTACATCATCGCCGTGTTTCAGATGGCGTCGCTCGGCGCCACCGAGCGCCTCCTCGCCATGGGCCTCGCCGTCGGCGCCGTCGTCCTGATCCCGGCGATCGGGATGGGGATGACCTTCCCACTGCTCACTGATCTGGTCGCGCCGCGCCATGCGGCGAGTGGAAGCGAGGTGGGCCGCGCGTACGCGATCAACACCGTGGGGAGCATCATCGGCGCCGTGCTTGCCGGCTTCGTCCTGGTGGTGACGCTCGGAACGGACCTGACGCTTCGGCTGGGATTGCTCGTGAACGTGGTCGCCGCATTGGCTCTGGCCGGGCTGGCGGCTCGCGGGATCGCCGAGGGGTCGGTCGAGCACCGGCGGCTCAGGGCACGGGTGCTCGGCGCGGGTGCCCTCGCGACCCTGGCGCTCGTGGTCGCCCTCGCCGCGCCGCGTTGGAGCACGCGACTCATCGACCTGGGGCCCAGCATCTACGCCCGTGGCCCCATGGACGCCCGTGCGGTGACCGAGTTCCTGGCGCACCGCGGATCCCGCCAGCTCGCCTATGCGGAAGGTTGGAACGCCACGGTTTCCGTCTGGGAAGGCGTCACCGGCCGG
>WNGI01003733.1_pt1 | contig 18657 bp, 14 predicted proteins | sample 5400621 | NCBI WGS metagenome assembly WNGI01 (sample SAMN13153374, study PRJNA577476) | soil metagenome | isolation source: 20 cm soil or saprolite under Garry oak tree replicate 1 | place: USA:California | collected 2016-06-15
CCGGGAGTGTGGGGACCAGGGCCGCAAACCGGCCCGTGAACGTTGCTGCGACCGAACCGTTTAGATCGGCCACCGACAGGGACACGGGATCGCCCACTCGCAGCCCAGAGACGCGTTGGAATTCCGGATTGGCCGCGAGCGCATCGCCCTTGACGAGGTCCTGCATGAGTTGCCTCGGGTCGACTCCGAGCACGTGCCGCGGTTCGAGCCAAGGCACCGTCCCGAGGTAAGACGACGCATTGAAAACCCAGATCGTGCCGGGCCCTGTCGGGCTCACCTCAAAGACCGGGGTCACACCCGCCACGCCGGCGATGGCGCCCGCCTGTTCCGAAGACCGGAGATCGGCGGCACCGCGGCCCGAACTAAAAAATGACATCGACATGACAATATCGGAAGGCGTGCCCCAGCGGGCTTGTTCGTCGAGGTACGCTTCCGACGAGGCCGTCAGGACGGGCATCGCGACGAGGAACGCCATCGCGAACGTGACGATCATCGCGATGTTTGAAGCGCGCCTCGGTGCGCGGGCGAGGTTCTTGTCGACTAAGGGTTCCACCTTGCCGAGGAAGGGGCGGAGGAGTCGAGCCAAGGCCCGGTAGACCTTCGTCGTGCCCCGCGTGAGATACCGCACGAGGCCTACGGCCAGTAAGATCGGAGCCACCGGCGCGAGGATGATCGTCGGGAATCCAAGCCAGGCTGCGACCTCGGAGGAGGGTCCTAGGAACCCGACCAGGACGACGAGCAGCAGCCCAGCGACCCCGACGGCGACGAGAAGGAAGTCGCGCGACCCACGGTGGGGGAGGGACATCTCCTCCTCGTGGTAGGCGCGGAAGCCGGTGACGATGTCCTTCGAGAGCGCGAACTTAAGGGCCCGTTGCGAGGCGAGCCAGGCGAGAAGCCAGGCGAAGCCGATAGTGAAGCCAAGGGTGGTAAGCGTGATGGCCACCTCCGCTGGCACGGCTCGTGGTCCGTTCACCGTGAACGGAGCGAACATCGGAAGCGAGATGATGATCCGACTCAGCAGGACGGCGAATCCAAGTCCGATCAGCGCCGCGAGGAGGGAGACGACGGTCGTCTCGACGAGGAGGAAACCCCGGACGCCGCGGACGGAGATGCCGCGGGCGCGCAACACCGCGAGTTCGCGCCTCCGACCCGTGAGGCCCAAATCGAATCCCACTCGGCCGAGCAAGATGGCGATGGCGGTCGTCGGGATCGTGAACGGGAGAAACCAGATCCGGAGGAATCGCAGGTGCGCGGCGAGATTCTGAACCGCGGTCTCCAGACCTCCGGAAGGGAGTAGATAGAACTGGTACGGCGTCAGGGCGGCCTCGAGCAGCGTCCGCTCGCGCACGAGCCGCGCGGCCGAGCCTTCGGGATCGTAGGGGTTGACCAGAGGTCCGCGGTCGAACCACAGGAACAGTTGCCCGCTGAAATCATAGTTCGTAAAGTTCAGAGCGACCTTCGCCTCCCGGACATCGGCCGCGGGGAGGAACGAAGCGCCCCCGGTGATCGCGCTGCCGGACGTGGCATTGTAGAACCCGTCAATCCTCCGGGAGAACGTCCACACCTCGGACTTGAGGAGCGTTCCGTTCGAATCCCGCCATTCCCGGTGGTCTTCGAACGAGACCGTCTGGCCGATGTCCAGGCCGGCGGAGCGTAAAGAGTCGTGGAGGACGATGCCCCCCGCGGCCGGGCTCGCGGACCACGTGAGGCCAATTCGGGAGAGGACGGTGTTGAAGGTCGGAAGGATCCAATAAGCGTAGACCGGACGGAGATCCCCGGAAACATTCACGGTTAGTCCGAAACCGACAAGAGGTTCCGCCCGGGCGACGTCCGGTACTCGGCCCGCCGCGACCGAGGCGTTGACCACGTTCCTCTCGGAACCCGAGGCCGTGAGGTCGATGGAGACTCCTCCCACGTAATAGTCCGCCAGCCCCCGTAGGGTGGAATCCGTCGCCACCCATGGCGCCGAGGCTATCGCGATGCCGAGAGCCAAGCCGATCAACGCGGACGCCGTGGCAAGTCGCCGACGGAGGATGGACCGGGCTGCGTACGCGGCGACAGCGAGGCGCCTCAAAGCATCCCTGGCTCCTGAACGTTTTCATGGATAAATAAAAGAGTCGTCTTCCGGGCGATCGAACGCCGTACGTGATCGCAGAGCGCCTACGCCTTCGTCACGACGACCGGCATGCCTACCGTGGCCTCCAGTTGCGAGGCCGCGTTCGATTCGCGCCGCGAGATCTCGAGGAATCCACTGGAGGCCATCGTCGCGAGGAAATCTCCCGGTGCGACGATGCCGTACGTGCGCACGAAGGGGACAGTCATTTCATAGCCACCGATCGTCACGGCGAGGCGGTCCCCGAAGGACCATGTCTTCTCAACGACAGATTGAGGGATGTTCGTCACGATGTTGCCGAAACGGTCGTAGGTGATGACGACACCTTCGAAGCCGCCCTTCCGCTTCTTTGGCACGCCGAAGTCCAAGTCAACGAAGTCCTTGACGACCGGCCCGACATCCTTGACCTTCGTGCCGGACAGGAGGTGCGCGGCGGCGGGGGCGAACAGGTCGCGACCGTGGAAAGTGTCCGAGAGTTCCGGTCGTCCCAGCTTGCGGTTCGTGATCTCACGGACCTCCTTCAGTCCAAGTCGTCGGGCCGCGGGAATCAGCAGTCCGTTGTCCGGTCCCACCAGGAGGGCCCCCTCGCAAACGGCCACGATGGCCCGGCGCTTCGTCCCGACGCCGGGGTCGACGACGCCGACGTGGACGGCGAAGGGGAAGTACGGCACCGCGGAGTACAGGACGAACGCCCCATGCCGAACGTCATGCGGGCGGACGTTGTGGTCCAGGTCGACGATCGTCAGCTCCGAGTCGATGGAGAGGATGGCTCCCTTCATCGCTCCGACATACCCTCCAGGCCCGAAGTCCGTCGTCAGCGTCACGATCCCGGTCATCTGCCATCCCTCACCGAATCTTCTTGAGACCTTCTTTGATGCGCTCGAGCTGCTTCTTCCGACGTTCCAAGTCGGCGTCTTCTTTCCGGGCCTGTGCCTCCGCCTCCTTGAGTTTCGCCTCGCGGAGGGCGTGGCCCTCGAGCGTCTCCTTCACCGCGGCCCGATCGGACGCGACCTGCCGCTTCATCGCCTCGAGTTTCGTGGCGCGGTCCTGAATCGACTTTCGCAGGGCCGACAGGGACTCCTCGCGCCGTTTCCGTTCCGCATCCATCCGGTCGGACCGGGTCCCTAGGGCCGCCTCCCGGCGGAGCAGTTCCTTGTGGCGGTTCTCGAGCAGTTGCTCCTGCTCCCGGGCAGCCGTCTGGGCCGCCTCGAGTTCCTGCTCCTCGCGTTCGACCGCCGCGATCCGCCGCTCATGGTCTCGTGTCAGGTTGGCCTCGCGCTCCGCGACCACCGCGGCCCGCTTCTGGAGTTTCGCGGTCTCCCGGGCCAAGGTGGCCTCGGCCTTCGCGACGGCCTCCTCCCGCGGACCGAACTCCCGGATCTTGACGAGCAAATCCATCTCCTGCTGCTCGAGCTTTCCCTTCAGCTCCTGGAGCGACGCCGTTTCCTTCGCGAACCCCCGCTCCCTTGCTTGCACCTCCCGTGCGCGTCGTTCGAGCTCGGCCTGCTTCCCCTGATGCTCCCGCATAAGGACCGCCTCGCGGGACTTCAGGTCCTCCACCGACGCGGCTTCTGCATCCGAGCGATGACTCAATCGGAGCTCTCTGGCCTCCGTCGCCTTCTCACGCTTCTCGAGCTCCTGCTCGCGGCGATTCATATCGGATTCCCGCTTGGACAGATCGCGTTCGAGCGCCGCGGCCGTCCGGATTCGCTCCTGGAGGGCTTTTTCGGAGCGGAGCAGCTTCGTCCCCTGTTCCTTCAGCCCGCCTCGAGACTCTTGAATCTCTGCCTCGGTCCGGCTGGCCTCGCCCCGTTGTCTCTCAAACTCCCTCGCCTTGGCCGTGAGCTCGCGCTCCCGCCGCTCGAGCTGCTCGGATTTCCGGCGGACCTCCTGTTGCTCGGCGGCGAACTTGCGGTCCTTTCCCGCGAGGTCCTTCGCAATCTTCTCCATGCGCTGGGTGGCCCGGACGAGTTCGTCCCTCCGTTCCGCCAGGGTCGCGGCCTCCGCCACAACGGCCTCTTGTCGCTTCGCCAAGGCCGCGATCTCCGAGGCCAACTTCGCCTCCCGACGATCGAGATCCTTGAGCCGTGCCGTGGCATTCCGTTCTCGATCGGCAAGCGCCGTCTGCCTCTCCGACAGCGCGGGCTCTTGCCCCCGCACGCGCTCCTCGAGGCCGACGAGGGCCTGCTCCCGCCGGATGAGTTCTCGCTCGCGCGCCTCGGCTTCCCCGAGGCGCGCGTCGAAGGCCGCACGCGCTTCCGAGATCTTCTGCGTTTCCTGCTGAAGTGTGGTATACAGCTCGCGCATCTGTTCGCGTTCCCGCTCGAGCGATTCCTGTCTCCCGGTCAGCGCGGCCTCTCGATCGTCGATCGACGCGGCCCGCTCCGCCACCTCCCGTTCCCGGGCCGCCATCTTCCCGATCCGTTCGGCGAGGCTCCGCCGCTGGGTCTCCAGCTCCGCCCGCGCCTTCTCCATCTCCATCGTGAGGATTTTCCGTTGGGATTGGAGCTCGACGTCCGCGGCCCCGCGGCGTTCTTCGAGACGGCGCATCAGGAGGCCGCTGGCCTGTTTGACCGCCTCCAGCTCCGAGCGCAAGGACTCCAGTTCCTTCTCGCGAGCCCCGCTCTGCCGAGCCTCCCGCTCAAGTTCCCGGATGCGGTGCCGGAGGGATTCCTCGTCGTCGATAAGCCCCCGCTCTGGGTCCCCGCGGTTTCGGAGGTCCTGAAGGTACGCTTCTCGTTCCGCGGCCTCCCGGGCGATCGCTTGGGAGAGGACCTCGTCGGCGTCTCCGAGTCCGGGAACGGACGCCTCGGGATAGCTGCGTTGCAGCTGGTCGATGCTGATCCGGGAATGGCCGTAGTCGTAGGTGCGGACTTCGAGTTTCGATTTCTCGCTCGCCGCGTCCTTGAGGATTTCGAGGACGGCATCCGCCCCGGTCACATCGACCTCCGATCGGTGCTCCGCGAGGACGCCGTCTCCGCCGCGCAAGACGAGCACGCCCTCCGCCGGGGTCTCTCCGCGCACGACGGAGGTCTTGAGGAGGCCGTTGAACTTCATCGCGCGCAGCTCCGCGAGCAGCGCGCGGATGGCCTCCGGCCCACCGTCGGATATCTGCTCCACGCGGCCCGGAGGGACTTCCATCGTCGATGTGAGATTATTATCATGCTAAGAAACTTCCCACGAGAATCTGCTGAAATCGAGGGCGAGCCAGACATCATCAGCGGCGATCGGAAAGGCGGACGAAACGGCTATTGGGACTCGCGTCATGCACGTCTTGCGTTCGTGATGAGAACGGGTCAGCCGACTAACGGTGTGATGACCTCTGTGAGTGCTGAAACGCCTCGAACGGAAGTTCACCCGCTCGAAATGGCGGGGTCCAGGATCCGATGGACTTCGACCGCGACCCCCGGGGCCCCGTAGTCTTTCGTCGCGCGAATTTCGACGACTTGACTGTCATCTGCGAAAACGACGTAGGTGAGCGCGTCTAAAACTGCCCGGGTAAGCTTGTCCAAATCGGGACGCTTGTCAGGCCAAACTCGTCGGGTCTTCGGCGCCGACTTTGGTTTCGGAAGCCCGAAGTGCAGGTCGATTCCAACCGGGCCCTCCCAGGGCTGCTCCGGCGCAAAGTCCTGTGCGACATCGGAGACGAGCCGCCGCCAGGCAGACAGGCCCTTCGCCGTGGAGGTGATGATCGGTTTGCCTTTGACGACAAAGGCCCGCGTCGATCCCTGCGGCGTGGGCAGGCCATGCACTTGGAACATGATGGTGGCGTCGGTCCGAATGCCCCCCGAAACCTCGGGCAGTTTCCGGTCCTGCAACCCGCGAACGCGCGTGTGCTCCTTCGACTGCCGGTTGGCCATCTACCCATCCTCACCTCCTCTCGCGGGAGGTGTCTGACGTCGGGCCGACAACGGCCCATGCGCTATTAACATTTGTCGGAGGACCGATGTTTCTATGGACCCCTACCGATATAAAGACCCGCGTGAGGTGGCCGAAAGTGAGCGCCTATTTCAGCGCGATCTTCGCGCGCTCCGGGTTGTCGACGACGAGCGCGATCTCCGTCCGACCATTCTTCGACGCGAGGATGTAGATGGAGTGCACGTTGATCCCCGCGCGAGCAAGGCGGCGGGCGACCTTCGCGAGCTCTCCCGGTCGGTCCATCAGCTCGAGGTCCAGGATGTCGTTCAACTCGAACTTGAGGCCCGCGAGGGAGAGCGCCTTCTCCGTCGTCTGCACATCTGAGGTCACGACCCGCAGGAACGAGGTGTCGTGCTTCGACTCGCTCGCGATCGCGCGGATGTTCACGGCGGCACCCGCAAGGGCCTCCGTCACACGCGCCAGCTCTCCCGTCTTATCGGCCACGAAAACCTTGAACTCCTTCATGCCCTGCCCCCTCAAAACGTGCAATAGTGAATCAGCGAGGCGGCTACAAAAGACTTGCTTCGGCGGGTTGGTCACGGCACGAGCCGTGTGCGGTCCCGCGGGAACAGGATCGCCTCCCGGATGTTCGGCAGGTCGAGGAGCTTCTGGACGAATCGGTCCAGGCCGAAGCCCCAGCCCCCGTGCGGCGGCATGCCGTACCGGAACGCCTTGAGGTAGAAGTCAAAGTTCTCGACGTTCAGGCCTTTCTCTTTCATCCGCGAGACCAGGACGTCGTATCGGTGCTCCCGCTGCCCCCCGGAGGCCATTTCGTCGCCTTTGTACTCGAGGTCGAAGGAGCGACTAGCGTCGGGAGCGTCGGGGTCAGCCATCACATAGAAGGGCTTGATTGAGGTCGGATAGCCGGTCAGGAAATAGATCTCGTGGCCTTCCTTCGCGAGGCTCTGTCCGAGGAGCTTCTCCGATTCGGTGTCGATGTCGTCTCCTTCGCGGAGCCGTTTGCCCTGGCCCCGGAGGATCTCGAGCGCCTCCTCGTACCGGACGCGCTTGAACGGGAGCTTCGGGCGGACCGGTGAGGCCCCGAGGAGTTCCAGTTCGGCCTTCCCGGCTGCGCGCACTCGGTCGATCGCATGATCCACCGCCCCTTCGAGGAATCCCAAAACGTCCTCCTGACCCTCAATCCAAGCGACCTCGCCGTCGAAGGACTCGAACTCGGTCACGTGGCGGACGGTGTCGGAAGGCTCGGCGCGGAATGCCGGCGCGATCTCGAAGACGCGGTCGAGGCCCGTCGACATCAACATCTGCTTGTAGAGTTGCGGGCTTTGACTGAGGTAGGCCTTCCGGCCGAAGTAGTCTGTCTGGAAGAGCGTGGCGCCTCCCTCCGCCCCGGCCCCCGCGAGTTTCGGCGTCTGCACTTCGACGAAGGATTGCCGCTCGAGGTAGTCCCGGAAGGCCGACGCCACGATCGCGCGGATCGAAAAGATCGCGCGCCGCTCCGGCTTCCGGAGATCGAGGGTGCGGTTGTCGAACCGGGTGTCCATATCCGCGCCGACCTTGTCCGCGACCGGGAGGGGCAGAGGCGCGGCGGCGGGGCTGAGCACATCCACCGCCTTCGCGACCAGCTCCCATCCGTTCCGGACCTGGCGGTTCGGCTGGACGGTCCCGCGCGCCGCGATGACGCTTTCCCGGACGATCTTGGAGGCCCGCGCGAACAGCTCCGCGTCCGACTTCTTGACCGTCACCTGGAAGGTCCCGGCCCGCTGGCGCACGATCAGGAAGGCGATGCCGCCGAGGTTCCGGACGTCCTCCGCCCAGCCCGCGAGGGACACGTCCTTCCCATGGTCGGCGGGGCCGATGGACGTGAAGGCGCGGAAAAGGTCGGCCACGGAATTGCCGAGAAGGAGGACGTCTAATAAAGGATGCGGTGGACGCGAGGCCTCACCGGAGGATGGGCAACTTCTCCTTCGCCCGAGCCGCCTCTTTCTCCTTCTCGCCGGGCTCCTGCGGCACGAACTGCACATGCGGATAGGCGAATTGCACCCGCGGTTCCGCCATGATCTTCTCGTAAATCCGTTTCACGAGGCGCGTCCGGTAGCTGCCCTTCGCGAAGACGGGGCAGAAGTAGAGGAGCGTCAGCTCGATCGACGACGCGCCGAACGCCCATCCGACCTTGGGTTCCTCGGCCATGTAGTCCGCGAGGTCCGCGAACTCGTATTTGGATCGGAGGTGCGCGCGGTTCTCCCGCATCATCGGCCCGACCGTCTCCTCGGCGACTTCCAGGATCAGTCGTTCCGCGAGCTTCATGTCGCTCTCGTAGGTCACGTTGATGACGATCTGATCCCAGACGAATGGCGTGTCCTTCGTGTAGTTGAAGACGTTCGACTTGATGACGAAGCTGTTAGGGACCGTGACGTACCGGCCGGTGAAACTGTCCCCGTAGAGGACGCCCCCGAACTCGCGGAGCGTCGTGTTCATCGGGGTGATTTCGACGATGTACCCGCGGGTGTTGTTCAGCTCGACGCGGTCGCCGAGCTTGTAGAGGCCCATGACCGTGACGACCATCCAACCGACGATGTTGAGGAGCGGCTCTTGCATGACGAAGACGAAGGCGCCGAGGAAGACGCCGGTCCCGATGGCCCCGAACTGCGATGCGCCGCTGCCGAGGGTGACGAAGAGGACGAGGGCGAGGGCGGTCGCCCACACGACGTAGGAGACGATCTGGAAGTGGGCGAAGATGTCCGCCTCGTACTTCACGTGGGAGCGAAGAGCCGCCCGGAAGACGGGCCGGAGCAACTCGAGGAGCGCCTTCGTGGCGATCAGAATCGGGACGACGATGATCCACGGACTGAACTGGTGGAGGTAGCTCGCGTCCCCGGCCGGGAGGCCGGCGACTTGGAAGACGCCCCCGAGGAGCAGCAGCGTCACGATCACGACGATCGTGAGGGTAAGCCAGAAGAGGGCTCTCGCTTTCCTCCAATTGGCGGATCTCACAGACCTTGTCCAGCGGTCCGCGGTTTATTTAAGGCCGGTGTCGAGGTTATCAGCCCTGAAAGGCCGGCGCGCACGGCGGCCTTCCAACCAAAGCTTTTCATGGGGCCGCGGTGGTCGCCGCGACGAGGCGGGAATCTCACGGCCGAGCCGGTCATCGACGTTCGCGGGCTCACGAAGCACTACGCGGACATCAAGGCGGTCGATGGGATCTCCTTCGAGGTCGAGAAGGGCCAGATGTTCGCCCTCCTCGGGCCGAACGGCGCCGGCAAGACGACCACGGTCGAGATCCTCGAAGGGTTGCGCGACCCAACCTCCGGGGAGGCCCGCGTCCTCGGCGTAGACGTCCGGAAAGGGTACAGGAAGATCCGGAACCGGGTCGGCGTCCTGCCGCAAGATTTCGAACCCTTCGACCGCCTGAAGCCGAGGGAGGCGGTCGCTTACTGGGCCAAGCTCTTCGACCGCACCTTGACCAAGGAGGAGGTCGCGGGCCTAATCCGGACCGTTGGATTGGCGGACCGCGCGGACACGCTCGCGATGAATCTCTCCGGTGGCGAGAAGCGCCGCCTCGGCATCGCGATGTCCCTCGTCGGGAAGCCGAAACTCGTCTTCCTCGACGAGCCGACGACAGGCCTCGATCCGGGCGCGCGGCGGGAGCTGTGGGGGCTCATCCGGCAGCTGAAGAGCGAAGGGACGACGATCCTCCTGACGACGCACTACCTCGATGAGGCGGAACAGCTGGCGGACGACGTCGCGATCATGAACCACGGCAAGATCGTCGCGCGCGGATCCCCCGCGAGCCTCATCACGCAATTCGGGGCCGGAGCCGTCATCGTCCTCGCCGGGGCTGGGGACGCCGGCCTGCAGGCCGTGAGCCAGCGAGGGGTCGATGCGGAGCTGAACGGCTCCGACGTCTGGGTGCGGGTGCCAATCGCGAGCGACATGCGAGGCATGCTCGAGAAACTCGCGGCGATCGACACGCCGGTGACGGAAATCTACACGAAACGCGCGAGCCTCGAGGATGTGTTCCTGAAGGTCGTCGGGGCGCGAATGCAGGAAGGGGTGCTCGCCGCGTGAGCCGAATCCTGGCGGACGTGTCGGCGTTCGGGAAGATGTACCTGCGCTCGCGGGTCGGGACCTTCTTCGCCCTCGCCTTCCCGATCATCCTCATCCTCCTCTTCGGCGCCATCTTCAGCTCGTCCGGCTCCCCGCAGGTCCCTCTGTACGTGCAAAACGAGGACTGCCACCCGGACTGCACGCCGGCCTCGCTCGCCTTCGTCGAGGCGCTGAACAATACGACCCTCATCACGTATCAGGGGATTCCCGAAAACGCGATCTTCCAGGACTACATCCGTCAGCACTCGATCAACGTCGCCCTCCAGATTCCGAGCGGGTTCCAGGAAACCCTCGTCAGCGCCGGGTCGGGGAACGCGAGCGCCCAGGTGCACGTCCTTCTGGCGGGGGATCAGACACAATCCTCGTATGGCATCGCCTATTCCGCGGTCGCCGGCGTTGCGAACGGGTTCAATCTGAAGATTGCGAACGCGACCAAGGTCGTCGATGTCGCGCAAACGGAGTTCGCCGTCCGCCACTTCAGCTACATCGACCTCTTCCTCCCCGGGATCATCGGCTTCACGGTCCTCACGACCCCGCTGTTCGGCATGACGAGCATCTGCGCGGAATACCGGACGCGCCGGTTCTTCAAGCTCCTCGCCACGACGAAGCTGAGCAAGGCGCAATGGCTCGCGGGGAAGATCGTCTTCCACATCGTGCTGCTGTTCGTATCCCTCGGCCTCATGGTCCTGACGGGCATTTTCGTGTTCAAGATGCAGGCCGTCCTGACGCCGATGGCCCTGGTCCTCGTCGCCACGGGGACGCTCGAGTTCACCTCGATGGGCATGGCCCTTGGCATCTTCGTCCGCGACCCGGAGACCGGCGCCGCGATCGCCAACGCGATCGGATTTCCGATGATGTTCCTTGCGGGATCGTTCTTCCCGGTCGACGCGATGCCTTCCTTCCTGCAGACGACCGCGAGGTTCCTTCCCCTGACCTACGTCAACGAGGGGCTCCGTGCGACCATGACCTTCGCGAACGACGCGACGGCCCTCGTCGACACGCTCATCACGCTCGCCTTCGCGATCGTCTTCTTCATCGTCGCCGCGCGAGGCCTGTCCTGGAAATCGAAATGATGTATGGGGGAGGCGGTGGCTCGCTCTCTCCCTCGGATGTGGCGCGACGATGGAAGCGGAACCCGAACTCCGGTTCAGATGAATTCGGCGAACTTCGCGACCAGTTCGGGCTTCGTCTCCTTCAGGACCTTCAAGATGGCCCGCACGCTCAGCTTGTGCACGCCGACCTCCGCGAGGACCTGGATGATGTCGTCGAACTCGCGGTCGGAGAGGGTCACAAGCTTGTTCTTGGCCAGCCAGTTCCGGTAGAGGTTCTCCTCCAGTTTCGCACGCCAGCCTTTCTCATATTCCATCAAGGCGGCCTCGCTGAAGTCGCCGGCCTCGTTGCACTTTGCGAGGACCTTCCCGAGGATCATGCCGGCGAGCATGCCGTTGCCGATCCCTCCGCCGGTGATGGGATCGATCATCCGCGCGGAGTCACCGACCAGCGCGATGCCATTCCCGACGGATTTCTTGATCGGCGGGGCCGTCGAGACGCCGCCGGTCACCATGTCGAGCGGCTGCGCGCGGCTCATCCGCGGATCTTGGGCGATCCAACGGTCGAGGTACCCCTTGATGTCGACCCGGTTCTTGAGGCGGTCGAGCGAGACGCCGATCCCGACGTTCGCGGTCATGTCGTCCTTCGGGAACACCCAGATGTATCCGGCCGGCGCGATCGTGCCGAGCCAGAATTCGCAATAGTCCGGGAAGTCGTGGCCCGGTCCGATGTTCGTGAGGCGGTATTGGAGCGTTCCCGTGATGTCTCCGGCCTTCAAGAGGGTCTTGAATCCCGCCCAGCGGCCGACCTGGCTCTCGTAGCCGTCGGCGGCGACCACGCACTTCGCCTCGATGTTCATCTCCTCCTCGAGGCGCTTCGCGTGAACGCCGCGGACCCATCCATCGTCCCTCAGGATGGCCGTGGCGGTCGTCTTGAGCCAGATTTCCGCGCCGGCCTTGGCCGCCTCCTTGGCCACGGCCTTGTCGAACGCGTCCCGCTCCAGGACGATCCCGACCTCGTTCCCGGCGTGGGCCTCCTCGATCGTCAGCTCCGTGCCGTTCGGCGAGAAGATCTTCGCGCCCTTCACCTCGCGGCCGACCCATTTCTGGTCGAACGGCATCTTCGTGTCTTCGACGAAGTGGCGGGCCAGTCCTTCGCCACAGCGCACGGGGGAACCGATTTCCTGGCGTTTCTCGATCAGGAGGGTCTTGCAGCCGCCGGCCGCGGCGTAGCGCGCGGTCATCGAGCCCGAGGGGCCCGCCCCGACCACCACCACGTCGTATTGGTACGAGGACATCGGGTTGCCGGACTCTCCATCGGCAAGGGATATATCAGATTAACTCACGGAAAGGCCTGGCGGTCCGACCGCGGCTACTTCATCGTGTGGAGCTTGTGCCCGCGGGGATAGTCGATCGCCCCGACCGGGCAGACCTTCACGCACATGCCGCACTGGGTGCAGTCCTCGTTGAAGGTCAGGTAGACCTCGTTCAGGAAGATCGCGTTCGTCGGGCACGTGCCCACGCAGGCGCCGCAGTGCATGCACAGCATGTCGTCGATCGCCATGATCCCGTTGTCGCGGACCGACGGACGGATTGAGACGACTTGCTCAGGCATGCCGGCCCCGCCACTCCTCGATCGGCACCGCGAACTTCTTCTCGATCTCTTCGCGGAAGTTCGGGCCGGTGTTGTACGCACAGAACGGGATGACCTTCCCGTCGGGGGTGGCGTAGTGGATCACGCAGCGCTTCACGCGCTCGATGTCGTAGTTGTAGTTGTCCTGGAAGTGCATGCCGCCGACGTACATCGTCGACCAGGAGAACTCCGCGGCACCGGCCTTGTCGCCCTTCGTGAACATCCGGTTCAGGATCTTCAACATCTTGGCGAGGCCCATGCCTTCCGGTGCCTCGTCGGGCTTGAAGTGCCGCTTCAGGAGCTGGAGCGCCCTGAGCTTCGACGTGAACTTGATCTTCTTCTCCTTCGTGTCCTGCGCCAGGAGCCAGAGGTCCTCCATGAGGCCCTCCACGTCGACGAAGCGCGTGATCGGCACCGGGTCCTTCCCGTTCTCGAGGAACAGGTAGGAGGCCAGCCCGCACGCCGGGTGCGACGTGAAGGACGGCTTGGCGGTGTCCGTGAGGACGGACACGAGTTCGGAGATCGGCGCGACGAAGGGCACCGGGTACCAGTCGTCCCGCGTGAGGTATCCCGTCTGCTCCTCGAGGTCGTAGGCGAGGTCGCTCAGGGTGTACCGCAGCTTCCTCCGGTCTTCCTCGGGGATCCGCCCCGTCAGGCTGACCGGCTGGAAGTTGACGCCCTTGACGACGTCGCGGTTCTTGATCGCGTAGTTGAGGATCTCGCCCGCCTGGTCGTCGTTGAAGGAGTTGACCATCGTCGGGACGAAGCAGATCGCGGGCGTCGGGAGGTTCTTCCCCTTCCGCTCGCGCACGCGCTCGATGACCTTCAGCTTCACATCCAACAGCGGCCGGCCGCGTGCCTTGATGTAGTTCTCTTCGCGCAGACCGTCGAACTGCAGGTAGATCGTGTTCAGTCCCGCCTCGGCGACCTTGTCGAAGAACCCGTCCTCGGTCGCGAGCCGGATGCCGTTCGTGGCCACCTGGACCTGGGGGAAGCCCATTTCCTTGGCGGCCTTCACGATCTCCGGGAACTGCGGGTAGATCGTCGGCTCGCCGCCGGCGAACTGGATCGCGGCGACCGGGATCGGCCGCTGCGCCCGCAGCACCGCGAACTCGTAGATGATCTGCTCAAAGGTCGGTTCGAAGACGTACCCGGCCGCATTCGCGTTCGCGAAGCAGATGGGGCACTTCAGGTTGCACCGGTTCGTCAGGTCGATGTTGCATAGACTTGTGGCGGAGTAGTGGAGGTTGCAAAGGCCGCATTCGTACGGACACACTTTGGCGTCCACGATTTGGGGGTTCTCGAGGCCGACGCCGTCGAAGGCCCAGTTCTCCGCGCGGAGGTACATTTCCGCGTCGGACCAGCACACCTCGTCGAATTCGCCGTGCTCCTTGCACGTCTTCTTCATCTTGAGGGCGCCATCGCCGATGTAGAGCGTGGCGGGGATGACCTTCAGGCATTCCGGGCAGAGAGATCCCGTCCGGCGGGGAAGCCCCTTCTGCAGCTTCGATGGCATGGCGACCATGGCGCTGTCTTGCCGCGACTCGCGGTACATGTTTCGAACGGCGCCGCTCGCGTAGTCCGTTCCACAGAGAGACATTGATCTTCCTCTTGCTTTCCCGGGACATTTCGCGGCTCCATAATAACCTTATTGTAGTAAGTGCTACTACAGAATCTCCAGGCCTCGTTTTCGTGCCTATCCATGCCTCCGGCGGGCGTTTGGAGTGACCTTACGGCGTCGGCTCAAAGCCAATTGAGACCGCTCTCAGATCCGAGAGCACTTCGGTGAGGTCGGCATAGACCTTCTCGGGCAGCCGTTCAAGGAACATCGCGGCGTGGGCTCGGGTCTTGTCGTCGAGGTCGAAGACCTTCCAACCTTGGTCTTTCACGAGCTCGTCCCTCGAGGCGGGAAATCGCGCATCCTGTCCGAGGACCTCCTCGAGCGAGGCGAGCCCACGCCGGTCGGTCGCCGCGGGGAAGGCCCCGGTCCTCTTGAACGTGAGGAACCGAGCCGCGTCCTGGTACATCCGGACCCCGTGGAAGGTGAACGCAGTCCGGATCGCGTCCCCGGAGCTCCGGTCGACCTCCCGCATCTCCGCGTCATCGAACTGATACACGTTCGAAGGCCCGGGACCGAAGAGCCGCGTGTACACGTCGGAATCGGCGAGGCGGGGTTTCGTCTGCGAGAGATCGACCACGTCCAGGACTCGGCCATCGGCCATGGCCCGTTCGAGCTCGTGAGGGAGAGGCCCTCGACGGAAGGCCCGGGCTTCCAGGCCCAGGCGGGTTCCGCCGGGGACCATCGCGGCGAGCTCTCGCAATCCGGACACCTCTTCCTTTTCGAACCCAAGGCTCGCCGGGGTTTCGAGGATGACGAACGGCGCACGGAGGATCCCGGCGATCCGGAGGTCGTGGGCCAAGGCCGTCCGGCCCCTCGCGGTCGCGTGAAGTCGGTCCGCGTGCGTGACGACCTGGCTGGCCTTAAGCGCGAAGACGAAATCCGCCGGCACCCGCGAGCGCCACCGGCGGGCATAGGTTTCCGGTACCGGGCGATAGAACGACGCATTCACCTCCACGAACCGAAAGCCGCGGGCGTACGACTCGAGGCCGCCGGTGAAGTATCCCCACCCGCCGGCGCCGATCAAGGCGTCCATCGACCTTCTATTGCTCGGCCGCCGTTTAAGCCTGCACCGGGGGAGGGCGGTGAACCGGCGGCGCCTCCAGGTGAACGGTAATGTAGCGCCGACGTCTTCCGGATGGGGTCATGGCCCGCTTCCGTTTCGGCTGCAGCGGATGGGACTACCAGGAATGGATCGGTCCCTTCTACCGAAACGCAAGCGAGTCGAAGCTCCGCGCCTACGCCCGGGTGTTCGACACCGCGGAGATCAACTCGACCTTCTACCGGGCGCCCTCGCCCGGCATGGTCCAGGGATGGGGCCGTTTCACCCCGGACGAATTCGTCTTCGCGGCCAAGGTCCCGCAGACCGTGACCCACGATCGGCTCCTGGACGTCGCCGCCGGCGCGGACAAAGACCTGCTCTCGTACTGCGATTTGATGCGCCCGCTGCTCGACCGGGGCAAGCTCGGCCCGCTCCTCCTCCAGCTGCCGCCGCGACTGCGGTTCGACGAGTCGATCATCCACCGGTTCTTGGACGTCCTGCCGCGAGACTTCACGTTCGCCCTCGAACCGCGGAACAAGACCTGGATGACGATGGAGGCGTTCGATCTCTTGCAGTCCACGGGGGTCGCATACACCATTGTGGACGAGCCGCTGCTGCCGCCGGACCTCCATGTGACGTCCCCGACCGCCTACCTCCGTTGGCACGGCCACGGCTCCGATCCCTGGTACAACTATCACTATTCCGAGGACGAATTGAAGAGCTGGGTCCCGCGGGTTCAACAAGTTGCCTCGCAGTCGCAGACCGTTTTCGGATTTTTCAACAACCATTTCCACGGCTACGCGCCGGAGAATTGCATCCAGATCCTCCGCATGCTCGGCGTCCAAACCCAGGACCAGGCGCGCGCGTTGCAACGGATCGAAGGATTCCGCAAGCAGGCCATCCGCGCCGACGTCCGTTTGCGATCGGTGACCCTCGAGGATTTCGGGGCCGAGGTGCCGAAGGACGCCCAGGTCGATGCCGCCCTCGGTCGCCTCATGGACCCGAATCGTTTGGACCGTGCAAAGCGAATCGACTCAAAGGATGTCGAGGTGACCCGCGAAGGAGACCTGATCCTGGCGCGGATCAAGGAGTACCGGGTCGAGATGGATCCGGCGACGAAAACGATCCTCCACGATTGCGAGGACTGGGGCAAGCTCGCCGGGCGAAAGGACTTGTGCAAGCACGTCGGCAAGTTCTTCTTGAGCCTGCCGAAGGAAGAGGCCCTGTCCCGCCTCGGGGCCATCATCGAAGATCGGGATGCGTGGACCTTTTCCACGCCCGCTTCGTAGTCGGTGAGCAGGAGGGTTAACGAATGACGCGGACGGTGGCTAGGCCGTGGGAGTCCAGCTGACGCCGATCACGGTCCGCCACGCGACCACTCTGGAATCCCTGCGAGGCCGGACGTTTGCCGTCGACGGGAATCTGGAGCTGTACCAGTTCCTCTCAATCATGCGGACCCGAGACGGCACGCCTCTGCAGGACTCCCATGGTCGGATCACGTCGCATCTCAACGGCTTGATCTTTCGAACGACGCGCCTCATGAGCGAGTTCGAGATCCGGCCGGTCTTCGTCTTCGACGGACCGCCGCCCGAGCTGAAACGGGAAGAGATCCGCAAACGGCGGGAGGCCCGCGAGAAGGCACAGCGGGAGTACCGGGAGGCCGCGGCCGCCGGAGACTCGACGACCGCGTTCGCCAAGGCCGTCATGACCTCGCGGCTCACGAGGACCATGGTCGAGGAAGCCAAGGTGCTCCTGGGACTGCTCGGGATTCCGTGGATCCAAGCGCCCAGCGAGGGGGAGGCGGAAGCCGCGTTCCTCGCGCGTCAGGGTACAGTATGGGCCGCGGGATCGAAAGATTACGATTCGCTGCTCTTCGGCGCCCCGCGCATGGTCCGCTTCTTGGCGGTTCGCTCGACCGAATTCCTGCCGAGCCAAGGCCGTTCGCGCGCCGTTCCACCGGAAATCCTCGATCTCGAGGAGAATCTCGCGCGTCTTGGGTTGACACGGGAACAGCTGATCGACGTCGCGGTCTTGGTCGGGACCGACTTCAACGAAGGCGTCAAAGGGATCGGGCCCAAGGGCGCCGTGAAGCGGCTTCGTGAATGGGGCTCCCTCGATCGATCGCCGCCGGACATCCGATTGAAACTTCCGGAGAATCTCGAAGCTATCCGATCGTTCTTTCTGTCCCCACCAACCGCACCTCCCGAGGAACTTGTCCCGGGTCGCTTCAACTCGGAAGGGATCCGAAAGTTCCTCTGCGACGAACGCGACTTCGCACCCGCGAGAGTGGAGTCGGTGGTCCGACGACTGTCCAAACAACGGGTCGGACAGCCGCGGCTCGATGACTTTTCGGACGCGCCGGAAACGGTTAAATAAGGTCCTACTGTTCTTGCGCCGAAGCCGGGCCCAGCGGATGGCGTCCGGCTCCGACGGAGGAGGAACTTTGGCTGAACCCGTTACGCCGGCGCCTCGCGCGCCCGGCGGCAGGAACCGAATGTGGATCGTCATCGTTGCGATTCTGATCGTGGCCATCATCGGCATCAGCACCTATGCGGTGCTGTCCGCCCGAGTGCCCACGAAGGTCGGAATCGAGCTTTGGTACAACAACGACGGCCACTATGGAGACACCGAGACCGCCCTCGCCTTGACGCTCCAGAACAGCATCCAGAGTTGCGGGCGGGTCACGGTGTCGCTGAAATCCGACCCGTGGGCCGTCTACAAGCAGAACTGGGCGAACCAGCGTATGCCGATGTTCCTTCTCGGCTGGTACCCCGACTACTTCGACTCGGACGACTACGCCTCTCCGTTCCTCTCGATTGCGGGCGCAAAGAGCCTCGGATCGTTCTACAACAACTCGCAGGTCGATCAGTGGATCACGGAGGAGCAGAGCACCACGGATCCTAATATTCGGACGGACCGATTCACCAAGATCCAGAACGCTTTGGCGGACGACGTGCCATACATTCCGTTGTTCTCGGGCGTGGCGCAGACTGCCTACGTCAACTCCGTGCAGAACGTCGAGCTGCACCCGGTCGTCTTCAAGTGGTTCATCGTCGACAAGCCTGGAGCGACCGTGTTGAATGTCTCGACATCGGACAAGGTGATCAGCCTCGATCCGGCCAGCGCGTACGACTTCTTCTCGGGCGAGATCATCAACCAGGTCTTCGACACGCTCGTCGTGTACGACTGGAAGAACGCCACCTTGAAGCCGGGCCTGGC
>WNGI01002468.1_pt1 | contig 18648 bp, 13 predicted proteins | sample 5400621 | NCBI WGS metagenome assembly WNGI01 (sample SAMN13153374, study PRJNA577476) | soil metagenome | isolation source: 20 cm soil or saprolite under Garry oak tree replicate 1 | place: USA:California | collected 2016-06-15
TGTCGCGCCGACGCCGGAGGGCTGCACCGCGCCGAACAGGACCAGGTTGCGCACCCACCACCAGCCACCGACCGCGGCTGTGATCACCGCAGCCACCGCCAGCGGTACGAGCGGCTGCCGTCTGTGCCGCAGCCACGCGACCAGGTACGTGACCGCGACCGGGACCGGTAGCACGAGCGCGAGGCCCTTGGTGAGTATGGCGAGGCCGAGCAGTAGGCTGACCAGGATGCCGGTGCGGGCGCGCAGGTCGCCGGTCAGCACCCGGGCGAGTGCCAGCATCAGCAGCGCCACCAGCAAGGTCAGCAGGTTGTCGTTGTTGACCATGGCGCCCATGCGGCTCAATCCGGGCAGAGTGACCGGGAGCACGGCGGCGGTCAGCGCCACCGGCCCGTCACCGACCAGCCGGCGGGCGGTTGCCCAGGCCAGCAGCGGCAGTGGGGCGATCATCAGCACGCTTGCCCAGCGCAACAGGGCGACCTGGCGGTCATAGGGCAGCCCGGCCACCCCGGGGAGCCGGAGCACGCCCGCCTCGATCAGGTAGTACAGCGGCGGGTGCTGCACCATCTGGTTCGGGGTCCGGTTGCGCAGTGCGGGGGCGTCCCCGCCGGCCGCGTCGATCGACGGGCGCTGGCCGCGGGGGAGCACCGGAGCGTCCGAGTACGGCCCGTTCGGCGGCACGATCAGCTTGCCGTACGCCACCTCGAGGCCGCGGGCGAGCAGGCGGCCGCCGGGCGGGTACGGCCCGTGGCCCTTGCTGTAGGCGTAGGCCATGTCGACGTGGACCACCTCGTCCGGCCCGGTGAACGTCGGGTAGAGCACCGTGCACATCGCCATCAACGCGATGTGCAGCGCCGTCACCGCCAGCACCAGCGGCGGGACGCGCTGGCCGCGGCGCCGCGGCCGGCGCGCCCGGCCATGCCCGGGTGATTCCGCCGGGACGGGCTCCGCCTCCGGCGACCAGGTGCGCACCTGGTCCGGGTCTGGTGGATCGGGAGCGGTGCGGGCGCCGGGCTCGGTTTCGGCTGTCATAGGTCGCTTCCGGTCGGGAACGACATGGCCACCGCAGAGTAACCAACCCCTCGGCCAGCCCGGCAGCGGTTGTCCGCCACCTGACCGCCCTTCGCAGGCGTGCGAGGCGAGGTCGTCGCACCCCCTGCGCTCGGCGCTCGGTCGGGACTATGCCGTGTTCGCCGACGCCACCGCCCGGCTGGCCGCGCCCCGCGAAGGCCGCGACCAACGCCGTGACGCAGGGTCTGGGTCAGGCGGCTCCGGGCTGCGCGCCAGGATGAGTATCGACCGTGAGGCGAGCACCAGACCCGCGGCCGCCAGCCCGAGCAGCAGGACCACGACCACAGGAGCGAGCGGCACACCGGCCTCCCGCAAGGCCGTCGGCAGCAGATCAAGAACGCTGGTCGGGTGCTGCAGGTCGGCGATCGCAAGCAACCAGGACATGACCATGAGCGCCTGCGCCCAGAGTCCGGCCACCAACCACACACCGGGCGGCCCGCCGGGAACCGCTCGGAGGCCGCCGGCGATCGCCAGCGTGAGCACAGCGAGCGGGCCGAACAGGTAGCGCGGATGGGGGGCGCCGCCTTGCCTGACGTGCAGAGCGATGGCGACCCAGAGCGCTGCGACGAGCAGGGCGAACACGGCGAGCACGGCCAGCATCGGCCATGAGGGGCGTTGGCGGCGGGTGACCATGCGTCGCAGGCCAGTGGCTGCGCCGACGAAGACAGCCAGCCACAGCAAGCCCAGCGCCAGCTTGATCCCTACCGACATTCCAGGCGTTTCGCACGCCACGCGCCCGCACGACAGGCGCTCCGCGAAATCGACATACCACCGCGGCGGGGTGAGGAACTCGGACAGGCTCGCAAGAGTCGTCTGCCTTCTCGGCAGGTAGAACTCGCCGGTCAGGCTCCCGTACAGCCGGACATTGCGCGCGTAGAACCAGCCCACCACCGCGGCGCACACAGCGAAGAGACCGAGCACGCATGCCAGCGCGGAGAGCAGGCCACGCCAGCGCGGGCGGGTATGCATGAGCCCAGCGACGACCAGGCCACCGGCCACCAGACCGATGAGCGGGACTCCGCTCGCCCGGGTCGAGACCGCGCCGACCGTTCCTACCGCGGTGGCCATGAGCGCGCCCGGCCGCAGCCCGTGCAGAAGGACTCGCACCAGCCCGGCCAGGGCCACGGTCGAGAACATCATCGCGGGGGCGTCATTCATCACGGTCGACGACACCGCGACGAAGGAACCGACCGTGGCCGTGATCGCCGCTGTCCCTACGGCGACGTCCTGGCGCCGGCGCAGGCCCATCGCCACGGACGCCGCTGCGAGCACACCGGCCACTCCGAGCAGGAGTGTCTCGATCCGTGCGGCCCTGAGGCCGAGCAGAGCATGTTCGTCGCGGACCCCGAGCCCGAGCGGGACTGCGATCAGCGTGTAGTACAGCGGAGGATGGTTCGCGACATGCTGCCGCGGGTTCGGCTGACCCGGGAACTGCGGGACGACCTGCTCGTTCATGGTGGGCAGCCGACCCTCGGAAACAGCGAGGCCGTACGCCACGTGCGCGCTTTCGTCGGCCGACCGGAATGGCGCGATCGCCACTGTCGCGAGCAGCCCGAAGCCGAAGAGAGTGAGCTGCAAGGGTTGGGTGCCGCGCGACACGCGAGCATGCTACGGCGCAGCAGCCGAGCCGTGACGAGGGCGTGTTGCGTTCGCTGCCTCCGCCCGCGGCGGCCAACGCAGGCATTGGCGACCACCTGAGCGGGACAGACGGGGCCGACGAGTAGGCACACGCTTGTGACCTGCCGGGGGTAGCGGGTGTCGGCCGGTGGACGGGCGTACCCCTGATGTAGGCTGCCGCGTCTGTCGCAAACTCCCGATTCAGAGGATCGAAGTCGTCTGATGCGCGTGCCTTTCAACGCCCGGGTCCTCGTCGAGCGGCTGTCCGGCAAGTCCATCTTCGAGGCCGGCTACTACCGGGAGTCGCAGCTGACGCGGCTTCTGAACCTCTTCGCCCACGTCGACATCGAGCGGTGGCGGGGCATGAAGATCCTTGAGGTGGGGGCCGGACTTGGCCACCTTGGCGACACTTTCGCCCGGCTGGGCTTCGACGTGACCTCGACCGACGGCCGTGTCGAGCACGTCGAGGCGATGAAAGCCCGCGGCCGGCAGGCGTTCGTCCTCGACCTCGACAGCACCGGCGTCGACGAGGTCGGAGACTTCGACCTGATTCTCGCCTTCGGCGTCCTCTACCACCTCGCCCGCCCGGAGGAGTTCCTGCAGAGCTGCGGCAAGCGGGCCAAGGTGCTGCTGCTGGAGACCGCGGTCTGCGACCGCAACGACCCGGTCATCCACTGGGTTGGCGAGTCAGGCGGGTGGCGGGGAAAGGATCAGGCGCTGCGCCGGCGAGGCTGCCGCCCGAGCCCCGCGTGGGTGGAAGGCGTCTGTCGGGGGGCCGGCTTCGGCTCGGTACGGGACATCTCGAGCTCGGTCGGAAACTGGGTAATCGGATCGTTCGACTGGGAGCCCAAGGACACCGGAGAATTGCGCCGTGACGGTGTGAACTTGCGGAAGATGTGGGTGTGCGAGCAGGAGTCGTGATCACCGGCCAGCACGGTGCACCGTAGGCTGACCCGGCGCGCCCGTCGGGGAAGGGGAGGCCATTCGTGCGCCTCGTGCGCCGGTTGCTCGGCTCGCGCTGGCTCCGGGTGGGCTTCGCGGCCTTGGCCTTGGCGTTCCTCGCGCTCGCGGTCGTGAACCAGTGGGGCCGCATCAGCCCCCGGCTGCACGCGGTCACGGCGACGACGATCGTCGTAGGGTTGCTCGCCGTGCTCGCCGGCCTGGTCGCGACCATGCTGGCCTGGCGGGCGTTGCTGGCCGATCTCGGTTCGCCGCTGCGACTGGCTGCGGTGTGGCAGATCTTCTTCGGCGGCCAACTCGGAAAGTACGTGCCGGGTTCGATCTGGCCGGTGTTGATGCAGATGGAACTCGGGGCGGATCACCAGATCCCTCGGCGTCGCGCGGCGGCGGCCACGGTGGTGCAGATGGGTCTGACGGTGGCCACTGCGGCGTTGGTCAGCGTAGCCACCGTTCCGTTCGTACTTGGCCACTCCTCGACCGATCTGGCCTGGCTTGCGGCCGTCGTGGTCGTGTCGGCCGCGGCGCTGCACCCGCGGGTGGCCAACCCCGTCCTGGATTTCGGGTTCCGCCTGCTACGGCGCGAAACATTGGAACGGCCGCTGTCCTGGCGCGGCCTGCTGCTCGCGTCCGGGTACCAGGGGATCGGTTGGGTCCTCCTCGCCGTCCCGGTCATTCTGGTGGCGCGAGACCTCGGCGGAACGGGAGCCCGGCTGACCGTCCTGTGTATCGCCGCGTTCACCGTGTCCTGGGTCGCGGGGTTCATCTTCGTGCTGGCTCCGGCCGGCGCGGGGGTGCGCGAGACGCTCATGGCCGCGCTGCTCAGCACGACGCTGCAGCCGGCTGCCGCGCTCACCGTGGCGTTGATCTCCCGGCTGATCATGACCGTGGCGGACGTGGTCGTTGGAGGCATCGCACTCGGCACGATCGGTCGGGACCGGATCGTGCGGCTGCGGGGACGGCGCGAGGCGGACGCGGCCGCCGAGCCGTCCGTGCCGGGGTCCGGTCAGTGAGGCGAGCCGATCTCCGCCACGTCCGAGGCCGTCCCGTCCGAGGCGGTCCCGTCCGAGGCGGTCCCGTCCGTCTCGTCCGCTGGGCTCAGCAACGCGTGGCGGAACGTGGTGAGGTCGATCTCCGCGCCCAGCCGGATGCTCTCCTGCGCGGCGAACATGCAGGTGGTCGCGAGGGAGGCCGCGTCCCAGCTGAGCAGGCTGTTGGCCTTGCCCTGGATGGCCAGCACGAACTGCAGCAGCTCCTCGGCGTGGCCCATCGACTTCCGCAGGCCGCTGCCCTGCTTCTCGACTCTCCGTCCGTGCATCGTCAGCTTGGCGAAGTCGTCGAGGATCGCGATCTGGCCCTTGCCGAGCACGGTGAGGCGTTCTCTGGGGAAGTGCGCCGCGCCACTCTCGTTGAACACGACCGTGGCCACGGCTCCCTCGTAATGCATGGTCAGCGCGAAGTTGCACAGGGTGCGCAGGTCGTCCGGGGTCTTGCCGAGTGCCCGGGCGGTGACCGAGACCGGCTCCCGTCCGATCAGGAGGTTACACAGGTCGATAAAGTGCTCCCCCTCGGTGATCAGCCGGCCGCCGCCGTCGACCGGGTCGAGGGTCCAGTGATCGGCCGGCACGAACGGCTGGGTAATGACGTACTCGACGAAGTCGATCTCACCGTCGATGGACCTGCGCAGGGTCTCGACCATCGGCGAGTACCGCCGGTTGAGCCCGAGCGTGACCAGCGCGCGGCGAGACTCCACCAGCTCGAGCAGCTCGCTGAAGTCCTCCAGCCGGGTGACCATCGGCTTCTCGACGAACACCGCCTTTCCGGCCTCGATCGCCTTGCGGATGTGCTCGTAGTGTTCCGGCTGGCTGGAGCAGATCAGGACACCGTCGGTGCCGGGGTCGCTCAACAGCTCGTCGACATCCGTCGTGATCGCGGTAACCCCGAGGTTCTCGGCCACGACCGAGGCGTTGCGCCCAGTCGCCGACGCGATGCCCCGCAGCTCCACCTCGCGCATCGAGCGGAGGTTGGGCAGGTGCTTGCCCAGGACATGGTTGCCGAACCCGATCAGTGAAATGCCGACCTTGCCCTCCCGCTTCGGCCGGGAGGAGATCTCGATGGTCCGGCTGCGGTCGGGCTCGGGACCGTAGGAGATCAGGGCGGCCAGGCCACCGCTCAGGCCGCCGCCACGGACCGCGTCGAACGCCTGCTGCGCGTTCTCGACCGGGTAGACCCCGCCGATCAGCGGCTCGAGCGAGATGGCGCCGGATCCGATCTGCCGGACGAACTCCTCGAGGTTGCGCTTCTCCGTCCAGCGGACGTAGCCGAACGGATAGTCCACCCGCCCCTTGTCGTAGCTCGTGTGATAGCTGCCCGGCCCGTACGCCCGCGAGTACCGGAGATCGATCTCGCGGTAGAGGAAGTTCTTCGGGTGGATGTCGAGTTTCACGTAGCCCACGAGCACCACCCTGCCCTGCCGCCGGGTGATCTCCATCGAGGCGTTGATGATCTCGGGAGAGTCCGAGCTGGCGCAGATCACCGTCGCATCGACGCCGTTCTTGTCCGTGAAGTCGAGAATGCGACGCTTCCACTCGGGGTCCCGAGGGTCGACCACCAGCGAGGCGCCGGCTTCGGTCGCCAGTTCGTTCGCACGCGGGCTGAGGTCGATCCCGACGACCACGCAGCCGGCCGCCCGGGCGATGCGGGCGGCCAGTTGCCCCACCAGCCCGAGGCCGTACACGGCCACCGTCTCGCCGAACTGGAGATCCGCCCGCCGCAGCGCCTGGGTCGCGATGCCGCCGACGGTCACGAACGCGGCGTGGCGCAGGTCGACGCCGGCGGGGACCGGCACGACGTGGTTGATCGTCGGTGCGGCCACCTCCGCGTGTCCGGTCGCGGCGTAGGCGACGGTCTGGCCGATTTCGAACCCCTCGACGTTCTCGCCGAGCCCGAGGATGGTGCCGGCGCCGCTGTAGCCGATCTCCCGGGGAGTGATCATCTCGTGCCAGACCCGCCTGGCGGTCTGGCTCACCCCGGTCGCGAACACGGTCTGCTTGACGACGTGCCGCATCCACGGATCGGAAATGGTCTGCTTGACCAGCTCCATCGGGGTCTTCGACAGCGTTCCGGTCTCGGTGCCGGAGCTGATGAGCGAGTAATGACCCTGGACCAGAACCTGGTCCGCCCCCAGATGCGGGACGGGGAGATCGAGAACGCTGACTCGACCCCGGCGGTCGATGACTCTGCGGAACACCTGCTTCATCAGGCGGGCGCCTTTCTGGCCAGTCGTACCTGTAGCTCCGACTCGACATTTCTTAGCACGCGACCGTGGGCGGCCTGCCTGCGCCCCGAGCTGTTTCGGACAGCCGGCGCCGGAGCCGGCGGGGCGAGGTCGGAGGTGGGCAACTCGGACTGCTAGGCTCGGCCGGCCGCTCGGCGGTCCGCGGCAGTGGACTGGCCGTTCGGCCTTGGGGTCACCGGCCCCGACGGGCATCGCACCACCTGCCAGGCCCGGGCGACGGAGTAGGACGTGAGGTATTAGGTTCGCGGCAGTGGCAGACGAGACACGGACAACAGTCGTCGGGTGGGCCGGAGGTCACGACGTCGCCACCGTGCTGGAGCGGGTCTTCGACACTGCCCGCACCGACCGGTACGAGGGCTACTCGAAGCACGACGCGCTGAACGCCCGCTGGCTGGAGCGGCTGGCCGGCGCGTCGAGGGTGCGCCGGCTCGCGGCCATCCAGCTCGTCATGCGCAGTCCGATCGACGTGCGGCCGCTCGCCCACGTCCGAAAGGCGCGGAATCCGAAGGGTCTCTCACTGTTCGCCCGTGCATTACTGGCGCGGTACCGAATGACTGGTTCATCCCGTGATGCGACCGAGGCGCGGGACCTGCTGGATTGGCTTGTTTCCCACCCATCCTCAGGTTTCCCCGGGCTTTCCTGGGGATACCCCTACCCCTGGCAGGATGTCGGGTTCTTCGCGCCGCGCGACTTCCCGAACCGAGTGGTCACCTCCTTCGTCGGTCAGGCACTGCTCGACGGGTACGAGACGCTCGGTGAGCAGCGCTACGCCGAGGCCGCGGTGCAGGCCGTGCGGTTCCTGCTGGATACGCCGAAGACGCTGGTCGAGGACGACCGGCACCGGTGCCTGAGCTACGTGCCGGACGAGTCGATCAGCTGGATCGTGATGGACGTGTCCGCCCTCGTGGGCGCGCTCGCGGCCAGGTTGGGATCGCTCACGGACGACGCCGACCTCGTTGCCGAGGGCGGCCGGCTGGTCCGCTACGTCGTGTCCAAGCAGACGCCGGAAGGCGCCTGGTATTACGCGGAGCCACCGTCCGCGAGCCACATCACCCACGACAACTACCACACCGGGTTCATCCTCGACTCGATCCTGCTGTACGGGAAGTCGTCCGGCAGCGACGAGTTCGAGCCCGCCTACCGCCGCGGCATCGACTTCTACCAGCGGCGACTGTTCGAGTCCGACGGCGCCGCTCGGTTCATGAGCGACCGCCGCTACCCGATCGACGTTCATGGCTGCGCGCAGGGGATCATCACCTTCTCGCTGCGGCAGCGGCACTACGGCGTGGGCGGCGACGTCGCCCGCAACGTCCTCGACTGGACGCTGGCCCACATGTGGGACCCGGACACCGGCTGGTTCTACTACCAGAAGCGGCGCGCGTTCCGCACCGCGATCCGGGAGCTCCGCTGGTGCCAGGGCTGGATGTCGTGGGCGCTCGCCTCTCATCTCGAGATTCGCGGAGACCAATCGTGAGGGGATTCCCCGGCAGCGAGCTGTCCCTCGACCCCGGGCGCAGCCGGTTCGAGCGGCTGTACGCGCGCATCTTCGGCGCGCCCGCCAACGGCCTGCGGATCCGGCTGCGGCGAGTGCTGCCGGCCACCCGAGGGCACTTCGGTGCCATCCTGGACGCCGGCTGCGGCTCCGGCGTGTTCACCTTCGAGCTCGCCAAACGCCATCCCGAGGCGCAGGTCCTGGGCGTGGAACTCGAGCCGGACCTGGTGGATCGCGCCAATGCCATCGCTCGGCACGCCGGCCTGGCCAACTGCAGGTTCGAGCAGGGTGACGTGACGAAGCTGGACTTCGACGCCGCGTTCGACCTCGTGGTCAGCGTGGACAACTTCGAGCACGTGGAGGACGACGTCGGCGCCATGCGCGCGCTGCTGCAGGCCCTGCGGCCGGGCGGCCGGCTGGTGGCGCATGTCCCGGGCTACGAGCGGCGGTGGCTCGTGTTCGGCCGCCGGGTGAACTTCGACGTGCCAGGCCACGTCCGCCCCGGCTACCGGTCCGACGAGTTGGTGGGCAAGCTCACCGACGCCGGCTTCGACGTCGTCGGGCACCACCACACCTATGGCGTCCTGGAGACGTTCACCAACAACATCTCCTACCTCATCTCCGGCGCCGACCAGCGGAACAAGGCCCTCTATGCCGCCGTCTTCCCCGGGCTGCTGGCGTTGTCCTACTTCGGGAAGGACTCGCGGCCACGCTGGGGCGCCGGTGTGCTGGCGGCGGCGCGGCGTCCAGCCGGCAGCGAGCCGATCGGCAGCGAGCCGCCCCGAGCCAACTGACGACGATGCGCATCCTCATCGACATCCTGCACCCCGCGCACGTCCATTTCTTTCGCAACTTCCACGACGAGATGGCGGATCGGGGCCACGACCTGTGCATCACTGCCCGGGACAAGGACCGGTCGGTTGACCTCCTGCGCGAGTTCGGGCTGCCGTACCAGCAGATCTCGTCGCAACACGAAGGCGGCGGCCTCGCCGTCGAGATGGTGCAGCGCACCCGCCGCCTGCTGGGGGTGATGCGCGCCTTTCGGCCTCACCTGCTGACCGGGATCATGGGCCCGTCCATCGCGGTGGCCGGCCGGATCCGGCGGATCCCCGCGGTCGTCTTCTATGACACCGAGTTCGCCGTTCAGACGAACCGTTTCGTGTACCCGCTGGCGCACAGCGTGTGCACGCCCGACTGCTACCAGGGCCGGGTGCGGGGCCGGCACGTCCGCTACCCGGGCTACCACGAACTGGCGTACCTGCACCCGAACCGGTTCCAGCCCGACCCGGAGCGGCTGGCCGCATTCGGCGTCGATCAGCACGAGCCGTACTCGCTTGTACGTTTCGTCTCCTGGCAGGCGGTGCACGACCGGCACGAGCGGGGCCTCACCGGGGCCCAGAAGCGCCACCTCGTCGAGGTGCTGCAGCGTCGCGGCAGGGTGCTGATCTCGTCGGAGGCGCCACTTCCGGCCGATCTCGCGGCGCTGGAGGTCAAGGGTCCGATCGAGCAGATCCACCACCTCCTGGCCTACGCTCAACTCTTCGTAGGGGAGTCTGCGACCATGTCCTCGGAGGCGGCGGTGCTCGGCGTGCCTGCCGTCTTCATCGCGACGAGCGGCCGTGGTTACACCGACGACGAGGAGAGCCGCTACGGGTTGGTACAGCATTTTACCGAGGATCAGTACGAATTGGCTGTCGCGGCGGTCGAGAAGCTCTGCGCGAACTCGCCCCGAGAATCCGGACAGGCCGCCCGGAAACAACTCCTCGAGGACAAGATCGACGTGACCGCATGGATGCTCGACTACTTCGAGTCCACCTTCGCGGGGAAGCCGTGACCGGCCCGTTGGAGCGTGAGGGCCGGTGTGCGGAATAGCGGGCACGGTTGGATTCGGGGACGAGACACTCATCCGGGCGATGACGGATGTGATCGCCCACCGGGGCCCGGACGGCGAGGGCTTCTTCGCCGGCGACGGCGTCTACCTCGGCAACCGGCGGCTGGCCATCCTCGACGTTCCGAGCGGCTCGCAGCCAATGTGGAACGAGGACAGCTCGGTCGTCGTCGTCTACAACGGAGAAATCTACAACTACCCAGAGCTGCGCGAACACGTCGTACGCCGCGGTCATCGGCTCACGACCACCTGCGACACGGAGATTCTCCCCCATCTGTACGAGGAGGAGGGAATCGGCTTCGTCTCGCGCCTCAACGGCATCTTCGCCTTTGCCCTGTTCGATCGATCCCGGCGGAAGCTCTTTCTCGTTCGCGACCCGCTCGGCGTCAAGCCGCTCGTCTACGCGATCCGGGGTCAGCGGCTGGCGTTCGGGTCGGAGGCGAAGGCGGTGCTGGCAAGCGGTCTCGTCGAGGCGGACCTGGACGAGGCGAGCCTGCACCTTTCCATGAACGTCCGTTACGTGCCGGGGGACCGCACGTTCTTCCAGCGAATCCAACGGCTTCTACCCGGCCATGTCCTGGAGTTCGGCGACGGTGGGCCGCGTAGTTTCAGCTATGCGAGCATCGACTGGACGCCGGACGAGAGCCTGACCCGCGCGGATTGGACCGAGGGCATCCGGCACCACTACGAGGCCGCGGTGAAGCGCCAGCTCCTGTCGGATGTGCCGGTGGGCGTTTCGCTGTCGGGCGGCATCGACTCGAGCTCGATAGTGGCAATGCTGCGGCGGGGCGGCACCGGGCCGATCAAGACGTTCAGCCTCGGATTCGACGAGCCGTGGGACGAGCTCGACGACGCCCGGTTCGTCGCCCGCACGTTCGAGACCGATCATCACGAGATCGTGTTGGACGAGCCCGCGCTGAGCCATCTGGCCGCCGCCATCCGGCACACCGAGGAGCCGAAGGTCAATTCGCTCCAGCTCTACCTGCTGCATCGTTTCATCGGCGAACACGTGACGGTGGCGCTGTCCGGCCTCGGCGGCGACGAGCTCTTCGCCGGCTACGACTTCTACGGCTACCTGGCCCGGACGCGGTGGCTCCGGTCCGGACCGGCCGGCATCGTGCGCCCCGCGGCGCGGGCCCTCGACTGGGCGGCGCGGCGCACGGCTGCGCTCGGTCGACCGGGGCTCGACCTGGCCACCCGCAAGATGGAGTGGCTGGCCTCGGCTTCCGACGGCGCACGCCACTACCTGCTGCTGCGCAACGCCTGGGATTTCAACTCCGGTCTCCTCCGCCGGGTCTACACGCCCGAGTTCCGCAGCCGCCTGATTGCGGCCACCCGGGACAGCTATGACACCTACTTCTCCGGAGACCGGCCGATCGAGGCCGAGGCGCTGCAGGCGGAGTTCGCGACGAAGATGGTGTCGGACCTGCTGCACAACGAGGACACGATGTCGATGGCCCACTCGGTGGAGTCGCGGGTCCCCCTCCTCGACCTCGAACTCGTCCGCTTCGCCGCCCGCATCCCCGATCGGATCCGGTTCGAGACCGGGCCGAAAGGCCTGCTCAAAGAGGCGCTCCGGGGCGTGCTGCCGGATCGGGTGCTGGACAAGAAGAAGTGGGGTTTCACGTTCGACCCGGTCGAGCGGTACAAGAAGGATCTCGGCCCCGTGCTGCGGGAGTTGCTGACACCGGAGCGCCTGCAGCAGACCGGGATCTTCAACCCGGCGTTCGTGCGCAGCGTGCTCGACGCGAAGCCGCACCAGCGGCTCCGGTGGCACTACTTCCTGCTCTGGCAGATGGTCGGAGTCGAGCTCTGGCGGGAGATCTTCACCGAGCCGCACCAGGTCGTGCGGCGTCATGCGGTAGAACGTCCACTCGGCTCGGCCGGGCGCCACGGAAGGAGCGTGAGATAATGAAGCCACGGTCCGACGCCACCGTGGAAACGGTCAAGGACTTCTGGCAGTCGCACGTCAACAACGAGTACTACACCGATGAGAGGCGCGCCTCGGAGGCCTACTTCCGGGAGATCGAAGTCCGCCGCTACAGTTATCACTATCATCTCCTCGATCTCTTCGCCGGGCTCGACGGCGGCCACCGCAAGCTCCTCGAGGTCGGCTGCGGAATCGGTGTGGACAGCATCCAACTGGCCAAGCGCGGTTTCCAGGTGACCGCCGTCGACCTCACGGAGAACGCCCTTCAGGTCGCCAAGGAGTTCGCCGCGCATCGCGGGGTCGCCATCGACTTCCGGCTCGGCAACGCGGAGCGGCTGGACTTTCCGGACCAGACTTTCGACGTGGTGTACTCCTTCGGCGTGCTCCACCACACACCCGACATCGAGAAGTCCGTGTCCGAGGTGCGCCGGGTGCTCAGGCCGGGCGGGACCGCGTACGTGATGCTGTACCACCGGGACTCGCTGGTGAACCTGGTCCATCGGCTGCTGCGGTTACCCTACGAGTCGCCGCGGGACCGGAAGGACCACTGCCCGGTCGTCTACACGTTCAGCCGGCGCGGCGTGCGGACGTTGTTCGCCGAGTTCTCCGACGTGTCGGTGCGTGCGGACTACCCCTTCACGTTCGGGTTCGGACCGCTGGGGACGCGGTTACCGCTGCCACTTCGGCGCGGGCTGGGGCGAGCGATCGGCTGGCATCTCATGATCACCGCGGTGCGCTGACCGCGTCGGTCTCCGCCGTCACCTCCGGCACCTCTCCGCCCTCGCCCGTCGCGCTGGCGGCCGTGGGGACAGCGGCGGCGTTTGCGGCCGAGCCGTGCGCGGGCTCCGCCTCGCCGGCCGGCCATGCGGGCTCGGGCTCGGGCGGCTGTCGCGTCGCGCGTACGGCTGCGCCCAGCGCGGTCAGAGCGAGCAGTGCCACCGCGACGAAGGGTGCGACGGTCGGCACGGTCGGCCAGGGTGACCAGCGCAGGATGCCGTCGAGGGCGCCCCGGAACATCGCTCCCCAGTCACCGACCGTGTGCGTGGGCACCCACCACTGCGACACCAGCAGCCGCCAGGCCCAGGCCTGAGTGAGGACGCCGGCGGCGAGCAGCAGCAGCGGCACCGCCCGGCCGATCCGGCCGGCCAGCCTGACAATGCCGATGCCGAACAGCACGGCGAGCGCGGTCAGCCCGGGGTAGACGTACCGGCCCTGGATCCCGGGCAGTCGCAAGTTGTAGACATATGCCCGCCCGCCTGCGACGAAGATCAGCCCGGTGAAGAACGCCGCCGGCAGGGCAAACGTGAGGGCGGCCGCGCGGCCCCACCGCCCGCCGATCCCGAACGCGACCCCGAGCAGCACGCCGGCGATGAGCAGGATGAGCCAGCCGCCGGTGAGCCAGGTCGGCAGCGCGGGCGAGTCCGGGTAGCCGAGGCCGCCCCAGAAGCGGGAGCTGAGCCGGCGGGCGAATTCTGGACCGTACTGCAGCCAGGTCCCGCCCGGCCTCGGATCACCCACGAACGCCCGCTCCCACGCCGGCCCTACGCCCTGCGGCTGCACCGCGCCGAACAGGACCAGGTTGCGGATCCACCACCAGCCGCCGACCGCGGCGGTCAGCACCGCCGCCACGCCGAGACCCGCGAACGGCTGTCGCCGGTGCCGGAGCCCCGCCACCAGGTAGACCGCCGCCACCGGCACCGGCAGCACCAGCGCGAACCCCTTGGTGAGCATGGCGAGGCCGAGCAGCAGCCCGACCAGCGCGCCGGTGCGGGCGCGAAGGTCCCCGGTCAGCACCCGGGCCAGCACCAGCATCAGGGCCCCGACCAGCAGGATCAGCAGGTTGTCGTTGTTGACCACGCCGCCGAGGTGGCTCAGCCCGGGCAGGGTGACCGGGAGCACCGCCGCAGTCAGCGCGATCGGCCCGTCGCCGGCCAGCCGGCGCGCGGTCGCCCAGGCCAGCAGCGGCAGCGGGGCGAGCAACAGCACGCTCACCCACCGCAGCAACGCGACCTGGCGGTCATAGGGCAGCCCGTCGACGCCGGGCAGTCGGAGCACGCCCGCCTCGATCAGGTAGTACAGCGGCGGGTGCTGCACCATTTGGTTCGGGATCGGGTACCCCTGCGCTGGGCGGTCGCCGCCGGCCGCGTTGATCGACGGGCGCTGGCCGCGGGGTCGCACCGGCGTATCGGAGTACGGCCCGGTCCTCGGCGGGACGGTCAGGCCGCCGTACACCACCTCGATACCGCGGGCCAGCATGCGGCCTCCCGGCGGGTACGGCCCGTGGCCCTGGCTGTACGCGTAGGCCATGTCGACGTGGAACGTCTCGTCCACGCCGGTGAACGGCGGGTACAGCACCGTGCACATCGCCATCAGCGCGATGTGCAGCGCGGTCACCGCGAGGACGAGGGTCGGGATGCGCGGCCGCCGGCGCGGGTGGGCGCCCGGGTGCGGCTGCCGGTCCGGCGCCGGCGGGTCGCCGGTCACTGGGTCCGTGCTCACCGCGTCGGCGGCCGGAGGGTTGCCGGGCTCGGTCTCGGCTGTCATAGGGTGCTTCCGGTCGGGACGGACATGGCCACCGCAGGGTAGCGAAGGCCCGGCGGGGGAGCGCGGTGGCGGCACCGCCAGCCGGTCCGAACAGGTACGGAAGGAGCTGTCATCGACGCGATCGTCCTTGTCGGAGGTCACGGAACCCGGTTGCGGCCGCTCACCCTGAGCGCGCCGAAGCCGATGCTGCCGACTGCCGGCGTACCGTTCCTTACCCACCTGATGAGCCGGCTCGCCGCCGCCGGGGTCGGTCGTGTGGTGCTGTCCACGTCGTACCGGGCCGAGGTGTTCGCCGACCACTTCGGCGACGGCCGGGCGTACGGCCTGGACCTGGAGTACGTCACCGAGTCCGAGCCGCTGGGGACCGGCGGCGGCATCCGGAACGTGGCCGACCGGGTGCGCTCCGACGATGTGCTGGTCTTCAACGGCGACGTGCTGTCCGGGGTGAACCTGGACGCGCTGGTGAAGATGCACCGCGAGGGCGGCGCGGATGTCACGCTGCACCTGACCCGGGTGCCCGACCCGCGGGCGTTCGGGTCGGTGCCGACCGACGAGGCCGGCCGGGTGCTGGCGTTCCTGGAGAAGTCGCCGGAGCCGGTGACCGACCAGATCAACGCCGGCTGCTATGTCTTCCGCCGGTCGGTGCTCGACAGCATCCCGGCCGGCCGGCCGGTGTCGGTGGAGCGGGAGACCTTTCCGGGACTGCTCGCCGCCGGCGCCGTGCTGCTCGGCTACGTGGACGCCGGGTACTGGCTGGACCTGGGCACCCCGGCCAACTTCGTGCAGGGCTGCCGCGACCTGGTCCGTGGGATCGCGCCGTCGGCCGCGCTCCCCGCGCCGCCCGGCGAGGCGCTGCTGCTGCCCGGTGCGACGGTGGCCGGGGACGCCGTGGTCACCGGTGGCAGCACGGTCGGCGCCCGGTCCCGAGTCGGCGACGGCGCCCGCCTCGACGGCGCCGTCCTGTTCGACGGCGCCCGGATCGAAGCCGGCGCGGTGGTGACCCGCTCCGTGGTGGGCCGGGACGCCGTCGTCGGCGCCGGCTGCATGATCGAGGACGCCGTGCTCGGCGACGGCGCCGTCCTCGGCGCCCGCAACGAACTGCGCGCCGGCGCCCGCCTCTGGCCCGGAGTCCACCTCCCCGACGTCGCCCTCCGCTTCTCCACCGACGCCTGAGCCCCTGCTGGGCGTGGCTACGATACTGGGCCCCACCGGCCGCACTGTCGTCACCGGCCGCGCGACGTCGTCACCGCCGGGCGAGGGGCGCCCCGGGTCGGCCAGGAGGCAGAATCCTCGGCGTGGCGGCCACAGCGGAGAGGGATACCAGGCCACGGGAGTCGGTGTGGCGGGCGGGGCGGCCGGTGGATCTCCGGCTGACCCTCGGGACGTTGGTGCGGGGCTCGGGCGACCCGGCGCACCGGATCGGGGTGGACGGGACCTTCTGGCGGGCCGCGCTGACCCCGGCGGGGCCGGCCACGCTGGCGCTACGGCTGACCGGGCCGGGCGAGGTACACGCCGTGGCCTGGGGCGACGGTGCGGGGTGGGCACTGGCCGGGGTGCCGGACCTGCTCGGCCACCGGGACGACCCGGCCGGGTTCGCTCCGGCCCACCCGGTGCTGCGGGACACCGCGCGCCGGCACCCCGGCCTGCGGGTGCCCCGTACCGGCCTGGTCTTCGACGCGCTGCTGCCGGCGGTGCTGGAGCAGAAGGTGACCGGCCGGGAGGCGTGGCGGTCGTGGCGGGATCTGGTGCGCCGGTTCGGTACGCCGGCGCCGGGCTCGACCGGCGGTCCGGTACCGGCCGGCCTGCGGGTGCCGCCGTCCGCGCTGGACCTGCTCGCGGTGCCGACCTGGGCCTGGCACCGGGCCGGGGTGGACCTGGTGCGGCAGCGCACGCTGCGGGCGGCGGCGACGGTGGCGAACCGGTTGGAGGAGTGCGTCGGGCTGCCGCCGGACGACGCGCTGGCGCGGCTGCGGGTGGTGCCCGGCGTCGGCGCGTGGACCGCGGCCGAGGTGGCGCAACGTGCCCTCGGCGACGCCGACGCGGTCTCGGTCGGCGATTACCACATCCCGTCGCTGGTCGGCGTCGCGCTGGCCGGCGCGCCGGTGGACGACGAGGGCATGCTGGCGCTGCTGGCCGACTACCGCCCGCACCGGCACCGGGTGGTCCGCCTGATCGAGGTGAGCGGGCTCGGCACGCGGCCGCGGCGCGGGCCGCGGATGTCGGCTCGGGACTACCGCTCGCTCTGAGGCACGGCGGCGTGCTCGGCCAGCACCGCGTCGGCCAGCGCAGGCCACGCCTGCTTGGCCCACTCCTCGAAATCCCGGTCGGTCAGCGCCACGCAGGCCAGCCCGGCCACCGGGTCGACCCAGAGGAACGTGCCGCTGCGGCCGAAGTGGCCGTACGTGGCCGGGCTGTTGGCGCTCCCGGTCCAGTGCGGCGACTTGCCGTCCCGGATCTCGAACCCCAGCCCCCAGTCGTTGTGCTGCTGCCGACCGAACCCGGGCACCACCCCGGACAGCCCCGGGAACTGCACCGAGGTCGCCGCCGCGAGCGTGTCCGGGTGCACGATCCGGCCACCGGCCAGCAGCGCCCGCGCCACCACCACCAGGTCGGCCACCGAGGACCGGGCCCCCCACGCCGGCGAGCCGTCCAGCACGGTGGCGCCGAGTCCGAGTGGCTCGACCACCGCCTGCCGGAAGTAGTCGGCGAAACCCAGCCCGGTGCCCCGCTCCAGTTCCGTTCCCAGCACCTCGAAGCCGGCGTTGGAGTAGATCCGCCGCGTGCCCGGCTTCGCGACCAGGCGCGGCTCCTCCAGCGCCATCCCGGACGCGTGCGCCAGCAGGTGCCGAACGGTCACCCCGGGAAATCGCTCCACCGGCTGGTCCAGCTCGAGCACGCCCTCCTCGATCGCCACCAGGCAGGCCAGCGCGGACAGCGGCTTGGTCACCGACGCCAGCGCGAACGGGACGGTGGCCGGCCCCACCGTGGCCACCGCCCCGCCCGCGTCGACCACGGCCGCCGAGGCCCGCCCCACCGGCCAGTCCCGGACCGCCTTCAGCGCCTGCACACCGAAAACCTACCCGCGCCGCACCGCCGCTCGCGCCTGGTCGGCGTATCGGACTGTGTCATGGTCCAGCAGTCATGGTCCGGGATTGGATCGACGTCTGTTGATCTAGCTCCGATCTAGGCGCGCAGCCGGTGCCGGGCCCGGGCGACCAGGTCCGGGAGGTCCGGCGCGGTGTCGTCGGGTAGCTGGGCGGCCGGGAACCAGCGGAGGTCCAGCAGTTCGGCGGTCAGCACCGGTTCGGCTCCGGGCGGCGCCACCGCCAGGTAGCGGACGTCGAAGTGCCGGGTGGGTACGCCGATCGAGCAGGTCACCGGGTGGACGTCCAGGTGCAGCGGCGTCGGGTCCAGCCGCAGGCCGGGGATGCCGCTTTCCTCGGCCGCCTCCCTGGCCGCCGCGCTGGCGAGGCTGGGGTCGGCCGGCTCCAGGTGGCCGCCCAACTGCACCCAGCTGCCGACCAGCGGATGCAGAGCGAGTAGGACGGCGTCCCCGGACGGGTCGATCACCAGCGTGCTGGCGGTGAGGTGACCGGGCCGGCAGTCCCGCCAGACCGCGTCCGGTCGGGCGGCCAGGTAGCCGAGGAACGCCTCGGCCAGCGCCCGCTGGCCGAGATCCGGGTCGGCGTACCCGGCCAGCACCCGGACGGCGTCGGCGTGCAACGGTCCGGGGTCGGCGGCGCCGGCCAGCGCCTGCCGGCGGCCTGCCTCGACCGCCTCTGCGGTGCCGAGCCGGAACAGGTCCTCCGCAGCCGGCCGGACCAGCGGCCGGGCCCCGCGGCCGTCGTCCACTA